>ERZ1740058.25-NODE-25-length-116192-cov-33.407760_pt1 | contig 116192 bp, 101 predicted proteins | sample MGYA00581745_ERZ1740058 | MGnify/ENA primary metagenome ERZ1740058 (study PRJEB43018, sample SAMN04849742) | marine metagenome | isolation source: floating plastic debris | place: Pacific Ocean | collected 2008-08-30 | study: EMG produced TPA metagenomics...
CCGTCGTGAAATGCTTGATAATAGGTAATTAATCCATTCAGCATATTTACAATATATAAGGCACTTTCAATGGTTTGAGATTGATAGATTTTATTGGTTGCTCTCTCAATTATCACAATTCTAAAATCTTTACCTAATCGAACCATTGGTATAAACCCTAAAATCTTTGTATGTATCTCTATCTCACCTCTCCATCTACTTAGCAGCAGATATTGTTTGTCATCCGAGTATTTATCGTTGTCTACCAGAAATCGCCCCTTTAATTTATTTTCTTGGAGATAAACATCACCCATTAATGGCCCACCCATTCCAAATGACTCTTCTACATTCTGGTAGTTAATATCCTCAAGCTTTATCATTTTTCAGATAGGTACTAATCGTCTTGAGTTCAAACCTACGCAGCTTTGAACACACTAACACCATAACACCTAAACACATTATTTACAACGAAGTATCATCTTGCAGTAGTGCAATGTTAAAAGCGAAGTTACAGTTTTCACACTGCTTCACCTGCATAGTAGCAATACCTACCACTTCGCCTTTGCTGTTCATAACCGGACTGCCACTGCTACCCGGAGAGATAGCGGCATCCATTTGAATGAGCGCATCTCGCTGGCCTTTGTACTTGCGGATAGAGGAAACAATACCTCGCGACACGGTGCTTTCCAGCCCCTTAGGATTGCCCAATACAAAAATATCTTCACCCTTGCGGGGTAACGATGCCGATAAAGGAAGCGGCTGTATTTCTTCGGTTTTTTCCACTTGAAAAATAACGTAGTCGTACTTTTCACTTTGTTTAACGATGCGTTTCACGCCAAATTCGTTCCCAGCAAATGTTTTGATCTTCCAGCTTTCGCCTTTCTCAAAAACATGGTGGTTACTGACGGCAATTCCGTTTTTCTCAATAAAGAACCCGGTTCCTTGACCAATTCGCTTACCGCTACGGTTGTAAGTGTACACTACAAAGACGCTAGGTTCGGCAATTTCTACAATATCCGTGAGGGATTTTTTCTTTCTCTCGGTAGATGAAACGGGGGGGCTGTACGTAGCCACCGTATCGGGAGCTACATCGTCAGTGGCCATTTTTTGCAAGGAAGTGCGTTGCGCCTTCATTTTACGGGCAGAACGAGAGCAACTATTACAACCTGAGAGCAGTATGGCGAAGGCAAGAGACCAAATAATACTTCTCATCATTACTAATATAACGATTTCTATGCCGGAGATTATTCACCTCGCCAGAGTTTTTTAAAAAAATTTGTTCCCGCACCTGACTTATTTGAAGAAATTTGTTGATTTAGCAACTTTAGTTGTTCGAGTATTGCTGATTGTTGCTGATCATTTTGCTCTTTTAACGCCTTAATGTTTTGGTTCAGAGGCTCCATAAGTGCTAGCTTCCCTACTGCGTGCTGATTGTCGTCAAAGGCTTTTCGTAGGCGACTTTCCTCCTGAATAGCTAGATCGCGAATGGTGCGGATGCGCGTTTGGGTATGCTCCAGAAGTTCTTGTAAGCTCTTATCCAGCACGTGGTCTACCTTGATTACGGCATCATTAATCACCTGACCACGCTGCTCTAACTCAGTGAAATGAGAGCGTAAGAATTGCTGGAGCTTTTCACTTTTTTGGGCAATCCCCCGAATTTCTCCCAGCACGTTTTCCACTTCCTGCGTACGGTACAAAAACTGGTTGAGCTTTTCGGTTAGCCCGGACGTGCTGTCGACCATCTGGTTGGTCTGGGTAAGATAATCTTTAAACTGGGTCAGCTCCTTGGCACTGTCGTTTAACGATTGAAATATTTCCAGATTGGCCTTTGCCAGCCCCATAATATCAATTTCCTGCAATGCCTGGGCAATCTTCTCCTGCGCCTTCAGTGTTTCGTAATTTCTGCTGAGTAGTCCTTCCAGCGTACTCAGGTTATCCATAAAATTCTGCTGAAAGCCACTGAGCTGCCCTTGCAAAGTTTGCAGTGTCTGTGTAGTATCCTGCGCCAGTTGAGGTAACCATTCGGTTTGAATAAGCGTTAGAAATTCATTTTTCCGCTGAAGAGCTTTGCGCTGAACAGTTGGCAGCTGCCAGCCCAGAAGTATCAAACTTAATAATGCGCCGATGATAGTCGCTAGCACGATAATTTTAACCCCGCTAAAAAATATTACGGCAGTACTTAAATAGATAGCGTTTGTAACAATCTCACTGGGAAGATTCGGTAAGAAGAAGGCACTAACTCCTAATCCAATGATGGTAAACCCTAATCCAATCAGTAGAGGCAGCCAAGCTCTTTGTTTCAATCCCTGCCGAATTTGCATCTCTTGCCGAGCTACCAGATTTTGAATTAGGGCGAAGTCTAGTACTACTCCTCGGCTCTTGAGCAAGTAGCGATTAAGCGCATAAAAAAGTCGGTAGTGGGCAGCAGAGCTATAATTTTCGGCTTGCAGCATCGGTAGTTTGATGCCTTCAGCAAATCGCAGTTTCCCTTGGTAAAATCGCTCTAGTAACTGATCAGTATTGGTTTGGGTTAGTTCTGCAAGTGGAATGCGCTTAGGTACTATTTTGATAGCTTCCTCCGAAGGTATCCAATGAGAAAATTGCCTCATTCGCTGCCACGCCTGCCAGAAAAACCATCCTTGTACTCCGATAGAAAAGATTAGTAGAATGGTTTCAAACGTAGCCAAATCACTCATAACGAATCAGAGCTTTATCTTCGGGAGTTACCACCCACTGGTCGCCTTCCCGGGTCGCTTTCCCTGGTTCTACATTCACAATGCGCTGCGCTCCCGGAAAGTAGGAATTCTCGCTCTCACAAACAGGTTCCAGATAGCTACCCGGAGAACTTAAGGCGTCCTTCATGGCATCGGCATTATTGGCTACGGTAAAAGTAGCCGTATTTTCTCCGTTCTGCTCCAGCACCTCGAAGTGGTAGATGGAAGCCGACGGGCGGAATTGGGCAGACATGGAACCCGCTGGAAATGTACCGTCGCTGTTGGGCGTAGATAAGTAATAGGATTTTGTAACTGGAGCCGGAGGGTTATTCGGACCGAAACGCGGTTTTGTTATTTCTTTTTTCTGAGGTAATTGTTTCCGTAAGGCGGTTACTTGGGCCTCGGCTTCCTTCACCCGATTTTTCAATTGAGCTACTTCTTCACGGGTAACGTAGGGAGTACTTTTTTGGAGCTGCCGAGCGGTTAGTTCTTCAATCCGCTTGGTGTGGCGGTCGATGCGGGCATCTTGCTTCCGAAGCAAACGCAGAGTATACCACAATAATCCTAGCAATAATACGATTATGACCAAAAGTGCCAGTTTGTAATATTGGCTATCCAAAAAGGTAAGATTCTCACGTAGTGCTTCATTCGTTTGATCTAATGCTATCGCAGGAGGGTTAGTTGGCGAAGTAGCCTGCTCCGTTACTGTTTGCGGCTCAGGATTAGGTTCTTCTGAAGTTGGAGCTGATGATTCTGAAGTGAGATACTGCTTTATCTCTTGAATTAATAGAGCTTTGGCTTGCTTCAATTGGTTGTAGTCATCTTCATTGGCTACCCGCAGTGGCTGAAGGCTAATATTTCGGATTTGCTGCTGTAGAAAATTGATAGCCTCATCCTCCGTCCACTCATTGCGATACATTTCCTTGATGCCGATAATCCGACGGTATAGATTGGTGCTGGCATTACGCCAATCGTTATTTTCTAAGAAGGTAGCGACGGCTTCACTGTTAGGCGGTTGCCCAATACTATAATTAGCTTGGCTAAATTCCTGCTGAAAGGCTTCGTAACCCACTCGCTCAGCAGCTTGGTTAGGCCGGATGCTCAGGTAATCCTGCATATAGGCATCCATAATCTGCCAACCTATATAGTCCACTGTTTGGGAAAACTGCTCTCGAATAACGGTAGCTTGGGCAGGTTGTAACAGACAATAGAATATAAGTAGTAGTAGGGCTCTGCGAATCATGAGTATCGTTAGTTTTGGTTAAGCCGCTCTCTAAATACAACTAGTTTAGTAGTCTGTTCTAAATAAGCTTTCGGGGCATCCGACCAATCAGTTAGCATAGTAGTAATTTTTTCCGGCTGAAACTTCTTACTTTGAATTAACGGAAACACATTAGGAATATCCCGGCGCGAATGTGAAATACCGACGTGTAGCGTGGCACTCTTCAGGTACATCTCCCACAAAGGTAGTGAGTTTCTTTTCTTCACGTAAAACGCTAATCCAGTAGCCGTACCACCGGGAGCTAAGTTTTGTATAGCAAAAGCTAGCTTTGAAACTGAACCACTGGCATCTACCGCAATCGGATAGCCGTCTTTCCGTAATGCACCACTGAGCGTATCTACCTTTTGCCTTTTTCTTAGTTCAATGGGATTAGCCCCCACCCGGGCGGCAATAGTCAGTCGCTCTAAATTATCATCTACATAATCTACCTGAACCGATCCTTTAGCTACCGCCAGTGCGGCTGCGTACAGTCCAATACTTTTGGCATTTCCACCAAAAATAAGCACGGGTGCCTCCGGGAATTTATCTAACTGTGGTCCTACTGATCGGTACGCATCACTAATGTTGTCGCTCAACGAAGCACAGTGGATTGGATCAATACCCTCCGGTATTTTCACCAGCATAGCATCGGCAAAAGGAATCCGGATTTTATCACTGACCATACCACCGAAACCACTCGTTCCCGCGCCAAAGCCGTAGGCAGAAATAAGGGTCTTTTTACCATTTCTACTACAATTAGCGGGTAACTGCTGATAACACGGCTGGCACTTACCGCAAGAAATTGCCCAGGGAACTACCACTACGTCGCCCTGATTAACATTCTTTACGGCGGAACCTATTTCGGTTACTTCGCCAATTGCTTCATGCCCCACTCCGAACGGAGGCTGTAATGGAGGGTTTCCAAACGCATCCAACACTTTCGGGTCTAAATAGTGGAGGTTTACTCCTAGAGGCATCGCTTTACGATAATTGTGAAAGAGGAAAAGGCTATCCCCATCGCAACGAGCGGCGACAAACGGGCGTACAATTGCCTCTCGCTCACTCTGTAACGTAGGTTCCGCTACTTCCCGCCAATCTACTCGGTTCTTACCTAGAAATGTGAGTTGTTGCATAGATCAATTATACTCTTCCGTCAGTTCAGTGGCAATTTTGAATGCCATCCGGTTCAGGGCTCCGGTGAGTGGATAGAAAAATAGGGTTTCCTCGACGTTTACATCCTGGTTTCCAGCTAGCTCTTTCATCTTTAGTTGTTGCCCTGATTTTAGGTACTCCATCAGATCTTCTTTCAGCATCATTTGGTAGCTACTCAGGTGCGACGGATTCACTCCGAAGTGATGAGCGAAGTTGTATTCTTGATGAATAGTGAAAAGTAACTGCATAAATTCATCTACCTCGCCTAACACCTGCTGCAACATTTCATCCGTCAGGTTCGGGTATTTTATTGATTGTTCAGGAATCATCACTCCCTCACCCGTTCCTAACAGTACCGTCTTAATTTGATCAATATCTACGTCTACACCGCTTAGTAAACCCCCTTTACAAGTGATTTCTTTAGGTTCAGGGTACTGCTCCAATTCGATAGCGTCGGCTTCATCTTGGTAGATGTGCTTGAACACTAATTGGGTCAGAGTGTTCAAACTACTGAGCCGAGGACTGGGATCAATAATGTTTACCACCTTAGAACCCCGGCCACTGAACAGAATATGGCGAGGCATTTCCAGTCCTTTCGCCCGCATCAGTTTGGCTAAGTGATAGATAAGCGCGGTGTAGAAGACAATGAAGACGATTTTGAAATCTTCATCTTCCTTCAGCATAGCGTGGAAGGAAATTGGGATTTGCTGTTCTTTGATATGCTTATTCTCTTCCAGTGAGAAAAAGAAAGCAACAATATCCTGTGATCGTTGCTCTTCTAGAATAGCGTTGTAAACCCGCAATAACTCATTCTGTCGATTTTCCTGTAGCAACCGACCAATTTCATCCGCATAGCGACGAATAAAACCATTGATAGCCGCCGAACCGTGAAAACTATCACCAAAAATAGCGTTGGCTGCAAACCGAAACGAGGTAAGCACCGTCGGCTGATTATTCTGGAAGATTACAATGTCGGTAGTACCTCCGCCAATATCGATACCCACCGAAGGCTTATCCGCTGCACTCTTGCCCAATCGCTCTTTATAAAAGTAGAAGGGGGCAATACTTTCGGAAAGCTTCTGCGGATCGCGTTCGGCAGTGATGTAACGATGATATAAATCCCGCCAAGTGGCTTCCAGACTATTACGACGGTTGGGTAGCATACTGGACGGATAAAACCAAATCAGTTTGGTCTTTTTCAGATCGCCGTTATTCATCAGTACCTTAGAGCGAATGAGGAAGAGCAGGTTTTCAAAGAAGGCTTCTACCCGACGCTTATCTTCCTGATTACGAGTGTAGTTCGACCACTTCAGGTCCGTAGTCACCCGGGTATTATTCTGAACAGGATACTTCTCGTAAACAAACGGAATATTAAAATCCGACAGCACGTAGGTAGACGTATCCAAATTCAGGTTGTGGTTTTCGCCAATGATGGTACGCTGCGGAAAGCGGAACTCAAACTGCTGTCCAATATAGCGGGGCAAAAACTCCTGCGGAATCAGATCGCGAATGAGCGTAGCCCCGCTTCCTCCGAAATCAGGATTCGCCTGGGCAAAGGCCGGATCGTGCAGAGTAGCAATCTGTACGTCTTCTTCAGTAATATCGAATGGACGAGGGTTTCCGTTACCAACTTTGTACTCAATATGGGTATTGGTAGTTCCGAAGTCAATCGCAAAAGTATAAGTATCATTACCACCGCTGTAGGCCGGAAATTTAGGAATAACGATTCCTTGCGCAGTACCCGTTTTCAACTGCATGTAGTCAAATTCTTGCTGCAACACGTAGTACTGAGTGCTGGCACGGTCGTCGGCGCGCTTATCGCTGCGCTGCTTTTCCGCCTGATGGTCAATAGGCTGAGTGCTACTTTCGCCGAAAAACTGTAAATCGTACTGGTGGTGGCGAGTGTGCGGACTTACATCTCGATCGATAAGCTGCACCCGGTAGTGCGTATTTTCTACTTTATTCCCCGTTCTGATAAATGGATATAGCGTTACACCAAACTGGTGCTCGACAATCACGCCTTTATTGCGGCCTTCGTCAGGAGGAGGCACTTCGCCTTCGGTCACTCCTGGAGTATAGATACGCTCAAAAGTCACAAAGCCCTGTTTCACCGGAATACGTAGGGTTACGCGCACTCCCCCCGCTGCCAGCGGTTCCATATCAATGGTATTCTTTCCCCCAGCTACCGTTCCCTGCAATTCAGCTAAATCGAAGAACTGAAAGTAAAAGGGTTTGATGGGCAGCACGTAGCCAGCATCTTGCTCCTGTCCGGCCCAATGCCCATCAAAGTACTTCCTCCGGTTGATCGGGTAGACCAGCTTAATTAGGTAGGGTTCCAAAAAGTCGCTAACCGTTAGGTACGGATACTGGATAACTTGCCCTGGCAAAGTACGCTGCGCCAGTGGTTCGGCCACATGATAGGGCACTTCCTGATCGTTATTCCAAGGCTCACTAACGTAAGTGTAGGGTTTATTGAACTGGTTTTGCAGTACCAACGGCTTGACAGCTTCTTGGTATTTACTGGATTGAATGACAAAATCACTCTGTTCAGCTACTGAACCTTGCTCAACCTTTTTCTTGCGAAGTGGGTAGCTCAAAAGTTCTACGGTATCACCCGCACTTCCGGTATCGAGTTCGGCGAACTGTTCTTCAAAAGAGCTTTTATTCTTGAATTCATTAATCCGTTGGTATAATTCAGGGTTTTTCCTATCTAAGACTTTTAAGTTTTTCGCCAGATACTCAGCTACCTCGGGAAAACAATCGCGAAAATTACCGCCCGAACTGGATCGGAAAAACTCTAGTAGTCCGTAGAGATAAAGCTGAAAGGCTTCACCCCGCTCGTAGAGAGGAGGGTACGAACCGCTAAACAGTTTATTTTTGTCAAGAGGGACGTCTACAAAACTTAGGTCGTTGGACGAGGCAAAAAATAAAGATGCCGGAGAGGTGCCTCCCACTACCTTATAATCATAGTAAAAGATATACAGTCGCTTAATCTCATCAAAGTTGTATGTATCCGCATCCTGCTTTAGGTACAACTCTAGTACTTCACCCAATCGGCGGTGCGCCTCATTACTGGATTGTAACAGATTTTTTAAATCCGTATCCGGGTCCCAGGCCACAATCTGTAATTTCCCCTTGATATAATCGGCATTAAACAGCAGTTCAGCCACATCTAGACAGTCAGATACTAGCTTGCGATCCAGCGTCGTTCCGCGCAGCTCCTCATCCTTTACAATGTTTCGGAAAGCCGTCCGTACCAGGTCAATCTGGGCAAATGGACTAGGAATAGAAGTAGGCGGTTGCTCCGTATTTCCGCCTTCGGGATCGCTAATGGCATCAATCTGGCGCCGACCGTAAGCATCCGCTTTAAACCAGTGCTCGCCGTTGGTTAGGTTATGATAGGTTAATACTTTGGGCATGCTTACTTTAGTTAAAAATCAAACTTACGGTTTACTAAAGAGTGGGTAGCTTGGTAGAAGATACGCATAAACTTCTGTTCTACGGGAAGGCTACCTACGTTTCGTTCGGCTCGGTTTAGTTCCTCATCGTACAATACATAATTGTCCCGGGCAAACGGACTCCAGTGGCGCTGAGGTTCTATACCTCGCACCGTGTCAAATAACCCCGACGAAGTTTTTTCACTTAGCGAAAAGGGGGCAAATGCTCGTTTGTTCTGACGTAACTCCTTCAACCAAGTGCCGAACTGCTCATTAAACGGACTAAGGTGGTTCTGGTAAAACGAGCCGTACGTAAAGGCCTTATTAATGGGTGGTTTCTTGCGATTAGTCCAGGGTTGTTTGCCCAAGGTTTGGCTCAGCTTATCGCGTAGGTACAAATAAAAGTACCAGTACTGCGTAAGCGGTGTTTTGATCTGAGCTTGGGTTTCGTCACCCAGTTGAGTGAAGCTAACCAATTCTTCATCGCGCTTGATGCCGAATTCCTTGTAAATTGGTTGTACGGCTCGTCCGTTTTCTGATCCTAAAGCCGTATCCGGCATATTCATAAAGTCAACCACCGAAAGAGCTGCCGCCACTTCCATAAAGTGGGCATCGTTACGTTGGCCATGCTCGCCCGGGTCGTTCGGATAGTCTTTGGTACGGTCATCTCCCAGATAATACAGCGCGTTCACTGAGTTATTACCGCTTACATTAGTCTCGTAGTAGGCTAGAGCAGCTTTGGACTTAGAAATAAACGTCGCTTTATCAATTTTACTGGCCGGATCGGGAGCTACCCCGAAGTAAGGCAGTAGCGTGACCGCCCCCATCTTAGCGTTACGAATCCACTCATGATTCGGCAAGGGAGGTTGGGCATTACGAATATTTTTTAAGATGGTAGGAAAGCCTGCCGCCCCAGTACCACCGAAGATGGAGCTAATGATGAAAATCCGGTCATTCTGCGAAAAGTTGGATGCAAAATTGACGAACTCGCCGGAGTCTTTAAACTGATTGAGCACTACACTGCCAATATTGGGATTCCCCACGAAACCAATGTCCATTTCAGTCGCCAGATTTTTCTCTGAAAATAATAAGCTCACCAACGACTTATTTTTCTCATCTAGACTACCGAAGTTAATATAATCCTTAAACTGCTCATTTTGTACATTTTTCAACTTAAAGGAGAACGTGCTACCAATATTCTGACTTCCGGTGAGCCGCTGTAGCGTACTGATATTGGTTTGGAAAAAACCTTCTTGACCTGGATCACGTTTGTCACGCACTGCCTGATAATCCTCCAGCAAGTTCAAGGTACGTTTTAAATCCTGATTACTCTGGTGAGGGTCGACAATAATCGGAATGACTTCGGTAGCGTTCATCTTCACTCCCGAAGCCAATAACATAGTGAGCGACTTGATGACGCGAACGCCAGTACCACCAATACCAAAAATAAAAAGCCTTGCCATAGTATGTTAGTTTATAATGGACAATGGAAAGTGGATAGTTTAGACTGGATCATTATCAATTATCCATTGTTACCTGTCAATTGATATTGTTTACTGAGGAACAGGAGTTGTGGAGCTATTGGTGCTCCACCAGCGAAGACCAAATGAAAACAGTAGGCAAAATGCCAATGCCCAGAGGAAATTCACCAAACTGAAGGTATAGTATTCCGAGCTGTAGGGATCTTCCTCGTAAAGTACGCTGATTTCGTTGTAGCTGATGAAGTAGGCTACCGTAAAGTTAATTATACCGATTATTAACACATAGACCAGCCAGTGAAACCATCGGTTGAATCGGGGGTGATTGACGACGTAGTAGTACATCGCAACTAGCCCGAGCGTAGTCAATAGTAATGTCCATCCAATAGGAATGTACAGCCGCTCGTTGTACAGATCGTCCGAAAAACTGTCCAGATAAAAGGCTCCCCAGCCTTCGTAAAGAGGAGCAAAAAAATCGTTCATACACCTGTTTATTATTTTTTAGAATTTAGGTATTAGACTTTACATACGCTACTCAAGATTTAAATTATTAGAGATATAAAAAACAAATAGACGGCACACTACTAGATCTCTATCAGTTGAATAATAATTCCCACCGTTCCAATCATCAGACATAAGGGAGAGTAGAACTGAGTATCCCGCTTTCCGAATTCAGTTTGCCTAATTTTTTTGAATAGGCCAACGTACTTAAAATCACCGATAGCTCGTAAGATGAAAATTGATGGAATAAGCCAACCACCGTATTTAAGTATCCATTCGGGAATACCCACCTCGATCATCTCCATTCGGAGTAAGTAGAATAATGCAAAGACTGTTAGCCCCAGCCCTACAACAATACAATCAACCGCCCCAGGATTTAATACTTTTTCTCCCTGCTCATTGGTAGGTAATGTACTACTGAGACCCCATTGGTTACCTAACGCCCAGCTAAAATGCAAGAAGGCAAGAGCCAAGAAAATGAGACACAAGATTACCGACAGTACGTTCATATTATACGGAGGCTAGTTGAAATATTTTTTCTGATTGCTTCCGGTTGATACTCGGAGGGACCATTCTCATTAGCTGATTTCTGAGCTGTATAGCTAGCGAGCTTTTCCAATGAGCTACTTTGCCTAACGTCCAACTCGTATTTACTACTTGGTGGGCTTTGGGCATTCTTAATCGCTGATATTCCGAAAAAGCCTGGGCTGGGTGATCCAACCCATATTTAGCCAGGCATTCTGATAATACAAAAGCATCTTCTATTGCTTGGCAAGCCCCCTGACCCATATTGGGAGTGGTAGCGTGAGCGGCATCACCAATAAGACAAACATTATCTTGGTGCCAATGCTTGATTGGCTCTAGATCAGAAATAGTGGCCGTATGGATAGCTCCGACAGGTGTGCTCCGAATGATTTCTTTTACGATGGGGTGATAATTCTGGAAAAGCATTGCCAAATCATCAACTGAGTATTCATCTTGATCTTGGCGGAACGTTTTCAGCGCATACCAATACACTTTCTCAGAAGATATTTGCACGAACCCAATCCTATCGCCTTTTCCCCAAGCCTCATTCAGCTCGTTGCGATAGTTTTTCGGTAGGGTAAAATTAGTTACCCCTCGCCAACACATTTGATAGGCGCTACGAATCTTAGTTTCTGAAAATAAATACTCTCTTACTTTTGAGTTCAATCCATCCGCTCCTAGCAGTACTGCGGAAGTAGTTGAGCTTCCATCGCTAAACTTTAGTTGATACGCCGAATCTAACTTTTCTACTTTGATAAGTTCGTTGCCTAGTTCTACCTTACTTTTATCCAGTTGCTGAACTAAGATCTTCTGTAATTCGCCCCGATGAATGGCTACGTTCTTAACCCCGTGTTTCTTCTCAAAGTAGGTCAAATCAATACTGGAAATGCGGCTTAAGCTGACATCAGTAATATTCATAGACGATACTAGATTCCCGCCATCCTCGATCTCCTTTCTTAACCCTAAGTGATCATAAACTTGCATGGCATTATTAGCCAGAATAATGCCTGCACCAACTGGTTTAATCTCGTTGGCTTGCTCCAATATTTTCGCCCTAATTCCCTTTTTTTGAAGCGCGATGGCCGTAGTCAATCCACCGATACCTGCTCCAATAATGTCAATATTCATATACCTATGCTTTAAATATAGATATGTATCCAGGTGTTCACGTAGTTTACACACTTGAATACACGAACACATAAACACCCTAACACACTACTTTTTCACCGAAACCTCCGCCGTAAAGTAAACCTTCTGATTATTAAATACCTGTTCGTACGCCTCTTCCACCCCTTCTACCAAGTACTGTAATCCGAAAGTTTGGGTTTGCTGGGTTTTACTTCGCTGAATACCGGTGTCATCCGTAGAACTAGTATTCAGAACCCAAGCGGGTGTCTGCTTTACTAAAGAGATTTTCAAGTCGGGATAATTGGTTTGCTCCGTGCTCACGACCAATACATGACTGGCTTTCCCTTCTATTAGAGACTGATCGCGAGGGTGAGTCCGGGCTACTTCACTAATACTGACAATAGAATCCAACTGATAGCCCTCTACCCGATAATTACTAAGGCTTATTACGTAATTTTCTTCAGCTGGAATGGAGGCTAAGTCTATGGCTACGGCAAAGCTTAATTTTTTACTATCACCTCTTCGTCCCATTTCTACTTTCTCAATACCTCTTACGTAGTCGGCTGAGGAATAATCACGATCAGTGCGGAATGAGGCAGTAGTCATCGTATTACTGAGGACGGTATAAAACGGCGCCCCCCCTTCCTGATCAGCCGATAAAAAGTAACTAGTTTGATAACCATCTAATGCCGAAAAACGCACCTTCTGCTGTAAAGACCGGATAGCCTCTTCCGGCCCCATCATCCAGATATAGTAGGGGCGAATAGTATTACTGAGTGAAATCGGGCGATCATTTTTATCGTAGTAACTCCCGCTAAATTCAGACTGCAATTTGATAACTAAGGTACTGAATGGCGATTGCCCCAGTTGTTGCCGAAAGGTATTATAAAGGCTAATTTTTTGATTATTGAGCAAATCTTCGGTATTCCCACCTTTTACCGAGAAAATAAAGTCCGATACCAGCGCACTCACTTCACCCTGGCTGGCTTGAGCGGCTACTTTTTGCAAAATTTCATTCAGGTTGCTATTACCACGGTTGCCTCCTCGCCGCTGAAATTCCTGAGGTTCCAGATCACTGATAAACTGGGAAATATCCTGCTGATAAGGAATAGGTCGGGAGTTGATGTAGTAGAGTTGCAATGTGTCGGCCCAATAGCCCACGTCTACCAGCATGCGGTAGATGGCATCCTCAAACTGGGTATTCCCCCGTACGTAACCGTCCATGCTCCCTGAATTTTCTAAGTATACCGAAGCAGCGTACGTACTTTTGGGTGTCTCTTCTACGGCAGCGTTTTGAGCTGGAGCTGATTCTTGCTTTTGAGACTGGGATGCGCCCTGTCGTTCGCGGTCGTAGGAGCAGGAGGTGACACCAACTGCTAATATCAATGTGAGCCAGTAGACCAAATGGGACTTAATATTGTCTTGAAAACTTTTATAAATCCCCCTAGCCCCCTTTTCCAAAGGGGGAAACCCCAAAAGCAAAGCTGTTATTTCAGAACTACTTTTGTCTGAGCGAGAAAATTTACCCGGAAAAGAGGAAAGAAGCATCGAGGACTCTCCCCCTTTTCCAAAGGAGGCCGCCGCGGAACGGGCTAGGGGGATTTTCCAAATGGTATTTCGGATAGCCCTGTAAATTACATTCTGGCACAGACCAACTCCGCGCAGCAATTGTAGGAATCTGCTTAACTTAATCTTCTTCCCAGGAAAGTGTGATGGAATAGCGGTATTCAATCGTAGATTAGGTATAGATGATGAACGACTGCTCTATGGAAAAATTACGTGCCAAAGCCGATTTTGTTCCCTCGGTAACCGTAGCGTTCCACCTGCTCAGCTGATTCTTCCACTTTCTCCTTCATCTCTTTTTTATAGACGTCTAGCTTTTTAGCAATTGCTTTATCTGTAGCCCCCAGAATTTGCGCCGCTAGAATCCCAGCATTTTTGGCTCCGTTAAGTGCCACGGTAGCGACGGGTACTCCACCCGGCATCTGCAAAATAGAGAGTACCGAGTCCCAGCCATCAATAGAGTTACTGGATTTTATGGGTACTCCGATAACGGGAAGTGTAGTGAGCGAAGCCACCATTCCGGGTAGGTGAGCCGCACCGCCCGCCCCAGCCACAATCACTTTAATACCTCGCTTACGAGCGCCTTCAGCGTACTTTACCATTCGGTGGGGTGTACGGTGAGCCGAAACGATACTTACTTCGTGGGGAATTTCTTGATCTTCCAAAAACTTGATGGCTTCCTGCATCACGGGCAGATCAGATTTGCTGCCCATGATGATGCCGATTTGGGGTTTGCTCATGCGATTACTTTTAAATGTTCTTTAACAAATTGTGCTTTCTCTTTCAATTGGTCTAGATTCTGATCTAAAATGGTGACATGTCCCATCTTCCGGAAGGGTTTGGTCAGTTTTTTTCCGTATAAATGCACATTGATACCGTCTACTGCCAGTACTTTATCCAAACCTTGGTACTGGGCTTCTCCGGTGTAGCCATCTTCGCCCAACAAATTCACCATAGCAGCGGGAATGAGCGTATTGGTAGATCCCAAAGGTAAATCTAAGATAGACCGCAAGTGCTGAGCGTACTGAGAAGTAGCATTACCTTCAATGGTATGGTGACCACTGTTGTGCGAACGAGGAGCGACCTCGTTTACCAGGATTTCCCCATCTCGAGTCAGGAACATTTCTACTGCCAGTAGTCCAGTCATATTCAGTTCTTCAATAACCTTTTTCGCCAAATCAGTGGCTTTCTGAGCAATCTCAGTGCTAATGTTGGCGGGAGCGAAAAGATATTCTACCAGATTGTGCTCGGGGTGAAACACCATCTCGGTCACTGGAAACGCTTTGACTTCGCCCGATGGGTTACGCGCTACAATTACCGCTAACTCTTTCTCAAAATCTATTAATCTTTCTAATAAACCCGGCTGGTCAAACCCCTTGGAAATATCTTCGGCAGATTGAATTTTTTGTACGCCTCTACCGTCGTAACCGGCTCGCCCCAGTTTTTGTACCGCCGGAAACATATCTTGATGCTGCTCTAAATCAGATTTCTGTTCGGTAAGCACGAAGGGTGCTGTTGGAATGCCGTGTTGCTGATAAAACTGCTTTTGCTCCCGCTTATCCTGAATGAGCGAGATTACATTGGGTTCGGGGTACACCTTTTTTCCTTCTTCCCTCAGCTTTTGTAACGCCTCAGTACTCACATTCTCAATTTCAATTGTAATTACGTCGCAGGCTTGGGCAAATTTGTAAACGGTGCCAGCATCTGTAAGTGAACCTTGAGTAAATTGGGTGGCAATATCCCGACAAGGAGCGTTAGCATCGGGGTCGAGTACATGTACATCAATATTCAGATCAATTGCCGCCTGAATTAGCATACGACCTAGTTGCCCCCCGCCAACAACGCCTAAGGTTAGGTTTTTATAAATTGTGCTCATTGTGTTTTTATTTCTTCAAAATTACGGGTTTCTTTCGGTTATGCGATACGCTGGATTATTTCTCTGTCTGCTTTCTTTTTCATCTATCGTTTATGCCCAAAGTTTTCAGGCGTATGCCGAGTTAGGAATCAATGCTTCGCAGATTGACGGGGATGAACTAGCAGGCTACAATCAACCGGGTTTACGCTTAGGAGCGCACGTTGCCCTTCCGATGGATAGCAGTTGGCTGATTCGGGGCGGTATGGTGTACAGTGGGAAGGGCAGTCGGCACGGGGAGCGCGATCCCATTTTTCAGATTTTACGGGTGAATTATCTAGAACTTCCGTTAGTGACCCAGTATACTTTGTTAGAAAAAGTGTCACTTACCGGAGGATTTACGGCTAATTATCTGATTCAGGCAAAAGTAGATGGTGGGGGTGGTTTTACATCCATCCGCGATCAGTTTCGGAATTTTGATGTTTGTTATACAGCAGGCGTAATGTATCAACCCTTTGACAATGCCGCTTTCTCCGTCAGTATCATTAATGGACTTTTTAGCTCTAGTTCACTAGATTTTTTTCGTAACCGTAGTCTAGCGTTTTCGCTGTTTTATCAGTTGTGAAGGAAGGGTGTTAGAGTGTTCAGGTGCGCAAACTTGCTTAATCTTCAGAAATATGTGAACCCTCAAGTACATTCTTCTTTTCAATTATAATTCGTAATTTATCCCTTATGAATTACGCTAGCTTTTTCCAGCTTTGGTTCATAGCGCTGCTTCTTTCGGCAGCTTACCCAACTGGGTCTTTTCAGAATCAAAATACTGCTCCCAATAAACCAAATATTTTATTTATCGCGGTAGACGATCTGCGTCCCGAACTAGGCTGCTACGGAAAATCGGCGGTGATTTCGCCAAATATTGACCGCTTGGCTTCGCAGGGTACATTATTTAATCGGGCGTACTGTCAGATTCCGGTATGTGGGGCTTCTCGGGCGAGTCTGCTCACGGGCTTACGTCCTAATCGAAGCCGCTTTTTGGGTTATGATACTTGGGCAGATAAAGATGTCCCCGAGGCATTAACGTTACCCCAACACTTTAAAAATAATGGCTATTATACCATTTCTAATGGAAAGATTTTTCACCACCAGGATGATAAATTGGAAAGTTGGAGCGAGTTACCTTGGCGCCCTCGCAATCCTAACAGCAATTGGCGCGACTATGTGACTGAAGCCGCTCAGAGAATTGCAACTGATCACGAAAACGGACGTGGGCCAGCTTTTGAGCAGGCTGATGTACCCGATACGGCTTATTTCGACGGAAAAATTGCAGCTAAAACGATTGCTGACTTACAACGCTTAAAGAAACAAGATCAGCCATTTTTTCTGGCCGTAGGGTTTCTCAAACCGCATTTACCCTTCAACGCCCCGTCTCGATACTGGGATTTGTACGATCCCCAAAACCTTCCTAAGGCTTCTAATCCATTTCCACCGGAAAACGCCCCGGATGCCGCAATCCATAATTTTGGTGAATTGCGAAACTACGCGGGTATTCCTCCGGAGGGGGCACTGAGCAAAAGCATAGCAAAGCTGATGGTTCACGGATACTATGCCTGCACTAGCTATACCGATGCCCAGATTGGCAAATTGCTGGATACATTAGAAGAGTTAGATTTAGCTGACAATACCATTGTGGTGCTATGGGGTGACCACGGCTGGAATCTAGAAGAACACGGCTTATGGTGCAAGCATTGCAATTTTGAAACTTCACTCCGTGCTCCTCTACTTATTAAAGCTCCTGGTTTACCAGCCGGACAACGCACCGAAGCCCTTACTGAATTCATAGATATCTATCCAACCCTGTGTGATTTAGCCCAACTTCCCGAACCTGGCTATTTAGATGGGCAAAGCCTCGTGCCTGTACTATCCCAGTCGAATACGGTTGGCAAAGAATATGTATTCAGTAAATTTTTTGACGGGTTTACGGTGAAAAATAATCACTATCGCTACACCGAGTGGAGTGAGGACGATGGCGAAGTATACGCCCGAATGCTGTACGATCATCAGCAAGACTCACTGGAAAATGTAAATATTGTAGATCAACCAGAAAATAAGGAAATTGTAAGGGAGCTTCAAAAACAACTTCGACAAGCCTATCCTAACGATTTTATCAACTAATAATGACCCTTTACCAACGCATTGTCCGAGCTAAGCTGTTTATTGACCAGCAGTATCATCAAACACTGTCATTGGAGCAACTTTCGGACGCTGCCTATTTCTCTCGCTTCCATTTTCTCCGATTGTTCCGTCAACTGTACCAAGTTACCCCACATCAGTACTTAACTCGCAAGCGTATTGATGCCGCTAAAGACTTACTTACGAATAGTGAAGCTAGTATTGCTGAAATAAGCTACGACGTAGGTTTTCAGAGTGTCCCTCACTTTAACGTTACCTTTTGTAAGTGGACAGGTACCTTCCCTACCCAATACCGGGAAACACAGCGTCAACAGTTGCATCAAGCCCTGAGGAAACCCGAAACAACGATTCCTTTCTGCTTTATCCGAAGCCACTACTCCGCAGAATAGCAATATTCCGAAAGTACATCTCAAACTAGCTTTTTATCTTTGGCTAAAACTAAGGGGTACATTATTTAGGCATAGAATTGCTTACCTCTGAGTATCTCTAATGCTACAAAAAACCCTTTCCACTTTCATTTATCCATTATCAACTAACGTGACCTATGATTACCAAAATGTCTCACACTGCCTTGTATGTTCTTAATCAAGATGAAGCCAAAGATTTTTATGTGAATAAGCTTGGCTTTGAAGTTTGTACTGATACTACGATGGAAGGCTTCCGCTGGCTTACCGTAACTCCTTCCGGACAGCCCGACCTGGAAATTACCCTAATGGCCATTCAACCCGGCCCGCTTTACGATGAAGCAACTGTAGCACAAATGCAAGAACTTGTTAAAAAGGGAGCCATGGGTTCGGGAGTATTTGCCACCACGAATTGCCAGGCTACTTATGAAGAGTTGAAAAGCAAAGGCGTAGAGTTTATCGCTCCGCCTCAAGAACGACCCTACGGTATAGAAGCCATGTTTAAAGATAATTCTGGCAACTGGTTTAGCCTTACGCAACGGCATTTCTAGCCTTTGCTTCTTTTATTGTACACCTCCCCGATAGCCCTTTTTGAGGTTAGTATGGACTGCTATTTTCTTTATACTTTTTCTCATTGAAGTGGTATAGATAACCTGGTCGGTGCGAGACATTCTTTTCAACCTCATCAAGTCGCTCGATGTAAGGCAGTTTCAGTATTTTCTTTCTGAAGTTACGGTTGTCTATTTTGATATTGTACAGCGCTTCGTAAAATCGTTGCAATTGATTTAAGGGAAATTTGGTAGGCAGCAAATGATAAACCACTGGCTCGAGCCTTACTAATTCCTTTATTTTCTCAAATGCAAACGCTACTTTCTTTCCGTGGTCGAATGGTAAAGTCGGTATTCCTTTCCAGGGAAACCATCGAGAGTATTGTTGTCGGCTGGCCTCAGTCATGTTCTCAAATTTGATAAGTGAATAGTAGGCTACTGAAGCAATTCTATTATCCCGAGAGGCATCCGTTAGGCTGTACGCTTTTAGCTGCCGAAGATATACATTAGTCATTCCAGTTTCCCGCAGCAGAATAGATGCTGCGGTTTCTTCAAAGCTTTCAGTCTTTTTTACAAACCCACCGGGCAAAGCCCACTTTCCTTTCTGAGGCTCATTTACCCTTTCGGTAAGCAGAACTTTTAACTCATTGAGCTGACTATCATAGCCTACAATTACACAATCTATTGCTATTTTGAAATGTATCATTGCCTTTACGTATTTTTTACGCTAACTTAGCGTAAAAAATACGTTTACATGTTTAAAAAGATAAGAACTAGACCTGTTATCATGGATCACGATGGCTCCGCCGATGATTTCCTTTCTTTAATTCTTTTGTTATCAATGGAGCATATTGATTTACTTGGAGTTAGCATAACACCCGCCGATTGCTACCTCGAAAATGCGTTAGAAACTACCCTAAAGCTACTTACGAAAGCCAAAAGAACCAATATTGAGATTGGAATCGGTCATTTTCACGGTATCAATGCTTTTCCGGCTGATTGGCGAGCTAAACCAAAAATTCTAAATGCACTACCTGACCTGATCGGTATTGATACCAATCCAGATCCATCCGCCTTTCGGAATAGTCAGGAGCTGATTATTGAGAAATTACTAACCGCCCAAGAGACAGTCACGGTGCTAATGACTGGACCCTGCTCCAGCTTAGTTCAAGCTATTGAGCGAGAACCAAAAATTCTGAATCACATCGCTGAAGTAGTCTGGATGGGTGGAGCCTTTGACGTGCCCGGCAACGTGGTAACCTATAATCATAATAGTACTGCTGAATGGAATGTGTTTTGGGACCCCATCTCTGCTAAATCATTATTAGCACATCAAATACCCGTTATTTTTATACCACTTGACGTAACCAATTACGTGCCCGTAACAATTGATTTTTTGAAGAAACTGGCGAACCAGTCATCTCATTCTTGGGCAAATTTAGCTGGACAATTTTGGGCTACTACCCTAGATACCATTCCCGCTTACGAATACACCTACTTCATGTGGGATGTATTGGCAACCAGTTTTTTACACATACCCGAAGCATTTACTCTGGAAGAAGTAGAAGTTGATATAGTAACCCAAGGTGCGTCGGCAGGGAGAACGTACCGAAAAGCAAATTCTGGCTATCACGCCAAAGTCGCTACCGATGTTAACAAAAAGTTATTTTACAACTATCTGTTAGGTGCGCTTTCTACTACGTACTGATACGCTAATTAGCGGCACCTTCATTCAGTTCACACAAATCTATATCCACCAGATTAACCTGCTCAATAAACGACGCTGAACTGTTTGTTGAAGATCAATATACCCCGAATCGGGTGATTGCGTAAATCATTTATCTTCAACACCTTACAATAATTAGTATTGCTTTAGTCAACGGTTGCACCGCTTGTTGTATAATCCATTATTGTATGCGTCCTTTCTTCATTATTGGAGCAATTGTTTCCTCGCTAGCTTACCACTTTTCTTCGGCTCAGGCCATTATTGTTGTCAAAAATGACCATAATCCAGATGAGATAAAACGATGGGCAGAATACTACGCTCGTGCTTTAGATTTTGACACTGACGTGTATATCCTGATTAGCTTTAGCCACCGAGTACCTCGAAATTTGGGAGGCTTCACCCGCTATCGGGATGTTCAGGCAGAGGGAGCTGGACACCAGATAAACATCACGCTCAGCCGAAAAGCCGGACGAGCTTCCCAAATGCACACGCTGGCACACGAGATGGTACACGCCCAACAATTTATTGAAGGGCGCTTGGTGCAGTGTGACTTAACCCACTATCGCTGGAAAGAGCAGGCCTGCAAAAAAGTAAAAAGTATGGCTTACCTCGATCGCCCCTGGGAAAAAGAGGCCATAAAAAATGGGGCTTTGCTGTATAAGAAGTATCGGGATGAAGCTACCCTGAGAGAACCTACTGAAATAGCTCATAAAGAAAGTGCTGAGGGCGGGAGTCGAACCCGCACGAGTATTACCTCACACGCACCTGAAACGTGCGCGTCTACCAATTCCGCCACCCCAGCGTAAATCCAAAATTAGGGATTTCTTTCAGGATGCACAACGCCTTGGTTTACCGATACGGATTTGATGTTTTTTCTAACCTTCTCTACTAGGTAGGGTTCTACTTAAACACATCCCTAATCCTTAAACTATGAAGCGAGTAGAATATTCCGAATACGGTGGGCTAGACACATTGTCGGTGAAAGAAACTCCTATTCCTGAAGTAGATGCAGACGAAATATTGGTAGAAGTCAGAGCTTTTTCAATTAATGAGATTGATTGGAAAGTGCGTAACGGTGACCAAAAAATTATGACTGGTTCTCACTTTCCCCGAGGAATGGGTTGCGATCTGGCCGGAGTAGTCAAGCACTGCGGAGCCAAAGTCACTGAATTTGTCACTGGCGATGAAGTTATTGGCTGGCTAGATTTTAAGCACGCAGGTTCTTACGCCGAATACGCAGTACTGAAAACGCCGCAACTAGCTAAAAAGCCCACTAATGTCTCGTTTGAAGAAGGAGCTTGTTTACCAATGGTGGGCGCTACCGCTCGCCAAGCTCTGTTGGATGAAGCTAAACTACAACCTAATCAAACAATACTGATTAACGGTTGCACTGGCGGTCTCGGACACTACGCAGTTCAGTTAGTGAAACAGGCGGGGGCAACTGTTACCGGTACTTGTAATCGAGAACATACTACTTTGGCCGCAAAACTAGGAGTAGATGATATTGTAGATTATACCCAAACCGACATTCGGCAATACGGAAAAACATATGACGTAATTTTAGATACCTCTAAGCGCCTACCGTTTTCGGAGGCGAAACCGCTCCTCAATCATCCGGGTATTTATTTGGATACTCAACCTGGTATTCCGGCTTTTATTGGCAGCTTTTTCAACAATTTATTCAGCGAACAGAAACATGATGTTCTGGGGGTTACCGTGAAAAGAGCAGACTTAATTGATCTGGTTCAGCGGGCTAGTGAAGGAACACTGAAGACAATCATAGGTAAGACCTACGCGTTTGAAGACGTAATTTCCGCACTTCGAGAAGTTGAATCCAAGCAGGTGTATGTTCCGGGGAAAATTGTTGTCACTGTTTGATTACAAACTACTCCATCCAAGCTATTCAATAATATTAAGTGTTTCTTGAACAGTTATTTTGGTCGTATCAATTTTATGAACGTAGCTTTCCCATTGGTAGCTGCGCAATTCCTCATTGACAATATCTACCCGATTCTTCATTTGATTTTCTGGAACCCGCAGCTCATCGCGACGATGGTTTTCATTGATTTCGCAGTAGAGCCAAGCAAACTTCATACTTATATTTTTCATCTCCTCTTCTAGCCTAATTCTCAGTAGATTTAAGCCATAAGGACTCCACACTCCCTCGATAACTACGGACAATTTTTTGCATTAAGTACTCTTTCGCAGTTACCAAACTCAGATTCGCCACCAGTCTCTCTTCCTCTTGGGTAAACCGCTCAAAACTCACGTTGTGAATCCATTCGGTAAAATAATCAGCCTCTATGGCTACCCCATTCTTACCCCTTGCCCACTCTCGTGCTACTGTAGTTTTTCCTACCCCACAAGCACCCGTAAGTATCAGTATTTCATTCATGAAAGTGCTATCCGAATGATCGATGAGTCGTTAGGGCGTATACGCCCGTACTGCTGTTTGCTGTTCTATGAAGCTTGATTTTGCGTTTTCTCAATCGCAATCCCCATTTTTTCCATCAGCTTGCTGGCATTAAAGCTTTGGCAAACCCCATCGTGTAGTTTATAATCAAAAATAATTTCATCACCTTCGATAGTGCTGGTAAAATTGTAGTTACGCAAATTTGGTAGTTCGTCCGCCAATTTTCCTAGTTCCAGATCGTGAGTAGATACGAAACCAGAGGCTTCCAATTTTCCTAGTTGTTTAATCAGCGAAGCTGCTCCGTGGTGGCGATCTTGGGAGTTGGTTCCTTTTAGAATTTCGTCCAGCATAAATAGTATGGGTAATTGAGGAGTTTCCAGCATAGTTAATAGCTGCCGCAACCGCTGTAACTCAGCGTAAAACGAAGAGACATTCTCCTCCAGCGAATCCTGAGTACGCATACTGGTAAAAACCTGCATAATGGATACTTCAAACTGCTGGGCACACACTGGGGCTCCGGTCAGGGCTAGTACTATGTTGGTGCCTACCGTCCGCAGAAAAGTACTTTTACCCGACATATTTGACCCAGTGACCACGTTGATGCCACCCCGACCTTGCATCGCAAAATCATTAGTCACCCGCTGCTGAGGTGGAATCAGACAGTGCCCCATTGCTTCGGTGTGGATGTAATGCCGCTGATCGGAAATCTTAGGAAAAGTAAACTCCGGTTGTGCGTAAGCAAAGCTGGCAATACTGTCCAGAGCTTCTACTTCACCAATACTATTCAGCCAACCTTCAATGCGGTCTTTTGCCCGAGCTTTCCAACGGTCAGCTCTTAGCAGCCAGTGGACATCCAGCAACAGAATCACATTGAAAATATGATACATGACATTAGCCCGGGCATCAAAATTAGAAAGTATATAACTTAATTCCTTTACCGATTGAGAAGCTGATTTTCCCCCAGAACGAGTCTGGGGCAAGCCATCGCCCTTTAGTGCCTGTTGTAACCTTTGAAGTTTTGTTGAGTGAAACGTTTGCTGTTCTACCCCCTGCATCATAAACTGATAAGCCTTCAAGGTTGACACACTTTGGTTGGTTTGTTGATGGACTTCACTCGCAGCCTTGGCAATACTACCCACTACGATCATATTAATCAGAACAGCCACCATTGGAACCGTCCAATTTATTGAGGGATGGACAACTGATAATACGATAAGTAGCAGCGTTAAAAAACTGAAGGTATACCGAATTATTCGGTAAATAGTTTGCCACTGGGGCGAAATGGCCGAAGGGGAAGCAACCCACGCTAGTAGCTGCTCAATTTCTTCCTGCGTAGTTTTTACCTGCCGACCGTAGGCCTGCTGAGTTTGTCGCCAATCCAATTGCCTGATTAGTTCTTGTATTGCTTCTTGCCGAGCTTCAATTTCTACTTTAGAGGCAGTTTCTCGAAGCCAATCCGCTATAAAGTCTTTTCCTTTGCGGGTAGCACTGCGGTTAATTAATTGAAAAAGCGAATGGTCGCCAAATACATCCAAATCGCCAGAATAGGGGTGACGGGCATCTTGATAGGTTACGCCAGCATCAAAAGACTGAAAATTATAGTTCAACCGTTGAAGTTCTTCTTGGTTGATAGTTACCAACCGTTCTGTTTGTTCGTATTGCTGCTTCACGTGTTGGTGCCATTTAATGAGCAAGATGAATCCTACTATGGCTACTATCAGTGCTACTACAAACCAATACGTTTCCCGGGCATTTGCTAAATAAATAACGCCGATGATCGCTACGAAGAAGAAAATAATCCGCAGGATAGAAACTTGATTATACTTCTTTTGTAGTATCTGGGCTTGCTGCTGAAACTCAGAAAGGCGACCCTGGAATATTGCTTCTACTGACTTCTTCATGGTAATGATTGATGAGTAATGATGAATGAATAATGACTTCAGATTGTACTAGCTTTCGTTTGCTATCTGCTGGCAACCGTAGCCATTAATCATTTCGGTTTCCTTTACGTAAAAATGCCGACAAGTTTCTAAAATCCATCCGCTATTCCCAAATCTTATTGTATCTTCACGGTTCTGAATAATTTATTTATGTCTTTTTCTACCTCCGTAACCGAAGTCATGCCAACTACTCTCTCACCTCAGGGAGTTGATCTAGAGCAGGTTTGCCAACAGTTTAGCACTCCGTTGTATCTATACGATGCTGATATTATTATTCGCCAGATTGAGGCACTAAAAAATGCCTTCACCTACCCCAAAACCAAATTTAAGTACGCTGCTAAAGCCCTCACCAATATCTCGATACTCAAGCTGATTCGCCAGCAAGGAATTGATCTGGATGTAGTTTCTATTCAGGAAGGACATATTGCTCTGAAAGCAGGGTTTACTCCTAAACAAATCATGTACACTCCCAGCGGAGTTCCTTTTGCTGAAATTGATGAGGCCATTGAGCTGGGTTTTCAAATGAACGTAGATAGTTTACCACTACTGCGCTATATCGGTGAACGTTATGGAAATACAGTTCCCTGCTGTCTTCGTCTAAATCCAGATATTCGGGCGGGCGGGCACGCAAAAATTTCAGTGGGGCACAACGAATCTAAGTTTGGTATTGCGTTATCACAACTAGACTTAGTGGTAGATGTTGTTAAGCAGTACGGAATCACTATTAATGGTTTGCACATTCACACAGGTTCCGATATTAAAGATCCTGAAGTATTTGCCCAAGGTGCTCAACGCCTTTATGCTGCCGCCCAGCATTTTCCTGATTTGCAGTTCATCGATTTTGGTAGTGGATTTAAAGTAGCTTATAAAGAAGGTGATGTCGCAACTGATATCCCCCAATTGGCTCGTTTAATGGAAGATTCTTTTCAGGAGTTTTGCCAGCAGTACGGAAGAGAGCTAGAGATGTGGTTCGAACCGGGGAAATTTATCGTAAGTGATAGTGGCTACCTACTTGCTGAAGTTACGGTAGTAAAGGAAAACCCAGGAATTGACTTTGTTCACGTGGATACTGGGCTAAATCATTTGTTACGCCCGATGATGTATGATGCTTACCATGATATAGTGAATGTAAGCAACCCTGAAGGAGCTCAACAGCCCTACCACGTAGTTGGCTATATTTGCGAAACAGATAATTTGGCCGAAGGACGGATGATTGCCGAGGTGCGACCGGGAGATATTCTGGCTATCAAAAATGCCGGAGCTTATGGTTTTAGTATGGCATCCAACTATAATTCTCGTCTGCGCCCTGCGGAGGTACTGGTACACCAGGGAGAAGCTAAACTGATTCGCCAGCGGGAGACAATGGATGATATTCTACAGAATCAAATAGAGTTACCATTATGAACAATCGTTCATTTTTGATATTTTTATTCAAAAAGATTTCAAGGTGGGGCAAATCCCCCCAGCCCCCTTTTTCTAAGGGGGAGAGCATAGATGAATCTTTTTTTTCCAGAACAAAGACATTGGGTATTTTTAAGAATGGGAGAAACTCTCCCTTTAGAAAAGGGGGCTGGGGGGGGTTGAAGAATTTAGTACCTTATTGCCTGCTGATAACCTTTCTCATCTTATCAATCAACCCGACCCAAGCGCAGGAAAAGTTTCGTTCATTTAACATTGGGTTCGGCTATACTTTACCCAAGTTTTTTGATCGCAGTTTTTCATCACTTCGTTACCAAGGGCACGCGGCCTCGGTGGTGGGAGGTTTTCACTTCCGTAAAGATAGTAGTACACTAGAGCATATCGATCTACGATTTGATTACGGGCAAATGTCTGCCTTCGCCTTTGAGTTTGCCGATGTCAATTCTTTCCGAATTGAAGGAAATTATAGTTACAAAAAACGAATTAGAGATATCTGGCAAAATCGTCTTCAGTGGTTTGTGGGTGGATCTATCAATACGCTATACACTCTGTGGGACTTCTCTAACTTTAGTAACAACTCCTTCAATACTAGTCTATATATTTCGCTTAGTCCGGCTACTTCTCTGGTATATCCCTTCAAACTCTGGAATCGGCAATTTCGGGCTACGTACTCTGCATATTTACCGCTGCTGACCTTTGCGGTACGACCATTTTACGGCACCACGCGCCTGCCTGGTTTTTTGGATGATGAGCGGGACGAGCCCTTAGCTCAGTTTTTTGAAAGCGGTTCTATTACCAGTTTTAATAGATTCTTTCGCTACAGCAATACCTGGTCGCTGGAGTATTTTCTATCGAATCGAAACCGCCTTCGCCTCAGCTACGAGTGGAACTACGTGCGTTACAGTGAACCTCGGTTGGTGCAAGCCGCTTCGCACAATATAGTTTTTGGTACCATGTTTAATTTTTAGCATGATGAAGTTAGTTAACGGATTTCTAATCGTCTTGGTCAGCCTGTTGGCTTTCGCCTCGTGTGAGGAAGCCTTTATTCGTGATGAATACGATGACAATGCGGTAGATGTCTTCAACTCTATGTGGACCACCGTAGATGAAAATTACTCTTTCTTTGACTTTAAAGGCATTGACTGGGATGCAGTGTACGAGGATAACCGTCCCCGGGTGCAAGACGGAATGCGTCGCGATTCACTATTCAATGTATTGGCAGATATGCTGTTTGTCCTTCGCGATGGGCACGTTAACCTACAAGCCGGTTTTGATCTATCGCGTAACTGGGATTGGTACCTAGACTTTCCCCAAAATTTTGACTTTACTACGATTGAGCGTAACTATCTAGGCGACGATTACGATATTACAGGTCCCTTCTTACACCGTACTATTGACTCGGTTGGCTACATTTATTACGAAAGCTTTGAGGATGATTTTAGTGAGTCTATCGCCGACTATTTAGTGACGCTGTACGCCAGCCGAGTTACGGGTGATGACGATACGCTTATTTTTAAAGGATTGATTATTGACGTACGCGATAACGGTGGTGGCAGCCTCGATAATGTGAATACTCTAGCTAGTCGTTTTGCGGACGAACGCCGTCACATACAAAACTGGCAGTATAAAGATGGTCCCGGTCATAATGATTTTACTGATCCGGTAAAAAAATATATTGAACCCAAAGGAGCATTCCAGTACAATGGCCCAGTAGTAGTATTAGCTAACCGTTCTTGTTACAGTGCCACCAACTTCTTTGTACAGATCATGAAAAATTTTCCCAATGTAGTAGTGATGGGCGATAGCACTGGAGGCGGGGGAGGTCTTCCTATTAATCGCGAATTGCCCAATGGCTGGACATACCGATTTTCATCTACCGTTACTACTACCGTAGCCGGAGAAAATATTGAAGATGGTGTAGCCCCCGATGTCCGGGTAGACATTACCGATGAAGACCGAGAAGCTGGCCGTGACACTATTCTGGAAGAAGCTCTGAAGCTAATCGGGCAAGTATTTGATGAACAGGTAAATGGCGGAGCCTAGCTTCTAAAATTTGGAACCTATTCCTAGCTAGATTCAGGAATAAGAGATATGAAATGTGAGAAAAGTTTTCTTATTTCACATCTCATGTTTCATATTTTCCTTGGGTCGTTAGCTCAGTTGGTTTAGAGCGCTGCCTTGACAGGGCAGAGGTCACTGGTTCGAATCCAGTACGTCCCACTTTTATTATTGCCTATCTAAAAGTTACTCTGCTGCTGCTTCCACTAATAACTTGATTGCTTCCTTCATCTCTTCATCATTCAGAGAGGCAAAGCCCATTCTTATAGCGTTTACATCGTTTCCTTGCTCATCCTGAAATACTGTTTTTGGTAAACGCAACCCTAGTTTCAAGGCTCGCTGTCTAATTTCTCTGACGCTACACCCATTAGTGAAGTGAACCCAAACAGCTAATCCGCCTTCTGGTATTTGAAATTGCACTTTATCACCTAAGTGCTCTTGTAGTGTTTGGCAAAACAAATCGCGCCGTTGCCGATACAAGCGTAGCGATTTTTTCAGATAGCGCCGGATATCGCCATCTTGGTATAGTATTGCTACCGCTCGCTCTAAGGAATGATTACCGTGGCAGTCCATAATTCGGCTGAGAGCTGAGAGTTGCTGAATGATTTCTTCGGAAGCCACCACGTAGCCCATTCGCAGTCCCGGGGCAATTGTCTTGCTAAGCGACCCTACGTAAATGACATTACCGAAACGATCGGCACTAATCATCGGAAGAATTGGGCTGCTGTTGAAATGAAAGTCATAATCGTAATCATCTTCAATAATAGCGAATTGGTACTTTTCCGCTAGTGCTAAAAGCTTCATTCTCCGCTTGGCCGAGAGGGTCACCGTTGTCGGGTTATTATGGTGGGGCATTACGAAAACTGCTCTAATTTTCTTTTTCTGACATACTGCCTCAATGGCATCTACATCCATTCCTTCGTCATCAATACCAACTTTTACCAGTTGTCCACCGTGAACTTCAATAATCTGGTTGACTACTTTAAAACTTATTTGCGCCACCACTACCGAGTCTCCCGGTTCTAACAACAACTGGAAAAGTAAATTAAATGCCATCAGACTACCCCGAGTCACAAAAATCTGATTTAGATCTACGTGAATACTTCGGGTTTCCGCCAGATTCCGAATAAGTTCCTCCCTTAGTTTAATATCTCCGCCAAATTGGTCAGAATAATTCATCAGCGACAGGCAGCGTTTACTGCGGGAAAGAGCATTTAAGTTCCGACTCAACTCTCGAGCGGGTGCCAGCCGTACATCCGGGTATCCGGCATCAATGACGTGTTTTACTTTAATGTGATCATCTGATCGTTCGGTCAGAAAGTTATATTTATTAGGAAGCCAACTACTTTTGCTTTTGTCCAAGATCTTCTCTGATGCATTAGTTGCAAAATGCTTCTGCCTCAGCAGTGGTAATTTATCGCTGACGAAGCTTCCTCGGTGCGAAATTGTCTCAATCCAACCCTGAGTTTCCAATTCTTCATAGGCGGCAATCACCGTTCGTCGGTTTACCTGAAGTAATTCCGAAAGTTGGCGACTACTCGGCAGCTTGTGACCAGAACTAATCACGCCCTCAGTAATTCGCTTTAAAATCTCATTACTAATCTGAAGATAAAGAGCTTGTCCCGATGAGCGGTCTATTCGGATTATTGATTTGTAAGGCAGCATAAAGTGGCGCAGTTAGTATATCAAAAATGGATTACTTAAATGCACCAGTCAAATTATACTTTTATCCTTATTACATCAATAATAAGAGTATGCATTTCTTTAAAAACTTCTTCTCGCCATTCTTTATGGGAGTATTATGGCTGAGTAGCCTAACCACATTTTCCCAGAACCTAAGCACGGTTACCGGTCGGGTAACTGGTGACGATAATTTGCCCATTGATGCTGGAAACGCAGTTCTTTTATCTCCGGCTGATTCATCACTGGTTCAAGGAGCGATACTACTAGATGGGTTATTTACGATTGAAGACGTTCCTGCTACTACATATCTGCTAAGAATTACGGCTTTAGGATATCATCCTTTAACTAAAGAAGTAGCGGTTTCTGCGGAAACTACTGACTTAGGTTCACTGGTACTAACGTTAGATCAACTGCAAGCTGTGGAAGTTATAGGTCAGCGACCCACTTATGAAGTGGAGGCTGACCGCATTGTTCTTCAGCTGGAAAATTCGTCGCTGGGTAATTCTGGCAATGCGCTAGATATTCTGCGAAACGCTCCGAAGGTGATATTTAATAGTAGTGGTCAGATTAATGTGGTAGGGAAGGGCAGTGCCTTAATTTATTTGGATGGTCAGTTGTTGGCTTCTAACCAAACTTTGGAAAATATTGCTTCTTCGGATGTAAAGTCAGTGGAAGTAATTGAGAACCCTCCGGCGAAGTACGATGCGGCCGGAAACGCCGTAATCAATATCGTTACCAAGCGGATGAATCTGGAGGGCTACAAATTAACGCTGCTTCAGGAAATTGGAGCCACCAATTATTTACGAGGGCAACTAAAGGCTAATCTTGACTACAAAAGCCGGGGTTGGGTTTCCCAAGTTGGCTACAGTTACCGCCCCATTGAGTACCGAATAGATAATGATTACGCCCGCACTTACGAATTCAGGGGCGATGCTGTTGAGATAGATAACCGATACGCCTCGATTATTGACCGAACCAACCATCTTTTCCACCTGAAGACTAATTACGAATTAAGTCCGCGCCAGCACATCGGTATTCAGTACAATGGTTCTATCTCCCATTCTGAACGAGATGGGCTGAACCGAAATGTATTTGATGTGAACGAAGCCCGACTTTTTAATATGGATACTCAGATAACCGGACCGTTTGATCAGAGAAATAATACTGCTAGTCTTTCTTATTCACTAGACCTTGACACGCTAGGTTCTTCACTTTCGGCATCAGCTCAGTACGCGACCTATGATCTGGAGCGTATTGAAAATATTTTTCAGGAGCGATATAACTCACGAAGCTATTCTGTGACCGAACGGCGAACCTTCAATACCAATGATATTCGGGTGAGAACTTTTCAGCTCGATTATCATAAATCTCTTAGTCCACAGTTACAGTTGGATATTGGGGTTAAAAATGCGCGAATCAACAATAACAGTGTGCTTAATTTTCAAGCAATTGAAGAAGATAGGTCATTTACCACTCTTCCTGAGTTTAGTACTGATTATGAATATGAGGAGAGCGTATCTTCGGTTTATCTACAGTCTTCACTAGCTATTCAGAAATGGAATTACTACCTAGGCCTGCGGGCAGAACAAACTGTTATTCAGACACTTACTTATCAGAATGATGCAGAGCAAAGAAATGAACGAACGTACAATAACCTATTTCCCTCAGCATCAATAACTTATCAACTCGCTGAGCAGGCAAACTTGAAACTGAGCTACAACTATCGGATTCAGCGACCTTCCTTTCAAGATTTAAACCCTTTCACATTTTACGCTGATTCCCTGGTTTCTTTCCGGGGCAATCCCAACCTAGTTCCAGAATACAGCCATAATTTTTCCCTCAATACTCAGTATAAAAGCTGGAACCTTAGTTTTAACTACAATCGCACCCAAGATAAGATCAATACCATTATCGAGATCAAAAATCCGGAAGAACCCGCCATTTTTGATTTTAAACGCGACAACATTGAGCAAACCGACCTAGCTGCTATCACTCTTTCGGTACCATTGGAGAAAGGATGGTGGTCTTCATACAATTCATTGACTGGACGCTGGGAAGATCATCAATATAAGGATTTAGGAAGATTGGTTTCTAATCAGACTTATGGCTTCTATTTGTATACCAATCAAATGGTTCGTCTACCTAGCAATATCGTTTTAGAAGCTACTTACCAGTACACTTCCCCGCGAGTGGACGGTATTTATACCGATAATCCCATCTCAGCTCTTTCTCTGGCAGCCAGCCGGAAGTTCTGGAACGATCAATTGCTAGTTCGCTTTTTAACCAATGATGTTTTTAAACAGTACAAATTTACCGGTGTAGCTAGTGTCTACAACAATGAGTGGACGTATCGCTCCCAGGGGGATTTCCGTTACATTCAGCTTTCTTTGAATTGGACTTTCGGTCTACTGAAAGCCAGTCAACTAGGCAATAAGGCAATTTCAGAAGAAGAACTGAACCGGATCAATCGTCAGTAGAGTTGATGTTTTTATCGTGATAGACTGACTGGCCGTAGGAACTTGATTAATCAAGCTCCTACATAATTTGAACACATGTTCAAATTATCAATACTATCTTACCTTTGATTATGATAACATATCAAAAAAAGCACGATTCAGTTTTATATGCTTAATATTTAGTATATTTTAGAAGTGAGGACTTCATAAGAAGTTAATTAAACTATCGTTCAATTTATGTTAAAATCACCCCGTAGGTTACGGAAGCGTTTGCGGACATCGGCCACGTAAATACTGCCCGGATATTCTCGCAGAAACTGGGTGTACAATTCCATCGCTTTTTCAGTGTCTTTCAATTGTTCTTCGTAAATCCGTCCGGTCATAAACAAGGCATCATCGCCCAGAATATCGTAGTTATACGACTGGTTTATCTTGTCCAGCTTGTCCAGTGACTGTTCAAAGTTCCCAAGTTGCATCTGCACTTTAGCCATAAGCCAGTATACCTCATCTTCTAGCGGATGACCTTTGTAGTCCGCTAACATGCTATCTAGCTTCTGTAGAGCGGGTTCTTGCTTATTTTGGAATAACATCAGCTCTACGTCAGCATAAGCTTGCATAGCCGCCCCTGAGGTGTCTAAAACAGTATTATTCTGGATGAGCAGACTCAGCGACATAGCATCGTTGGCAATTTCACGGGTAGTGGCTTCCTTTAGCACGTCCAAATGATCCTGAGCTAACTGAAAATCCCCTTTGTAATACGAGAGTTTGGCGTTGCGAAGCTTGGCCTCGTAACCTACGGGTTCTTCTTTGTGGGCTTTTTCTACCTGGGCATATAGCAGCGTAGACTCCCAGGGTTCGTTCATCAATATGTAGATATCGCCCATATCTAGTTTGCTCTGCGCCTTTATTTCTCGGCTAGCTTTGGGGCTTCCGGCCACTTGCTGCAAAATGGTAATGGCTTTATTCTTTTCATCCATGTAAAAGGCATAGAGTAACGCCTGACTTCGCATAGCTTCTAGTGTAGCAGCACTAGGTCCTATGGGTGAGCCTTTACTTTCGTCAATAAAGTTTTGGTAATCCTGAATCAGCTTGACAATCTCTTCCTGCTGCACTGGGAACTGGTTTTTCACCAATTCTTCCCTTGCTTTGATTTTGTACCGACGAGCTGATACGTAGTTTGATGTGCGAGGGTAACGCTCGATTACGTGATCGTACATTTTTAGAGCATTCTCGTAATCCTGGTTTTCCAGAGCAATCTGAGCAACGCTCATCACCTCATCACCATCAGTACGTTGTCGGCGATCTACCGCTCGGGCTTGCATAAACGCCCCATAAAAGTTTTTCTGTTGCAGATTGATCCATATAAGCAACTCACTGTACAACGGATTGTCAGCGTCCTTCTGAATGCGATCTAGCAATAGATTAGCCATGCTATCCAAATCCTCATCTTCCGTCAGAATATTTTGTAGCACATTTTTCACATAACTGATTCGGGAAGGGTCTTCATTGGCATAAGCTAAATACTCTAGTACCATTTGATCTACCTTGTTCAGGCGACGGTAGACATTAGCTAGTTCTAACGCATACAAGCTAGGATCACCGCTGGTTTGCCTACCTGCCAGATACATATTTACGGCTCGTTCAATTAGTTCGTGCTTAATGAGATGTCCGGCAACAATTCGCACTTTGTAGATATCAGCCTTCGCCTGATCAAATACGCGGGTGAAATATTCTTCCGCTTTTACATCGTCACCTTGCCGTAGATCAACAATGCCAGCATCCAACTGATACAGAATATTATCAGGATAATGGCGAAGTGTTTTGCTGAGATATTGTTTTGCCTCGTTTAGGTAGCCGTTGTTTATCAACAAACGAAAGTAGCGATCGTGGATGACCGGAATGTTTTTCTTTTTTCCAGCCAGCTCATCATAGATCGTTTTTGCTTTTTCTATTTCCCCTTTATCGTCGTATTGCTGCGCTAACTCTATTTGCTGGGTATTCTGCCCAAAAGCCAGCATGTTAGCGTTTGTTAGTAAAATAATAATCCAGGTTATAGTGCGAATCATGTTTTGTGGTTTAGAAATCGATAACTTATCAACTAACATATTACATTATTATTTAATTATTTTTCTTCGAAATTACTATTAATTACTACACTGTGAATTTGTTGATAACTTTAGAAAAAACGACCAATCATCTAACATTGTGAATAACTCCAATAATTATTTACAAATTATTAACATAGTTATCCACAATTAAGTTACTGATTTATAGATCTTTGCAAAGATATTAGTTAGTTGTTAACTAATATGTGGATAACTATGTAGATAATATTAAAAGTGCATAACACTGTTAATAACTTACACCGAGGAGTGAATAACTTATGTGAAATGTTGATTGCCGGATGAGGAGTGGATAACACGAAATTTATTAACAAGTTATTGTTAGCTTTTCCACAGGTTATTCACTCGATAATGTGGATAACTCCCCAACTGTAATCGTAAGATCGTTACGTTCCCAGTTAGCCCGTAGATCGATAACTTCTTCCTCGGTGTAGAAGTAGACTGGCTCTGGTTCTTGCTTGGTTAGGATACTTCCTGGTTCCCAGATGCCGTCCTCATCAGCATCAATTAATATTCGGATTTGGTACTTGCCGGGCGGCAACAAATCAAAAGAAAATTCTTTCGCATTTTTAGCTTCGCGTATCAGCTCAAAATTCTGATCTACTAATTGTATGAAAAAGCTAGGATAGTCAGTAGCGACGACTCCCCGGATAGCACCATAGTCTTCTGGGTTTTTAAATGAGAATTTTTGAATTACCTGTTCACTACTATCATTCTCGATACTCATAAAACTACCCGGGCTAACGTAGAAGTTAAATGATCGTAGGTCGTTCGTAATTTCTTCTCGCTCGTAAATTCTGGGAACAAACTTTCGATTGATCTGAACGGTGTCTACGTAATTATTTAGTAAACTAAGCTGAAGCGTTTCATCTTCCAAGGATTGAATACTATCCACTAAAATTCGGTCTTCACTACTCCGTTTGACAGATATAAATTCTTGCAACCAGTTTAATCGTCTTTCTACTGAGTCTACTGGAGTTCTGAGGCTATCTAAGTAAAGAGTCTGCTGGCGAATACGATCTTCATATATTGAACTATCGTTCATTTTTGAATAGAAGATTACACTATCGACCATACTGGACTGAGATACTGGAATCTTGAGCGTAACTTGATCAAAACGTTGGTTCCAGTTTAAAGCCTGATCATAATCAATGGGAATATAAAAAAGTGTATCGTAGCTGAGTAAAATACTGTCGGTATTGAGTTGGGCAATGGGCTTAGAGAAAATAAATGTTCCCGAAATAGTGTCAGTGATTTCATCGCCATCAGCAGTAAACTGACTGGTAAAGTCGGCTATCTTTCGGCGACTTTCGGTAAACTGCAAATAAAGTAATGTATCAGCTAACGTCTGTTGAGCTGAGTCGGTAGCAGTTACTTTTATTCCTAAACTATCTTGGCGGAGAGTATTATAAATACGAACGACTTTCTGCTCATCCTGAAAATTGCTAAATATATTCACACTCGTATCAGCTAAATTAAATGCTACTGAATCTCTCAAGAATTTTTCGGTAGAAGCGTCAATTTCTCCTTCAATGGTTAGGGTATAGTCATCTAGCGATTTATTGAATTTTATCTCATAGTATTTTCCGTTAGCCCGAGCACTCTGCAATTGGATAGGTCGAATGTCTTGTCGCTGAAGTACCAGATCAATTGTCTTATTAAGGGAAAACACAGAATCTGCCGTAGCCAGAGAGTCAGCTCGAATTTCCCGGTTCACATCAGTACCCAGATAAATTGGCTCCGATTTAAACCCGAAAGGTTCATTATTAGAATCAATTTTGAGGTTACCGTTCTCGTCTACGTAGGTAAAGACATTGTATAATCCTTCCCGAATGTAGCGGATCGTATAATTTCCTTCTTCATCAGTTTTCGCCAAATACATAGGTGGTCCGGTGAAGGCATCTAACGTATCGTTCACATCGTAAAGAGCAACTACCGCATCTTCAACCAGTTGTTGACTCAGAAGATTTCGTACAGTTCCATTCACCTGAAAAGAATCAATTTCGGCTCCGGTGCTAAAGGCTACAATCAGGTTTTCGGCGGGGTTCTTTTCCGAAGCATCCTTCACTGCTTCGCGAAAATTGAAAGTATAAGTGGTACTATCTCGCAGCTCTTCTTCAATCTCTAGAAAGAGCGTTCGACGGGCTGCGTAAAAACTAAATTCTTCAATAGGCGGAGTAATAATGAGTTCCCGCTTCAGATCTCGGGCTTCTATAAATTCGTCGAACTCCAGCTCAATTTCATTATCATCAAAGTTGACAGTTTCCAGCTCGGGGTACATATTTACCAGTTTCGGGGGGATGGAATCTTTCGGTCCCCCAGTAGGACTTCCCCTTCGGGCACACGATCCAGACAAAATTAGGAGGATCCAGAAGGTCAGTAGCCAACCGTATTGTTTTATCATATTATGGTAGTTCTCTATTTATAAACGTTTATTCGATTGCTTTCTTTTGATTGTTCATATAAAGCGTAGTAGAAATTGCTAGGGTATTTATATAGCGATTTCCTCTTCTAACCAGGCGGTGCATAAGCCCCGTTTGTAATTTGTACTTGCGATTGAAGAACCAACCGATACCAGCAAATAAGCGATTTTCTCCATGTTGCCCTTGTTGATTAAAAGACCACAAAAACTCATTGGTAATGATACCATAAAATTCGCCTGGGTCAAGTTGCTCTCCGTTGAGCGGACTATCAAACCCTAGTCGGTACCGCAAACGATTTGTCAGCGCTGAGTTTCGGAAACGCTGCTCTACTCGTGCTCGGTGGGCAATACGCTTTCCGCCCAAGGCATAGGTTACAAACGCAAATTGTTGCATCAGTCGATGCTCATGAAACTCACCCGGCTCTTCGGCTTGAATTTGGAAGGCATATCCGCCACTAAGCTTTTTATTTTGCCAAAGTTCGTAGGTAGCGAAAAACTGAGTTTCATTTAAATTCCAGCGGAAATCCTGATCTATCTCTTCAGAATTAAGCTCAGTGAATGTTGCACGTTGAAAAGTATTTACGTTAAACGACCAACGGTTGGGAAATTTCTGAGTAAAAGAAAGGCCGGGTTCCCATTGAACGGGTGTAGTAGACTGAGCCGAAGCACAAATACTTACTAAAAATAGAATAAGAACAGAAAGAAAAAATGAATGCACAGGATCAGTAGAGAAAATTATCTAACGACCGACGAACGATCAAGCGTTTTTGTTTTAGTCTTCCGCTCGCATCAAACAGCATTTCATACGATTGTAGTCTTGATTTTTCAGTTAAGTTAATCTCCAGCTCGTAGTTTCCAATCTTCTCTTCAGTAAGTTGAGTATAACTTTTACTCTGGCTCGCAAGAAACTGTCGCTGAACTCTCTGAACCGAATACTTTCCGTAGTTCTCTATTAGGAAAGAATGGATAGCTTGTTTTACAGTATCCGAAATTTGATTAAAGTCAATCAACTCTTCAATGTCCTCTAGCTTCCCAGCTTCATCAAACTCAATACTAAACCTCCGTCGGTCACGGATTAGTTTAGCTTCGTAACTACTGTGTTCAGCGTCGGTCTCGTAGTAGTACCGTACTCGACGTGATTTATCCAGCCAATTTTCCAGATAATCTTGAGCCGACTGAGGTATTTCATTAAACTTAATGCGCCTTTCTTTCTCCTCTTTCAAAAGTTCTTGGGCTTGACTAGAAAGTGGGAGAAAACACATAAGTAGCAGTACCCCCAAAACAGTCTGTGTAAACTGCATAACCTGCTATTTTCCCAGGTAAATCATAATAACGGATACGTCAGCTGGAGAAACCCCGCTAATGCGGGAGGCTTGCCCAATGGTTTGAGGACGGATTTTACCTAGCTTCTCTCTCGCCTCAGTAGAAAGAGCTTTTACGGTACCATAGTCGAAATTTACTGGAATACGATAATCTTCTAGGCTCTCGACCCGCTCAGCGTGCTGTCGCTCTTTTTCCAAATAACTTTCGTACTTAGTTAGGATTTCTACTTGTTCCCGCACTTCAGTATCAAACTTTTGAAAGTACTCCTTCAGGCTAGAATCGAGTTGCTCCAGAGTTGTCAGTGAAATTTCGGGACGTTTTAGTAACTGGTGAATACTGACTTTCTCTTTGATTGTTGCAGTAGAGATCTCGTCTAGACCTTCATTAATTTCATCGGGAGCTGCCTTGCGTTGTTTCAAATCCGTCAACAATTCCTGAATAGCGTTTCTTTTATCAAACACTTTTTCCAGTCGAACGTCATTAATCAAACCTAGCTGGTGCCCCTTCTCGGTAAGTCGTAAATCAGCATTATCCTGACGAAGTAGTAATCGGAATTCAGCCCGAGAGGTAAACATCCGATAAGGTTCTTCAGTCCCTTTATTTATCAAATCATCAATCAGCACTCCAATATAGGCTTCAGAACGGCGCAGCACGAAAGCTTCCTGCTCCTGAATTTTACGGTGAGCATTAATTCCTGCCATCAATCCCTGACAAGCAGCTTCTTCGTAACCAGTAGTACCGTTAATTTGCCCGGCAAAAAATAGGTTTTCAATAAGCTTGGTTTCCAGGCTAAGTGATAATTGAGTAGGTGGAAAATAATCATACTCAATGGCGTAGCCCGGTCGGAACAGTTTAGCTTTTTCAAATCCAGGAATATGCCGAATGGCCTGATGCTGCACTTCTTCGGGTAGTGAAGTAGAAAAACCATTTACGTATACTTCTACTGTGTCCCAACCTTCGGGTTCTACAAAAATCTGATGGCGATCCCGCTCCGCAAAACGGTTGATTTTATCTTCGATAGAAGGACAATAGCGCGGGCCTTGCCCTCGAATTCGTCCATTAAACATGGGTGAACGGTCAAATCCGCCTTCCAGTACTTCGTGAACCGTTGGGTTGGTGTAGGTGATATGGCAACTACGTTGATGAGCTAAAGGCCTTGTATCAGTAAAAGAAAACTTTCCCGGATGCTCGTCGCCGGGTTGTTCTTCCATTTTGCTATAATCAAGCGAACGCCCATCTACGCGAGGCGGGGTTCCAGTTTTCATGCGCCCTGATTCAAACCCAAGTTGAACCAGTTGTTCCGTAATTCCTTTAGAAGCTCGCTCACCTGAACGTCCCCCTCCCATTTGCTTGTCACCAATGTGAATTAGTCCGTTGAGAAAAGTACCATTGGTAAGAATGACTGATTTGGATTTGATATCTAAACCAATGCTGGTTCGCACTCCGGTTACCTTCTCCCCTTCTACTAGAATTTCGGTCACCATTTCTTGTAGAAAATCCAATTTGGGAATCTTCTCTAGCTCCATTCTCCAAGCCTCAGTGAATCTAGCTCGATCGTTTTGAGTACGCGGGCTCCACATAGCTGGACCTTTGGAGCGGTTCAACATCCGAAACTGAATGGCTGACAAATCAGTGATAATTCCGGATATTCCACCAAGCGCATCAATTTCGCGAACAATTTGGCCTTTAGCCACTCCCCCCATAGCGGGGTTACAAGACATTTGCCCCATCTTCGCCATATCCATGGTGATAAGAAGAGTCTTAGAACCTAGTTTTGCTGCTGCTGCTGCTGCCTCGTTTCCGGCATGACCAGCTCCTACTACAATTACATCGTATGTTTCAAATAGCATTTGATATTCGTCTTATTCCTTTACTCTACACACAAAATTAGTATTTCGTTTCCTAATTAATGCGATTTCTGCATCTGAATTAGATGGGTAGAAATACGGACACTTATGTTGCTCACTATTAGCGACTTTACCTGGAGAGTATGAAGTGATTTGTCAATGTTCCACGTGGAACATTGACTGTGAAAAGTGGTGGTTTCACAGAGTGTGAAACAGATTAAAGTAAAGCTCTAAGTAGCGATTTTCCAAAGAGCGCATTTCATTTTTCTCTTCATCAGAATGATCAGAAAAACCAAGTATATGTAGAAGTCCGTGAACAAGCACCCGCAGTAGTTCACTTAGGAATGGGGTATCTAATCGTTCAGCATTCTCAGTCACTCGATCAATGCTAATAAAAATATCACTCTCAATAGCTTGGGTAGTATCGTCTCGATTATCGAAAGTGATAATGTCAGTATAAAAATCGTGAGAAAGATACTCTTGGTTTATCGACAAAAGGTATTCGTCAGAGCAAAAAATATAATTAATCTCAAGAATTGATTGCTGATAAGATTGCACTATACTAGAAAGCCAGGTCGGAACAGAGGAAAGAGTATTAGTATCAAAATCCACATCCTCAACAAAAAACTGGATCACGCTAGTTGATATAAAAAATTAGCTCAACTGTGCAGCCTTCGTCTCGGAAATTAACTTCATCAGAAAGGTGTTTCATAAGGAAAATACCCCTACCACCCGGCTTATCAATATTTTCGGGTGCAGTAGGATCAGGAAGGTTTGAGTAGTCAAAACCATCGCCTTGATCTTTCACCCAGAAAATAATAGAGCCATCACTAAGTTTAAGAGAAAGATCTACATTTTTCCGAGAGTCACCTTTGTTTCCATGACGAATAGCATTGTTAACCGATTCGGTAACAGCAATCATAATGTTACCATAGATGTCGTCGTTCAAACTAAATTGCTCTTTAGCATTGTCGATAAAACTTTCTATCATCCGAATATTATCGGACAATGAAGGAATAGAAATGCTGATTGAATCCATTTTGCTAGTTTAAACGCTTAAAGTATTTATTGGCCTCGTCTTTATAATACGGATTGAGCTTAAGAGGCACGGTTTTCAACAACTCAATCTCCTGCTTCTTCAGTTTGATGTACTCATCGAAACGCTGAGTGGCTTGTTTTTCGTAACTATCTTTAGCGGTTTCGCCCTTACGCTTCTGGTCTAACTCCTGCTCCCGATCAGATTTCTCTACATCTAGCAAGCGAGTTAAAATTTGCTTCTGTCGTTCAACTAACTCTTTTGAAAGCTTTTTGTTGACCAAATCAGTCTCAGTTTCTTCCATTTGTTTGGAAAGTTCGTCACCAGTACCTCCTCCCCCATCTTCTTCTGAATCCATCTCTTCTAAAGCCTTTCGAATCTTTTCCTGCTGCTGGGCAAGTTTAGATAATTCTTCAGATAAAGCCCGACCCGATTTACCACTTTTTTGCAAATTCTGTATTTGTTCATTAAGCTGCTTTTGCAATTCACTCAGATTCATATTTTGCTGAGTATCACCTGGATTCTGCTGAGGATTTCCCATAGCATCAGCCATTTGCTGTTGCATCTGGCTCAGTACATCGTTCAGTAAAAGTGCCAAATTATTGATAGAAGTCATGGCAAATTGCTGCTGGCTAATGGCCTTGTACTGCTGCCGCTCCCGCAGTGATTCCATACTCTCATCCATGTACTTATTCATGTCCTTCACCTCGCGGGTTACAAATGACTGAATTTGGAATACCCGCTCGGCCAAAGCCAGCAAACTATCTTCAATAATCTGAGCATCATCCCGAAGCTTCAGTTGCTCCTGAGAGAGATCGATAAAGCGAGGGTCATTCTGTTTCACCTCTCGGAAATCCTTCATTACTGTTTCCTGATCAAAGGAAAGCGTCAACAAATTGTCTAGAATATTCCGAAGGTTATCCATATTTTCTTGCAGCATTTCCATCTCCATGCTTTGTTGCATCTGCTGAAGCTTTTGTGCCATTTGCCGCATCTGTTTGGCACTATTCTTCTGAGACTTTTGTGCCTTCTTGCGCTGATTTTTCTCAAGTGACTCTTGAGCTTTTTGTTGCTCTTGTTGGGCTTGCTGCTGCTCCTGTTTCATATCTTGCATAGGAGCTGGGTTTTTCATATCCTGGTTCAGCTCATTTAGCTCCTGCATTTCTTGCTGAAGTTCATCAAACTCCTGATTCAGCTGCTCTTGTTGTTCGCTTAATTCTTCCGTGCTATTTTCTTTGTTTTCAGTTTCTTCAGCTAATTTTTCTTGTTCTTCAGCCTTTTGCTCCATCTGTTGTTGTACATCCTCTAGCTTAGAATCAAACTTCATTCGTTTAAATAGCTCAAGCGTTCGCTCTAGTTCTTCTTCCAGGTTTTCTTCCTGATCATTGATCTGCTGAAGCTGATCACGCATTTTATCCATATCAACCTGCTCGTCTAGCAACTTCTGAAGTTCTTCATACATCTTTTTGGTCTCTTCGTCAAGTAACTCGTCCATAAGCTGTTGCAACTGATCAATCTGCTCCTTCATTTTTTCGCTCTGCTCACCAAATTGCTCCCGTTGCATTTTACTCGACTGGCTTTGCTCCTTCAGTTGTTCCAGCTGTTTTTCCAGCTCCTCGCGCTGTTTTATAATGTCTTCCAACTTTTTCTGATCTTGCCAAGTCAGGTCTTTCTTTCCTCTAAGTCGCTTCTCTACTTCCTCAATATCCTGTTTTAATTGCTCTGCCTGCTGTACCGTTTTACTGATCTGGCTTTGCGTCTCAGCCGTCGACTTTTCCAGGTTTTCCCGAATGGTTTCTCGATCAGGAATGCTAAATACGTAAGAAGAGGTTTGAGCTGACTTGTATCCGTTGACTGCATCATTGTCCCAAACCTTCAAGAAGTAGCGAATTTTTTCTCCTGGGTTCAGCCCAAGCGTGTCCACATTCCACTGATAGTAGTAACTCTGATTGTTTTGTCGGGAATCAAGGGGAAGGTTCAGTCGCTGATATTTTGACTCGTTCCCCTCTCCTTCCAATTCTTCAAACTTATAAAACAGGGAAAGCTGAGTAAGTCCGTAATCGTCCGACACATTTCCGCCTAACACTAAAAATTGGTAAAGAGTAGTATCCTGAAATTGCTCCAGACTGATCTGTGGAGTCTGATCAGGAATGACATCGAGATAGTAGCGAATATCTTGCTTATTATTGCTATATTCATTCACTAAGTCAATTTGGTAGGTACTAGACTTGAGAGCCTGTTTTTCTAAGGAGAAGGAGCCTTCGGAGTCTTGCTCAAGCCGATAACTTTCTTCCTGCTCCACAAACCTCATCTGCATACTGTCCGCCGCTAGCGTATTAAATTGCCAAGTGACATTCGTGCCTTCGGGCACTTGCAGATTACCGATGTTGTCTAATCGCTGGTCTTCCCGCGAGAGATAACCGGGGTAATCGAGATACACGCTAAAGTTCTTTAAGTTAGGACGATCAACTACTCGAATAGTGTGGGAGTTGGAATTAAAACCCGCTGCTTCAATATAGAAAGGAGCATCGCGTTGGATGTTTTGAAAGACAAATTCTAGCGTACCTTCGGCATTGGGAGCCATTCGAAACCGTCGCCCTGAAGCTACCAGATACACTTTGTCAGGGATAGCATTGCCTACTAAATCAGCTGTGACAGAAAAATCTTCGTTCTTGAAAGCAATGAAAGACTCGTTCTGTAGATTAAATGAAAACGGTGCTTCGGGAACGAACTCTTTATTGAAGTTTACAATGCGGCGGGTTCCTTCTGAAAAAAACTGAGGCACAAATAAAAGTACCAGCATCATAACTGCTATCGGAACTGCTAAATATCTCAGATGCCGAAGGTTCTTACGGAGATCAATAGCAATGGGAAAGCGAACCACCGAAAGCTGTTTAGTCTTTTGAGCAATAGTAGCCGCTACTAAAGCACTCTTACCACTACCTGCCCGATCGAGTTGGATCAAGTTCAGCAGCTTATCCTGCACTTCCGGAAAATACGTTCCAATTTGTCGGGCGGCTTCTTCATCACTGATTTGACGTTGATTACTATAGTAACGAGTAAGTGGATCAATGACCCATTTAATCAGAATGAAAAGAAAAAGTAGCAGAAAGCTAAAGAATAATATACCTCGCCAAAGGCTACTAAGCCGGGCGGTGTATTCGATAGAATTAAATAGTAAGTATACAGAGAGCACAATAGCCCCGAAGAATATTCCTCCCCGGATCAGTTTGTTTAAGTAATACTTCCGCTTATACTGCTGAAGTTGCTCGGTAACGCTACGAAGGTGAGAGTCGGCTGACATAAAATTAAGCGTTGATTGATAATTTTAAATACAATAAGCCCGTCTTAAAAACTACGGAAAAATTAGCAATAAAGTATAGGTTTGGTTACTCTATTTCTACTACAATTGGGCAATGGTCGGAATGATGTACCTGAGGCAAAATACTAGCATTGGTCAATCGGTCTTTCATCGGGGCACTTGCCATATGATAATCAATACGCCAGCCTAGGTTTTTTTGTCGAGCTCCAGCTCGATAACTCCACCAGGAATAATTGTTCGGTTCCTGATTAAAAAACCGAAATGTATCAATAAAGCCTGAGTCAATAAATCCAGAAACCCATTCTCGTTCTTCGGGTAAAAAACCCGTGGTATTTTTATTTCTTACCGGATCATGAATGTCGATAGGGCGGTGGCAGATGTTATAATCACCACTAATAATTAAGTTCGCTTTCTTCTGCTTGAGTTCGTTAATGTAAGATTGAAAGTCGGAAAGCCACTGCATTTTGAAGGCCTGCCGAACATCGCCCATGGTGCCCGACGGCATGTAGACGCTCATCACCGAAAAGTTATCATAATCAGCTCGGATAACCCTCCCCTCTTGGTCATATTTTTCAACTCCCATACCGACTGCTACGTGTTGAGGTTCTAATCTAGAAAAGATAGCTACTCCGCTGTAGCCTTTCTTGACAGTAGCTACTTCCCAGTATGTTTGATAGCCTAGTGATTCAATTTCTGAAACTGGTACTTGGTCAGGGGCTGCTTTGGTTTCTTGTAAGCAGATAATATCAGGTTTTTCTTCCTGGAGCCAATCTAAAAACCCTTTTCTGATTGCTGCTCGGATTCCGTTTACGTTATAGGAGATAATTTTCATGTAGTGTTAAGTAGCAATTCCCAGTTCTTGTTCAAAGTATTCAATTACGTGCATTTTTAGAAGCTTTTCTTGCTCGAGCAAATCAAAGTGCGGCAATTTTTTCTGAAGTTTCCAGTGGGGCCATCCGTCTTGGTCTATTCCTTCTAGCTCATAAAACCCAGAAAGAGAGAGAACTTTACAAATAGCAATGTGCATCAAGTCTTGTTTTTCTTCTTTAGAAAAAGGCTGTGCTCCCTTCCCTAGTTCCTGTACTCCTATCAAAAAAAGTACTCCGTTCAAATCAGCCGGTCGTTTACCAATTTGTTGCTCAATAGTAGTCAGCAGTTTTTGCCACTTTTGTTCCAGTACTAAGTCCTTCTGATACATGCTAAGAAAAAGATTAGGAAAATTACGCTCGTAAGTTTATCGCCCTGAACCAATGGTGAGCGAGTGACTGGTATTGTACCTTGTGTGTTTCTATACGGAGCAAAATGCTAAAGGATTTCTTCTCACTTATATTTCCCCGAACCTGCCTACTCTCTCGGGTTCCTTTGGCTAAGGGTGAGCATTTAATTGCTACTCAGGCAATCATAAACTTACCAAAGTTTGATCTGAATGAAGAGAATACGGCACTGATTCGTCGAGTCTACAGTTTTGCTCCGGTGGAAAATGCTTGGGCTTACTACAAATTTTCTAAGCACGGAAAGGTGCAGAAATTACTTCATGCCCTTAAGTACCAAAACCATCCCGAGGTGGGAGAATTGTCAGGTAAATGGTTTGGCTATGCTCTACAGGAAAATGTAAGTAAAGCAAAAATTGACATGATAGTGCCAATTCCCCTCCACAAGAAAAAACAAAGGAAACGTGGGTACAATCAGTGCGATTTCATTGTTTGGGGGTTGGCAGAAATATTGGATATTCCCTGGTCAGCACAAATACTGGTGAAAACCGAAAATACGGAATCTCAAACTCGCAAAAATCGGATGGAGCGCTACCGAAATAGCTACCAAGCTTACGCCATTCGGAAGGGAGCTAACATTAAAGGAAAACACATTCTGCTGGTAGACGATGTAGTAACTACAGGGGCCACATTAGGAGCTTGTGCGAAATTATTACTAGTGGGTGGATGCCGAGCCGTGAGCATAGCAGCTTTGGCTACACCGGAGTAGGTAGATGACGGTTCGCCGGGGCGGTCCCGCCGCGCGATTAATCACGTCCCTACAATCCCCATTTGAACCGTTCAGTATAACTTGACTAATTCAAAAATAACTATGATAACAAAAAAGAGCTTGCGATTAAGCAAAGCTCTTTTTTGTTTATTTTATTTGTAAGACTAAATCTAGTAATTAGTACCTGCTCGGATCATAGCGCAACGGAATCCAATAGTAGCCGTAGCGGAATCCTGCTCTAGATAACGACGAGTACCTGGAGATAACCAGTAGGCAACATCAGCCCAAGAACCACCTTTATAAACCCGCAACTCATTGGTAACCAAAGAGTTAAATTCACCTTGGAAGTTAGGAAACTTCTCGTTGTCATACTTTTCTTCTGGGTCAATGGTTCCATCCCGGCGAATTGGATTCAGATCATTAAAATCCTGGTAAGAAAGCGGACGATACACGTCCAGTACCCACTCATTTACATTACCCGCCATATTGTATAATCCAAAATCATTAGGAGGATACTCGTAAATGTAGTCGGTAATCATAGCAGCATCATTCAGTTTTCCGGCAATACCCGCGTAGTCACCACGACCTCGCTTGAAGTTGGCTAACATATTACCCATTTGTTTTCCATAAGGGTTACGAGTAGCATGCCCATCCCACGGATAAATACGAGAGTGCGTTTGGTTTTCATCCAGGTACTGAGTACCGATAAGTGCTTTAGCAGCATACTCCCATTCAGCTTCAGTCGGTAATCGGAAATCAGGTAGTACTACGCCACTTTCTAGCGGAATACGTCCACCCTCAGGAATTTCCACTTCGGCTCCTGACTCTTCAACTAGTTTTTCGTTCACCACTGAAGTACGCCACTTGGAGTAATCGTTGGCCTGTCGCCAGGTAACCCCTACTACTGGGAAGAAACGGAAACCTGGGTAACGCAGATAGTGATCTTCGTAAGGATCGTTAAACGCTAGTGACCGACGCCATACGGTAGTGTCAGGCAGAGCTGACTCATAAAATTCAGTAGTAGAATCTTGACGAATATCAAATAAATATTCTAACCAGTGAATGTTGGCGACCTCAGTCTGATCCATATAGAATGAAGCTACCGTAACGGTACGCTCCAGATTGTCGCGGGTGCCCATAAGATCTTCTTCAAAAGAACCCATGGTAAAACGTCCACCTTCAATGTACACCATGTTGGGTGCTTCGGGCTGACCCTGATATTCGTCTAGTGTAAAGTTTCCTTCCACATTATACTCAATACCAGTAACACTACTTGATGGACCAGGATTCATACTGGTGGGCTGGCTCTTACTGCAGGCAGCTAGCACGGCAGCACATAACACAAACTGCCAAGCTCTAGAGACTTGGTTGACCAATTGCTTCATAACCTGTTTTATTAACTTTTAGAACGCTGTTTAGACGGATAACACAAACTGTTTTATAAACGATGCTGCTAATTTGCATACAATAACCTAATATTAATAATAAATACTAGGAAAAATTATATGTATGTAAGTTACAGTATAAAATAAGCAAGAAATAGTGACATATATAAATCACGCTACGTTCATAACGAATTGGGCTATCTGAAATTATCCACAGTAAGATAATTTTAGCGTATAGCTTTATAGCGAGCCAATATCGTCTAAAGTACTGATGGCTTGCTGTGTAGTCTCTATTTTTTCTATGGACAATATCGGTCGTTTTTTAGTTTCTTTGATGCGGCATCTTTTTGAGTGCTGCTGCACGTATTGCAAGATTTTTCCGAAAGTTTCAGATTTAAAGTACTCTTCATTATCCAGCCCAAGTAGGTAACATTTCATGATGCCACCTTTTAAGGTAAGCTTCTCAAAGCCCAGTTGTTCAGCTTTCCAGCGTAAACGTACCGTAGACATCAGTTCTAGTACAGGTTCTGGCACTTCGCCGAAGCGATCTTCCAGCATTGTTTTAAATTCTTGCAACTGCTCTTCATTCTGAATATTATCCAATCGGGAATATAGTCGTAGTCGCTCGGTGGTGTTAGTAACATAGTTCTCGGGAATGAGGATTTCTAAGTCGGTCTCGATACTACAGTCTTGCACCACTGGCTTTACTACTTCGGATAAATCGCGGGTAAATAAATTTTTGAACTCAGTTTCCTTTAACTCTTGCACGGCTTCATCCAGAATCTTGTGGTACATGTCAAACCCTAGATCAGAAATGAAACCACTCTGCTCGGCACCCAGCAAATTTCCTGCTCCCCGAATATCTAAGTCACGCATAGCTACTTTGAAGCCATCGCCCAACTCTGAAAACTCTTCCAGAGTAGAGAGTCGTTTGCGGGCGTCAGAAGTTAAGCCTGAGGCCGGAGGAGAAAGCAAATAACAAAAGGCTTTGCGATTGGATCGGCCTACCCTACCCCGCATCTGGTGCAAATCGGATAAACCGAACATGTGGGCATTGTTGATCAAAATAGTGTTGGCGTTGGGAATATCCAGACCAGACTCGATAATATTGGTAGAAACCAGCACATCGTATTCGCCATCAATAAATTGAAGCATGGTTTTTTCCAGTTTAGTACCATCCATTTGTCCGTGCGCTACTGCTACTCGGGCGTCGGGCACTAGTCGTAAAATGATGTTAGCAACTTCCTCAATATTGCTTACTCGATTATGAACAAAGAAAACTTGCCCACCCCGCTTTAGCTCAAAACTGATAGCATCGCGAATGACGCTTTCATTGAAGGTATGAATTTCAGTAGTGACCGGACGGCGGTTGGGCGGCGGAGTGGCAATGATACTCAAATCACGGGCGCCCATGAGAGAGAATTGTAGGGTTCGGGGAATGGGCGTGGCCGTGAGAGTCAATACATCCACGTTCACCCGCATCTCCTTTAATCGTTCCTTTACTTTTACGCCAAATTTTTGCTCTTCGTCAATAATTAGTAAACCCAGGTTTTTAAACTCAACATCTCTATTCACAATACGGTGTGTACCAATCAGAATATTGATTTCCCCTTCCTTTACCAAATTTAGAATCTCCCTGATGCTTTTAGTGGACTTGAAGCGGTTGATGTAGTCCATCCGTACCGGAAAATCAGCCAATCGATTTTTGAAGGTATGATAATGCTGCATGGCTAGAATGGTAGTAGGAACCAGCACCGCTATCTGCTTACCTTCGGTTACTGCTTTGAATGCCGCCCGAATAGCAATTTCGGTTTTGCCGAAACCTACGTCACCGCAAATGAGTCGGTCCATTGGGTGATGGAGCTGCATATCCCGTTTTACATCTTCGGTAGCAGTTGCTTGGTCAGGTGTATCTTCGAACATAAAGGAAGACTCTAGTTCGGCTTGTAGAAAACTATCGGGTTGATAGGCAAAGCCGGGAGCTGATTTGCGTTTGGCGTACAGGTTAATTAAGTCCTTAGCAATGTCTTGTACTTTCTTTTTCGCTCGTTTCTTCTTGTTTTCCCACTCGGGTGAGCCGAGCTTACTGATAGCAGGAGGAGTATCTTCTTTGCCGCTGTATTTAGAAATTTTGTGCAGCGAATGTACACTCACATATAGCAAATCATCATCGCGGTACACCAGCCGGATGGATTCTTGCTCCCGACCGCCCATATCAATTTTCTCCATCCCTGCAAAGCGACCGATGCCGTGGTCGACGTGGGTAACGTAATCACCTACTTTGAGCGAGCGTAGTTCCTTAAGTGTAATTGCTTTGGATTTAGCTCGGATACCTTTGGTTTTGTAGCGATGAAAGCGATCAAATAATTGATGGTCAGTATAGCAGGCGATATTCAGCGTTTGATCTACGAAGCCCTCACGTAGGGAAGTGTACAGCGGCTGAAAACTAATTTCAGAGTCTAGTTCGTCAAAAATTTTGCGAAGCCGCTCAATTTGCTGTTCTGAGTCAGAAGCAATAAAATTTGTGACGTCTTGATCCTTATTTTCATGCAGGTTAGCCGCCAGTAGCTCAAAGTTTTTGTTAAACGATGGCTGAGGCTGACTTTTTATGGTGAATACGCTATGAGTTTTAAATGAAAAACGGTTGCCAAATTCTACTTGAGTGAAAGGTTCTAGACTTTCCAGAAAACTGGCGCGGGTTTCAAATAAGGTTTCCGGGCTGAAAACCACCTGGGTTCCCGCCGATTCTTCCATTAATGAATCAAAATTCTCACAGGCTTCTACGTAGTAGCGGTTTACCACATCTTCCGCTGCCTCGGCATCTTTCCACCAAATTTGGGTATTTTCGGTAGGAAGAAAACTGATGAATGACTGCCGCTCTTCTTCTAGCAGTTTGGTCTGTACGTTAGGAATAATGCTCACTTGCTTCACCTCTTCTTGCGAAAGCTGGGAAGTAATCTCAAATGTGCGGATGCTTTCTACTTCATCGCCAAATAGTTCGATGCGATAAGGTAATTCGTGGGCGTAGGAAAAAACGTCAATAATTCCCCCCCGTACCGCAAATTGACCAGGTTCGTATACAAAATCAGTTTTCTCAAAGTCGTAAGTAGCCAGTAGCTCGGCAATAAACTGGGTATCCAATCGCTCGCCCGCCTTAATGAAAAAGGTGTTTTCCTGAAGCGAACGTTTGTTGATCACCTTTTCAGCTAATGCATCTGGGTAGGTAACAATCAGGTGACCGAGTGAAGGAGTATTACTAATGATGTTGAGAATCTCGGCTCGCATCAGTACATTAGCATTCTCGGTTTCATCTAATTGATAAGGCTTTTTGTAGGAAGCTGGAAACAGATGAACTTCCCGTGACGGGTTCAGATTTTGCAGATCGTTTTGAAAGTAAGCTGCTGCTTCCCGGTCGGCTAGTACAAACAGCATTAGCTGTGGGTTTATCTGGTGCAAAGCACTAGCTAACACTGCATCCAAACTGCCGATTACTCCTTTTAATTGGGTTTTAGGTTTGGCCTTAATTTGCGCGGCTAACGTCTGTATAAAGCTATCCTGAATATATTGGTTAAGAAATTGTGTTGACTGCACAGAAAATGGTATAATTATAGAATACGAATGGGAAACAAGTACAGAGAAATAAACGTTTTGAATGATACCTAGAACCAGAACCCCTCAGATATGTTTCTTAAGTAGTTCATCAAATTCTTAGACCTGCGGAACGATGCAAAATTACCATAAAAACACCGAGAAAGCCGAACGTAACAATGCAATTACTCGTCTCGAGCAGTTGCATCCCCATAAAACACTGCTGTATCTGGCTATTTTTGGTAGTAGTTTGGTATTTGTATTCATGATTGTTTCGTACACCATGAGTCAGCGTGATGCTGATATTTTTATCAACTTTGCATTTCCCAAAGCATTTATTGTAAGTTTAGTACTGCTCTTATTTTCTAGCTATACTATGACCAGGGTAGTTCCGGCGTTTGTAAAAGATGACCTGACAACAGTTAAGAATTCATTAGGACTTACATTATTGTTGGGAATAGCTTTTACTATTTCGCAGTACGTAGGCTGGGCAGAACTGTACCGTTCGGGCATCTATCTTTCGGGTGAGGCTTCGGGGGCGTATCTGTACGTTATTTCAGGCTTACATGTATTTCACCTGGCGGGTGGCTTGGTTGTACTTACTATTATGTACACTCAATTGAGTGCTATCTCCCGAGATCCAGTGAAAAAGCTGATTATGGTGACTAATCCTTACCAAAAAATTAAGCTAGAAATGCTAGCAAGTTATTGGCATTTTGTGGATGCCCTTTGGCTAATTCTCTTTTTCTACTTTCTGTTTAGTTTCTAGCGATAGTAGATAGAAAGCTTATCATCACTTACCGTTTTTTCTTCTGCCAAAAGTTTTTCATCAATCACTGGGGCAGCAATACCTTCCCCAAATTTCGTTTCACTACTGAAAACCCGGGCTTCGTCCCACCAGCCATGCTGAATGAGAAAAGAAAGAAGTTGCGCTCCGCCCTCTACAAAAACTGAAGCTACCTCTCGGTGGTGTAAATTATGCAACATGTACGAAATACAGGAATACCAGTCTGCTTCTTGGGGTAATGCAGTAAACTCCAGATTCGGCAAATCTTCGGGTGGGTGCTGAGTGTAGCAAAGTGTCGGTTGAGTTTGATCAAATACGTTTAGTTGCTTATCCAGTGTTTGCTCAGGGTCAATGACAATTTGCATCGGATTTTTCCCCGACCAATCTCGTACATTCAGTTGAGGATTATCGTAGCGATAGGTATTCTTTCCTACCCAAATAGCCATCTCCTGTGATCGCCATTGATGAACCAGCTTACGAGCATGAATCCCGCTAATCCACTTAGAATCATAATTAGAACGAGCTACGAAACCATCGACAGTCTGCGCCCACTTTAGTACGATGTAAGGACGCTTTTCTCGGTGAAATGTGTAGTGTCGACGATTAAGAAACGCTTCTTCTAATTGCAGTTTTTCATGTATATCTTTAGCAATCTGAACGTCTTGAATCTGGTACTGATTAGCTAACTGATGGAGTTGCTCAATATTCTCAAGCGGATTAGTATTGACAAACAGAACAGAATTAGCCGAGAATGTAGTATTTGCTAATTGATCTTCGAGAGAAGTCTCGAGATCTAGCCAACCTTCAGCCTGAATTTGTCCTTTGACAGTAACTACCCAACCTACCAACGGATAAACTGATGCGCGTTGGAAACTATCCCTTGCCAGGTCAATGGTTCTTTTACCGAAAAGCCAGTTATTTCCCTGCATCTTGTGTAGCTTTGGGCGAAAATACGAAGTTTCTGGTGGCAATTGGAGCAAAAGAATTATACGATAAACTATTCGGGCAACTTACCGATAATGTGCACGCTAACTATTCTGCCTCAGAGGTAAACGTAATACTACAGTGGCTGTTAGAATACACATTAAAAGTATCTCAAACAGAAATTTTACTGAATAAAACGATAAAAGTATCTGACCAGCAGCATCAGAGATTACGTCAATCTATTAAGCGAATTAATCGGGAAGAGCCTATTCAATACATTTTAGGTGAGTGCGAGTTCTATGGCAGGAAATTTAAAATAACCCCTAGCGTATTAATTCCCCGTCCTGAAACCGAAGAGTTAGTACAGTTCATTATTCAGCAACATAAAAATTTTGAAGGTTTGCAAGTGCTCGATATTGGCACAGGGAGTGGGTGTATTGCTATTACAGTAGCCAAAGAACTACTAAATGCTACTGTGTGGGCACTGGATAGTAGTCAAGATGCACTGCGGGTTACCCAACAAAATGTCAAAGAGCTAGCTGCCTCAGTACATTTGATAGAGATGGATATACTGTCAGGTATTCCCGATAACAAACAACTTGATATTCTGGTAAGCAACCCTCCTTACGTACTTGCATCGGAGGCAAAGACAATGCGCCCGAACGTGAAGCAGTACGAACCTGCCGAAGCACTATTCGTAGAAGATACCAATCCGCTTCTATTTTACCGTCGAATTTCGGAGCTTTGTAGCCAACACCTCACTACAGTAAAGTGGGTTTATTTAGAAGTACACGAAAACTATGCTACCGAAATAGCCGATTTGCTAATAGCAGAAAGTTTTTCTGAAGTGCAGGTTGTGCAGGATATGCAGAATAAAGATCGCTTTGTTGTAGCACGTCGCTAAAAGCAAGATAAGTTAGCTTTATAATTTTTTTAATGTAATATTTATATTAATTTTGTAAAAAATACAATTATATTCTATTGAATAACATATATCCTATCTTTGATACAATCCTAAGCCAAGCTGATAAGGAGACTTTACTAAAGCAAAAAGGCAAAGTTATCTGGATGGTTGGTTTATCTGGTTCAGGAAAGAGTACGCTAGCTCGGGCAGCTGAAAACTCCCTGCATCAGCAAGGAAAAGTAACCATGCTACTAGATGGTGACAATCTTCGGACGGGTGTAAACAATAATTTGGGGTTTAGTCAGGAAGACCGTCGGGAAAATATCCGTCGGGCAGCCGAAGTAGCTAAGTTATTTTCGCAATGTGGTATCATTACCATCTGTTCACTCATTAGCCCGACCGAAAGTATTCGTCAGATGGCTAAGGAAATTATTGGAGATAATTACTTTGAGGTGTTTATTCATTGTCCGTTGGAAGTATGCGAGCAGCGCGATGTAAAAGGCTTATACGCCAAAGCCCGCCGAGGCGAAATCAAAGACTTTACCGGAATTTCTTCTCCCTTTGAAGAGCCCCAGCAACCTAACCTGAAGGTTAGCACACATCAACAATCTATAGAAGACAGTCATCAATTACTAGTCAGTAAGATTTTAGAAACCACATCTTATTAATTCTGAAATTCAGTCAGTTATGAAATATAGTTTAACTCACTTAAGGCAATTAGAATCAGAAGCTATCTTTATTATGCGGGAGGTGGCATCACAGTTTGAAAAACCAGTGCTACTTTTTTCCGGCGGGAAAGACTCTATCGTTATGGTGCGGTTGGCTCAGAAAGCCTTCTGGCCCGCCAAGATTCCCTTTCCACTTATGCACATTGATACCGGACATAATTTTCCAGAAACCATTGAGTTTCGGGACAATCTGGTAGAACAATTGGGTGCCAAGCTTATTGTACGTTACGTACAGGATTCAATTGATCAAGGAAAGGCGGTGGAAGAAAAAGGACCAAACCCTAGCCGGAACGGATTACAGACAATTACTTTACTGGATGGTATTGAAGAATTGAAGTTCGATGCAGCTTTTGGAGGAGCACGGCGCGATGAAGAAAAAGCGCGGGCGAAAGAGCGCTTCTTCTCCCACCGCGATGAATTTGGACAGTGGGATCCTCGTAACCAGCGACCTGAACTCTGGAATTTATTCAATGGTAAAAAGACATTAGGTGAGCACTTCCGGGTATTCCCGCTGAGTAACTGGACAGAAATGGATGTATGGCAATACATTGCCGCAGAGAACCTGGATATTCCCAAAATCTACTTCTCTCACCAACGTGAGGTAGTAAAGCGCGATGGAGTTTTATTAGCCAAATCTGAATTTATAACCTTATTAGAAGGTGAGTCTTACGAAGAGCGCCAGATTCGCTTCCGAACTGTAGGCGATATGACTTGTACCGGGTCAGTAGAGTCTCCGGCTGATACACTGGAAGCAATTATCCATGAGGTGGCCGCCGCTAAAGTAACCGAACGAGGTGGGCGCGCTGATGACAAGCGCTCGGAGGCAGCAATGGAAGACCGGAAGAAGCAAGGATACTTTTAAAATATAGGAGTCAAGTTGTATTTAGAAATGACATGATTCTTTTATTTAATACCCCATATTTCACATTTATATCTCAGATTTTATATGACCTCCCCAACACAAGATATACAAACCAGTGAGCAGTATTTGAGCATGGACTTACTGCGCTTTACAACTGCCGGAAGTGTAGATGATGGTAAAAGTACGCTGATTGGCCGATTGCTCTACGATAGCAAAGCTATTTTTGAAGATCAGTTAGATGCGGTAGAGCAAGCCAGTAACAATGCGGGTGACGAGAACGTAAACTTAGCACTCCTCACTGATGGTCTACGCGACGAGCGCGAGCAAGGAATTACCATTGACGTAGCGTACCGTTACTTTGCCACTCCCAAGCGTAAATTCATTATTGCGGATACTCCGGGTCATATTCAGTATACCCGTAATATGGTAACCGGTGCATCCACAGCTAATCTCGCGATTGTGTTAGTGGATGCTCGGCACGGAGTAGTAGAACAAACCTGTCGTCATGCCTTTATTGCTTCGCTGTTACGGATTCAGCATTTGATTTTGTGCGTGAACAAGATGGATTTGATTGACTATGGGCAGGAGCAGTTTGAGAAAATTCAGCAAGACTTCATGGAGTTTAGCTCTAAACTAGACATTCCTGATATTCGTTACATTCCGATTAGTGCACTGAAAGGTGACAATGTAGTGCATAAATCGGAAAACATGCCTTGGTACGAAGGTGGTAGTTTGCTGTATACCTTAGAAAATGTTCAAATTTCTAGCGATTATAACTTTGTGGATAGTCGCTTCCCGGTTCAGCGGGTTATTCGCCCTCAATCAGATACTTATCATGATTATCGGGGATATGCCGGACGGATAGCCGGTGGAGTATTTAAACCAGGTGACGAAGTGATTGTACTTCCGTCAGGACTGACTTCTAAGGTTGCTTCTATTGCTACCATTGATGGAGAATTAGAAGAAGCCTTTGCTCCCATGTCGGTTTCAATGACCTTGGAAGATGATATTGACACAACCCGGGGCGATATGATTGCCAAACCCGATAATCAACCTCAAGTGGGTCAGGACATTGATTTGATGATTTGCTGGCTGAACGAGAAAAAACTGACACCTCGCGGAAAATATGCGATTAAGCATACTTCTAAAGATGCCCGTTGTATTGTAAAGGATATAAAATATAAGGTGAATATTAATACGTTGCATCGGATGGAAGATGATCTGGAGATTGGTCTGAACGATATTGGGCGAATCAGTATCCGTACCACTACCCCCCTACTATACGATAGTTACAAAGCTAACCGCACTACGGGTAGCTTAATCCTTATTGATGAGTTCACGAATGAAACCGTCGGAGCTGGAATGATTATCTAAGTAGATTTACATAAGCATGGAGAAGCCGGAATCAGTTCATTGGTTCTGGCTTTTTTTGCTTACAGAACTGCACGAAATTTTTTTAACCTATGGCAAAAATTGAGAAAGAACTGAAGCAGGCAATTATTGAGATGCCGGAGAAAGAGAAAGATAAATTACTGCTTCGGCTAATTGCTAAGGATTCAAATCTACTCAACCAGCTACAGTTTAAGCTGCTGGAAGGGGAAAGAGCTACGCAAGAACGTAAGGAAGAGGTAAAAGACTATATCCGTCGTAAGGCTGAGTACTATCCGGCATATTACTATAGTCCGGGGTATTTGATGATGGAAATGCGGGATTGCAGCGGGGCAATCAATGAGTACCGTAGCGTTACTAAAGATAAAGTTGGCGAGATTGAGCTACAGCTTGATATGCTCATTTCTCTTTTAGAGCCAAATATGAAGAAATTACTGAGTGCGCCGCCCCGAAAGGTGGTAAAATTTCTTCCCTACGTGGTGAAAAGAGCCGGAAAAATCATTGACCTTCTGGAAAAGCTGCACGAAGACTATCACATTGAGTTTGCCGAAAACTTGACTCGTCTTGGTGAACTCATTAAACAGTTAGACCCTGAACTAAAGATAGCCAAGACTAATCAGGTGGATATTCAATTACTGTATGATAGCCGATTATCAATCAAATAAGCGTAACTAAACTTTTAGAAATTATTGGGCATTGCTCAGCAAAATCCAATCCTGCTGATCGGGAGTAGTAATCGTTGGTTTGGCGGAGAAAGAATAGGTGTTAATACTTATAGTATTGCCACTACGCGGGTTGAACCAGGATAATTCCACAGTTTTACCAGACATTTCGGACAAGTTAAGTTGTAGCTCACGACCGGACGGTACGTAGGTAACAGCTCGCGAGGAATCAGCTAAAAAGGCAGTAATAGCGTAGTCGTTAGTAGCATAACCACCATCTCCCCGAATGATAAATGTTCCTAGCCAGTCGGGCTGTAAGTTCGGCCAACCGAATGATTTTATCAGTGGCGGTAGATGCTTTAGGCTTTCAGCACCCGGAAATTGCAGCACGTTGCGCCAATCGTCCCGCAAGTGCCAGTTGGGTGAACCATAAGCATGACCAGTAGCTCCCGAAAGCACGGCCCAATAGGCTTGCTTCCTCGCCTGAAGTGCAGAACCCCATTCATCGTGTTCCCCTTCATAAGTAGATTCGCCCAGAAAAAAGGGTTTGACAGGAGTTTTCTGGTATTCGTCGTAGCAGACCTCGTACACATCCGGCTGAATCTTGTTCCAGGCTTTATTAAATCCTCGGAAGTAGGTATATACCATCGATACGTCCAGCCAATCGGCATTAGGAAAAACATCGGTGCTGCTATGGGTTGAGGAAGCATGGTAAGTAAATAGCTGATTGTTAGAAGTGCGGTGCAAACCGTCAGCCATTACCTCAATTTCTTCCATCGCATTGAACGGGTCGTTATCGCCACCCATTACCCATATAATATGATCATAGTTACCGTAGCGGTTGCCTACCCACTCACCGTAGGCTCGGGCTTTTTCTACTCCGTTTCGATTCAGAGGTAAAGGATTGCCATCAACATCTTGTCCGGCGTAATCGGTTCGGCAACAGCCCGACCATAAAGGTACAAGAGCTAGCAGCAAGCTTTGGTTTTGCGCTTCTACCACGATACTATCCACTCGCTGAAAAAACTTTTCGTTAGGTTGGGCTAAATCATAGTTGTTATGAAAAGGAAGTTCGCCATAAATATTTTTTAGCCCTTTTCCACCGGTCAGCATTATCTGAAGAGTATTAAAACCTTGTTCTTTTCTGGCCTGCATATATTCTCTCACTTCAGGTAAAGTGAGTTTAAAGAAAAGAAACCAGGGAGTGTCGGCTTGGTATAAGAAAGGCTTTCCTTCCGCGTCGACTAAGTATCGCTGGTTCTCACTAACCGAAAGGGGAAAAATAGCTTGAGCTATTCCAGAGGTAGTGAGGCAAAAAACAAGAGCAAAAAATAGAAGTCGCATGAGCTGGGTAATGTGTAAAGACAATAAAAAAGCCGAGACAATTTACATCATCTCGGCTGACAAAACTAACGTATCCTATAATCAGCGGCTGGCTACTCTTTGCTCAAACTGGTTACTTTGAAAGTAAATCCAATCCACGGAGGCTCGAACATCAGCCGTACCGCCTTGAGTTACGAAATACAGCGTATGGGTTCCGGTAGGAGTCTCCTGAATTGGCAAATTAATAGTTATCCATTCGGTAGCTCCACCTGTCGCTGGAATAGCAGCTTCGGCGATAACGTTCCCGTTGGCAGCATCCATACGTACTTGCAACTGTAAACCTGCTTGGTTGGCTGCTACTCGGGCTTGCAAAGTATTCACATTCTTCAAATCAAAATTCTCAAAGGTAAAGTAGCTACTGTCACGCATATCAGCCATAAAGGCGTAATTGGTTTGGCTCGGCTGGCGAGGACGACACTGGTAACGTTCATTGTGCGATTCAGCTTCTACTTTTGGGTTACGAAGAGTCACTGTTTTTTCTCGGGTAATTGAACCAACGGGGTCACCTCCTTGGTCTTTATATTTTACCGATAATTCGTACGTGCCGCCCCCGTAGGGCAGGTGCTGGTCAGCAATCAGGCTTCCTTGTAGTGGTATGGAAGAAGCTTCATCAATAGCGAGAATATAGTCAATAATGGTTTCCGCTTCTTCTTGAGAAACGGCTTGGGCAGGCATTGCCCGGTCGCCCCAATTACCCATGCCTCCTTTTAGAATTTTATTGACCAGCATAAAGGTAACTTCTTCGCTGCGCTCGTAACGTTCGGCTACGGCATTGTAAGCCGGACCTACTGACTGTTTTTCAAAGGCATGACAAGCTTTACAACCGCTGTTTTCAATGAGTGAAAGGCCATCAACAACCATCTTGTGACCCATATCATCGTCTCCGCTTCCGGCTGCCGGGGTAAAGTTAAAAGCAAAACTTACGGACTGAGGGTTAATAGAACCATCCTGAAGGCTACCATCCTCCTTGTCCTGAACAACAACTTGGTAATCGATGGGGGAATTATCCCAGTAGAACGTTTGATTAGAAGCTAACTCAATAGCTACCGAAGGCGGCTGATTGCCCACTTGTATTTCTATGTCTTTACTAGAAGATTCTCCTTTATCATCTGATGCAACTAACTTAACAGTGTAAATACCCGGTTCTTCAAAAGTAAAGCTAGGACTCATCTCTTCGGACTGAGGATTGTCACTATCAGTAAAATGCCAGTGATACGATAGCTGATCTTCTTCATCATAATCAAAAGTGCCCTCGCTGGAAAAGTTGACGGTGAAAGGAGCTGCACCTACCGTTTGGTCAGCTGCTAATTGCACTACCGGAGCACGGTTTCCTTCAAAGTAATCAATCTTAGAGAGTGCCGCATTAGGATTGATAGCAAACCAGTCGGTGCCGTACTCCAAGATGTACATGCTACCGTCGGGACCCATCTCCATGTCAATGATTTTTATGAAGTCCATTGAATCTAAGAATGGTTCTAGTCGTACCAGATCACCATTTTCATCCAGAGTGACGGCGATAATCCAGTTCCGCATCCAGTCGTAGATGAATAATTTATCATCGTAGTACGCAGGAAGTTTATTATTGCTGTGTGGATAATGATCGTAATGGTAGACTGGGCCAGCCATTGCATTTCGCCCCCCCTTACCTACGATAGGAAATTCAGGAGAATCATCGTAAGGATACCAGATTAGGGCTTTTTTAAACGGAGGAAGAATTTTAGCCCCTGTATTATTGGGTGAATTGTTAACCGGAGCATTAAAGTCAAAGTAGTCACCGATTTCTCCGGTAGCAAAATCGTAGTCGGGGTATGCGCGATTTCCCCTGAAGTGGGGCCATCCGTGGTTACCCGCTTCTTTCGCCTGATTGATTTCATCGTATCCCTTCGGGCCTCGCTCACTATCTACTCGGGCATCATTGCCTACATCGCCCCAATAAAGCCAGCCTGTTTCTTGATCGATGCTAATTCGGTACGAGTTTCGGGTGCCCATAGTGTAGATTTCGGGTCGTCCACCCGAACCATCTTTAGGGAATAGATTTCCGTCGGGTATGGAATAGGTAGCGTCATCATGCACCCGAATGCGAAGCACTTTCCCGCGTAAATCATTGGTATTACCAGAAGAACCCTGAGCATCGAAGGGTGATCGCCCCGGACGTTCATCAATCGGAGCATAACCATTGGATTGGAAAGGGTTCGTATCATCTCCGGTAGAAAGATAGAGCAAACCATTGGGGCCAAAGGCAATGGAACCGCCCGTGTGGCAGCACTCATCTCGCTGGACATCTACCTCCATAATGAGCTTCTCTGAAGACATAATTAGGCTATCGCCTAGCAATAGAAAGCGGGAAAGGTGCTGAACAGGCTTATCTCCTACCGGAGAATAATAAAGATAAATCCAGTTATTGTGGTAGAAGTCAGGGTCTTTAGCAATACCCATCAGACCATCTTCAAACTTGGTGTGCACATCTAGTTGAGCGATGGTTTTGTAGCTTTCAGTTTCAGGAAAGTACATCTTTACAGCACCTTTTCGCTCAGTGAAAACCACTTTGCCGTCGGGTAACACGGTGAGTTCAGTAGGCTCATTGAGTGGTCCGGGAACGAGTACTTTCTTCACAAACCGGTTGTCTTCCGGAACGGGCAGTGACCGAGTAGTTTGATAGTTTACTTTATTATCACCAATGGCAAACTCAATACCTGCCGCTACCTGAGCTTGTAGCTGATCACTCTCTAGTCCAGTAGAGATATCCTGACCGCCTAGATAGAAGAATCGTCCGCCATCATAGGGGCGTTTAATTTGCTTAGCACCGGATGAGCTTTCAGCTTTATCAGATACCGAAGTTAACTCTACCGGAGTCTGTTGATACTCGGGGTTCTCAATAACTTCAGGTTGGCTTTTTAGTACGCTTTCGTACCAAGGCCAGGTATATTTAGCTTGAATAGGAGCATTGATAGCCACTAATCCACCTCCGGCCTGCACCAATCGCTCAATATTGGTTTGAACCCGTACGGATAGAGTATCGGTAGGAAACCCTAACAGTAGCACCGCACTATACTGCTGGATTTGTTCTTCAGAAACCTGATTTAAATGACTGGTAGTATCTACTTTGAAGTTTTGATTTTCACCCAATTGCTGAAGAAGGCTGATACCTTGAGGAGCTTGGGGGTTATTTTGCTCGAATAGTACTAGAATCTGACGATCACGCGGCTCATTACAACCTTGCAGTAATGCGGATGAAGAGATAATAAGTAGTAAATAGAATAGACTGGATGATAGTCTCATGGTTAATTTATTAGAGATATACAAAGAGCAGTATGAAATTTACGACCAACGCAGCTAAATAACCAGAATCGAGTAAAATTAAGTTTCACTTACTTTATCAGCTTTTCTCAAGATCAAGGCTTACCGTTAGTTAAAGCTATGCATAAATATTTTCATAAAATATAAAACATTAGGTATATTTTGGGTGCAAATTTTGCATATAATTTATTTTGTAAAATTTTATTTTATAATTACTACATCATGCAATTGGTAATATTGAAATACAGTGTTTTTTGAGAAAGCAAAGAACAGTTTTTCAATTACTATAAGTTCATGAGTTGAATCAAACCCTATCCCATTTTTATATGAATTAGGCAGGGAAATGGATCGCATATCTGCACCACTCGAGCCACGGGCATCTAATCCTGTTATTCTTGTTAAAAAATAATTAGCTACATGAAATACCTACAACGCAGCCAAACCATACTTTTCATTATAATGATTGTAACCGGGCTACTGGCTTGCAATTCACCATCTAGCGAATCAGTTCTGGAATCAGAAATAATGCCTCGTCAGGAAAATGAAGGGGTAGTTGGTGCCAATGGGATGGTCGTTACGGCTCATCCTATTGCCTCTCAGGTAGGATTAGATATACTTAAAAAAGGTGGAAATGCTTTTGATGCTGCCATCGCGGTAAAATACGCCCTAGCAGTAGTCTTACCTAAAGCTGGTAATTTAGGAGGGGGAGGTTATATGGTCTACCGTACTTCCGAAGGTGAGAAGGGCGCACTAGATTTTCGCGAAACTGCTCCAGAAGCTGCTTTTCGTGATATGTTTCTAAATGAGAATGATTCAGTAATGAACAGAAAAGCACTGTACGGGCATTTGGCAGCCTGTACTCCTGGTACGGTAGATGGAATGGATCAGGTTCACCAAAAGCTGGCTTCCTTACCTTTCGAAGAACTCATTCAGCCAGCGATTGATCTGGCCAGCAATGGCTTTGCAGTTTCTGAATACGATGCTTCTACATTCAATGATGCGATGGAAGCTTTCCGGGAATGGAACGATGAAGATATGGTTTTGATCAAGGACTCGGTCTGGAAAGAAGGTGAACAGTTGGTACAACCTGATTTGGCAGCTACCCTAGAGCGTATCCGTGATCAGGGCAGAGATGGTTTTTACCAAGGGGAAACGGCTCAAATGATTATCGATGAAATGACGGAAGGCAGCGGAATTATCACGCAGCAAGATCTGGATAATTATCAGTCGGTCTGGCGCGACGCAATTGAAGGGGTATACCGCGATAGCTTCAATATCGTCTCCATGCCACCTTCCAGTAGTGGTGGTATTATCATTGTACAATTGCTTAAGGGAAGCAATGCTTACGATATGCAGTCACTAGGCCATAATACCCTCGAATCTATCCACCTGATGACCGAACTGCAACGTCGGGCTTACGCTGACCGAGCTGAACATATGGGCGATTTAGATTATTATGATGTTCCGATTGATATGCTGCTGGGTGAGAACTACATCGCTTCCCGGAATACCAGCATTAGCATGAATCAGGCCACACCTTCCGAAGAGATTAAAGCGGGTAGCGTAGAGAAAATAGAAAGTCTAGAAACTACGCACTTCTCTATCGTAGATAAAGCAGGGAATGCAGTATCGATTACTACCACCTTGGTGGCTTATTTTGGCAATAAAGTAATGGTAGATGGTGCTGGATTTTTTCTCAACAATGAGATGAATAATTTCAGTCTTAAGCCAGGTTTTCCCAATATTTTTGGGTTAATCGGTGGGGAAGCCAATGCCATTGAACCAGGAAAACGAATGCTTTCTAGTATGAGTCCTACCATTGTAGAAAAAAATGGCGAGCTGTATATGGTGCTAGGTACACCGGGTGGTTCTACAATCATCAATGTAATCTATCAAAATATCATTAATGTAATCGATCACGGTATGAGTATGCAAGATGCTGTTGATGCCAAAAAGACTCACTCTCAATGGCTTCCCGACCGGATTGTATTAGAAGAAGGGGCGATAGACTCGCTAGTGGCTCAGCAACTACAAGAAAAAGGGCATGACTTACGTTTTTTCCCTCAATTGGGCAGAACTGAGGCAATACTAGTACGACCTGACGGATCATACGAAGGAGCAGCCGATGTAACCCGAACGGGAGATGCTACCGCGCTAGGGTACTGATATTTTAAAAATAGCGAACCATCAATTTGACCACGAACACTATGAGAGTTTTTATCCTAATTTTCTTTGTGCTCTTTACCATAGCATGTAACAGTTCTAACAATAAGAACCAGCAAGAATTAACCGAAGAAACCAGTGTGACAGCGATCAAGTCTGAAGAGGCTGAGTCAATTCAGGAAGCGGTTTCATTTATGGGAGAACCACTGTACCGCAAGACTGTAGACGAAGTGACACTAGTCAAGAGCGATAGTATCATTCAATCCGTCAGGGCTAGGACTGAATTGACCGAAGATGATTATCACACAATAGGGCTAGCTCACATTATGGCCTACCGATTTCGTGATGCTATTGATAATTACACTGAAGGTTTGGAAAAGTATCCTGATTCGTTTCAGCTGCTCCGCCACCGGGGACATCGATATTTGAATGTTCGGGAAACTGAGAAAGCGATTGCCGACTTGATGAAGGCAGATGAACTCATTGGTGATCAGTATCTTGATGTGATGGAGTACAACAGTGATGGATCACAAAAAGGAACGTTCAAGTTCTGGGTGGGGTACCATTTAGCGCTCTATCATATTTTCAATCAGCAGTGGGAAGAGGCGGCTGATGCCTATCGTATCTGCCTGGAAAATGCAGCTTTACCCAATAATGTATCGGGAGCTAGTGCGTGGCTGTATATGGTATATCAGAAAATGGGTGAAAGTGAAAAAGCTGAGGCACTAATCGCTCCTTTGGATGAAAATTTTGAAGGTGATCAGGACTACATTTATTTCAGACGAATTATGCTATACCAAGGTAGGATTACACCCGAAGATCTAATGGATTTGGAGAAGCCAGTAGACCAATGGACGGGTAGGGAAATGACTATTGCGTATGGCATTGCTGACTGGTATGAGCAGCAAGGAGACACACAAAAAGCTAACGAAATTTATCGTAATATTCTGGAAACTCTCCACTGGAATCCTTGGGCTTACGTAGTAACGGAGAGTATAATCGCTAACCTATCCTAGAAGCTTAGTATACAATCATACAATGCTCATCAAGAACTATGGAATCTCCCCTCTCAACAAAGTATGGGGAGAAGATTGATTACATCTCCCGGATACGAATGTTGCGGAACCAAACCTTATCGCCGTGGTCTTGTAAAGCAATGTGCCCTTTTTCAGCTTTACCATACATGGGTAGTTCAGCAAACTTACTGGCAGCAACTGAATCTTGCCACGCTTGCGAACCCAACTCGTACTCTACTACCTTTTCACCATTTAGATAATGTTCTACTTGATTACCGTTTACCACTAAGCGAGTCATATTCCACTCACCGGCTGGTTTTACAGTTTCTACAGTTGACTGCTGCACATCATAATTATCACCCGCCCGGTGCTTACGGATTTGGGCATCTTTGTGTCGCTCATTATCCAGAAATTGGTACTCAGGACCAGAATGCCAGATAGGGCCAATATCATCGGACTCAACCACATTGAAGAACATACCACTATTACCACCTTCAGAGATTTTCCACTCTATCTCAAGCTCGAAGTTGTCGTACTCTTCTTTGGTAACAATATCGCCTCCGCCTTTTTCGGTTAGTGTAATCGCTCCATCCTCCATCCTCCACTTATCCGAAAGCGTATCAGCTTTATAGTTACGCCAAGCGTCTAGCGATGACAAATCTTGCCATTCGTCGGCCATAGTTTCTGTTTCCATTGTTGGTTCAGCTTCAGCAGTAGCTTCTTCAGAAGATGATCCCCCTGAAGAGCAAGCCAAAAGTACAGTAAAAGCTAGCCCGCTAAAAATTGATAAAATACATCGGTTCATAGTAGAGTGTGTTATGGTGTTTGGGTGTTCATGTATTCATGAAAAATAGTGTAGACTTTACTTTGACATGAACACATGAGTACCTGAATACATTAAGACTTTATTCCTAAAATGTTCTTATTAGCTTCATCGTCGGCGCCACTGTCGGCAAAGTCATCAAAGGCCTTTTCGGTTACACGGATGATGTGGTCGCTCACGAAAGGTGCTCCTTCTGCTGCACCTTGTTCGGGATGCTTGAGGGCGCATTCCCACTCTACTACCGCCCAGCCATCGTAATCATACTGTGCCAATTTGCTGAATACGGCACTAAAATCTACCTGTCCATCACCTAACGAGCGGAACCGACCAGGACGATCAACCCAGCCTTGGTAGCCACCATACACACCAGAACGACCCGTAGGATTAAACTCGGCATCCTTCACGTGAAACATATTAATGTATTCGTGATAGATATCAATATAATCTAGATAATCCAGTTGCTGAAGCACAAAGTGACTGGGGTCGTACAGAATCTTAACTCGATTATGATTACCCGTAGCTTCTAAGAATTTTTCAAAGGTGATGCCGTCGTGCAGATCTTCCCCCGGGTGAATCTCGTAGCAGACATCTACACCTTGCTCTTCAAATTCATTCAAGATGGGTGTCCAGCGGTCAGCTAATTCTTTAAACGCCATTTCAACCAGCCCTGCCGGACGCTGCGGCCAAGGGTACATAAATGGCCAGGCTAATGCTCCGGAAAAAGTAGCGTGTACGTCAATCCCAAAGTTGCGACTAGCTTTGGCGGCCATTTTCATCTGATTGACTGCCCACTCAGTACGAGCTTGGGGTTTACCGTGTACTTCGGCGGGAGCAAAGCCATCAAACATTGCATCGTAGGCAGGATGCACCGCTACTAATTGCCCCTGTAAATGGGTAGATAGTTCGGTTACTTCTACTCCAGCGTTTTGGCAAATACCTTTTATTTCGTCGCAATAATCTTTGCTTTCGGCGGCTTCGGCTAAATCAATACAGCGAGGATCGAAGGTCGGGATTTGTACGCCCTTGTAGCCGACTGAAGCCATCCACTTACAGGCATTTTCTAAGGTATTGAAGGGAGCATCATCGCTCATAAACTGCGCTAAAAAGATAGCGGGTCCTTTCATTGTCTTCATAAATTGTCAGGTTGTAAATTTTATCAAAAAATACTGTATCCGTTGCCGGGGAGCACTAAAATAGAACTTATTTCCCCTTTCTCAAAGTCAGTGTGTTAATGTGTTTATATGTCCAGGTAACTTTGAATACTACAATACTAAAGCCCAGAATCTTCCCGAAGATATTGGATATGATTGCGGAGGGCATCTTGCCAGCGAGGGGCGGCATCCCAGGTATTTCCTAGATAGACATCTCCAGTGTAAATGTGCTTGATGTAGTACTTGTAAACGGGAGTACCATTGTTGTTGGCTTCGCTGGTAGATTCTTCGTAGCCCAGCATGGTACGTAGGTTTTCTTCGGAAGACTGCAAGCGCATCAGTACAAATGGGTAACCATTCTGGCGGATTTCGTCTTCTTCCTGAGTCGGATCAACAAAGCCGTATTCAAAGGGGTAGCCTCGCATAATTTGAGCGATGACGGTGCTGCTATCCGCTAATATTTGGGCAGTATCACTGCTGGCAATGGGTGAAGTAGAGAAATATTCTTCGTGGCGAGGAAGGGCTAATTTATCCAGTTTCAAATCTTGGGCAAAACCTTCCGCGCGACGGCCCTTTACCACATTACCCGCTCCAGTAAAAAACTCGGGTAAATCGCTAATCAGAAAGTTACGGGTTTCGTACTGGTTTAGTAGCATGTATTTCTGAAACTGATCCATCATGGCTTTCCAATCATTCCCCGTTATTATGTAAGCCGACTGGTCGCTTCCTACAAAGGATGCTTTCTCGTTAAAAGTAGTAATCAGTAGCCCGCAACGCTGGTTGCTCCGTTGAGGGTTGTAAGTCAGCAGTATCAAATTTTTAATGCTCCGGCCGACCAACTGTCCGGTAAGCAACTTGGAAACATCACGACCCGCTCGGGCATCTTGCAAGTGGTAGTAGGCTACGGCATCTATTCCCGTTTCCTGAAAAGCTCGGTGCGCTGTTTCGGCAAAAGTCTGCCAGGTTTTATCGGGACCAATTACCATTGGGGCATCCACCAATACCATTGTTTTGGTATACATCACGGTTTCGGGTAATTCATTTACCGGAGTAAGATCGTGAAACGGAGCAGGAAAAACGGAAGTGTCCTGACTGTAGACAGTACCTACGATGAGTGAGAAGGCGACCGCAAGGATAGTATGCTTCATGAAGTAGAAAAACCGTTTGGCTAGTAATGCAACGCGGAACAGAAGCCGTTCATTACAAGAAAACACCTTTTTCTTCATAAGTACAAACAGTTGATAAAAAGGTAATAATAATCAAAACCCATTTTGAATACTACATCTCTGGCTCACGCTTATTTTCTCTATCTTTCGCTAAGGGACTTCAATTAGTTATAAATTATGCTAAACAGCACTAACTTTTACTTACCGTGGATATTGTTATTTCTTTCGCCACCTCTGCTCGGGCAATCCGAAGATCTGCAACTTCTGAATTACTACCAGTATTACCAAGATGATGCCAATGCACTTTACAAGCAGATGGTAACCGAAGCCTCGGCTTTCTGGGAATCCCGCGAAAACAGAATAGCTGAGTTAATTACGGCTGATGACTGGAAAGACTATCAGCAATCGGTCAGAAACAAATTACAGCAGATTATTGGTACTTTTCCAGAGAAGACTCCTTTGAATTCGCGAGTAACGGGCATATTAGATCGGCCTAATTTTACCGTAGAAAAAATCGCATATGAGTCTCAGCCCGGCTTTTTTGTTACGGCGGCACTGTTCCTTCCTACGAATCTCACTAAGAAGGCACCCGCGGTGGTATACTGTAGTGGTCATACTTCACTGGCATTCCGAAGTGATACTTATCAAACGAAGATTATCAATCTAGTGAGGAAAGGCTTTATTGTGTTAGCTTTTGACCCGGTAGGTCAGGGTGAGCGAATGCAGTACCCTGATGAATCTGGCCAGAGCTCTCAGATCGGGGGGCCAACCCATGAGCACAGTTACGTAGGTGCCCAATGCTTTATGATGGGAAGCTCACTGGCGAAATATATGATTTGGGACGGTATTCGTAGTGTAGATTATTTATTATCACGACCCGAAGTAGACCCTCAGCGAATTGGGATAACCGGACGTTCCGGGGGCGGAACGCAAACTGCTTTAATCGCTGCTTTTGATGACCGAATTTATGCGGCTGCCCCAGAAGCTTACATTACCCGATTAGATATTCTACTCAAGACTCGAGGCCCGCAGGATGCTGAACAAAATCTGCCATATTTCGCTCAGCAGCAATTAGATTTAGCAGATTTGCTTATTACAAGAGCTCCTAAACCCACACTAATTATTAGTACTACCCGCGATTTCTTCAGTATTGAGGGTGCCCGGCAAAGCTACAGTGAAATTAAGCGTGCTTATAAAGTTTTAGATAAAGGATCTAACATTAACATGGGTGAAGATGATAGCACCCATGCCTCAACTATAAAGAATCGCGAAGTGATGTATGCATTTTTTCAAGAATATCTACAGAATCCGGGTAACTCTGATGAAGAAGAAGTTAAGCTGTTCGCCCCGAAAGAACTTTGGGTTACAGATAGTGGACAGGTGGCAATTAGCTTAAATAGCCGTAATGTGTTTGATCTTAATCGGGTGGAAGCTCAGCGAAAAGAGCAAACTAGGCAGGAAAGAAAATCGGATTTTGATCCAGACCATATTATCGCCGTAGCCAAAAATTTATCAGGTTTTCAAGCACCAGATCAAGAGCATCAGATCGATTTTGCGGGGCAATACCAAAGAGAGGGTTATGTAGTCCAGAAGTACCTGATGATTGGGCAAGATCACGTAAATCCTTTCTTACTGTTCGTGCCGAACCAGGTTATCGGGGAGGAAGTAGTATTATATTTTCATCCCGAAGGCAAAGCCACCCAGGCGCAACCAGAGCAAGAGATTGAGCAGCTGGTAAAGCAGGGAAAAATAGTATTATCGGCGGACTTACTCGGTACGGGCGAGCTAGGCCCAGGATATCTACGAGGAGATGCTCACATCGATGATGTATCGTACAATCAATGGTTTGGCGGGATTCTGATAAACAAAAGCATTATAGCTCGGCAAGCTGCCGATATGCTGAAAATGGTTGATTATCTGAAAAGCAAGTACAAAAGCGATGACCTTCATATTACAGCAGTTGGCCGAAGTACTCTTACGCCTGCTCTATTACACGCTGCTGCTTTTGAGCCTGCTATTACTCAAACCATTCTTATCAACCCCTTGATTTCCTATCAATCTCTAGTGACTAATGAAGTATACGATGCCCGATGGGTGCCTTCGGCTGTGGCTGGGTCGGTGGGGGCTTACGACTTAGCTGATTTAGCTACTACTTTGATTGCCCGCTCGTTGTGGGTAGTAAATCCGGTAGATCATCAGTTTAACGAAGTACCCGTTTCTGATTTCAATAAAGAATGGGAAGTAGTACGAGTAGCATCTCAACCTACCGATAGTTTCCGAGTATTCTTTTCATCAGAAGAGAACGAAGGAGAAACCTGGATATCTCAGCTAAAGTAAATCTCAAATTTTTGGCGAGGCATATCTAGTCAGAGATCGTCACCACGACGCCCATCACCAAACCGACGCTCACCTAGCTTACGTAGTATTACCCGCTGAAATTCGGCTTCAGCCCGGATAAGTTGTAACATCTGGGTGGAAGAAAGCACTTCTGATAATTCTTCCGCCATATTTTTTTCTAAGGTCAACTGGCGTTCTTTCAACGCAAAATATTCATCAATGTGTTGCTGAGCTGTTTCATTAGTTAGCCCGTCGGTTTTAACCGAACGCCGTAGCCGGAATTCCTCTTTCTTCAGTTCTCGTCGTTGTTCATCCCACTGATTGTACACCGGCCAAAACTGCTGAGCCGTTTCGGGGGTTAATGAGAGGCGCTCGGTCAGAAAAGCAATCCGAGCCGTTTCAATCTTCTCAATAGGGCGTTGGGCAAACGTACTTACGGTAGTACCTAGGCAAAGCGACAGTATAATAATTAATTGTTTCATGGTTTTTCTATAAATACTCTTCCAGTAAATAATCAGTGTCGAGATAGTAGTCTTCTGGTAAATCATACGATTCAAGTTCGGACTCTAGTAGTTCTTCCTGCTCCTCTTCAGTAAGCGACACGGTCGAAATCATATCTGCTGAATTTATTTGCAGATAATCGATGAGATCCTGTTCATTTACTTCGGCCAGTAAGTTTTGCACCTCATTCTGGTTGGTTTCGGCAATTGGTGTAGTGTCCGTCTGAAATGGATTGATAAGCCAAACGGCTACTACTAAAACAACTATGGCTGCCGCAGCATAATACCAGCGAGAAGAAAGCGAAATTACCTTACCTTTTTCAGTTTCAGCTTCTTCTTCAATTTGCTGCAGCATCCGTTGCGGGAAATCATTGAAGTAGCCTTCAGGGGCAGGAAATGGATCTTGGTTCAACCCTTTCTTCTTCAGTTCATTTAAGTTTATCTTGTTAGCCATATCACTAAATCGTTTCCAATTGTAAAATTGCTTCTATCTTCTTTACGGCCAAATGGTAGCTAGCTTTAAGCCCACCTACACTAGTACCCGTAATTTCGGCAATTGCTTCGTATTTCAGGTCTTCAAAATACTTCAGATTGAAGACTAACCGCTGCTTATCTGGCAGTTGTAACAAAGCTTTTTGCAATCTGCGCTGAATCTCATCACCATCCAACGACGGGGTGTGGTCAATTTTATCAGCCAATTCTTGATTAGCGTCGCCTATTGGCAGAAAAAACCGCCGTTTCTTTTTTTCCAGAAAGCGTAAGCTCTCATTAGTAGCAATCCGGTAAAGCCAAGTATACAACTGCGAGTCGCCCTGAAATTTTCCTAGGTTACGCCAGACCTTCACAAAAGTTTCTTGCATCACGTCGTCAGCATCGTCGTGGTCAATCACCATCTTTCGGATAATGGCGTACATTCGCTCCTGGTAGGTGTGCACCAGTAGCTGAAACGCATCCTGCTGTCCGCCTGCCTCTTTAAACCTACGGAGTATGTACTGATCCTGATCTTTCAAACGTATATTCGGCGATACTACTGCAACCAAACTAGCAAATCTTTTCGTTTTATAGTTTAGATACGAGTTGGCCTAAAAGGTTTAATGCTAGTAGAAAATAGAATGCACTTAGGCTAGTAGCTTTTCCTTAATGATGAAGGTATTTGTTTATCGCTCTGATAAGGCCAGTAAAGGAAATCAATTGCTATCAGATAGGGAGGGCAGGTTTTACACTGGTCGTGAAAATATTGAAATAAAAAATGCACCGATAGAATTCCATCGGTGCATTCTGTACTGGTGTAGATACGTGATTGATCGCATGGGGAGTCGGACGCGGTTTCCCGCCGGGATCGGTGCGGGCCATCGTGGCGCGATCTCGCCAGACCGGGTCTCGTCAGACCGGAGCATCCCATGACGCAGCCCCGGCGAACCGTCACGTATCTATGTTATTGATAAATAGTCATGTTCTCAAATGGGCCAGGTACTGGGCGAGGAACATTCGGGTTACCGTTTATCTCGAATTGTGAGTAAACAAACCGCCAAGGTAACTCAGCACCAATGTTGGGAGAAATCGGAATTCCTTCCAAGCTACCTCGGGTACGCCGCTCATCGTTCCAGGCAATTGTTTGTCCGTAGAAAGTGACGTAGCGCTCTTCTACAATCTCCCGCAACAATGCATCATTTGCCGCAATTCCATCAGCATTCTCCATACCGCCCGGAGCAAAGTCTTCAGCTACGTAAGGCTCGTAAGCTAGCGTGAAAGCGGCCTGATAAGTAGCATCAATATAGCCTCCTTCATTCAGAAACGCTCGGTACTCATTTAGATAGCCTAAAGCGGCATCAAAATTACCCGCTCGGATGGAAGTTTCAGCCAGAGTTAGGATATTTTCCTGATAGGTAATCAGCGGAAAAGAAGCATTTTCAGCAAACATAGCATTGAGTGTATCGCCTTGAGAGAGAGAAAGCGTATTTGGCTCAATTCTACCCGGAGTATTGATCGCTTGATCGGCACCTAAGTAATAAAAGTTAAAGCGAGCCGATTCGTCAGTCTTAGCATTTCCACGATAATTATCATTGGCTGGATCTAGCAATGTAACTAAGTAAGATTCGCCCTGGGCATCTTCAGCGGCAATATCACCTCCTCGCGAAGGACCAAGAAAATCCCAATAGAAGTTACGGTCTACATCGTTAGTAGTACCATGCGAGAGATACATAGAACCTGCAAAGCTAGAAATTCCCTGCTCAGCCGCCGCGAAGGCTAAATCATACTGCTTAGTATCCATGTAAAATCGTGCTTTCAGCGTGTAGGCAGCAGCTTCCCAAGAAGCAGGATCACCATTATAGTAGATATCGGTACCACTAGCTGGAATTCCGATACCAGATTCCAGATCAGCAATTCCTTCATCTAGAAGTGACTGTAAGGAAGTGTAGATATCCATTTGGCTATCAAATAGAGGAGATTCGAACTCCTCAATTTGGGCTGCCTGAGAAAACGGAATATCTCCCCACAGTGCCGTAGCATTACCCATACAGTGTGCTTGGGTTACTTTGGTCATGCCGGCAAACACCCGAATACCCAATGGTTCTACTTTACTTAGTACAATACGGGAGTTGCGGAGGGTACCGTAGTAGATGTTATCCCACATATTAGTGAAATTAGATGCACCTGCATTGTACACATGAAAATCACTCCACTGGCGATCTACTCCCTTCATTTGACCCGACCATATAGCCGCCATTCGGGCGGTTAAACCCGTATGGGTAGTAGCGTTAGCCAATTGTACCCCGGTAAAAATTAGTTCAGCCGGAGCATCTGCCGGGTTATTCGGATCATCGTTTAAATCTTCTACTAATCCTTCGCAAGCTGATAGCGAAAAGATTAGTAGCGTCAGTAAGCTATATTTAGATAATATTTTCATGATACTTTGATTAATAATTGATGGCAATTGAGAAAATGTAGGACTTGGTGCCCGGATTATTGAAGTAGTCTTGTCCTCGGCCATTTGTAGCACCATCTAGTGAGGTTTCTGGATCAATTCCTACTACATCCGTCCATAACAGTAGATTTCGACCTCGCAATGAGAAATCAATGCTTTGTAGCTTTGTTCTTTCTCGGAATTTTTCAGAGGTAAGACTATACGAGAGCGATACTTCGCGCAGTCGAGTCCAACTACCATCTACAATAAATTGCTCTTGAAGGTTGCTAAACCCTTGTCCTAGGGTAGTATACCAAGCTTCGTCGAGAATCACTGGGCCACCGCCAAAGTCACGGATGTTACCTCGCACAGTTGTTCCACCTTCAATAACATCTCCGTTGTAGTTTACTAAGCCTCCGCTAGGTACAACCACTTCGTTGCCAGTGTCAGCGTGTTTACCAAAGTTGTACAATACGGACTTAGTGTTAGGAGCAAATGAGCTACCCTGGAAAGTCTCAAATAGGGCGTATAGCGAAAGGTTTTTCCAAGAAATGGTTCCACCAATTCCCCCGCGCCAAACTGGATTAGGGTCGCCAATTACTCCAAAGTCAGGAGCTACTTGCGGGAAGTTGTTTTCATCTAAGTCTAGCGAGCCATCCGCATTACGCAGGTAGACTCCACCGAATAAAGCCGAAAGCGGCTCACCTACCTTAGCTACTGAACTGGTTAAGGTGCTAAATCCACCTAGTTGAATTACATCACTATCGCTATCTCCGCTACCACCTAAGCTAGTTACCTCATTTATATTTTGGTTAGCATTGGCAAAAAGATCAATGCTCCAGTCCTGGTTAGAGAATACATTAAGCCCTAAATCAACTTCCCAACCTTTATTTTCCATAGAACCAGCGTTAGTATAGCTAGTCTCAAAGCCTACGGATGAAGGTAAACGGACGTCTAACAGTAAGTCTACAATCTCGTTTTGGTAGTAGGTGAAACCCGCTCGTAGTCGGTCGTTAAAGAATCGTAAATCCGTACCAACTTCCCACTCAGTTTTAATTTCTGGTCGTAGGTTAGGGTCGCCTTGCTGCTCTCCCTGTACAAAGGCACCGTTACCGTAGCCTACTCCCGATAGAATGGCTCCCCAGCTTCCGAATAAAGTATTATCTGCGGCGACAAAATCAGTATTAGTACGATGTGGGTCAGGTTGTACCCCTACTTGTCCGTATCCAGCGCGTATCTTACCAAAGCTCAATAGGGCATTGCTTCCTGTTAGCTGGGTAAACTGCCAAGCGACATCAGCTGAAGGGTAGAAGAAGGTTTTATCTGCCCCAAAAGAAGAAGCTGATTCTAAAGCTCCGGTGGCGTTTACATATAATTGGTCATACAGACCAAAGTTAGCCGTAGCGTAAGTTCGAGTAGTGCGGACTAAAGTTTCAGTATCGTCTGGGAAACGATCGGCTCCTACTGAATTAGAGAAATCTAGTGGTCCATCGGGAATTAGAAAGTTCTGCATTTCTCCGCCAACGCGGTTGTAGTTACGTTGATTAATATTCCAACCTAAGTTTACACTAGAGGAAATATCGGGAGAAAGTGCAAAGGAAAAACGCCCGATTGCATCAAAGTTCAACTGGGTTTCGCCGAAAATAAATTCTTCGTAACGTCCGCCGCTATTGGCTCCAGCCGAGTGTACAGGGAAGTATGTCTTCCGCTGATCTTCGTAAGTATCAGCTCCACCGCGAGCTATAAACTCAAACCAATTTACGGGCTTGATGCCGATTTCCGCACTCATAATAAAGCGGTTTACAATAGTAGAGTTCTGCAACTCATTAATTGTCCAGAGCGGATTGTTATAAATTGGGTTAGGATTGTTAGCGAGGTAACGTCGGTACGAACGATGGCGGTTCAGAATAGGAGCAGCCTCCGGTGAAGCGAAGTAGTTACCGATGTAATCTTCTCCGTTAAAATCAGGGGCAGCTCGTAGCATACCAAGGTAAAGACCGTTAAGGTTTGATCCGGTTTGAATTCGGTTAGAAGTTGTACGGGCAAAAGTAGCGTTACTAGATACTCGGACAATATCGTTGAACTTACGGTTAGCATTCAGGCGGATAGTACTTCGATCGTAGTCGCTTACTCCTCTGTAAATACCTTCCTGCGTCATATGGCCTAAACTCAATAGGAAGTTTCCGTTTTCGTTTCCGCCACTCATACTGAGATAGTTATCAACAAAGTAACCCGTTTGGAATACTTGGTCTTCCCGTGCGTCGTTGAAAGTTTCTCGCGAGTTTTTTCCACCGTTTGGATCATCGGCACTCCCGCTCGGAATCGCATAGTAACGATCTCCATCCCGCGCTTCAAAGAAACCACCGTAGCCAGGAGCGTTAGGGTCAGTAATTTGCTCATCAGCCCCACCCGGACGGTCAGCAATTCTGTCTCCGAATGAACGAGATGAGGTTGGGCTGTAGATTCCGCCTTGTCCTTGCCCGAATTTATTCTGAAGTGGATGGAGTACGTTTACTTGGTCAAGAGATACGGTAGACCGGAACGTGATATCTAGTTTGCCAGCATCACGGCCTTTCTTGGTGGTAATTACAATTACCCCGTTAGCAGCTCGAGAACCCCAGAGTGCAGCGGCTGAAGCTCCTTTCAAGATTTGTAGTGATTCGATATCTGAAGGGTTGATGTCATTCATTCGCGATTGCTGCCGAACCCCTGCGGTATTTTCTCCACTGTTATCAATATCAGCGTTAGGAGCACCTACGGTGTTACTGATCGGAATACCGTCCACAACAATCAGTGGCTGTGACTCACCAGTGATGGTGTTTTGTCCACGAATCTGGATGTAGGCAGCAGCCCCGGGATCACCGCTAGAGCGAGCGATTTGCACTCCGGCAGCTTTACCACTCAAGCTGTTAATTAGCGTATTTTCTCCCGAGCGGGCAATAGATTCGCCCTCCACTTTAGAGAATGCTAGTCCGCGAGCGTCAGCGTCTTCTTCAAAACCCAGTGCGGTTACTACTACCTCGGATAGTTGCTTGGTATCATCAGTAAGTTCTACGTTCAAAGTAGACTGATTACCGATAGCCACTTCTTTGGTCACTAAGCCGATGAAGGAAAATACGAGTGTTTCTGCATCTTCACCGATGGTTAATCGGTAGTTTCCATCAATATCAGAAATGGTTCCGTTAGTAGTACCTTTCACTACTACGTTGACACCCGGAAGGGGGTCTCCACTATCAACAGAAGTAATCTGACCGCTGATAGAACGCTCTTGAGCCTGAAGCTGAGTGCCTATCAGAATCAGGCTGGCGAGTAGCCATGTGGATAGCAGTCGGTCTCGCCGACTAGCCAGTACTGCGAAATTTGTAAAGATGTTTCTCATAGGTAAATTAGTTACTAGTGTTTATTAAGTGAAAGATTAGGTATAAGATAATAGGAAAGAAAACTGATAATTTAAGTAATTAGCAATTGAAATATTGAGAGCGTAAAGAAACGCAGAATGTGGGGATAGTAATGTTGCTAATCGGCAAAATAATGATAGGTTTGGGTAATAAGCAAATTTTGTTAAAATTTTATCAATATTTTCTTTTACAAAGTCCAGAATTTCTCTTCGGTAAAAAAGAGAACTGAATTATCATTGTTATTCAAAAATTAATGATGTTGCTGAGTGAATCCTGCTGCGGCAGTGAAACGTGAGAAGGAAAAAAGAGCAGGTACTTGCTCTTTTTCAGCGATTAGATGTGATGCTAATTCGCCTAGTGCCGGAGCGTGTTTAAAGGCGTGACCGGAGCCGCCCCCCAGTATCCAGGTGTTCGTTAGTTCGGGGTGGCGATCCATAATAAAGTGTTTGTCGAACGTATCGGTATGCTGACAAACGCGAGATTCTAGCAAAGGAGCATCCTTCATAAATGGGAAACGGTACGCTAGCAGTTCCCGAGCTTGCTTCACCTCCTTAGGATGAACCAAACGATTATCATGCGTTGGGTCAAACGCCTCTACATTGGCGGGTGCCCATCCAATCTTAAAACCTCGGTGGTCGTTACCCGGTACGCCGTAGTGCCGTTCCTGATCGGCTAAGTCTCGATTCATCCAGGTGGGTAAAGGCTGTTTGGCAAGAGTGGTCGAGAATTGGGGAGGCAAACCGAACATAAATACGGGCTGACGAGTCACGCGCAGTTTATCTTGAAGTAGCTCAGGAAAAGTGCTACCTAGCCAAGGCCCTCCGGCAAATACGTAGCAATCAGCAGTGAGCGTAGAACCATCGCTCAGCTTAACTTTTTCTAGTGCCTCTTTCTGAGTGGTAACCGGGAGAGCGTGGGTTTGTCTGAATGTCCCCCCTTCCCGGATAAACTGATCGACCACCTCGGCACAAGCTTGGCGGGCGAGTACAAATCCGGCGGATGGATCGTACACTGCATGGTTAAGGTCATCAGTTCGCGCCAGCGGAAAGTACTGCTGAATCTCATCAGGTGATAGCCGTTCCAACGGCATTTGGGCTTCCTGATAAAGCGGACGGGCTTGTTCAGCGTAATCGTAGTGCTCCATCTGGCAGAAAATCAGTAATCCAGTTGGATAAAATACTTGCTGATTAAACTGGGCTTGGTGCTCTTTCCACAGCGTAAGTGCCCGACGAGCCAAGTCAAAATATATGCGTTTATCCCCGTACATACAGCGTACTAGCCGAGTTTCACCCCCCGAACTAGCCCGAGCATTTCCCGGTCCCCAAGTATCGCAAAGCGTTACATCATAGCCTTGACAAAGCAGATACAGCGCAGTCCAGCCGCCAAAAGCCCCAGCTCCTACCACCACAGCTGACGGTTTGTTACTGTAGTTTTGGTTGATGGTAGTCCATTTTTTCGGGCTGATCGCTAACGGCGTTATTGCTAAGGTAGAGGCTTGTTTTAGTAAGTCTCGTCGAGAAATTTGATTAGCCGATGACATTAGTTCTGGGGGGTAGTAAGGAGTTCATCAATCTCGTAGCGTATACCATTTTTGATAGTCATGGTCACGTTCCACGCATCAAAAATATTACTCAGCGGATCGCCATCTACGATGACTAGATCAGCTACTTTTCCTTCTTCAACAGAACCCAAATCACTAGCTACGCCTACGGCTTCCGCCGCGCGAATAGTGGCTGATTGCAGGGCTTGGAAAGGAGTAAATCCACCATCTACAAAAAGTTGCATTTCGGTATGCAAGCTAGTTCCGTAGGGAATAAAAGGAGAGTCAGTGCCAGCAGTCACTCGGCCTCCCGCTTGCATAATGCGGGTGATAGCCTGCTGCATGGTTGATATATTGGCTAAGTACCCCGGAAATAGTTTGCGTAACCGTTGGGGTGCTCCTTGCAATTGAGTGCGATACTCTTCGGAGTACAGTTCAATCAATTGCCGATTCTGGTAAATTTCAGGATGTTTATCGGCCAGAATGTAAAAGCCACCCTGTAACCCCATAGTAGGGGTAATATTCATTTGCGACTTTACCAGTAGTTGGACTACGTCGTCGTAGGTATTTTTGAGTTCCGACTGCTTCATAGAGTAGCCCCGGCGACTGGTGCCCCGGATATGTTCTACGGCGTCTACATTATACTTAGTAGATGGATAAATCTCATGAGAAGAAACCGGAATGCCAATTCCATGAGCTGCTTCGGTGATGCGCTGCTGAAGGGAATCTGGCATCCGCACGTAGGTTTTTATCATATCGTAGCCCAGCCGTTCAGCTCGATCTAGTTCCAGTTCCATATGCGGGCCGTGAATGACACTGTTTGCCAGACCGTAGTAAATACGGCTGCCGTCAGTTAAGCCTCCGGTGAAGAATTCCCGAGGACCAGCACGCACTCCACTGGCCCAAGCTTCTTTTCTTTCCAAAGCATCATATGGGTCAGCCCCGGGTTCTCGCACTGAGGTGATTCCGTAGGCTAGCCAAGTTCTTCCTAATCGCTCACCCGCACTAGCGTGTTGATGGGTATGCATCTCGAATAGCCCTGGGATAATGGTTTTATCCGAAGCGTCAATCACCAACCCATCCAAACCTTCCTGATGAGGCTGAATGGCTTTTATCCGATTATTCTCAATTAGTAAATCTACATCTTCTTGATACGTTGAGTCCAAACCGTTGAAGACGCGCCCTGCGTGGATAGTATAGGTGTCAGTCGGTTTTTCTGGGTTCCAGCTTAGCAGATAGGGAATCGACTCGGTTGTTCCCGCAGTGATATTTAGCTTCTTGAGCTGATCGGTGGCAATATAAACAATCGATTTTCCGTCAGCAGTCCAACTGGGGGAGGCGGCTAGTTCAGTAGTAAGCTGTTCTGGTTCAGCAGTTGGCTCTCCCGTTTCATTTACGGGTAGATGCCACAGAACACCATCTTGTACATAGGCGATAGACTGACCCGTAGGTGACCAAATGGGGCCATTCGCATTTCGCATGGCGGGAGTACGGCCTTCTTCGGGCGATAGGTAGCGACGAACGCTATCTTCCAGCGGGAGATACAGGATTTGACTAACTCCTTCGCGATAGCGTGACGAATAAGGTTGCAGTACCATTAATGCCAGCATGGATTCATCTGGTGACCAGGTGGGTTTGCTGGGCACAAAGTAGCTGTCTTCTAGGGAAATCAATTCGCCTGTGGCCACCGTCAGCACGTGTAGCTGACCTCTACCCCAAACATTGCGAACATCGCGGGTGTAAAAGGCAATGCGTTCTCCACTGGGTGACCAAACCGGAAAGCCAACGGCCTGATCTAAATCAGTCAACTGGGTTTCTTCTTCGGTACTAAGGTTTTTCACCCAGAGGTTCATCTGTCCATCCCGATCTGATACAAACGCCAACTGAGTCCCGTCAGGTGACCAGGTTGGGTCAATATCTACGAAGGAGTCATCAGTTATTGCTTGTAGGGTTTCATTGGCAATGGACTGTACCCAAATATCTCCTAACGCAGCGAAGGCAACGGATTGACCATCGGGTGAAACTACCGGTGTCATCATGCCCAGTGCCGGACGAGCAGTTGTATCGTCGAGGTCGTAAATCTTGCGGGCGTAAGAAGGGCGCGCTAATGTTACAGTTGCCTCAAAAGAAACGGTAGTAGCTCCCTCCTGCCCTACAATGCGTTGCTTGATTTTACCGTCGCTGGTATAGAAAAAACTGCTATCTGACTGCCAAGCCGAGCGAAACGGGAAGACATCCTCATCAATCGTTTGCACCTTCGCCGAGTCGCTAGAAGACAAAGAGAATACCGCTAAATGTCCTTCGCCTTCACTGTATTGAAGAAAAGATATTTGCTGCTGATCAGGACTCCAGGCGGGGGAAGCAAGCTTAGCCTCAGAAGCTACTAATCGTTCGGTTGCCCCGGTTTCCGAATTTAACGAGTAAATACCCGGAGCATCAGCCTGTCCTGATACATAAGCAATCTGGCTACCATCGGGTGAATACACCGGATGATATTCATTAGCCGGGTTCTCGGTAAGAGAAGTCACTTCACCACTAGCCAACATGATTTCCCACAAGTCATAATTACCATTGCGGTCAGAAGAAAATACGATGCGCTGCCCGTTGGGCGACCAGTGAGGTTCCCGATGATCGTAGCGCCCGAAGGTTAGCTGTTTCAATTGGCTACCATCACGATTAATCGTCCAGATATGGTAGTTACCATTGCGGTAAGAGTGAAAGGCGATTTGCTGCCCATCCGGCGACCAGGCAGGCTCGTGGCAGTCACCTAGAGCATCGGTAATTGGTTGAGCCGTGCCTCCTTCAACGGGTAATAACCAGATGGTTCCTTGTAAGTCAATAGCAAAAGTTGAGTAGTCAGGTGATAAGGCAATTGCCAGGTTAGTACCCTCTCGCAGAGCAACATCTACTGAGTTGGCAGGAGCATCGGTTTCAGGATTAGAGGAGGTGCAAGATAAAATAGAAGATAGAAGCAGACAGTAGAGTAAAATAGACTTCAAGGTAGGTTAGGATATAGTTTGCAGAAAAAACTAAGGTACAATAACAAAATAAATTTTTGAAATAGGTAGAATTCGCAGAATAAAAAATATTTTACGAAGAGATATAATCTTATAATCATTGGTTTTTTAGAAGAAGTTGAGAAGGTGAATATTAGATATTTAGTGAGCTGATTAAACCTTCGATGGTTAGCATGGTCTAAGCTTCGTAAACCAAAAATTGTTAAATAGTATGAAAAAGATAGTAAACTTTAGTGCGGCATTTTTGCTGCTTATTGGAACTGCCGCTTGGGCACAACCAGAAGGTGAACGACGAGGTGGTGATCCTAGTCAGCGAGCTGAACGTCTTACCGCTTCCATGACCGAATTGCTAAGGCTGGATGAGAATCAGCAGAATCAGGTGGGCGATTTAAACTTAGAGTATGCCATGAAAATGCGGGAGTCTTTCCAGGAAAACCAAGGTGATCGGGAAGCCATGCGCGAGACGATGGTAGCTCTCAATCAGGAAAAAGAAGAAAAGTTGTCGGCTATACTTAGCGAGGAGCAGATGCAGCTGTACAATAAGAAGAAAGAAGAGTTTAGGAAGAATTCCCGCGAACGGCGTGGCAAAGGCCGAGCAAAGAGAGATTCGGCTAGCGAATAAGGTTTCATATTTTCCTTCATAAAAAGCGGTGGGCGGTCAGTTCTCCGCTTTTTCATTGAGTTATATAGTCTCTCAAACTCTCGCAATTCTACTTACCAAATTGTAAGTAAACCGCATCAGGGCCAGCGCGAATAGAATGTCAAATAGTTTGATAAAGGTGCTTTCTTCCATCATATCTTGAAGGAAAGAATCATATAAGGAAATAGGAACCAGGTTAAATGCATTAGGCGAAGTCAGTGCCATATACAGGAAAGTACCGCCGACTATTAGGGAAATTGCTAATGGCAGAAACTTCATTGGCTACGTAAATTACCTTTACTCATCCCGAACAGCCTTTACCTCAGCGAAGGTGACTACTTCTCCTTCATTACCCCAACTGTTGCGAACGTAATTGAGTACGTGGGCAACCTCTTCATCGGAAAGTGGCTGAGGTGGCATCATGCCATTGTAGGTTTCCCCGTTTACTACCATCTCCCCTTCCGAGCCGTGCATCACTTGCTGGATGGAACGGGTTTTATCAGCCATTAAATAATCAGATTTAGCTAGAGGGGGAAATGCTCCCGGCAACCCTTCGCCTTCGCTCATATGACAGGCGAGGCAGTAACCTTGGTAAATTTCCTCTCCTAGCTTGATACTTTCTTCCAGATCTGGTTCAGTCTGTTGAAGATGATTGGTTTCTTTAAAATCAGAGCGAATTAAGAGAATAGATGAAATGTAGATAGCAGCACTTACAGCTACGTAAGAATAGGTCATCGTAATGATTATTGATTGTGTGAAACTTTTAAAGATACTAAAGATTCACCTACTTTACTACGATGCAAGAATCCCTGCGGTGATCACCCTTATTATCAACTCCCAGTTTTGATGTAGAACATATCTTGCTGCCATTTTAAAGGATTATCCCGAATATACTGACGGATATTCTCTAAAGAACGTCTATTGCGGATAATGTGATCGTGAAATCGCGCCTGCCAACCAAAATCTATTTTTTGTTTCCGGCATTCATAAGATACCCGACCCTTGTACCAGCGTATCATTTTACCAATAGTATTTTGGGGTAATTTCATTGGATTGTTCGGAATACCAGATTTCGTATGGAATTGATTCGTAGGAACATGATTAATCGCACAGCGAACCGTCATGTTCCTACCGTCAATAATCAAAATCATGTGTACGTGATTAGGCATGATTACCCATTCGTCTAATTTGACATGATTAAATTGATTGGGTATCTCAATAAGGTGGGTTTGGGCGATCAACCCTGCACCTGACAACTGCATAGTACCTTGCTGAATTTCACCAAAAAGGTGCCGCCGATCTTTGGTACAAATAGTGATAAAATATTCACCCGATTGGGCATAATTGTAACCTGGCAGCCGATATTGTTTCTCGTTTTTATATTCCATTGCGTAGGAACGTGATCAATCACGTTCCTACAGAAATCATGCAACACCCTACTAATCCCTCAGCCTTTCCTTTATACAGGCAAAATCATCGGGGGTGTCTACATCGTAAATACCTTCAGGAAAGTCAACCGAAGCAACCTGTGAGGCATAACGGGCAATGATGGATTTGGCTCCAGCATTCCCGTCGAGTTTAAGCAGTTCGGGAAACAGTGCCTCACCAAATAGTGCCGGAACTCCTGCGGTATTATGGTAAGCCGAAGCGACCAATGTTTTGCCAAGACGTCGATAAACAGCAATTAATTGTTTTAATAGTGACGGACTGACTAGCGGCTGGTCGCACAGCATAACAATGGTGGCGTCAGGCAAAGGAGTAAACGACATTATTTGCTGAATGCCTGTACGAATAGATGAACCCATACCTGTTTGCCAGTTGGGGTTATGAGCGAAATGAACTTCTTCTGAAGAGAGGTGCTCCTGAATCTGGTTAGCGTACGCTCCAGTGACCACAATTATCTCATCGCTAACCGATTGGGCGGTTTGTACCGCTCGTTGCACCAGCGATTTTCCTTTAAGTTGCATTAGTTGTTTGGGTTGTCCCATACGACTAGCCTCGCCCGCAGCTAAAATCAGGGTAGTAATCATCCTTCCGCCCCAGATAATGTTCTGAAAATAATACCGATAACCCCTGCAACCAGCATGATAGTTAGAAAGTAAATGATGTTAATCAGTACCGCAATGCCCACGGCTTTCCACTTTTTCTCGGGAAAAAAAGACACGATTGCCCAAGTGAAGTAAACAAACCATAAAAGCTGAGTTATGCTATTGAACAGAGCAGGATAATAGTACAACCCAAGGGTGGCTAACAGATACAACAACGTATACTCGGCCGTTACAAAAGCAGCGAGTGTCAGGTGTTCAGCGTAATTGTATCCTCTACGGCGAAAAAGTACGTAGGTTATGAGTGCCAATAGGGGGACCATTAAAAATCCAATAACATTGTAATACTGGTAGACAAACGCTATTACTTCTTGTTGCGCTTGCTGAGCATGTTCATCACCGTTCTCTAATATGTCTTCACCAAGAGCACGTCCTATCAGATCGAGCTTGATTACAACAAAGCTGGCGAGCGCCGTAGCAAATACTAAGAAACGAATCGGGTTGGAATAACGCTTTCGTTCTCCAGCCAGATACTCACGGATAGCAGCACCAGGATTAATCAACAATTGTTTACAAGTGAAAAAGAAGCCCTTATCCCAACTGAGAGAGCTCAGTACCTCTTGCCATAGATAGTGAAGAGTGATTCGAGGAGCAGTTTCAGGATTGTAATTAGTGGTGCTTTGCTTCATACACTATCAAATTCGTCCCATTTTGGGAAAATTTTCTAAATCTTGGAAAGTGAGTAAGTTGCTAGCAGGATTATTAGTTTATTAGCCTGACGTTTCTAATTTATTACAAAAAAGTTTGACTATGCAATCTGTCACAACTACTGTTGCTCATCAAAAACATCTATTTTCTCTTCCTCCGGATATTACTTATTTAAATTGTGCTTACATGGCTCCTTTGCTGAAGTCAGTAGAGGAGGCAGGTATAGAAGGGTTGCGGAAAAAACAATCACCTACTCAGTACGGAAGCTATGAGTTCTTTGATGATGTAGATTATGTTAGAAAACAATTCTCTCAACTAGTTAATATTGCTGATTATCAGCGAGTTGCTATTCTTCCTTCAGTATCCTACGGGATGGCAATAGTCGCTAAAAATCTACGTATTCAGCGGGGTGATAATATTGTAGTAGCCGGTGAGCAATTTCCGAGTAATGTGTACCCGTGGCGCAAATTAGCGACAAAGGCTGATGCTGAGCTGCGTACCGTAGCTGCTCCAGCTGATTTTGAAAGGCGAGGACAACGCTGGAACGAACACTTGCTAGAAGCTATTGATAATCAGACGTGTATGGTCGCTGTGCCGCATACGCATTGGGCAGATGGTACCCGGTTTAATCTAAAGGAAATTCGGCGACGCACCCGTGATGTGGATGCTTTACTAGTAGTGGATGGCACACAGTCAGTTGGCGCCATGCCCTTCGATGTGGCTGATATTCAGCCGGATGCACTGATTTGTGCTGGGTATAAATGGCTAATGGGGCCATACGGAATCACGCTAGGTTACTTCAGTGAATACTTCGATAATGGTTCACCATTAGAAGAAGGCTGGATTGCCCGTTACAATAGCGAGGATTTTACTAATTTGGTGAATTACCAAGATGACTATCAGCCAAAAGCACTGCGCTATGATGTAGGACAACGCAGTAATTTTATTCTCGTTCCCATGATGGGAAAGGCCTTGGAAATAGTGATAGCATGGCAACCGGAGCAGGTTCAGCAATATTGTCGGGATATTTCGGTTTCATCTATTGAAATGTTGTTAGAAGCAGGCTTTTGGATAGAGGAAGAAGACCTACGAGGACATCACCTATTTGGGATTCAGTTGCCTAAGAAAATGCCACTGGAAAAACTGCAAAATACCCTCAAACAGGCTAAAATCAGTGTTTCAGTGCGAGGTAAGTCCGTTCGGGTATCGCCTCATCTGTACAATGAAGAAAGAGATTTAAGCTACCTAGCAGAATGCCTGTGTAGCCTACAATAGAAAAACCCCGAGTGCAATTAAGCACTCGGGGCCAACTATCAACCTTAAACAAACGCTAAGAAAAAAATCCTTGCGCACTTAGTACATTACAAATGATGTGCCAATATTCTCATACAATTTCTTAAAATAATTATTTATTCTTTTTTCAACTATTGATCCGCTTGGTAGTTAAAGAGTTACAAAATAGACTATGGATAATTTTTTGCCCTTATTCCCTCTCAAATTAGTTGCCTTTCCGGGCGAACGGCTTAACCTGCATATATTTGAAGATCGCTACAAGCAATTGATCAATGAGTGTATAGACGAAGATAAACCATTTGGAATACCAGCGTATCTTAGCGATCAGATAGGCTATGGTACTGAAATGAGTGTAGAGAACGTAAGCAAAGTATACTCTGATGGGCGAATGGATGTTGTTACGATGGGCTACCGGGTTTTTAAAGTAATTAAATTTTATCGGGTAGCTCCGGAGAAACTGTATGCCGGCGGAGAGATTGATTTTTTAGAGAATATTCCAGATTCTGATCCGGCCAAGCAGCAGCGTATGATAGACCTTGCCTTAGAGCTGTTTGAGGTACTTAGCCTTTCTGATAATTTTACAGTTAATACCCAGGCTTCTACTTTTGATCTGGGTCACAAGATTGGTCTATCTAACCAGAAAAAATACGAGTTACTCCAGCTAGAACAAGAAAGTGATCGGCAGCAATTTATTATCGATCATTTAGAGGAATCCCTACCGGTAATTCGTGATATGGAGAAAGCCCGCGAGCGCATCCGCATGAACGGTCACTTCCGTAAGTTTGACCCACTAGATTTTTAGTATAGAGGTCTATTGTGCGCGAAGTCGTCGGTCGACTATATTCTGCGCTTTCAAAAAATCAGAATACTGTTTATTCGTGAAAGATAGATGTATCCTGTCCACCTGGTAAAATCTGGTATATCCTGATAAATCTTTCGTACTTTTGATTCTCTGAACCAGGAAAGTATGCAAAATACTGAGTTATCGGGCTTTGGAACCATCCTACTTTTTATCATTGGAGCTATCTCCTTTGTACTAATTACGTTGGTGGTAGCGCGACTTATTCGTCCTCATCGGCCTAACGAAGAAAAACTTACTACCTATGAGTCAGGAGAAGATCCAATGGGTTCGGCCTGGGGGCAGTTTAATCCGCGCTTTTACGTGGTTGCACTGATATTCATTCTGTTCGATGTAGAAATTGCCTTTCTTTTTCCTTGGGCTACGGTGATGGGGCAGGCCGAATTGGTTGAGCAAACGGGAGGTACTTGGGGCTGGTTTGCACTGGTAGAGATGACCATTTTTGTGCTGATTCTGGCACTGGGGCTGGCTTACGCCTGGGTAAAGGGTTTTCTGGATTGGGTGAAACCACAAGCTACTGCTCCTCAGTACGAATCGGTAGTGCCTGCGGATTTGTATCAACAGATAAACCGAAAGTATGCAGCCTCTACCTCCGATAAAGAAGAATAGACTATGAAAGGATTATTAGACCAGCAGTTTGGGCAAGGTGGAATAATCATCACTAAAGTGGATGACCTAATAAATTGGGCTCGGCTTTCTTCATTGTGGCCAATGGGCTTCGGTTTGGCCTGCTGCGCCATCGAAATGATGTCGACCTACGCTTCCAATTTTGATCTAGACCGCTTCGGAGTATTCCCCCGCCCCTCGCCCCGGCAATCAGATGTGCTGATTGTGTCGGGTACGGTTACCTTCAAAATGGGTGATCGGGTACGGCGGTTGTACGAGCAAATGGCAGAACCCCGCTACGTGATTTCTATGGGATCCTGTTCCAACTGCGGTGGTCCCTACTGGGAGCACGGTTACCACGTAGTGAAAGGAGTGGATAAAATTATTCCAGTAGATGTTTATGTACCTGGTTGCCCACCTCGCCCGGAGGCACTAATTGGGGGAGTAATCAAGCTGCAAGAAAAAATCCGTAATGAATCGTTGATGGCTCCTACGGCACTGGAAAAAATTATGGCTAACAAGGAAGAAGAAACTAATTCTGAAACCGCATGAATTGGGAAGAAATCGCTAAAAAGATTGAAAAGAAATTCGGTGCTAACAGCATTATAGAAGTTATAGAGAATGCTTCCCCAATTGTGCTGCAAATAGAACCTAAGCAGTTACTAGAAATTTGCCACTTTCTCCAGCAAACCGAAGGGCTGTACTTCGATTATTTATCGTGCCTTACAGGTATTGACAACGGTTCGGAAGCCGGGACGCCGGCCGCTGGAACGATGGAAGTGATCTACACGCTCAATTCCATTCCCTACGAACACCAGTTATCATTAAAAGTGGTTGTCAAACGTAACCAGACTGAAGAATCACTACCGGAGGTGTCTTCGGTCGTATCCGTATGGAAATCCGCCGAGTGGCACGAGCGGGAAGTATTTGACTTATTAGGCATTCGTTTTACCGATCATCCCGATCTCCGACGCATTCTACTCCCTACCGACTGGCCGGGTCATCCCCTCCGCAAAGACTACCAAGAGCCAGAAACCTACCATGGGGTTGGAGTGAAGTATGAGCAAAAAACAAATGGTGAGTCATAAGCCTTTGGTTTTATATGCTGCACCCAAGTAATTGCAACCCTTGACTCCCGGAATCAGTAATCTATAAAATGGAAATCCTCTACCTGGTAATACTAATATTTATCATCGCTTGCTCTTCCGGACAAAACCCAGATAATCAAGAACTCAGTTATTTAGGACAAAAAGCACCTGGCGATATTCCTGAAGTTTTTGGAAGAGAGGACATCTCAATGAAAGATAGATTTGATATGGGATTCACCATGTCACCTGATGGTAGAAGTATGGCGTTTGGAGTAGCTCACGAAAGTGACCCGACAAAAACAGCTATATATCTTATGAATTTTGTAAACGGAGAGTGGACTGCCCCGAGTAAAAGTTTTCTTCCTGATAATGTTAACACGTTCTTTCCGATGTTTGATCCTACTGGAAGCAAGCTCTATTTCGCCAAGTCGACCGACGGTGCACCGACCGATTTATGGGTTGCTGATTACTCGGACAATAAAGCTACTAACCCTCAGCTTTTAGATTCAGTATTCAATTCTAGCTCCCGAGAAGCGGGACACGGAGTATCAACCAATGAGTCATTTTATTTCACTTCCAATCGGGACGATCAATACCAATGTTGTGGGGATGTATACTATTCAGAACCTGACTCAGAAGGTTATACTACTGTCCAAAGGGTAGACGAATTAAGTTCTATTGAGGATGAAGAGAGCTTGTTTTTATCTCCTGAAGGTGATTACATAATTATCCAAGCGTGGCGAAATGAATTTGAATCCAAGCATGACCTGTACATTAGTTTTAAAACTAAAGTAAACTCCTGGACAACTCCGGAGCGATTGAACTCTCGCATAAATAGCCAAGAGATTGAGCAGCGACCATTTGTATCGCCGGACAGAAAATATCTGTTCTTCAGCAGGACGAGCGTCACTCAAGTAGATGGTCAGGATAGCTATGACTCGGATATATATTGGGTAAGCACCAAATCCATTTTCAAACCCTATCTGTATAATGATGATATTGACATTGACATAAAATACGGCGAACCATTTCAATTAAACTTGCCTAAGGACTTATTCAAAGATGTGGACGATCCTGAACTATCCTACCAGGCGTCCCTAGCAGATGATGCTAATTTACCCGAATGGATAAAATTTGATGCCAGCAACTTATCTTTAAGTGGAACTTGGAAGTCAGAAGAACCGCTGACTATCAAAATAACGGCTATTGATAGCGCAGGAAATAGTAGAGATTCTCTTACCTATTTTCATGATATAGAATGTTAATTTTCTGAGATGAGAAGGATTGGTACATTTTCAATAGCTATAGGGGTTATTGGACTAATTACTATTTTGTATTTCAATTTTAATGTCAGGGCAGCCTATGAAGAGCTGGGTAGTCTCGGAGAAATAGTTGCTCTATTTATTTATGGTAGAACGAATAAGATAGTGCTTATTCTTCTTCAATTAACAGGCATAACACTTGGATCAATTTCAGCATTTAAGAAGAAACAGACTACAGGACGCATTGGATTTGCTGCCTGTTCTATTAATTTACTGATCCTGTTTTATCAGTCTTACTGAATGGAAAATCTGACTGGAATCTGGGAAGGCGAATATTCTGTTAACATCGGAACAGATGGAGATATAAATATTGAGTATCATACTTTTAGAATCGATTTACTCGATAAAAAGGGCAAGCTCTCTGGGATTGCTCAAGATATAACTCTTTCTAACGAGGCTTCTGGAATCACTGGATTTTGCGAAAATGGCATCATCAGTTTCATTAAGAAATACAATCGGCTTGTCTTCTTTGAAGATGGCGAATACTTCATTGATGAGATGGAGGAACACCCTGACATTCATTACTTCGGAACATTCAACCAAAACGAGAGATGTTATCAAGGCACCTGGGAAATTCATGAAGAAGAGGAACGCGAAGGATTACAAGAAGAATATAAAGACAAATACTTTACTGGAAAATGGTATATGAGAAAGGTAAATGAGAAGTAGAAATTACTACCAATAATCGAGAGGTACATGCTATATCTAAAGTAGTATTAGTATTCAGAATTACTAAATGTACTAGAACGTGAGAATACACAAACTCCATATATAACACTAAGCAAGGTAACATCATAGCTATTTCAACTTCACACTTTCCATTACTTTCTGGGCGATGGATTGCCATTGGGATTGGCGTTGACGGGGGCAACTGAAGGTAAATACTAGCGCTTTATCCTGATGAATAGTGTACTGAGCGTAGGTATAGCGATGCACCGGAGGCTTAGGGGTTAGCGCATCCTCATCACTTTTTACTACCGAAGTAAATTCAAAGTAAGCCACCTGCACATCATCGACCGACCGGACACCTTCGTCTATGAAATCAACTTCATCGTAAAGTTCTAGTAGACTAGATCGGTAAAAGTCCTTCAGAATGGGTAAGTCAGTTGTTTGCCAACGAGTATTGGATGCTCCCACTGTGAAATCAGCCAGTTGATTAGCACTAGTGTAAGCTGCCAATGGCGGACGTGCCGACAGAAACTTGCGTTGCATTAGGTCCTCCGTCATCGGCTGGAAAGATTCAGGCAGGCTCACACTAATTTCTTCAGAAACCTCTACTCGAACGAATTTGTCCTCAGTAGTGTGAACATCACCCGTCAATAATGAGCCTAGATAGTATAAAGTCAGTATGAGTACACCTTTCATAAGTACGATTTTGGTTGGACACTACAAGAAAACGCTAGCAATCGCAATTATGATAAACGCTCAGCCATTTTTTATTAAATACGGCGGCGGCTAATAACACTAAATCTAGGACAGTTTACTCTATCTTTTTACCTCGTTTGTAGCGAACCGATTTTATGACATCGCCTAATTCGTCATAATAAATCCAGGTGCCGTGTTTTTTGCCTTTTCGCCAAGTACCTTCCCACTTCAGTTTGCCGTTGGCGTAGTACTGATTTTGACCTAGGAACTTTTCACCTTTATCTAAACTGGGAACATTAATGGGATGCAGCTTTTCTTCATTAGCAGCCAACAACTTCATAGCTTTTCCGGTGGTAGCATCTTCTAGAATAACAGTGTCTGCTACCAGAGAAAACTGCCCTCGGGAAAGTTCCTGACTATTGACCGCCTCACTGCGTTGATTATACTCGGTCATGAACATGGTGTAGTTATTCGGTGGGCTCAGGTTCAGACGAATTTGCTCCTTAGGAATCACGTAGGTTCCATACAGTGTATCGGTAGCGACAGCGGAAGGATCAAAATTCAGTAGCAGACAGATAATAAGCCACTCCATTAGTTTGCCGTAACTTTGTAGGCCACTACGCGATGATCCCCGAAGGTAGGAACTAGAAGAAGGCTTTGCTGAGGGATATATCCAATGTCGGCAGCATTTATCTCTTCTGCTTTAGTATCTAGCAGCTTTATGGTTTCCCCGCTCTCAGCAGCCACGTAGTGTACTTCGCCCTGCCAGGTAGAGACAATGTAATCGCCGTTTTGGGTCTTTATAATACCATCGGCTGAAGGGATGCCCTCTAACCAGGTATCTTGCACTTGTTTGCTGTCTAGATCAATAGGTGCCAGAAAACCACCTCGGGAAGAAGCTAGTAACATTCGGTCATCTTCGGCGAATAAACCGTTAGGTCGTTGCAAGGCCGTATCCTCCATCCAAACCATGGGCTGGGCTTCATCAATCATATGGATCTTATCAGTATCCGAATCAGATATGTAAACCTCTCCTTGACTATTGATAGTAACATCGTTAAGGAAGGTGGCGCCTTCAATTGGATATTTATTTTGAACCTGGGCACTAGCGATGTCAATTTCAACTACTTCATCTAGGTCGGCGACGAAAAGTTTGCCGTCGAATACGCCCATTCCCTTGGGGTCATTTAATCCCTCTACCCACTTTAGCTCATCAACCACTCCATCGGGAGCCAGCACGGAGATGAATCCGTCATCATCTTTACTATCTTTATTAAATGTACCGATGTTGGCTACAAAAATCATATCGCTCGCTTCATCGTACAGCACTGATTCAGGAGTCTGAAGTACGGTATCGGTAGCCCACTGTTCTTGAATATCTACGGTGAGTGATGGTGCTTCCGGTTGAGTGGTTTCAGCAGGTGCTTCTTCGGTTTGATTTCCTGAGCTACCGCAAGCGGTTATAAATAGGCTAGTAGCAAAAAATACGATCAATCTCATAAGTAAAAGGTTAGATTTTGTGACTAGCAATTTAGGAAGCATTTTTTGCCGGAGCAAACTCCATCAACGGGTGTAAGGTACGGTTTGCTTCGCATCTACTGGGTAGCCCCACTCCTGGATGTACTCCATACCCGGACGAAATTCATCTCCTTGTTTCTCAAGCTTTTCGGTTAGTAGGTTGTCCAGACTTTGTTGCAAATCAGCATATTCGGGTTTGTCTATCAAATTATTCATCTGGTAAGGATCTCGCTGATTATCAAACAACAGCCAGGGACCGTTCAGGTCACGAGTGTAAGTATATCGCAACGTGACGATACCGCGGTATTCTTTACCACCTCGGTCAAAGCGGTTCCACTGCCCAAACGGTTGCACACAGCTAATCAGTGTGGTAGTGTCGGGTAACGGAAGTTGCTCAGTCAAATAATCGCTGAAATCATAGCCCTCTACTGATGCTGGAATTTGCGTATCACTTAACCCGAGTAAAGTAGGCATAATGTCGTAAGAGTTCATAAGGGCTGAGTACTCACCAGATAAAACCTGCGGATGGCGAATTAGCATGGGTACTCGAATAGATTCTTCGTAAGGCTGCTGTTTTTTGTACGCCCGATGCGAACCTAGCAAGTCGCCATGATCGGAGGTGAAGAGAATGATGGTATTATCGCTGGTTCCGGTTTCCTCCAGGGTTTGCAAAATATTAGCGATCTGATCGTCTAGTGCCGTGCAGTGAGCGTAGTAACCCGCTAAGTCGACCCGTACCATAGAATCCATTTCCGGCGGCACATTCGGGTGGAGTTGCATCTCTTTAGGATCGTACATATCCAGATACTCCTGCGGGGCAGTTCGGTAGGGGGCGTGGGGAGTTCCCCAACTGATAAATAAGAAAAATGGTTGCTCATCTTGCGCGTGATTCCGAATATACTGCTGAGCGTCTTCCGCTTGAGCGATAGCATCATACCCATCCCAAAGTTTCATCTCTGGTGAGTCACCAGCGTAGTAAGCCGATTTGTTGTAGTTATGTGAGCATTCCAATGCTTTCCAATACTGAAAACCCTGGCGACGGGCACCAGGTGGGGTAAAGCTACTCCGTCCTCGTCCGTCTAGATGCCATTTGCCAATGTACCCGGTTTGGTAGCCTTTTTCCGCCAGCACTTCAGTAATAGTGGTAGCAGTAGTATCTAATTGTACATCGTTCATAAACAAGCCATGAGTCAGCGGATGTTGCCCTGTCAAAAGTGAGGCACGGTGGGGCGTACACACGGGCATTCCGGAAATAGCATTATACAGGTTGGCACTCTCCGCGGCTAGCCGATCGATGTGCGGGGTTTTTACATTGGGATCGCCGCGGTAACCAAACGCTTGCGCCCGCCATTGGTCAGTATGTAGAATTAGGATATTGAGTGGCTTCTCGTCCTTTGTCAAATTACGAGCTCCTAGTATTAGTAATCCAAGAACTGTAAGTAAAAGACCAAAGAATAGCTTATAGGTGAAAGTAGGCATAAGTATAGGCTGTTGATAAGTTTACTCTTAATTTAACTAAACTGCTAATAAAAACCGCTATTTTCGCTCTAACTGAGCCATTTCTCGCTGACAACAAACTCGAATTAAAACCCTGAAGAACTATGAGTATCGCTAAGAATATCTGGGAGTATGTCAAAAGTGGTAAAAAAGAAGATCTAGCCCCAACAGGTCTCTGCCCTAACTGCTGGGGTAATCAGGAGTACGGAGGTCAATTTTTTGAAGCAGTTAAAAATCACGGAATAGATATCAATACTAATAATCCAGAAGTAGGCTGGATACAGGATTACGCTGAAAAGCATTTAGCAGGCATTAAGCTCAACGATCACGGAGACGAATATGTGTGTCCCGCTTGTAAAATAACGTATCGCCCTCTGAAGTAGCTGAACGGAAGATTATATCGCTAGAACGGAATCATTCTCGTACCCAGTGTATTTTCTCACTAATAGAGTCGCGCCGCCCTTCGGGCCGATTATCAGTTCTTGGAACTCCCAGATAGAAAAAGCCGAGTAACTTATCTTCAGAACCTAGTCCGAAGAATGATTTGGCTTCCTCGTAGTAAGTGATTCCTCCAGTTCCCCAATAACCGCCAACCCCGTAAGCTGAAGCAGTCAGGTACATATTCTGCACTGCACAGGCAGTCGCCATAACTTCTTCAATTTCGGGCACCCGTTCTTTCGAGTCACGCTTCATACCGATAGCAATAATGTGAGAGCACAGTAGCGGTTTTTTCTGAAGCTTTTCGTATTTCTTCTGGTCAAAAGAACCATCGGTTTCCGTTACCTTTCGGTATAAATCAGCTTGAAAATCAGCGAGTTTCTTCAAGCCTTCACCCGAAAAAACAGTAAAGCGCCAAGGTTGGGTTAGTTTGTGAGTAGGTGCCCAGTTAGCGTTTTCCAGTATAGCTTCTATAATTGTGTCGTCTACAGTTTCATCACTATATACGGCCGGATACAACGAGCGGCGGTTTTGAATCAACTTGTTAATTTGTTCGGGAGTAATGCTCATGAATTCTTAAGTATTATGGTGTTAAAGTGTTATGCTACCTGTGCCCAGGTGTTCAAGTATTCAGGTGTTCACGTAAGGCATACTTGAACATCTCAACACTCGAACACATTAACATTTTTGAATATAGCACCTTCGTTAAATTATTCGTATGATTAGATTTAAATCTCTAGTTGTTTATGAGTCTACAAATTGATTTATCAGGTCAGAATATTTTGGTCACGGGAGCTACCAGAGGTATTGGTCAGGCAATTGCTGAGCAACTAACCGAAGCCGGAGCTAGGGTAGCTATCCATTATCGCCAAAACCAAGAGGCTGCTGAGCAATTGGTAGCAAATTTTGGAAATGGGGCAGCATCATTTCAGGCCGATTTAGAAAATTCGGAAGAAGTGTTGCAGTTATTTGATAGAGTACTTGACAAATTTGGCCGAATAGATGGACTGGTAAATAATGCCGGAATTGCGATTGGTGCTGATGTAGAATCGGATGACGAGGCTTTTGCTGATAGTTGGTCAAAAACCATGTCGGTCAATCTACTGGCAGCCGGATTGCTGTGCAAAAAAGCTATCAACCATTTTCAGAAAACGGATGGAGGTCGGATTGTAAACATCTCCTCCCGCGCCGCCTTCCGGGGCGATACTAGCGATTATATGGCGTATGCTGCTTCCAAAGGTGGAGTAGTTGCTTTGACCCGCTCCATTGCCCGGGCTTACGGCAAGCAAAACATTAAAGCCTTTGTGGTTGCCCCTGGCTTTACTCGTACCGAAATGGCCGAAGACTTCATTGAAAAATATGGGGAAGAGTACGTAAAAAATGACATCGCTCTTCTCTCACTTACCCAACCCCAGGATATTGCTCCTATGGTAGCTTTGCTATTGAGTGGATTAGCCGATCATGCTACTGGAGCAACTATTGATATTAACGCCGGAAGTTACGTGCACTAAGTCACAAAATCCGATAACCAAAATTGAAAAAAGAAGGTTAATTCCAGTATGGAAGAGTCGTCACCATTGAGTCAGTTACCACTAAGGGTTGAACCTTGGATGCGGGGTTTGTTATTGTTAGCAGGTGCGTACAACGTGGGTTGGGGCGCATTTATCTACTACTTTCCTTCTTCTTTTTACCAGTGGGTAACGGAAATCTCAGCCGAAGCCCCAACTCTTATTAAGTGGCAGGGAGCTGGAGTATTGCTATTTGGGGCGGCTTATATTTTGGTAGCCTTCTATCCGCGTCGGTACTGGTGGATAGTACCACTGGGTATTCTGTCTAAGGTGGTAGGGGCAATTGGGTTCTACTTTATCTTCATACAACCTGCACTAACACGGCCGTACCTCTTTCATCTAATTATGAATGATTTGCTTTGGCTATTCCCCTTAACCGTTATTTTTGTGCGGATGCTACAAGTGAGAAAACAACCCCCCATGCATGAAACGGCTTCCTGATTGGATCGGTATGCTACTGCGCTTTATCGGGTTTGCTAACCTGATCTGGGGACTAATTCTAGTGCTTACAGTAGAAGGTCTGCTGCGCTGGGCACAAATGGAAGTGCCTACGGTGCTGTTACCTTGGCACATGACTGGGGCAGTTGCTATGTTGTTTGGCGCAGCATATTACTTTACTTCTTTCAACCCAATAAAGGGGCTACTGGTATTGTTGCTGGGATTTCTACTAAAACTTATTGAAACTACCGCCGTGATTACCGGTTGGATTGCCGATACCATTACCTACCAATTGGCACTCTACTTTGCTGCGAAGGATTTACTGTGGCTTGGCCCACTAGGAGCTATCTTATATTGGGTGTTTCGAGAGTGGCAGGCTCCGGCTGAGGTACGCAACATGAACCCTGACAAGCCACTTTCGGAAACGTTAGCTCAATTTTCTACCGATCAAGATCAGAGTTTGTCCGCCCTCTCCTATCAGCATCCGGTACTGTTGGTTTTTCTTCGGCATTTTGGCTGTACCTTTTGCCGAGAGGCATTGCAAGAACTCTCAGAGAAGCGAGAAGCCATTGAAAGTCAGGGAGTAAAAATGGTGCTAGTCCACATGGGAAGTTTAGCTCAGGGAGAATCGTATCTTACTAAGAACAAGCTCGGCGGTATTGCCCACATCAGTGATCCTGAATGCCAACTGTATAACTTGTTCCGCCTACAGCGAGCCCGGTTTTCGCAGGTATTTGGCTTACGTGTTTGGTTACGAGGATTTAAATCAGGTGTACTGCATGGTCATGGTATCGGTAAACTGGTGGGTGATGGTTTCCGGATGCCGGGGGTTTTCCTCATCTACCGGGGCGAATTACTCAAAAGCTACAAGCACCAACTAGCCTCTGACCGCCCTGATTACGTTTCTTTGGCGAGTTGCGATGTATCGCTCTCTCAAACCTCTAGTTAGGGATACTGATCGTATTAAGAGTTACTTGTTCAGAAGTGATCAAAAAAAGCGTTCCGATTGAGCTAACCTCTTTATCGCAACGCTTCTTTATATTCTTACGCTTTATTTAATAGCAACATAGTAGCTGTTTGATTGATATGGCCAATATAGCTTTCTCCGTAGGTGCTAAAACCAACTGTGGGGATATTGGTGAACAAGTCAGCATACTCTTGAGTACGGTCTTGCTGTTTAAGATCCAAAGTGCGCAGAATACAGTTAAAGTTAATGATAGCTCCAACTGAATTATCCTGTTGCTTCTTACGCAATGCTATTTCGGTATCTTCCACAATATCAGTTGATTCTAAAAGATGCAGCTCCATCCCATTCTTCACATTACAGTAAAACAATACTTTATCCCCTTCCACTACGCGAGGGCTGCGTACAAACGGTTCGTCTTCGGCAAGCATCAGGCCTAATGGGCTTTTAAACATGTTATCAGCTAAACTTTCCTTATCCACCCCTAATGCTTCGGCATAAGCGTGAGCCGCGGGCTGATTATTGAACTGACTAATTTCGCGTTTAGCTTCGTCATGCTCCGTTACGACCAATACTTTACCACTGTCCTGAAAGCTTTGAGTCTTCAGAATATCGAAACCATGGGTAGGTTTCAGTAGCATTAAAACGGCAGCATCGGAGTAACTTCGCCCTTGAGCGTATACGTGAGTCTTTTCGAATTTGAGATCGTCGCCGGCTGAGCCGCCAATAAAAGCGATGTTTGTCAGATCTCCGATACGTTCATTAACTCGCTCTTCGCAGCCACACATTCCATCAATTAGTACAATACCTACGTATTGGTTTGGGTCTAGTTGATCCATTGGTGTACCTACTTGCTGAGCCAGCCGATCAAATGCTTTGTCTACTGCTTGAGAATCTTTTGATATATTTTCTACTAAGTCTACTTGTACTTCAGAAATTAGGTCTGAATTAAATGACATAGCGACTATGCTATTGTCTAACATCTTACCGGAGATAAGTTCCCCTGAGCTAGTGCAACCAACTACTGAGGTATCAGGAAAAGCTACTTGCATCTGTTCACTAAGCTCATGAGCGGAGTATTGAGGAGAAGCAAAGTACAGCAGTAAGCGAGTATCTTCGTTATTCAATTGATTTTGTAATTCCTTTACAGCTTCAGCTACGGTGGGCTGAGTGGAGTGGGCTATCTTATTATTCATTATGCTATAGTTTGGGGTAATTGAACATTAAAATCGCGAGCAGCGGCATAGATTAATTGCAACATCTCCGGATCGTTCGGAGTGGTTTCATCAATCGTTTTAACCGGAATACCTTTCAGCATCAATTTCATCTGAATATTAAGTTCCTGAAAGGAATCACCTAGTGCTTTTTCTTTGATAATCTGATCAATCAGATTTTTCATCTGTCCCATACGCAAATCAGTTAATATAAAATAGGTACTCTAATGAACGCTTTTTAGCAATGCCTTAATACCTAAGGCGAACAATCAGGTTCAAACATTGTGCAATACGTATATCCTGATCAGTGCCTTCCTTCAGACGGATGTACTAATTTTTAATAATGAAGTGTCAAGGGATAGAGGTACACCTATGAATAACTACTAGGAAGATTAAAGAGAATGTAAGATTTCTCTTGGTTTTTACATCAATCTAGCTTTTAAAGCTAGCGAGGAATTCCCACTGTGAGACTGTGGATTCCAGTGTAGGGATATGGAATAGCTATGGCTTTGTGATATGATGAAAACAATTTTCTGGTTAAAGCTCTGATAGTAGAACCCGATCTAGTTGCTCTTTAAATCTCACTGGCTCGTCAACATGCAATCCAAGTATCTTAAACCTCTTTTTTGCTCCGTAGAGTCCGGTAAGCACATGTTCCTGATTCAACCTGATAATCGTATTATGACTTTCCATCTCACCCAGTGGAGATAGTTTTATAAAACTGGGATTCTCTATCGGCGTACTTATTAGCTCCACCGATTCTATAGCTGAAAATGGAATTTCAACTTCGTTCAAAATGCCGTATCGTAAGCTTAGACTATCTACGTCGATTGAGATAGGTCGTTTGGTGAGTGAACGGGCAAAGCCAAGAACTTGTAGAGCAGTGTAGATACTTAAACCAGATAATATCCAAGCGGCAATAACGCTCCACTTAGCTAGCAAAAGGTGAAGAACGAATGTTTCAATAACGATAATAAAGATAAAAGCCCCGAGTAGCGCAGGTGTTCCGCTTTCTTTATGGTAGGTAAATTCGTTTTTCTCTAGAGTTCGGGTTCGCCAGTTAAGGAATCCGTAGTAAATCACTGAAACTTCAGTGACCACTGGCATAACAGCTGCCTTAGGAAGAATTTCACGACAGGTACTTTTTAGGGCTGAGAAAAAATCAGGTTTGACTCCCTTTAGATGTTTGTATTTACCGATGGCGCTACGAACTTTTAGAACAACAAACGATAGTACAGAAAGCTCAATGATTGGTAAACCCCAGGTTTTAAATAACGCTAGGTACGTTTGGCTTTCTTTCGGCAGAAAATACGACCCAATCAATAATCCAATTATCATAACTGGAACCGCCGTTGTCTTCGGAATTTCCGTTTGGTGGATAAGAAACAGATACACCAGTGGAACAGTTAATAGCAGATCAATAGTAATGGCGAGAGTAAATGAATCGCTGTTCCCCAATAAAGGCGATTTCATTAAGAAGATGAGTACTCCAAACAGGCTTAAGGGAAGTCCGAACGTAACAAGATTTCTGTGAAGGGTAAGTGTTCTAATCATACGGCTTTTAATAATAGTATCCGTAAGAATTTACGTACTGATTTACAGTTAGTTGAAAGAATAAAGGTTATAATGGAATTATTACTCCCGCCCCACTGAATAGGTAATTCCATCGATCAGAGAATCGTAGATGACTTGCTGGATGTTGGTGCGGGTGTTGAGTTTGTAGAGGCGGGTATTATCGCGGGTAGGGTGTACGCGGTTGGAGAGGAATACGTAGACTAGGTTATGTTCAGGATCAGCCCAAGTGAAGGTTCCGGTGAAACCAGAATGGCCGAAGCTGGAGTCGCTACTGCTTACGGCGGCATTTCCGGTGGGTGATCGTTCCAAGTTAGGTTTATCAAATCCTAATCCTCGGCGATTATCATTTTCGGGGAATTGGTAGCGAATGAACTCCTGGATAGTTTCTTCACTAATGTAGCGTTTGCCGCCGTACTCACCGCCTTCTAAGTACATCTGTATCAGTTTAGCTAAATCGTTGGCATTGGCAAATAATCCGGCATTGGCGGAAACGCCACCCATCATAATCGCTCCTTCATCGTGTACTGGCCCGTGAATGGGTTGACTACGAAACAGATAATCATTTTCGGTAGGGACAATCCGCTCCAGGGGAAACTTCTCAAACGGACGAAAGCCCAATGTAGTGGCACCTAGTGGAATATAGAAATTATCATTGATGTATTTTACGTAATCTTCGTCCGATAGCTCCTCCACCATTTCGGGAAACAGATAAAACGCTAAACCAGAATACTTGTACTTAGCTTCATCTTCCAGTGGGGACTTCTTAATGGCTTTATAAATCTTCTTTTTGTAGTTACGGTGCAGCCACATATTATCGGTTAGCTTAATCGGAAAGCGACTAGATGAGTCCGAATCAATCGTAAACCACTTGTAGCTTCCGTTGTTGCGTAGTGTGCTTTGCCAGTAAGGAATCCAGGGTTTGAACTTGGCCTGATGGGCGAGAATCTCCCGGAAGGTAGCATCATCTTTATCGGAATTACGGAAGTACGGTAAATAGTCGCCCAAACTAGCTGAAAGGTCAAACTTCCCTTCACCGTGTAGCTTCATGAGCGCGGGTAAGGCCGATGAAACTTTAGTAATCGATGCCAGATCGTATAAATCATCAAGTTTTACCTTTACCGTATCGCTGTACTGTTGTAGGCCGTAAGCTTTATGCATCACCACTTTACGGTCTTTAGCAACCAGAACCTGACAGCCAGGAATAGCTTTAGCGTCAATAGCTTCTTGTACTAGTGAGTCAATGTGAGAATAGAGAATGCGAGAATCTAAGCCCACATCTTCGGGCGTAGTGTAGCCAAAGCGTAAGTTTCCTGATACTGTCAGCCCCTCGCCTACTTTGTATTTATTTCCGATACTCACCGGTAATTTTCCACTGGCACCTATGCCTCCGAAGATCAACTGAGCGGCTAACTCTTCGGTATGGCGATTATCCTGATAGGCTACAATCAGTCCGTCAGCTTCTTGTGGGTTGGGGAGCTTGTCCAGCACATACGGATTTTTGAAGACGGTCAGCACCGTATTTTCCCGCCGGGTAAGCTCGCTCAGTAATTCCTTTACAGAGGAAGATAACTTTAACTTATTGCGCGGATATTTACTATCATCGTGTACACTGACCAGTACTACATCATGATCCGCAATTTTACTACGGATGGTTTTAGCTACATCAGCTCCTGCGTCAGTAGCAATTTTCAAATGATCTACTTTGGTATACAAACTCAGTGTCTTCTGAAAAGAAGTAATACTGCTCTTCGCTCCGATAGCTACCGAAGCAATACTTAGCGTATCTAGTCGGCGAATGGGTAGCAGGTCGTTTTCATTTTCTAGTACGGTTAATGCTGCTTCAATTAGTTTCCGGTTAAGTAGCTCACCCGCGGGAGTCGTCATGTCACTAGCGATATTTTTGACCGCTACTGGCTGATGGTTGTCCAGCCCTACCCACTGTTTTACCGCGAGAATTTTGCGACAACGCTCATCAATTTGTTCCTGGGTGATAACTCCCTGCTCAATCGCTTTGCGAATCTCAGCAATGGCACGAGGAACGTCCTCAGTGAACTCTAGCAAATCATTTCCGGCCAGAATGGCGTCTTTATCGACTACACCCGGTTCGTTTCCGGCAGTTACCCCCTTCATATTCATCGCATCAGTAACGATCAATCCATTAAAACCTAATTCGCTTTTTAAGATGTCGGTAACGATAGATTTAGACAAAGTAGATGGCAAACCTTCGGTGGGATCTAGTGCAGGAATATTTAGATGGGCAACCATCACTCCGCCGACTCCAGCTTCAATCAGTTTGCGGAAGGGGTACATTTCCAACGAATCTAGCCGAGTACGCGGGTGATTAATTTGTGGCAAAGCGTAGTGAGAGTCGGTATCCGTATCGCCGTGACCGGGAAAGTGCTTAGCAGTGGTTAGAATACGTTCGTCCTGCATCCCACGCATGTAGGCAATGCCCTTGCGAGCTACATTCTCCTTATCTTCCCCGAAGGATCGGAAATTGATCACCGGATTGGCCGGATTGTTATTCACATCCACCACCGGGGCAAAGTTCATATGCATTCCAGCACGCTTCATCTGACGGGCTACTTCCAGCCCCATTTGGTAGAGCATATTATCGTCCCGAATTGCTCCCAGCGTCATCTGAAACGGATAGCTGATGGTGCTATCAAGTCGCATTCCAATACCCCACTCCGCATCCATAGATACTAGTAACGGTACCTCAGAAGCCTCTTGAAAGTCATTGAGCATTCGTGCTTGTCGTCCGGGTCCACCTTGAAAGAAGACTAACCCACCGACTTTGTGTTTCTTGATCATTTGTAGCAATGCTTGCTTATGGGCTTCGTCGCGGTTAGAATACGCTGCTACCGCAATAAGCTGGGCAATCCGTTCGTCAGGCGAAAGGGTTTGCAGCACCGAATCTACCCAAGCACTCTGAGTGTGTTTGAGAAAAGGTGGTTCGTCGGTCTGAGCGAGCAAAGTACCATACAATAAGCTGAAAAGAAGAAGAAAAACCCCTACTGATTTTCTAATATCCATACGTGCGAGAATTGTTTACGCAAGTTTGCTAAAATTTCGTGCCAAAAGCCTAGGGCGTATTTACATCCAAACTTAAATGGCGATTTTGGGTGAATTTTCGCCTGCTTGTCGTTACTTTCGGTGGTCAATACCGGAGCATTGACCTTCTCAAGTGCCTAAATCAGACTAAAATTATCTCCAAAATCCCTTATTAGCCTGAATGTCAATATGCCCTAACGAAAGTACGGGGATGATTGCACAAAAAAAAGCTCTGATAGGTGCCGGAAGTTCCAAGCATCGCTAAGCAGAGCTTTATTGGGGGCAAAATAAGAGTTGGTTAATTGCCTCTTTGTGGTTTAATGTAGTGTCTGGTTCGGTTAATTTACGTGAATTAGTAGTAGCTAAGATTAGAATGTCACCCACCAGTGAAGACTTTTTTCAAAATATTTTTCATGATTGTTATGATAGTATTGACGATATGACATGGGAATGCACACGTACATTCTATAACCTTTTGTAAATCATTAATAATTAGTGCGTTGGCCTGAAAATTCAGCGGGCGTGCGTGGAATTTATGCGTAGAAGCTTTGAATTTTCTTGAATTTTTTGGTTCGTTTTTGTTTCAAGACAAAAATGAACGGAGCATCTTGCAATCCTTCAAAAGTAAAATGTCAGTCTTTGCATGAAATACCTTATGAACACCTTTTCTACATTCGCGATTTTAGCCATTTTCTCACTTTACGCAAGTTGCACCTCCGAACCACCTAAGGAACCCACGGATCTCACTCAGGAGGTAATTATTCCCAAACCTGTTTCAGTAACCGCTAGTGGTGGAGCGTTTACACTAACCGAAACCACTAAAATTTATACGCAGAGCGATGGAGAAGAATTAGACCAGATAGCTCGTCATCTTTCTAACTATCTATCTCCCGCTACCGGATTTGATTTACCAGTTGAATCTGCTGGTAGCGAATCTGACGACGGACATATTTTACTACAACTAAATGATTCCGATACTGAACTAGGGGAGGAAGGCTACGAACTTAATATTACCGAAGATGCTTTGACGCTAGCTGCTCAGCAACCCGCTGGACTCTTCCGAGGATTACAAACCATTCGCCAACTGTTACCGTCGGGGATTGAAAAAGATTCTCTGCAAGAGATGAGTTGGAAGATTGCGACCGGAACGATACGAGATTATCCGATGTATGAATACCGGGGAGCCATGCTAGATGTAGCCCGTCACTTTTTTCAGGTAGATGATGTAAAACGCTACATTGACTTGATTGCTTACTATAAGTTGAACCATCTTCATCTGCACCTTTCTGACGATCAGGGTTGGCGGATAGAGATAAAGTCGTGGCCTAAGCTAGCCGAGTACGGTGGAAGCACCCAGGTAGGGGGAGAAGGGGGTGGACATTACACCCAGGAAGAGTACACCGACTTAGTGCAGTACGCTCAGGATCGTTTCATCACCATTGTTCCCGAAATTGATATGCCCGGCCATACTAACGCGGCTCTGACTTCCTATCCTGAACTAAATTGCAGTGGCAAAGCTGCCGAACTATACACGGGTATTGAGGTAGGCTTCAGCACACTTTGTACTGATAGTGAAGTGACTTATCAGTTTGTGGATGATGTGATTGGCGAATTAGCGACACTTACTCCCGGGCCTTACATCCATATCGGTGGAGATGAGTCGCACGCAACGCCGATGGAGGATTACATTCCCTTCGTAAATCGTGCCCAAGAGATAGTGCTAAAACATGGCAAGCAGGTATTTGGCTGGGACGAAATCGCTAATGCCGAATTAGTAGACAATGCGGTGGTGCAGTACTGGGCCGAAGCTGAAAATGCCACCAAAGCTATTGAGCAGGGCGGAAAAGTAATTATGTCGCCCGCCACCAAAACCTACCTGGATATGCAGTATGACTCTACCACCGAGTTGGGGCTGCACTGGGCGGCTTACATTGAAGTAGACAGCGCTTACATCTGGGAACCTACCAAAATGGTAGCGGGTGTAGACCGCGAGCATATCCTAGGCATTGAAGCACCTCTCTGGTCAGAAACGGTGACTAATATGGATGAAATTGAGTATATGGCGTTCCCCCGCCTAATCGGCATCGCCGAAATTGCCTGGACATCGCCCGTTGACCGACAATGGGAAGACTACCGCACCCGTCTCGGTCAACACGCTCCTTATTTGAAGGCGCTGGAAATAGATTACTACGCTTCGGATTTGGTGGATTGGAAGAGTTATGAGTAGTTTCTCCTTTAATCACCGCGTCAGATTAGATTATAGAAAAGCTCCATAAGGAATGTTACGCTATATTTGTAAACTAAATCTAGAAATCAATGAAAATAGTACTACAATTTTTTGTCGGATTGCTCATTATCAGCGTACTATTCGCATGTGGCGATGGTAGTGATGTATTGGATGATATCGATGATATTGATGAAAATGACTCGGAAGAGGTATTCGTAACTGCTAAAGTCAATGGGGTAGAGTTTAGTGCTCGGGGAGAAACTTTTGTCAATGCTTCATCCGCGAATAATTCGGGGTTTTTCTCTCTGGGTATTGGTGCGGTAGACGTAGATCAAGGGCGAGCCAAAGCAATTGCCTTAGCTATTGTAGCAATAGACCGGACGGAAGTTCAAGTAGATGATACTTTCACTGAAACGGATGAAGCTGGATTTGGTGCCACTGCTGGCTACGAAGAAGGGGCAATAGGCGAGGAGGCCGAAATAGAGACGGATGAAATTCAAGCGATAGCAATAAAAATTACTGCGGTTGATCAAGAAAATGAGACAATATCCGGTGAATTCAGCTTCACGGCAATTGACGAAGATACCAATACTACCATCACGGTCACTGAGGGAGTATTCAATAAAGTGCCACTTGATTGAGTACGATTTAGAAGCTATTTCACTTTGAGGTAGCCTCTAGTAAGACTAAGTTGTAATTCCTCCCCCCTTTGCTATTATCGGTAGGGTCAGCCTACTCTTTTTCAAATCGAATTTTTATGGATCCTCTTGTCTATCCCACCTCGATGCAATATTTTCGCCAACGCAATTATTTAGACTAGTTAAAAATAATAGCTAACGCGATAATTCAGATCCTATGAAAGCGAAGGAAACCAACGCCACCTGGAAGAGAGTTCGGAAGTTGTTCAACGATATTCATTTGTGGATGGGTATTGGTGCTGGGCTAATTTTGTTTGTGGTCTGCCTGACGGGCACCATCTATACCTTTAGTTCGGAAATTCAGGAAATGCTGGAGCCGGAGAGATACGAAGTGTCAGTACAGCCTGATGCTCAACTCTTATCCGCTGAAGCTATCGCTCAGCAGGTAGAACAAGCCTTGCCCGAGGGAAAGGTAACCTCACTACGTATTCCGGCAGATGAGACGCGTAGTTACGAAGTATCGGTGAAAAAGGAAGGCGAACGGCGGGGAACTACCTATTTGGTTGACCCCTATACTGCTGAGATTAAAGGCACGACCAAAGGAGCTGGCTCAGAGTTTTTTATGACCGTATTTCGGCTGCATCGCTGGTTACTATTAGATACAGAAATTGGACGACCTATTGTGGGGGTAGCTACCCTAATTTTCGTATTCATTATCCTGACTGGGCTGGTTATCTGGTTTCCCCAACGGCTAAAATCCTGGAAGCAAGGGTTACGAATCAAGTTCAGTGGTAGCTGGAAGCGCACTAACCATGATCTGCATAACGCGCTGGGGTTCTATTCATCGTTTCTATTACTGATTATGGCTCTCACAGGGTTACAATGGTCGTTTGAATGGTACCGTACCGGATTGTACAATGTACTGGGTGTAGAGCGTAATCGTCCGGCTGAAGAGTTTGATATTAAACCAAAAGATACCGAGAGCACATTGTTGGTAGCGGACTTCCTCCGAGTTGCCGATGAACAGCTTCCTTACGAAGGTGACTACCGAATCTCAGTGTCGGATGAGCCGCAAAAGCCCGTAGCCATTACTAAGTACCAAACCGGATTCTTCGCTCCTTCGGCCGGAGATGCACTAAAGCTAAATCCGTATACGGGTGAGGTTTTATCACTCGAAGTTTTCTCTGAGAAACCCTGGAATGAGCAAATTGCCCGCTCCATCAAAGCATTGCATATGGGCACGTTCTACGGTGCTTTCTCCAAAATTATTTACTTCATCGCCTGCCTCATTGCCACGAGCTTACCGATTACGGGTACTATCATCTGGATTAATAAGCTGAGTAAAAAAGCAAAGCGAAAAGCCAATCTGCGAGAGACCCAAATGGTTTGATAATCTTCGGCTAGCTGTACATTATCCATTGTAGTGAGTATATTAGGGTACACCCTCGTACCCATGAACTTCTTTTTACCTTTTCTCAGTCTTTTACTACTTCATACAATGGCAGTATCCCAAACGGAATTCCCCAATGAGATTATTGAAAGTGACTATTTGAGAGCTGAAGTGTATTTGCCAGATGCCGAAAATGGTTATTATCGCAGTTGTCGTTTCGATTGGGCGGGAGTGATTGGTAGCTTACAATACGGAGGGCATGAATACTTTGGGAATTGGCTACCAGAGCATGACCCACTCGACCCTGAGTCTATCAGTGGTCCGGTAGAAGCATTCTATCCCATCGATTACGATGAAGGCAATACTTTTTTGGTAATTGGTATTGGCATACTGCGGAAGCCGGATGATGAGCCGTACCACCACATGCGCCGTTACGAGATTGTGGATGCAGGCGAGTGGGAAGTTCAATCAGCGGAAGATAAAATTACGATGGTACATACACTCAGTTACGGAGAGTATGCCTACGAGTACACCAAGACGCTTCGCTTAGCTGCTGATGAGCCTAAGTTGGTATTAGAGCATCAACTAAAAAATACGGGTAAGAAACCGTTAGGAACTACGGTATACAACCATAACTTCTTTATTATTGACGGTGAAACTACTGGTCCCAATATTCTGACTACTTTCGGTTACGAGCCTGAGCCACAAGACGGACGTGGGTTTGGAGAAACAGCCATGATTCAGGGCAATCAGCTTGTCTACCAAGTGCCTTTGCAAAAAGGCAAACACGTATTTACTCCCGATCTGCGAGGTTACAGCTCTAATATTGAAGACTACGATATCCGTATCGAAAATAGAAAGTCGGGAGCAGGAGTACATATTACCGCCAATCGCCCCTTGCTAAAAATGGTTTATTGGGCCTCGCATACTACGGCTTGCCCCGAGCCATTTATTCAGGTAGATGTTGATTCTGGCAAGAATTTTACTTGGGATATTACGTATGAGTTTTATACGCTAGATGAGTAAGCGTTACTTTAGCGAGATTACTCAAAGCCAAACCAAAGCTATCAAATGTGCTGATCGATCAGAATGGGATTTCCATCAGGATCAATTACCGTGAAACTGGCAGGGCCGCTGGTGCTTTCGTCAGCTTCGCTTTCTAGCTTAATTCCTTGTTCTTTTAGTTTCTTCTGAATATCTCTAACATCGTCATAATCTTCCAGAGTATTAATATTCTCATCCCAACCCGGGTTAAAGGTTAGAATGTTACCTTCAAACATTCCCTGAAACAAGCCGATAAAGGACTTTTCATTTTTCATGATTAAGTAATTCCGCTCTATATCCCCGCCAAAGACTTCGAATCCCAGATTCTCGTAAAACTCTTTTGACGTGCTAAGGTCTTTTACACTAAGGCTAATAGAAAATACTCCTAATTTCATAGTTTGTTCTTATTTGGTTGTTATCAGCTCAATTTACTTAAACTTGGCAAATACCTATTGTAACAAGCCAGGATAATACTTGTCAATTAGCTTAAGTACTATTTTTCGTCACTCCTTCCATTAGCCCTCGGATATAGCCAATGGCAAACAGCGCACCAATGGTACTGTAGCCGGGGTGCTCATTACTATCTCCCGCCATAGTAGGTACGTGATCGGGACGAATCGGTCCTCTGAAGCCTACATCATAGTAGGCTTGCATGGCTCGATACATATCCGTTTTACCATCATCATGAAAGGTTTCTTCAAAATTATCTTTATGGCCTCGCACATCGCGGAAATGGACAAAATGGATTTTACTGCGCTTGCCAAAGTACTCTATCGCCGCTGGAATATTTTCTCCCTCGCCCTCTGCTCCCATAGAAGCGAAACTACCCTGGCAAAATGTAAGTCCGTTGCTTGCACTAGGCACAATCTCAATAAGCCGTTTAAAGGCAGCTACCGAAGTCATAATGCGTGGAATACCGCGGATATTATCAATGGGTGGATCATCGGGATGAAGTGCTAGCTTAACACCGTATTTCTCAGCTTCGGGCACCACCGCTTTCAGGAAATACTCCATGTTTGTCCACATTTTATCTTTCGTCAGTTCACCATACTCGGTAATCAGTGGTTCATCTTCAATACCTTCGGTTCGGAAGGAACTGACTAAAGCACCACCCCGGCTGGGTTTATCCAGGGTAGTACGTGCCCAACTGATAACGGGCATCCAGTTGTAGCAGACAGTATCAATACCCAGACGAGAGATGTTTTCCATGAATGTAATAAAATTCTCAATCTCTTCATCCCGCCCTTCCAAACCAAGTTTAGTTTTAGTGTACAGAGAAGGTGGTCCCTCGATCACTCGTAAAGTAAGCCCTTCATTTTTCCAGGCTTGTTGGACTTTCTTGATCACATCAAATGCCCAATTAGGGGCATTATCCATTCCCACCATGCTAGGATTGATGCCTCCTACTGCACCTAACACATCCATTTGTTGGGCTAGTGCCACTTTGTGCGGTTCTATTCCCCAGAAATAAGCTAGACACATCTGCATTCCGGCATCTTTCACTACTTCGGCTGACTGAGTAAAGCAATTAGAAGCAGAATTCATGTTTACTCCTACCGAAGAAATAGCCGCTAACGAAGTCCCTCTCTTAATAAAATCTCGCCGATTTTGACTCATAGTTTTAGGTTGAATTAGACGGGCTTACATTCGGTAGTAGCCCTTAGATTAAAAGAGAAACATCCGAAGTTTCTAAAACCCCGGATGTCTACAAAAGCTAATTATCCATTTTCAATTATCAACTTTCAACTTTCAACTAATTAAGCCATCTCTAACTCACTGTTCGCAATTAGTTGCTTTTGGATGTCGTAAGGTACGGGAGAGTACTCGGCAAAGGAGGTTTTGAAACTAGCTCGCCCTTGCGTGAGTGACTTCAAGGCACTACTAAAGTTGGTCATTTCTGCCAGTGGAATTTTTGCCCGTATAACCTGGTACTGATTTTTAGTATCAATACCGATGACTAATGAACGGCGGGTTTGTAGTTCAGTCATTACGTCGCCCATCATCTCTTCGGGCACCAGCACCTCCAGGTGGTTAATAGGCTCGAGAATTTTGGGGTCAGCCGCCATAAAGGCTTGTTTGAAGGCTTGCATTCCAGCAATTTTGAACGAAATATCGTTGGAATCTACCGCGTGCATTTTACCATCAAACACTAGTACGCAGATGTCACGAGCGTAGGAACCAGTGACTGGCCCGTCTTCCATTTTTTCCATCACTCCCTTTAGAATAGACGGCATAAACCGAGCGTCAATCACTCCGCCGACAATACAGTTGTAAAATACCAATTTGCCACCCCATTCCAGATCAATCACCTCCTTATTGCGAATGTTGTAGCCTTCGGGATCAGCCATACCTTCGGTGTAGGGCATAATCGTCATGTGTACCTCCCCAAACTGCCCCGATCCGCCCGATTGCTTCTTGTGCCGATACGAAGTGGTAGCTTCTTTCTGAATAGTTTCACGGTAGGCAATGCGAGGTTCTTCGTAATGCACTTTCACATTATACACATGCTCCAGTCGCCACTGGGTAACGGTCAGGTGTAACTCGCCTTGAGCGGTGAGAATCAGTTGTTTCAGCTCGCGGGAGAACTCTATGTTTAGCGTAGGATCTTCGGCGTGTAGTTCGCGGATGGCTTCTCCAATCTTCTCCTCGTCATTTTTACTATCCGCTACAATGGCGGTGCGAACACGCGGCTCCGGAAATTCCATCATCGGGTATTCCATGCTGGCATTAGCATCTCGCAGGGTATGGTTGGTTTGGGTATCTTTGAGTTTTACAGTGGCACCAATATCTCCCGCTACCAGCTTCTCGACCGGATGTCGCTGACTACCATCCATAATGTACAGTTGGTTCATTCGCTCGGTCGCTTGCGACTGCGGATTGTATAGATCCATACTGGCGGTTACCTCACCTGACATCACTTTAAAGTAACTCACCTTACCCAAATACGGCTCAATCAGCGTTTTGAAAACAAACAGGCTAGTAGGCTTGCTAGGATCACAGTTAATTTCTTTTCCACTCACAGTAGGCTCAGGAGCCATATCGCAGGCACCGGGAGCTACATTATCGATGAAACCCATCATACGCCCACTGCCCATATTTTGCTTAGCCGACAGGCAGAATACCGGAAACACTTCGTGCTTCTGCATACCGATTTTCAGACCCTGCCGCAGTTCATCCTCGTCCAGATTTCCTTTCTCGAAGTATAGTTCCATCAGGCTATCGTCGTTAACGGCGGCTTTCTCTACCAGTTCATTGTGCAATTCTTCGGCTTTGGCCTTCTCACTGTCGGGAATGGGGAGCTTTTCGGGCTTGCCCCCCTCGGCGGGAAATTTATACATCGTCATCTTCAGCAGATCGATAATCGCGTTAAAGCCCTCGCCCGGATTAACCGGATATTGCATCAGGGCTACCGCATCGCCAAAACTTTGCTTAGCTGATTCTATGGATTCATCAAAATTTGCTTTAGGATGATCTAGCTGGTTGATGGCTAGAATGGTAGGCTTCTGAAACTGATCGACGTAGTTCCAAATGAGTTCGGAACCGACTTCTACTCCGTGTTGGGCATTGAGTACCAGTACGCAGGTATCAGCTACCCGTACTGACGATACAATTTCGCCCATAAAATCATCCAAACCTGGAGTATCGATGATGTTAATTTTGTAGCCGCGCCACTCGGTGTGCAAAGTGGTGGCGTACACCGAATTTCCGCGTTCGTGCTCAATCTCGTGGAAATCCGATACGGTATTTTTGCTTTCTACGGTGCCCCGTCGGTTGATGATGCCGGCCTCATACAACATGGTTTCCGCTAATGTTGTCTTGCCGGATTTCGCGCCGCCCAGCAGCACGATGTTTTTAATGTGGTGGTTGTCGTACACTTTCATAGAACATGGTGGGTTTGGAGTGGAACAAAAAGTAGCGAAGCTCAGACGTTTCTGAACTGGAGTGGAAATGAATATACGTAGAAGAAGGGAGAAGTGAAAGGGTTTGATGTTCAGAGTTTTGAGTGTGATAAGTTTAAACTATAGACTAAGAGCACTAAACGCTGATGGTTTTGGGTAGCTATAAATATATTTGCAGCAAAAACTAAGATTTATGAAGCTTTCAGAAGCCTCGAGAGATGATTTACCTAATATTCTACTGCTTCAAAAAGACTGTTACCAAGAAGAAGCGGAGCTGTACGATGAGTATGAGATACCACCCTTAACCCAAACGGTTGAAGAGATAAATGCTGATTTCGGTAAAGAACAATTCTTCAAAATAGAAATGGGCGATAAAATAGTCGGCTCAGTAAGGTTACTACTTGATGGCACTATCGGCAAAATCGGAAGGTTAATTGTGCATAAAGATTACAGAAATCAGGGGTTGGGCACCAAAATGATGAACCATTTGGAATCAATATTTCCAACAGTTAATAGATTTGAACTATTCACTGGGCACAGAAGTGAGCGTAATCTTTATCTATACAAAAAGCTTGGCTACAAAGAGTATAAGCGCCAGAGAATGAATGACAAATTAGAGCTTATCTTTCTTGAGAAAATTAAGACGCCTGAGTGCTAGTAAAATTACTGCTCAGCCGTAGTGACTTGCAAGCTAGTCAGTTTACCTTCCACACCACCTACTTCCATAAAGCCGTATATCACGTAGCTGGTGTTGGGAGTCAGTCCTTGAAAATTACCGAATGTAAATCCACCACCTTTCATTACTATGCTTTGAGTGGTTTGGTCACCTTTCAATTCAGCAGTTGTGGGAACTGGGTCGGAAGGATCAAAAATGTTAAAATAAACCATCCCCTCGCCAGCTTCTTCTTTAACACGAAGGTTGAATGAGATGAGAGTAGGTTGAACTATTCGCTCTTCCAGTGTTAAAAACGAAGGCTGCTCGGCAGCCTCATCTTCTGAGCAGCCCCAGACAAATAGTACTAGCAAAACAAAACTTAAGTGCCATATACGTTTCATAGCATTCCGATTATTAGTTTAAGCTGTAATTATACGACCTCACTTAGCTGAATGCTGATCTATTCTTGAGGAAATAATACGTATGTGGGAATGAGGGTAAGAAGTTGCTTTTTGTAAATAGACACCCGAAGTTTCAGAAACTTCGGGTGTCTACTGCATGCTAAAACGGAAGTTCGTCTTCAGCAGTAGCCGTTTCCCGCTTACCGAGCATAAGCAGGTCGCTGGCTACAATTTCAGTCACGTAGCGTTTAATGCCGTCGCGGTCTTCGTAGTTACGGTGGGTAAGCTTTCCGGACAGGGCTACTTGCTTGCCTTTGTGCAGATATTTTTCGGCAATTCCGGCTAAGCTATCCCAGGCGATAATGGAATGCCACTGCGTATCGTTTACAATCTCACCTTGCTTATTTTTGTACGATTCAGTAGTAGCGATGGAGAATTTGGCTAATTTCTTACCACTTTCCAATTCCTTTATTTCAGGATCTTGACCTAAGTTACCAATAAGTTGTACGTGATTTTTAAGTGCGTTCATAACTCGTGAATTTTTGCGTTGAACATTGAATTGATGTCAGCAAAGTAACGGCAGGTTGAACGCAACAGTCGGGAGTTAGTCGTTTACTTTCGTATGTAAATGTTTGTAAACGTTTGCAAATGAATATGGATTTGAGTGATTTTGTATATTGTTGGCGTGCATGAAAAGAAATTGAGAGAATTGAGAGAATTGAGAAATATATTATTCATTTTGACTGTCGCAACTCTTCTAACATGTTGCGGAACTGACAATAAAACAAAAATGACTGATCAAGAAGCTCAAGACGATTTTGATAGGCAATATGCGGAATCAATGAAAGATCCGTTATTCGCTCTTGATATAGACTCTGTGAAATCAGAATATGGTGACAGATTCATGGAACTAAGAACCATCATAAATCACCATGATCCGATTAGCCTTCTTGACATTGGGGCACCAGAAGATGAATACGAATCTGAAGTGAAAACAATAATTGTTCAACTTGAAGATGACATGACACAACAAAAAGTTCACGATCTGATTTACCAAGAGTTTCTGAGATGGTTTGGTGACGAGTCAACAACTGGCCCAAAAAAGTCTTATAAGGAACTTGCAATAGACATTCACGAATGGATGAAAAAATAAGAATAACACGACACGCCAACATTTTGCAGCCGTCAGCCTGGCAATGATGAGCTAGTGAGTTAGTTGCTCCAAGTATCTAAATTGATAAACGAAAGATAAAAGCAAACAACTCGGCCGTTGGCTCGCAATGGTCGTTATGGGCAAGCTAAATAAGAAGAAGTGTTAATGCGATTTGATATAGAACATGT
>ERZ1740058.26-NODE-26-length-115881-cov-7.426165_pt1 | contig 115881 bp, 42 predicted proteins | sample MGYA00581745_ERZ1740058 | MGnify/ENA primary metagenome ERZ1740058 (study PRJEB43018, sample SAMN04849742) | marine metagenome | isolation source: floating plastic debris | place: Pacific Ocean | collected 2008-08-30 | study: EMG produced TPA metagenomics assembly...
GAGGGGGTTCGCTCAGCTCGAAGATAAAGCTGAAGGGCGTGCCTTCGCTTTCGATGAGGGTGTCGGTGCTGACACTGAAGTCAACGACTGGCTCGAAGTGGCCTGCGTAAGTAGCTTGCAGGTCCTCTGAAAATACAACAGGTGTGCTGACATTGCCTAAGCGTGCATCCAATGTCCAGTCTGTATGACCTTCTAATCGGCCAACAGGTGTTGTCGAAGCGGCTATGTTAGCCCCAGTAAGCTGCTGCAGCTGCTGCAAGAACAGATGTCCTATCGCGCCTTTTGCAACCTGGCAACCGTAGAGCAAGATGTCTTTGCCTTCGAGCTTATTTGCCCAAGACATTAGTCGGTCTGTATAGTGCTCTAGACGGCTGAAACTGAGGTTGTTATTGCCAAGCTGCAACTGTCCGGGCATACCGTGAGAAACGATATGCAGACTAGAAACAGATGGGCGAGCTGCGAGGGCAGCCGTGATTTGATCAATACCATCTAGGCTTGAGTCGAGAACAAGAACGTCTGCATGTGACAGATGAGAGACTAGAAGCGGCAGGTTATCGATACCTGAATCTAGAACTACAAACGCCCTGCTTTGCTCTATGCTAGAAACCTTCGCGGTTAGCGTAGATGAAGTCAGAAGCATTAAAAATACCCTGTTTGGTTTACTTATGTAAATGAGAAAGACTGAATTGATGCTGTTCAGCCGTTAGGATGAAATAACTGCACTTGCGGATATTTCGGATGCACCTCAATCTTTGCGCTAGCTTTCGCCTACGGCAATAAGTCGTTTGTCAAGACAACCTTAGTCTCCGCTCACAGTTAGCTGCAAGCACGAATAAACTTTATTGCGTAAGTCTAGACTTTGGCAAAGTTTTCAGATATCGAGACTTAGTCTCAATAACTTGACGACAGTGTAACATCAGTTATTTATTCGGGACGCCCTAAGATAGCTTGAAGCGTTCGTACCTGCTAACAGTGCCAGCAAATTAGTCAGAAACTCGGAAACATACGGTGCTATCAGAAGATTGACCGTAGCTTTTTATACTATTCCTGAAAGGCAGTGGGAAAACCACTCCAAAACGGTATTATCGTAGCTTTTTGGGATTTAAAGATTGCTGTGAACAAAGCCACATACCTATTGAATTGTACTATCAATGATTGTTGATGCTTATTTTCAGCATGAATACTTATTTCAAGAAGTTATGACTGTCTAGATTTGCAAACGGTGCAAATCTGCGATGGCGTTATATCAACCTAAAGGCATATCGGCCTATGATGGTAGCTCATGCGAGCGATAGAGAAAGCTGCTGGCGGGCGTAGCTGTTTACAGTATTTAGCTTGCCTAATTTTTGTGTAGTTTGTATTTTATCGAGCATTGATTGTAAATAGAGACGCTGGGAGAACACGATGATTGAAGTTCAGGCTAACCGTGCTTCAGCGCTATTCAAGCAGGCCGCAGATAGCCTTAACCAAGATCAGTTAGCTAAGTCAAACGCAGACGAATTAAAGCCGTCTATTTTTAGCTACTGGTGCAAATTTTATGGTGAAAATCCAGAAGAGCGCGAAGGTAGTATTAAGCTGATTGAACCCGCAACTTATAACAAGTTGGAAAGTAAAGGAACTGTCAGTAAGCTGCTGAAAGCACATGGCATTGATGATGTTTTCCCAGCGACGTTCGTGAGTGTGAAAGAGGCGATCGCACACACCCACGCTGCGGCCGCCGATAATGCTGACCCGGTAAAAATTTGGTTTGTCAAACCCTTTCATCTTTCCGGTGGCAGAGATATTCAGGTTGTTGCAACCGCCGATCTCACTGACTTTGAGCTGCCAAAATTTAACATTATTCAAGCTGGTGTTGAAAATATTCAGCTGATTGAGGGAAAAAAGTTCACAGCTCGCGTTTATCTTTTGATTTGGAACAAGCAGCTGCACCTATTTAATGATGGATTTGTGGTTGTCCATGCGCCTACCTACAACGAGGGCAGCACTGACTATAGTGTTCAAGTCGACCATCGGGGCTATCAGTCGGAAAAAAGTGCGGTAGAGATGAAGCTAATGTCCGATTTGCCTCAGTTTGACGGCATGATGGCAAAAGCAAAAGCGTCATTGACGCAGATGATGCCCGTTTTCTCTGAGGCGATCGCAGCCTCCACAGAGAAACGCTACATCCTCCTTGGGCTGGACTTTTTGCTACTAAAAGACGGCAACATCAAGTTTATTGAAATCAATGCCATACCCAATTTCATTCACAGTAAAAGAACAAACGAATTACTCAATGTGCCTTTCTTTGAGCATACGATGCGAATCATATATGGCATGGGGAGCGATCGCTTTGTATCACTCGCTGGCTAACCTGGGTTGAAGCGCTTTCTTACAGCTGTCACCAGGCATAAAGCTTGGTGAGCGACCGGAAAATCTAAAGAAAAGCCAGCGTCTATTGAAAGCAATTGCCAATAAGCTGACTCACCCTGTAATATTTACTCAGGTGCAACGCAGAGCGCGATCTCACTACTCATACTTTGTCTACCATGGATGCTGCAATACAAATTGGCGCAAAGTCAATTGATACGCCCACACTGGTGCGAAAAATGCTCCAGTATCGGCTGTTAGAAAGATTTGTACAAGAATCAATCATAGAAGATCTGATCGAAGACGTTTCATGCGATCCTGCCTTTGCTCTTGAAGCTTACTGGCAAAAAAGAAATCTGCAGACCGAAGAACTCAGGCAAGCATGGTGCAAGCAAGAGCACCTAAGTACAGCGCAAATGCAGGCTGAAGCACTGCGTGAGGCGAAGCTCGCTCAGTTTAAAGAAGACAATTGGGGCGATCGCCTGCAAACTGTCTTCCTACAGCAAAAAAATCAGCTCGATAGAGTCGTTTATTCACTTATTCGGGTAAAAAGTGCTGAACTCGCACAAGAGCTGTACTTTCGCCTCTGTGATGATGGTGTTAGCTTCGCCAGCGTCGCTAAACAATACTCTGAGGGTAAGGAAGCTCAAACAGGCGGACTGGTTGGTCCTGTAGAGCTAAAAGTGCCACATCCTACGCTTGCCAAAATGCTACAGGTCAGCAAAAACAATCAGCTTTGGGCTCCAACTCAAATTGGAGACTGGTTTGTTATCGTTCGGTTTGAAAAGAGAATTCCCGCTCAGCTAGATACCGCTATGCGACAGCGACTGCTGAATGAACAATTCCGGACTCTGCTGCAACAGCATATGCAGTCAAGCCCTGTCAAACTTTTACCAAAACAGGTGCAGCCCAAACAGGACCAGTCTAAACAGAATAAACTAGAGCAAAGACAGCCTCAACCAGCTTTGTCTGATTCATCTCTTTCTTCTGATTCATCTCTTTCTAAAGCTAACACTTCGCAAAAGACAGCCCTTCAATCAGGCACGGCGATAAATGCTGTTGTCTCTGTTTAATGCTGCTTCGAACGCTGCGTTTCCCAGTCAATGAACTTCGTTTGTTTTCACTCAAGCGATCCGTTCAGCATTTGCACGGACCGCTTGAAGTAGCCACACAAAGCACTGAAGCCGTCGTGCTTTGTGTTGTTAAAGACGGTGAAAATCTGGTGCAGGCTTTTATTGAGCACTATCTGCAGCTGGGGTGTAAGCATCTCTTTTTTTTAGACAACGGGTCTACAGATAGCACTTGCACGATTATCAAGTCTTATGAAAAAACGACTTTAGTGACTTCTAGTAAACCTTTTAGCCGTTATTATGTTCTCTTTAAAAACTATCTGATTCAGGCTTTTGGCAAAGGTAAATGGTGCATTGTTGCTGATATCGATGAATTTCTTCAGCTACCTAGAAACACTCGGCTAGAGAAGATTCTGACCTATCTGAACGATCGGGCTTATGATGCGGTTTGTATTCAGATGCTGGATATGTTTTCTAAAGCAGGACTTCCACTGAGCGCCCCCACTACTGAGTTATCCAGTAACCCCGATAAAGAAAATAAGCAGGCAGCGAACAAGCGATGGACTTTGAAGCAGCTACAGTCTGTCTTTTGCTACTACGATTTAAAGGACCTCGATCGCAGACAGTATGTGCGCCGGTTTCAATCTCGCGTACACCCAGCGCACCGTTTTCTCTATGGCGGCATTCGTAAAACAGTTTTTGACTGCGATTGTTTTTTAACCAAAGAAGCCCTGTTTTTTGGGCACAAAAGCACTCGCTTAGTATCTTCTCACTTGCTAAATCGCTCTACTCTGGCGGACTTTTCCTGCGCTTTTTTGCACTACAAGTTTACAGACGACTTTTACGCTTCTGCGCTGAAAGCAGTTGCCGCAGAAAATCACTGGCGCAACAGCAGCGAGTACAAGGCATATCTTAAGGTGCTCACTGCCACCGATTCAAAAACCGATCCCAGAACCGAGCTAAAAACCGATTCAAAAACAGAGCTGACGCTTTATCAGCCCTCATCGCAAAGGCTAGAACATATTGACGACTTAAATCAAGCAGGCTTCTTATTCTCGTCTGACGAGTTCACAATGTTTTTGTCAGGCGCTGTCCAGCAAGAATACACCCAGCAAGAATACAGGGCGAAGACATACGGTAAAAAGGATGTACGGTGAGAATGAAACTTTTTTACTACAAAACGAAAACGCCTTCTCGCAACTTTGGAGACGAGCTTAATCCCTGGCTGTGGCCTCGCCTGATTCCCTGGTTTGACGATTGCCCTCAGACTGTTTTCGTAGGCATTGGCACCATGCTAAACGATACTATTCCGCGGTGGATTAACCAAGCCGAAAATGCCATCTTTTTCAGTACAGGTGCAGGCTATGGTCGTCGCCTTCGATTACGAAAACAGCCAAACTGGCGGATCTATTGCGTTCGGGGGCCACTGAGTGCTAATCGCCTGAAGCTACCAGCTAGTATGGCTATTACAGACGGGGCAGCGCTGTTGAAAAGATATTTTTCGGCAGTCGCTACGACCGAGCGCAGGCACAAAGTTTCTTACATGCCACATTTTCGCCATGGAAATCCTCAGCTGTTCCAAGCGGTTTGTAAGCAGGCTGGGATTCGGTATATCGATCCTGCTGGTGACATAGAGGAGGTGATCGCAGACATCTCGCAGAGTGAGCTACTGATTAGCGAAGCGATGCATGGTGCAATTTTGGCAGATACGATGAGAGTCCCGTGGATTCCTGCGCGAACAAACCCCAGAATTTTACCGTTCAAATGGCAAGATTGGTGCGCTTCGATCGGGCAGCCCTACTGTCCTCAGATCATTCGAGGTGCAAGGTCGCTCTCATACCAGGACTACCTGTACTCAATACGTTTATGCCTTCAGGGCCAGTCTTCTGTCAAAAGCTGGCTAACTGACGTGACGATGATCGGATGGAAACGCTTTTCACAGCTTGGCTCAGCAGAACAGTTAGATCATCTTAGCGAGCAGTTGCTAACCTTGAGTCAAGTAACGCCCTACCTCAGCGGTGAAAACATATTAGAAACGCTCATTATCAGGCTAGAAGAGTGCTTGTATCGGCTCAATCAAGATATTCGCCAGGGTTTATTCTCATAGGCCTTTTTATTCTCTTTTGTTTAGTTCCCGCTACACTATGTCAGTCACTCATCCGTCTGTTTCTGTTGTAATCGCGCCGTGATATCGAGGTGATCGTATTACGAAATCCAGCTTAAGACTTCTCTCTAACTGCTACTCTGCCTTTGAGATTCGAGTTGTTGATCAAAGTTGTGATGATGGCTGTCAGCTCGCTATGAAAAAGTACGTAAATGAGCCGAGGGTGATCTATCAGTTGAGTCAAAGTCTCGGTATGGCAAGAGCGAGAAATATTGCGATCGCAGCTGCAAAAGGTGAGTTAATTGCTATTACGGACGATGACTGTGTTGTCTCTTCTGACTGGATAGAAACCATCGTATCTACCTTTATGACTTATCCAAACGTCACGATTTTATTTGGCAATGTTTTACCTGGCTATCACGATCCGGCCGCCGGATTTATTCCCATTTACTGTCGAGATCAGTTAAAAATTGTTTCCAACCCGTTAGAGAAGCCTCAAGTAGACGGATTAGGGGCTTGTATGGCCATGCGCAAGCAAGTGTGGCAAACATTGTGTGGGTTCGATGAGGCTTTGGGTGTGGGCGGCTTACTCAAATCCTCTTCTGAAGGAGACTTAGCTATTCATGCCCTAAACAAAGGCTATCAGATTTGTGAAACGCCAAGCGTGTCGGTGGTTCACAATGGCTTTCGCACCTGGGAAGAAGGGGGGGAGTTGATTCGCCGCTATTGGTACGGCACCGGAGCAATGTATGGAAAGCATTTAAGACTTTACCCACTCAGTACGTTTTTAACCCTTGTGCTTCTGGCTTGGCGCTGGGCTTTTGGCAGCTCACGCGTGGCCGCTAGCTTAGGACGCAATACTCAAAAGAGCGCTCGATTGCAGGCTTTTGTCTCAGGATTTATGAGAGGACTATGGCTTAAGATTGATCGAAAGACGGGCCATTTTAGTCCTTAATTTGTTTAAGTTCTTCTACTTCATTTTTTTTTCTTTGGCTTTCAATTTCGTTCTTCAACCCTGTTTTTTCCGACCCTGTTTTTCCCGACCCTGTTTTTCCCAATCCTGTTCTCACATCCGTATGGGCAGCTAACTTCTGTGAGTCATCCGCCCTCAAACTCTAAAACAACAGATCCCAAGCCAGATCTAAAATCTCGGTTATTGGGCGGTACTGCTTGGATTACGCTGGCAGAAGCCTTGATCTTGCCGACTGGGTTTATCACCCTCACGTTCTTAACCCGGCAGTTAGGCACAGAAGGCTATGGACTGTTTGCGTTAGCAGCGACGTTGGTGACCTGGATTGAATGGGGGCTTAATTCTGTTTTCTCTCGCACGACGATTAAGTTTGTCAGCGAGGCAGAAGAGTCGGCTGCGATCGCTACATCTGTTTTAAGAGCGCAGCTCGGCTGTGGCCTACTAGCAGCTTTTGTTGTCATCTTAGCTGCGCCTACTATCACCACCCTGCTGCATGAGCCGTCTCTTACACCCCTACTCCGGCTCTTTGCTTTAGAAATTCCGCTGGTTAACCTGGCCCAAGCGCACCAAAACATTTTGGCAGGACTCGGTAGATTTGGCCCAAGGGCCCTTGCTACCGCCGTTCGCTGGGTGGCTCGGCTACTGTTCATCGTCGGATTTGTCAGCATGGGCTTTTCGCTCATGGGCGCTATTTTAGGGAGTCTGGCTGCCATGCTGGCAGATGTTGTCGTCTGTCGTCTCTACATTCAGCCCTCTCTTTGGGCACCGTCTACCTTTCCGCTAAAAGCACTGACGGGCTACGCCGTACCTCTTTTTCTGGCTGCACTGTCTACTCGCCTGTTCGCTAAGTTAGACCTGATTGCGCTAAAAGCTTTGGGCGGCACAGCTGAGCAAGCGGGGCTCTACGCGGTGGCTCAAAACCTGGCGCTGTTTGGTGGGGTCATGAGTCCGGCTTTAGCGCCCGTGCTGATTGCGACTGTGAGTCAATTGCTCAGCCAGGAAGAGATTACAAAGGTGCGATCGCTCAGTCGCTCGGCGATGCGAGCTGTTTTGCTACATATCCCGTTTGCTGCTCTCCTTGCAGGTGCCGCAGGGGAGCTAGTACCGCTTTTATTTGGAGCCCCTTTCCTGCCTGCGGCAACTTTGTTTAGACTGCTCATTTTTTCTACGGTTAGCACTGTGATGATTGCTGTGACCGGCGCAATTTTGGTGGCGTCAGACCGACCGACCTGGACCGCTATACTCACGCTCCCTATGCCGCTATTTGCGATATTAGGCCATTGGCTGTTGGTTCCTTCTTTGGGTGCGGTTGGCGCGTCACTGGCGACACTACTCGTGGCTACCGTAGGTTCACTGGCGGGTGTTGTTGCGGTGTATATAAGGTGGCGCGTGCTGCCTGCGAGGATGACGTTGGCGCGGTGTTGTTTGGTCGGCTTTGTGGTAGGCGCGATCGCACAGTACTGGCCTACACCTGGACTGTGGGTGCTGTTGAAGCTAGCTGGAGGGGCGATCGCAATTGTCGTATTGCTCTGGCTGCTAGGCGAAGTAGGCGATGAAGATAAAAAGGTACTTCAGACCTATCTAAAGTTCAATCGCACTGATCGTCATACAAGTCCAGAATAGGCGTTGCAAATATTTTGCCGCCTGGAGCTGTTATGTCTTCAAAAACCTGGAAGTGAAATGCGTCAATATCATGCTGAGATTTTAGGGCGATTTCCCACGCTTTTTCTACAGATTCTGCCCGCATGTACCAAAGCAAATAGTCCTCATCGGCAATTTTTACTTCAAAATAAGACTCTATCTTCACACCTTCATCTCGAAGCGTAGCTATCACCTCTTCTCTTCTCTCTTGAAGTGTTTTTCTCCAATTGTCTACCGTTTGCTTGGCGTCCGACTTAAGTTTTACGAGACCCGCTGCAGTTTCCATCTGAATACCCGACTAAAAAGACATAGTAATGTAATTATTGGAAGAAATTTTAGCAACGCTTCTGAGTAAATGTCCTAATGCGTTAGGACATTTACTATATTTCGTCAGCTGCGAGCGCTGCTGATAATGTCCGATATATTGCGAGGAGTGAGGAAAATCGTATGAACGGACTATTTTATACCCAGCTTTGTACCCGGCAAAATGTCGTCGCCCCAAGCCAGCTAAATGCTCGACGTGCATTCGGTTCTGTCGTTCAGTTCGTTGCTTCGCTGTCACTGAGCGCGCATCTTTTATCGCCTCACTCAGCCTTGGCTCAGGCTGATTCGGCGGCTCAGGCTGATTCCGCTGAGTTTTCTCAGCTGCAACAAACCTTAGAAAGCCATGGCTTTACCGTGCTGCTTGACCTACCGCCGCGCTCAGGTAGCTATGGACTATTACAGGTATCAACCCGCACTATTTGGGTAAATCCTGTTGTTTTCGACCTGGAAATTGCTGTTCCTACGTTAGTCCATGAAGCCGTTCATGCGGCTCAGCTTTGTAATGGCGCTGGGAATGGTAGTGCTGGGCAGGGTGCTGGGAGTGGTATAGAAAGTAGTCTGATGCCGCTTAATTTGGGTTTGCCGCCCTATGCCAGAGCCTATCGCTTGTATACGCGCTACACGGGCACACGCCGCACGCTGGAGATGGAAGCTTACACAATACAGGCTAGGACCGATCGAGTAGAGTATGTCACTAATCTGCTGAATAGCCGATGTTGACCGGTTGGATTCAATAGACTAACCCAGCGATGGAAAACTAGCCACTGACAGCTTCCGGCGGTGGCTAGTTTTGGTGGCTAGTTTTGGTGGCTAGTTTTACAGAGCCAAACATATCGTGCTAAAGGATCATCAACGCGTCTTCGACCGTTGCCACATTTGGCACAGTCTCAAAACTGCTTTCGCTTAGGCTTGAGGCTTCTATGCCCCTAAGAATCGCTAATGTCTCACCGCTGCTCGCTATGCCCAGCAGCGTTCTGCCGCCAGCTTGAGTGATCGTAATGTCCGCAAAGGTCAGCTCGCCATCCACTAGCCCGATTCTGTCAGTACCTGTTTCAAAGTCTCTGACGCTATCAGTTCCACTGCCTGCTCTAAAGACAAACAGGTCTGCGCCGCTGCCGCCGAGCAGCACGTTGTGACCGGTAGCGCTTATCAACACATCATCACCGTCTCCACCGTTGAGGAAATCGTCGCCCGTACTGCCGAGTAAAATATCGCGCTCTTGATTGCCAAACAGTCGATCTGACCCGCTGCCACCGAGCAAAATATCGCGACCAGCACCGCCAAACAGACGGTCTTGGCCGCTGTTGCCCTCAACAACATCATCGCCCTCATCGCCAAAGAGCCTATCTCGACCGCTGTTGCCGATTATCTGATCGTTGCCCGCGCCGCCCTTGGCAACGTCGTTACCGGCAAAAGCGTCGATAAACTCATCTGCTTCTGAGCCGATTAATCTATCCCTGCTGGCTGTACCCAACAGCTCTGTTAGCGGCGGTGGATCTGTGATGACCTCGACTAGCGCGGCATCAATGCGAACATCTCCAACATCTGTTCCTATTGCGTCATTTAGCCCCAACACGCCAGCTAGCTCGGGCGCTAAGAGCAGGTCGGTATCGGCAATGGTCAGCGTTTCTGCTTGTACCTGCAAGCGATCTGGCACGCTTAAATCAAAGAGAATATCAACGCCTAGCGGATCTTCTAGCGTATCGGCAACAAAAAAGCCGCTGGTCGTTTCACTGATGCGATTGGCATCAAAGCCAACTGAAAAGTCTCCAATCGTTAGCTCGATATCACTATTCGCGAGAAAGCTAATAGTGCCCGTATGCTCTATGGTGCCAGCTAGCGGAGAAAAGGGATTACTTTCAAACCCAAAATTAGTGCTTGGCGAGATTTCAAAGCCAAGCTGAAACTGGTTTGAAAAAGGATCTGCGGTGGGCGCTGCGTTTTGAATCAGCAGGCCTGCCGATTCGAATAGAGAAAAGTCTAAAAACAGGCTGGTTGCGCCCGACGCTATTTCGTATTCGCCTGTCTCATTTTCGGGTGGGCTCACCACAATAGGACTACCCACTTCGGTTAGGCTATCTTGATTCGGGCTATCTTGAATTTGGTCAAGATAGGTCTCGCCGACTTTGCCTGTTTCAATCAGCTCTGCGGTCGTTTGGGTGAGAAAGGCAATATCTTCATGAGAGCTATAGCCGAGGGGAAACCCAAACTCATCAGACCAGTCATCTAAATGCACCAAAGAAGAAGAGGTTTCTTTTGACTTGCTCCACAGATTTAATCCGGTAAAGCCATCTTCTACAGCCGTTTTCTCTCCAACGTTAATCCCCTCTGGGCCGTCAAAAAGCCCGTCTGTTAGCACCTGCTGAGTGCTGGTGTCAAAGGCGAAGTTAAAGGCGTCGAAGGTGAGGTGATTATCTTCGTAGGTTTGTAGAAGGTTACCCGCAGGATCAAAGAAAGAGATATCGAACGCCTCAAGATTCTCTTCTCGAATAATGCCGTCGGTCGGCAGAGCGCTGGCATCGTAGGTAAACTCGCCTTCGACGCTAAAGCCAGCAATTTGGCCTTCCCAGTCAAATTCGTAGGTGATTGGATCGGGCGTGGGCGGGGTGATTGTGCGTCGATAGGTCGGCAGCAAGTCGCTCACCAGATTGGTATCAGAGCGACCGTTTAGCAGCTCTACATAGGTGATTTCTTCGAGCGGCGAATACCACAGGTTTGAGCGGAAGCCGAGCGTTTGGCCCCGATGAACATACCAGAAGCGATCGCGTGACTCTATCGTCCCAATGCCCAAGCCGTAGCTGTCGTAGTTGGGCGAGTCGACGGGAATCGTATCGAGCATTTCCTCTAGCGACTGTGCTTCTAGCAGCGCACCCTCGACTAGCAGCGCGTCGAAAAAGTCAGAGAGATCTTCAGTATTAGAGATGATAGACCCGGCGGCGCCTGTCCAGGAAAGGTTGGTAATGCTCAAATCATCTAGTTCGCCGTTGTTGTCAAAGTCCCAGTAGCTTTTGATGTAGCCGCCGGGAATCTCTTCTTCACCGGAGACGAAGGTGTTGTCTAGCGATAGCGGGTCGAGGATGCGATCGCGTATTTCCTGGCCATAGCTATTGCCCGTTACCGCCTCAATTACCAGCCCCGCTAAAACATAGTTGCTGTTAGAATACTGCCAGTCTGTGCCGGGTTCAAAGAACGGCTCTACGCCCTCTAAAAACCCCAACAGCTGCGCTGGCTCCCACTGCTGTAAAAACAGCGTCGGGTTGCTTAGCGCCTGCGCCGACAAAATATCTAAATAGTCTGCAATGCCGCTCGTATGGTTAAGCAGTTGCTCGATTGTGATTTCGCTGGCGTTGGGAATGCGATCGCTAACAGCTGCCGGTAGCCAGTCGGTTAAGCGATCTTCTAGCGAGATCGCCCCCTCCTCAGTCAGCTGTAGAAGCGTGGTGGCGACAAAGGTTTTGGTGATGCTGCCCGCTTCAAACCGGTCGTCTGGCTGTAAGGGCGTGCTGTTGGCAATATCAGAAACACCACTGGCACCAAACCATTCGCCTTCAGGCGTCAAAATGGCGACTGCCGCGCCCGGTACTTCGTTGACTGGCAGGTTACTGTCTAAGGCATTGTCAAGGGCGGTTGTGACGCGATCGGGAAAAGTCATTGGCGGGGTCTCTGGCGAATCAACAATAGAATCAATAATCGTAAATTGGCTGGTTTGAGCCTCTAGATTGACACTGTAGTTTGCACCCGGTTGAACAGAAAACGTAGCGGTTTCTTCTCCTTCGGTGAGCCCATCGTCTGCGATAGGGAGAAGAATCTGAGCGGCTGGGTCGCTAGAGATAGCATCTAACGTAATGTTGATCTGCGACTGGCCGCTGTCGGTTAGGTTGCCGATAGTATTGCCAACGGTGGGTAAAAGTCCTTCTCTAAACCTTGGAATCGTGTCATTCGCCAATGTCTCGTTGGTTCGCCCGTTCAACAGTTCGACATAGGTAAAGTCTTGCTCAGCGGCGTGCCACATATTGGCATTAAAGCCTAAGCTGCCTCCCCGATGCCCGACAACTTGACCTAAATCAGGGGTCTCAAAGCTCATCATGCCAAGACCGTATGAATAGCCTCGGCCAGTGTCAACTAGCGTAAACATTTCTGACTGAGCGGCGGTGGAGAGCAGTTCGCCGCCATACAGCGCCTCAGAAAATTGAATGAGATCTTCTGTATTAGAGACAATTGCCCCTGCGGCCCAGGTCCAAGAAAGATTGGCGATAGAAACATCGTCTAAATTGCCGTCTTCATCAAAGTCTAAATAGCCGCTGACGTATCCGTCAGGAATCTCTTCTTCTGCGGCTAAAAAAGTGTTTTGAAGCCCCAGCGGATCGATAATATGGGTGCGAATTTCGCTAGCGAGATCGTTACCGGTTGCGGCTTCAATGACCATGCCAGCCAAAATAAAATTGGTATTGGCATATTGCCAGCCTTCTCCAGGCGCGAAGAAAGGCGGTGAGTCGGCAATCAGTCCAACAATGTCTTCAGGCAGCCAGTCTCTCAAAAAAATAGTCGGATTGGCCATGCCACGCTCTACCAAAATAGCGTCGTATTCAGCGACGCCGCTGGTGTGGTTTAAAAGGTGACGCAGGGTAATGGCGTCTGCATTGGGGAGAGTCGCGGTTACCGTTTCTGGTAGCCAATCGGTAAGGGTGTCTTCTAGGGTGAGCGTTCCGGCCTCTACTAGCTTAAGTAAAGTGGCGGCGGTGAAGGGTTTAGTCACACTGCCAACTTCGAAGCGATCGCGCGCTTCAATGGGTACATTGTTTGCCACGTTGGCAACACCTGCCGCGCCAGACCAGTCGCCGAGTGGCGTGGTCAGTGCGATCGCCCCACCTGGCACAGTGTCAGTCACCTTTTCGTTAAGCGCTGTTTCCAGCTGCGATTGCAGGGATTCACTCAGCGCTAAATTCCCACCCTCAACTTGAATCTGCGTTAGATCAAATTCTGTTAGGTTGGGGCTACTGAGCGTCACCGTGGGTCCTAGCGATTCTGACGTGGGCGGCGCGTCAAGCGTGAGGCTGAGGGTCGCAACCGTACCTGCTTGCTCTACTAACAAATTGCGATCGCTCTCAGCGTTGCTAGAACCCGATAAGCTGACGGTTACCATTGCGAACTCTCACGGTAGGGGTATTCTGTTGGATTTGTGGTGGGACCTTGATCGATTAAGAAAAAGTCAGCCGCCGAAGAAACCTTCGGCGGCTGACTTTGTAGCGTTAGAGAATCATTACCGCGTCTTCGACTGTGGCCACATTCGGCACTATCTCGAAGCTGCTTTCGGTCAAGCTCGATGCGTCTATACCCTGAAGCGTGGCGAGCGTCTCGCCAGTGCTGGCGACACCCAGAACAGTTTGACCCTCTGACTGAGTAATCGTCAGATCTGCAAAGGTGAGTTCACCTTCGACCAAACCAATCCGGTCAGTGCCAACCTCAAAGTCTTCAACGCTATCGGTGCCGTCACCTGTGCCAAAGACGAACAGGTCAGCGCCTTCGCCACCTGTGAGCGTATCTCTGCCGGTTACGCCCATTAGCACGTCATCCCCTGCGCCGCCGCTAAGCACGTCGTTGCCCATGTCTCCAATGAGTACGTCGCGATCGCCTTCGCCAGAGAGCTGATCGTTCTCGCTGCCGCCTGCCAAGATATCTTGACCTGCGCCACCAAAGAGCACATCGTCCTCGCTGCCACCCATGAGGATGTCATTACCCGCATCGCCGAAGAGCTGGTCGTCTTCACTATCACCGCTGATGGTGTCGTCGCCCTCTCCACCAAAGAGCTCGTCATTTTCACTGCCACCGTTGATGGTGTCGTTGCCTAGCCCACCTTCGACAAAGTCGTTCTCGGCTAGGGCGTCGATAGTGTCATCGCCATCTGTTCCGGTCAGGCGATCGCTGCCGTCTGTTCCGCCATTGGGTGTGTCTGGTGGTGTGCCTGGTGGTGTGCCTGGTGGTGTCACCCCATCTTCTAGCATGACGGCGGCATCGACTCTGGCATCACCCACGTCAGCGCCAGCCAGCTCGGCTAGACCCAGCGCATCGGCTAGTTCTGGTGCTAGCAGCAGGTCAGCACTGCTGATCTCTAGCTCGTCGTTGCCGACGTTTAGTCTGCCAGGCGCACCGATGTCGAACAGCACTTCTAGGCCCAGGGGATCTTCTAGCGTATCGGCAACAAAGAAGCCACTGGCCGCCTCAGAAACCCGGGACGGATCGAAGCCGATGGTGAAGTCACCAATGGTCGCTTCTGCGTCGCCGAGCCCTAGTGTGATAGTGCCGTCGTGCTCAATCGCGCCGCCCAGTGGCGTAAAGGGCGCAGGCGCGAAAGTGAAGTCAGTGTCGTCAGTGATAGCAAAGCCAACCTGGAAGTCTTCAGAGAATGGCGTTGCATTGCTGTCTGCATCGACTAACGTGAGTCCGGCCACTTCTTCGAGCAGTGGGAAGTCTAAGAAGACGCTGGTGACGCCAGATTCTGCGGCAAAGACAGACTCTTCACCTCCATCGCTGATGTTGAGGGTGACGCTACTCGCCTCAGGATTAACCTCGTAAATCTCACCGTCGATCAGTTCAAAATCAAAGGTTTCTAGCCCTTCTGTTGGACCGTCTTCAAACACAGAGAGCGTGAGAGATGCGGTTGGCTCAGTTAAGGTAACCAGGAAGCTGCTACCGGTTGCGTCACCCACTTCAGGGAAGCCAGCAATGCCTTCAAAGGCAACGGCTGGGTTGCCTTCTTCATCAAAGATATTGAACTCGCCGAGCGCCTGTGCAACAGAGCTGTTTACCCTTACCGTCAGGCCATCCGCTGGAATCTCACCGTCTACTGCAAAGTTAACCGTAAAGCTATCGCCTTCGGCTAATTCGCTGTTATCAACAGAGATGCCAACCGCCGGACCAACGCCGGGTCCGCCCTCGCCGTCTTCTAGGGTAAAGGCGACTTCTGCGGCTTCGCCGTCAACTAAATAGGGGGCATCGCCGCTGGCAATCAGGCCGAACGCGAACGCTTGATCGGCTTCTTGAATCACGTCATCGAGAATTTCGAGCGTGATGGTGGCCGTATTGTCGAGCAGCGTGAATTCATACTCTGTTGCCTCTTCACCTTCAGGGAAAGCGGTGACTTCTATCCCTTCGATGACCGGGCCACCCGTAATTTGATTGAAGATAGCCTCTACGTCAGTGCCATCAAAGCGCACGGGCAGCCCACCAGAGACATAGTTGCCTTCGGCATCTAGCTCCACAGGGGGGATTTCACCCTCTACGTTGAAGGTCAGCGTGTAGGACCCGCCGCCGTCTGCATTTTCTGCTACTACATCTGCAGAAGAGGACAGGCTAACAACGGGCAGCGTGCTGTCTGCATCGCTTAGGGCAACGTTTACAGCGCTAGCGGCTGCGTCTAGGTCGTAGTTCTCACCGTCTAGCAGGTTCAGCTCGAAGTTTTCTGTGCCTTCTAGCAGACCATCGCTAAATACGCTATCGATGGTGATAGTTGCTGTGTTTTCTACCATGGTGACCACAAATCCGCTAGCGTCAGCGTTGGGTGCAGGGAAGCCTTCAATGCCTGTGAAGCTTCCTAGTGGATTGCCATCTTCTCCAAGGGTGACGAACTCACCGAGTAGTGCTTCGGTATCGCTACCAACGTTCACGTCAAGGCCGCCTTCTGGCAGCTCACCGTCTGCGGTGAGTGTCAGCGTTAGCGCGTCGCCTTCGGTGATTTCACTGCTGTCTACCGTTAGGCCCAGGGTAGGACCGCCAATGCCTTCAACTCCATCAGTAACAGAAACTTCAACAGAACTGGCGTCTGGATCAAGGGTGTAGTTAGCGCCTTCAATAGGTAGCAACCCAGCGGTATACACGCCGTCGGCTTCTGCAATGTTGTCGTCAAAGACGGCTGTCGTCAGCGTGGCGTTGGGCTGAGTAAGCAGGTAGTCAACGGTGAAGCGGCCAAGAGAGGTTTCCTCAAAGTCAACAAATTCTAGTCCGTCGGTTTCGAATATGTTGAAATCGATTTGATCGTCAGTTTCGAAGAATTCTTCGTTGAAGCGGACAACAATGCCGTCTTCGGGAAATTCGCCTGCGACGTCGAAGTTGAAGACCAGTTCAGTGCCGTCGGCTTCGTTGAGACTGGTGGGGGTGGCGGTAAAGCTGACAACCGGTAAGTCGCCGGTTGGGGGAGGCGTCGTTCCACCGTCGCCTAGCGTTGCGGTTAGTCTGTAAGCGCCCGGCTCAAAGCCTTCAAAGATCCAGCCGCTGCCGCTAGCCTGTACGTTTGGATCATAGAAGGTGTTGCCCAGTACGCTGACGCCTGCGTAGTATGTGCCTGCCTCAGGTGCGGTAAATACTAAATAAGTGTCACCGTTAGCTTGGAAGACCTCATCGGGTGCGCCGTCGTTTTCGCTGATTGCTACTTCATTTCCGCTTGCGTCGAACACGCGCAGAATGGAGTCTAGCGTGGAGCCTTCTACGCCCGCATCGCCTGTGCCACCGCCATCAACGTCGATAGTGATGGTTTGACCAGCTTCTAGGTCAAAGGCGTACATATCGACATCTTCTGTCGCGTCGATAAAGTTGCGGGTTTCGCGGGTAGCATCAATTTCGGCGTTAACAACGTAGGTTGGATTGTCAGCAGTAAGCCCAGTGGCGATCGCATCGGCAATCGTATCGCTAAACTCAACTTCGGCAGGTATATCAGGCGTTTCTTCGCCTTCGCCTTCTTCGCCAGGTAGCGGCACAGAATCAGGGTTATCCGCAATCGTGAGCGTAACGTCGCTGGCGTCAGGTGCGATTGCGTAACCAACTCCTGGCTGTACCGTAAAGGTCAGCTCGTCAATCCCTTCTAGTGCATCCTCTTCAGAAAGATCAGGGTTTGTTGTTTCGTCAAAGGCAGAGAGCGTGATGGTTGCCGTTTGATCGGTGATCTTGAAGAAGAATCCGCTGGCCTGGAAGTTAGGTGATGGAAATTCGCCGCCCGTAATCTCAGCGTCAAACACATTGAACTCACCGAGCGCTGCGCGAACGCCACTGTCTAGATTCACCACAACACCCTCAGCCGGCGGTGGGGAATCTAGCGTAAATGTGAGTGTCGTCATCGTGCCTTCTGATTCAATCAGCTCAGACTCGCTAATAGAAATACCTACGGTTGGTACGGTTGGTAGCTCAGGGACATCGGTCAAGGTGTCGTAAACGGGCGTTGAGAAGGTGCCGTCGCCGCTGACGGTATAGCCAGCACTCGGCTCTAGCGTAAAGCTAATCTTTTCTACACCGTCAGTCGGGGCTTCCTCAGGACTCTCTAAATTGAGGTTGAAGATCGCCGTGTTGGCGGTCAGGTTAACCCGCAAGCCAACCGGTGTACCGTTTTCATCGAAGATCGCGCCCAACACTTCAGCGCCGCTAGGCGTAAAGGGTGACCCGCCATCGAAAACGGTCGAGAGGTCAATGTTGCTGATTAAAAAGACCTCAATTCCCTCTTCTGGAATCTCGTCGTCTGTGCTGAGTCCTACGGTCAGAATGGAAGCGTTGTCTTCTCCAGCAAACTGCACCAGCGCGTTCGAGACTAGATTATCGTCACCATCGTAGGTTGCTGGCGTTGCCGATAGCGAAACTGCTGGGCCTTCACCATTGCTGATAGGAATCTCAGTTGTTTCTATCTCAGCGGCTTCGTTAAGCGTCAGATTAATCGTGTACGGGCCGTCGCTGCGGCCAGCACCACTGCCAACTACATTAGGATCGTAAGGATCGTTCTCTAGGTTGCCGTCATCATCTACAAAGAAGTCGAAGGTACCATTGCCAAAGCTACTAACGCCTACGTAATAGGTACCAGCGGTTTCAGCCGTGAACTCCAGGTAGGAATCTGTGCCACTGGGTGCAAACAGTTCATCGGGCGCGAAGTCATCGTCACTGCCTGCTAGCTCATTGCCATCGACATCGAACAGTCGCAGCACGGTATCGGGCGTGTCTTCTGAGTCGAGAATGCGAGCATCTGTATCTATGCGCAAGACGTCTCCGACGGCTAGATCTACCGAATACATATCGACGTCTTCGGTTTGGTCGGTACGTAGTGAGAGGTCTTCATCGAAGAAGTTACCGGAAATTTCGCCGTTGATAGTGACTGCTGTATTTTCAGCGCTCAGGCCGCTCGCGTTCGCGGTGGCAATAGTGTCATTCAGGCCATCTTCCTCTAGCGGCCCAGCAGGTGCAGCTTCGGGCGTTTCAACGATGGTAAATTCACCGCTGTTCGCTTCAGGATTAATCTGATAGCTGGCATCTGCTGCGGGTTCAGCGAGTTCAAACACAGCGGTCTGCGTGGGGTCGCTGCCTTCAGGGGCAGTGGTGAAGGCTCGCTGGTCTTCGACCGGTAGGCTAACGGTTGCCGTTTGCTCGGTAATGGTGAGCTCGAAGCCGATGGGCTGGTCTAGTTCGTCGGTGATGACGCTGGCGATCGCACCACCTTCTACCACCAGAGCGTCTAAATCAAACTCACCTAGATTTGGCGCATCAACCGTAACGGTGACGCCGTCTTCTGGCGGCGCACTGCTAAGACTAAAGGTATGAACAGAAACCGTTTCCTCCGATTCAATCAAAACATCTGGCTCTACGGCTAGGCTTACCTGAATGAGAGAATCGGCGCTGTCAGCTAACAGAATAGAGACGTCTTGTGCGCCCTCGGCGATCGCATAGCCGCCTACCGGCTGAAGCGAAATATCGATCGACTCTAGTCCTTCGATCTCTTCGTCTTCACGGGCCTGCAAAATCAAGCTTGCCGTAGGCTCTTTGAGCTGAATGTAGAAGCCACCCGCCTGACCGTCTGGCGCGGGGAAAGGCGCGCCTATGGTTTGGGCATCCAACAGTTCAAAGTCCACCAGTCCGGCGAACTCTCCGGTGCTGACATAGGCCACCACCCCTTCTGGTGGAATGGGCCCAGTGACCGTAAAGTCGAGCTGAATGTCGCCGTTACCTTCTACCAGCGGGCCGTCTTGATTCACGCTGATGCCAATTTCAGGCACAACCGCCGGTGTGACCGGAATCTGATCGCCGCTGTCGTAAACCGTGATACTTGCGGCGTCTGCGCTAGGCGTATAGCCCTCGCCCGCTTCTACAAAAAAGCTAACGTCTTGAGGCCCAGTGGCTTCTAGACCCAAGCCGTTGGTAAAGTTCACAACGGTGTTGGGCTTATCTAAACGAACCTGAATACCGGTTGCCGTGCCCGACTCATCGTAGATAGCGCCTAGCACCTCACCACCAAACGCCGTTGGCACGAAGTTAGAGCCACCGATAAACTCAGTGATATCGGCCAGGTCAGTGTTGATATTGACCACTAGGCCCTCTTCTGGCACCGGCCCGTCCGATTGAACAACCATGCTCAAAATAGAGCTACCGGCAATACCGTCTTCTAGAATGTAGGGAAGTACTAGCTCGCCCTCTTCACCAAACGTTCCGCCAATGAGCGCAACAGAAACCACCGGATCAGAACCTGTCGGCGGGTCGGTCGGCGGTGTGCCACCATCCTCGACGTCGCTAATATTGAGCGTGACGCTTCCTGCGGCTTCGTCTACTTCGTAGGCCTCACCATCAATCACTTCAAACGTGAAGGATTCATTTTCTTCGTCTTCGTCAGCGCCTTCATCGAAGACAGGAATCGTCAGTGTGGCTGTGGGCTCAGTAATGGTTACAAAGAAGCCGCTATCGCCATCGGCAGGCGTTGGCAGTCCCTCTATTCCAGTTGTGTCAATATTGGCAACGTCGAATTCTGTCAGGCTGCGCAGCTGATTTTGAGCGCTGTTAATATCATTAACCAGCACCTGCAATCCCTCTGCTGGAATCTCTCCATCGACGGTAAAGGTCAGCGTGACGCTCTCGCCTTCGGTCACATCCGTGTTATCAACGGCAATGCCGACCGTGGGTCCGACAGGCTGTGCGTCGTCAACAATGTTTAGAACAACACCGCTTGCCTCTGGATTAATCTCATAGGTTTCACCGTTGGCCAGATCGAAGGGAATTTCTAGCGGTTCCTCAGCCAAAATGTCATCAAATACATTGAGCGAAATCGTCGCGGTGGGCTCAGTAATGGTTATAAAGAAGCTGCCGCCACCCCCGTCGCCGACGCTGGGCAAACCTTCAATCCCGGTTGTTGTAATATTGCCCAAGTCTGCTAAATCAAACTGACCGAGTGCACCAGCAACCGGGCTCTGCACGAGCACTTCTACGCCTTCTGCCGGAATCTCGCCATCGACCGTAAAGGTCACGACGAGCGGATCGCCTTCTGATAGATCTGTAGCGTCAACAGAAACCCCTACGGTTGGACCCACACCCGGGCCACCGTTGTCATCTGTAATGGTCACTAGCGTTGAATTTTGCGCTGGATCAACGGTGTAGCCGTCGCCTTCTGCCAGCTGAAAGTCAAAGGTTTGGCTGCCTTCTTCTAGGGCGTCATTGGCGATGGGCAAAACGAAAGAGGCACTCGGCGCACTCAACAGAATTTGAAGACGACCTGTTTCTTCATCAAATCCAACAATCTCTGAGTCAACAAATTCAGGGCCAGGGTCGGCAGAAAACTGCTCGGTAAAGGCAATGACATCGTTGTCACCCAAGGTGTCGAAGTTAATCGTAATACCGTCTTCAGGGAAGTCTCCGGTTACTGTCCACTGCCAAACGACCTGAGCGTCAGGCGCTTCTTCAGAAACATCAGCGGGAATCGCCTCAAAGCTGACAACCGGCGTTTCGCCTGTAGGTGGATTTGTTGGCGGGTCGGTCGGCGGATCGGTCGGTGGGTCAGTCGGTGGCGTTCCTGTCGCTTCGGAGACATTAAACGTCAGCGTATAGTTGCTCTCTGGGCTGAGCTGCTGTAGCGCGAAAGTGTAGTCGCCAGCGGGCAAAGGACCCTCGAAGCCTTGAGCATTTAGTCCGTTCCCGATTTCATCGAGAATATCGGTACCAATCTGGCGCGGTGAGCCAAAGAGGGTGTAGCCCAAAATATTCTCACGCGTTGCGCTGTCGTCTAATGGCTCAGTAAACGTTGTCCCTGCCTGTACACCAATAAACCCAACATCGTTAGGTGCGTAAGCCTCTAGTACCAGCGTTTCGAGCTGAAAGCCTTCTGGTACGCTGACCGTGACGTATTCTTGATCGCTATCACCTGTTGTGGCAGAAAGCGTTGTTGCGCCTTCTGTCAGTTCGAGCGCCAGCGGATCAGATGGATCGTCAGAGATATCGCCGTCTGTTGCTTCGTCGTATCCGGTATTACCGGCTGGCGGCTGAGTGGGTGGCTCGCTGGGGGGTTCACTTCCCAGCTGATCGGCGCTATCAGCAAATAGAACGGTGGTTACGCCAGCCTCAGCATCGACCGTGTAGTCGCTCAGATCGGTGATGCTGGTGGCATCTTCTGCGGCAACTTGATCTGCGGTTAAAACAGAAAAATCGGCCTCTACCAGGCCGTCGAAAGTCTCAGGCAAGTCGGTATCAGGCTCTGGATTATCGAAAATATCGATTGTAAATGAGCCGGTCGTTGCCCCTTCGTCTATGGTGAGCGCAAAGCCAGAATTATCAAAGTTAGAGCTAACGGATTGAATACCAATATTTTCTATTCTAGGGTTTAGGGCAAAACCTGGCAGGTCTAGCCGATTGATAATTTGTTCAACATCGCTATCGACATAGACACGTAGCCCGCCAGCTGGGGCGGGTTCGTCCAGTGAAAACTCAAAGGTGAGCGAAGTGCCTTGGTCTTCAACGAGGGCATTGAGATCGCCATCGAATGACGTGGTTGTTGAAAGACTAACTTGGACCATGGTAGTGATGCCTGTTTGTTTTTATATGAGCAAGCCTGACCTTGTAGAAGGGCACTTAAAGGCCAGACGGTATTGAGAGATGCAGATGTTAGAAACAGACCCTGAGAGGATATAAATACGCGAGAGGACAATGGCTTCGGAGACAGTAGCCCACCACGTAGCGTGGCAACAGAGACTGAATCTCTGTTGCCTAAGAACCAACGCTTATTACGACCGCTTGTTACGATTCTTACTTATTGACACTAAGTATCAATAAATTTCACCAATATCTTATACCGAATCCTTGAGGTATAGTTGCCGAAACTCTGTAAATTTCTGATAAGTTACGCTTGAAACATAGAATTTGCAGCATACGCATCATAGAGTTCTCGCTGAGTGCGATCGCCTAGCGTAATTCTTTATTAATATTTAGTCCTAATAGTTAGTATTGAGAATAAAGAATAGCGATCGCTACCAGATTTCAAGACAGAGTTGCAAACGTTGCAACTCTGTGGGGCAGTACTCTTTTGGCACCTCTACAGTCAATCTTTCACAGTCAATCTTTTACAGTCACTTAGCAGAGTCAATTAGACACCTGACTGGATTCGACTTTTTCTGTAACAATCAGCCCGTGGTCTGGCAGACGCTGTTCTACATCGCGAAGCTGGCCAAAGCAATAGCCACCCACCCCCACTGTCGCCATAATCAGCGCACTAATGGCATACATTAGCGCCATGCCGCTACCTGTGCTGTTGCCAAATAAAGGAGAAAAGAGAGTAGAAAGAACGGTTGTTGACTGCATGGCAGGCTCGAAAACGCGATCGGCCAGCGGGCCTGCGATTAGAGGTGCGATCGCACCCACGCCCAACCCAATCATCTGATCAGCCGCCAGCACCCGGCCCTGCAAATCTGGCGGTACCTTGGCATACCAAATCGCATTGCTAGAACTATAGAACAGTGGAATCGCTAGCGTTGCTGCAAAGTGTGACAGCATCCATATCAGCGGCGTTTGCCCCAACGCTAACACCACTTTAAACAGTCCGGTGGCAATAAAACCCAGCAGCATGCCATGAATTCTGGGATTCAATCCGCCGCTGATGCCCACTAGCAGCGCGCCGAGCACGCCTCCTACCCCTGCCGCAGTTGTCACTAGCCCTAGCACCTGCGCATCACCTCCTGACCTGGCTAAGATCATGGGGTTGTATAGCGCTTTGCCAATATCGCTGGGTATTGCAAAGCAAGAGAATGCAATTACCATTGCTACTAGGCCAGGCTTTCGCCAGATGTAGCGAAAGCCAAAGGTGAGATCTTTCCAGCCCATCACCACTGGCTCTTCACTGCGAGTAGGGTTAGGAATAGTAGCCAGTGCCAGAATTAAGAACGCTATCCCAAATGTAGCCAAATCAATAGTGATGATCCCTGTCAGGCCAATCAATGGATACAGGCTGCCCGCCAGAATAGGAGAAAAAATGGCCCCTGAATAGCCGACTGCCGACACCATGCTCTCAGCGCGAGTGTAGTTCTCTTTGGTAACCAGCAGGGCAATAGACGTAGAATAGGCCAGCGTTTGCAGCTGACCAAAGCAGCCATAGAGAGTCACCACAACATAGAGGTGCCATAGCTGTAGTTGACCCTGCCAAAACAACAGACCAATCACCAGCGTCCCAACGGCGGCAACGACATCGCCTAGCAGCATTAGCTGCTTGCGAGGAAACCGATCAACAATAATGCCTGCAAAAGGCGTCACCGCAATCCGGGGCAGCTGAGAGAAGAACGTAACCAGTGCCAAGGTGGTGGCCGAACCGGTCTCCTGCCAGATCCAGATCAGCAGGGCAAAGACCGTCATATAGCTGCCGATGGTAGAGACCAGCTGGCCGACCCAAATTTTGATAAAAGCGCCCATATCGGCCTAAAGCTCCCGGTTTAAGACTTCTGGCTCAAACATTCCAGTTCAAATATTGCAGTTCAGATATTACAGTTCAAGATTTCCAGTTCAAGATTTTCAGTGCAAATATTTCAACTTAAAATGTCCAGTTCACGCTCGCCGACATCGAAAAGGGTGCGCCCGGCTGTACGCGGAATTGGTCGCGAGCGCCTTCAATGTAGCGCGTATCAAAAAGATTCTCGAAGTTGATCTGAGAGCGGAAGCTGTCTTTTTCATAGAAGATAGACGCATCGGCGCGGGTGTAGCTAGGAATTTTGAACGGTCTTCTGAGTTCACCATTGCGATCGCCTACAAAGCTCAAGCCAAACCCGAATCCCAGCCCTGCTAAATCGCCCGATTGCACTTGATACGTAGTCCACAAATTCGCAGAGTGACGCGGCGCATTAATCAGCCGGGTCCCTTCTTCAATAATGTTGTCATCAGTCACGGTGCTATCTATATAGGCGTAGTTAGCAATGACGTTCCAGCCGGGTGACAGCTCGCCTGCCAGGTCGAACTCAATGCCTGCGCTTTTTTGTTCACCAACTTGAACTTGAAAGCCTCGGTTAACCGGGTCTTCTGTACTGACGTTTTGGCGAACCAAATCAAAATAAGCCAGCGTCGCAGAAAGCCGGTCGTCAAAGAAGTTGGCTTTTATGCCCGTTTCAATCTGCCTACCCTCTTCGGGTTCAAAGACGCTGCCATCCGCGGCTTCACTCGGTAGCGGGTTAAAAGACTCGCTGTAGCTAGCGTAGATTGAAACGTTGTCGGCAGGTTTATAGACGAGTCCGACCCGTGGGCTAAAAGCCGTTTCATTGTTGAGGATAGGCTCTGGGTTGTTAGGATTAACAACGTTAATAAAATCTTGATCGATAATGTCCAAACGTCCGCCCAATAGAGCAATCAGATCGCCGTCAAAGAAATCGAGCTGCGTTTGCCCATAAAAGCTGTATCGATTGCGATTAGCCCTAGAGTCGCCGGATGGCCGCCTGCCTTCAAGATCGCTCAGTTCGAGATTCCCCTGACCATAGTCAGGATCAAAAATATTAATTGGCGGAATGCCGACAACCGTGACTAGAACATCTCTCTCTTTTTCAAAAGAAACTTCTGATCCAAATAGAAATGTTTGGTCTATGCCAAAAACGTCAAACTCACCTACCACATTGGTGTTAAAAAGATAAGATTCTCGCTCACTAGGGTTAGATAGAAACAGTCTAGAAACACTGCTTAAATCGGGATTGCCGGCTACAGAAGCCGTACTGATACCACCAATAAACGTCTCACGCGGTGTCTCTTGAAAAGACCCTAGAAATTCGTGATTGAACTTCCAATCATCACTAAATTCGTGATTAAACCGATAGCCTATACGGGTGATATTGACTTCGGAGCGACCGATAGGCGGTTCTCCTAAGTTTGTAGAGAAATCTGCCGTTCCAGCTAGCTCACGTTCCTCGTCACTGATCAGCTCCTGTCCAGATCTGGCTTCATTCTCTAAAATAGTGTCAATTAGGCTATTGTCTTCAAGCCCGATGGCAGCATAGGCAGGTAAGCCAGTAGATCCGCCCCTCGCCCGGCTTCTTAGGTACTCTAGCTCCAAAATTAGGCTTGTATCATCCGTATTCACTATCTGTAGTGCGGGTGAAACAAAGAGAAAGTCACTATCTTGAAAGTCAACAAAGCTCTCTTCTCCTGAATATTCAATATTCAACCGGTAGGCCAGCTTCCCTTCTGCGTCCAAAGGGCCACCAAAGTCCATGCTGGCCCCATATTCACCAAAGCTGCCGCCGTTAAATTCAAATTCGTACCTTGGCTCGTAGGGCGGCGTTTCTGTCACCAGATTAACGGTTCCGCCCAAGTCGCCTGCGCCGAATAAAACAGAAGCTGGGCCTTTTAAGATCTCGATTCTTTCTACATTGGGCAGGGCACTGCCAAATTGAAGCGTATCGTCACGCAATCCGTTACGAAGGATATTGTTGTTGTTTTCGAATCCTCGAATTAAGGGCGTTGCGCTACGTGCGCCTACATTGGCCCGGCCAGTGGACACGCCGCTAGCGTTACGCAGCGCATCGTTTAGCGTCTGCACGTTCTGGTCTTCAATCACCTCTTCTGAAATTACCTGAATTGCCTGAGGCACATCGATAATGGCCGTGTCTGTGCGGGTGCCGATACTGGCGTTAGGCACTCTATACCCCAAAGGCGCTGCGGTGACAATAATGCGCAGGTTGTTGCTGTCAAGGTCAATATCTGTATCCGTCTGACCGGGGGCGGCTGTTACAACATCAAACTGAAGGGCTTCTGTGAGCCGTTCAAAATAGGCCACAGGCGGCGTTTCATCTGTGCTAACGACAGTAATTTGAATCTCACTGCCGCGCTGCTCTACGTTTAAAGAGGCCACACCAGGAATGGGATTCAGCTGCTGATAGCTTTCTCCTTCGCTCAAAGATAGTCTTGCGTTGGTGACATCGACTGTTAAGGTTGCACCTGCTTGAAATTGAAAAACCTCAACCTCTTCTGGACGGTCAGCGACTAAAACAACCTGGAGCCCATCTTCTAACTCAATCAGCTGAATGTCTGTAATTTCAACGGCAGGATCGGTTCTTAGCTGGGCGTGTAGTGCAGGTGCATTGGGGGAAGTCAGCTGTTGTGAGATTGCAGGTGACTGGGCCTCGTTGCTGGGCTGAGCATCTGCTTGGGTGCCTGATTGGATGGCTTCTCGGATGGCTTCTCGGATATTGGTTTGGCTAGATTGCGCCAATGCTGTGGCAGGCGAGAATACCAGCAGCGGTGTGAGCAGCAGGGAAACAAATAGGCTATTCCAACTATTCTGTGCGCGCCAAAAAATCAGCTCTAGAAGTGATTTCATAACTTAATATTCTTTACGGTTTGACAATCACTGTTTAAAGAGCAGATTGTTTGTATAGGTCGCCTTCGAAAAAAGACTGTTGCAGAAAAGAGACTATTGCGGAGTCGAAGATGTAGCTGGTGGTGAAATGTCTGGCGGTGCTGGCGTGGTAAGTGCTGGCGCAGCTGGTGTTACGAGAGGAGCCGGTTCTGGTGGGGGTGCTGGTACCGGTACAGCAGGCGACGGCGCAATATCTGGTACGGCGGGTGGTGCAGGTTGCTTCAGTGTTTCTACTTCCGGCTGTTGGGTGCCGGACTGTTGGGTGCTGGGCTGTGAAACATCAGATTCTGGCGCTTCAGTTTCTATTGCAGCAGGCACTGGTCCTCTTTCAGCAGGCGCTGGCGCTTCAGCTTCTGTTTCAGGAGGTGTTGCCTCTATTGATGGCGCAGATGATGGCGTAGAGGCAGGTGCCGCTAAGACCGGTGAGGGCTCGTCCGGCGTAATGCTTTGCACCTGTTGATTAACAGGTAGCTCAACAGCGCGAATCTCCCCTGCCTGCTGCACTTCTTCGTACTGTTCAGAATCATCGATAACGTACACCACATCAACCGAGACCTGCCCTCCTAGTCCTTGAGAATCTTGAAAGCGCCAGTTGTTCCTAGCTTCTTCTAAAGCCGCTTGGTCAAAAGCCGCGTTGCCGCTAGACACCTCGATTTCTGCTTCAATAACTCTGCCATTCTCGTCAAAGATTGCGTTAATGACGGGCTGACCCTCTATCTCTTCTCGGCGAGCTGTCGTGGGATACTCTGGTAAAGAGCAAGGGCTGCAGCTGACCGTACGCGATGACGGGGCTCGCCTAGCGGCTAAGGATGTTTCTTGTACGGGTGTGCGCGGAAGCTGAGGTTCAGGTTCAATTAGCGTGGCAATATCCGGTAGGTTGATGCGATCGCCGCTTTCTGTCGGCTGCCCTGTCCCAGGCACTAGGCCCACTGCAGCAGAGTCGCCTACCGCGCCTTCGCCCTCTACCGTGCCATTTTCTGTGGCGATCGCAGGTGCAACGGCCACCGTATCTGCGGCGGCGACTTCACTCAGCGGCAGCGGCTCCGTGTTGGTGGCGAGCGGTGCCGCTGACGGTTGCTCAGCGGCTGCCGCCGGCTCTGTATTCTCTTTTATGTCTGGTTCTGGTTCCGGTTCTGGCGTTTGCTGAACGACTTCCTCCTCTACTAGAATCTCGATAGGCACTGCCTCTATTTCAGGGGTGCTGTCTTCGGCAACCCCAGACACCATCCTAGAAACCCAAGGTAGGGAGAGGATGTGAACGCCGCTAGCAAATACCGCTCCCACGGCCAGAACCCGCCACATGATCCGAATTTCTTGGCGATATTGCTCAAAATTGTCTTTAGAAAAACCCATTATGGATGCGGCTGCGTCGTAGCTATTAATTAGACTATCAGGAATTCTTCTTAATTAGCTAAAAGATAAAAATATACAGCATTAGTGATATTACGATAATTTCTGACAGATTTTGGCTGGCATGGGCGTGATTGAGCGCACAGCATCCCTTAATCTAGTCATCAATACGGTCTATCTAAGCCTATCTACCCAACTTGCTCAGCAAATGCCTGTATTTAATTCTGTATCAAAATGCACTTACGCTACTTGACACTAAATATCATTTGTATGTAGTGTAGCCGAACTATGAACTTACGACATTGTCATCGCACCATACGCACACCATATGGTTGAGCATCATGATCGAGCGCCACGGTTTAACATATGGCCGATCGCGCTCTAAGCAGTCCTGCTTCTATGCCAAAACAGCGTTACATTGTTAACTACAGGACTTCTCCTAAGGACTGAGCCGCTATTATGTCTACTCGCGAATTGTTTACCGCTGGCGGTATCGTCATGTGGCCGCTGCTTATATTCTCGCTTTTAGTTTTGGTGCTAACAGTTGAGCGTGCGGTGTTTTGGCTAAGAATTAAGCGTAGGCAGCGTCCATTAATTAAGCGAGTGCTGATAATTTATCGAGACGAACCGGCTGAGGCGATCGCCCTGCTGAAAAAAAACCTGAGCTTTCCGATTGCGCGAATATTTTTGGAAGCATTAGAGTCTAATACTGACTCTCCGAACCAGTTTCGCCTGGCGCTAGAAGGTGCAAGCCATGCAGAAATTCCGCTGCTCAGGCGATTTTCTAGCGTGTTTCAAACGGTGATTGCGATCGCCCCGTTGCTGGGTCTACTTGGCACCATTTTGGGTTTGATTCGCTCTTTTGCGGCGGTTCGCATAGGTGATTTGGGCGCTGATGCTAGCGCTGTTACCGGGGGGATTAGCGAAGCGCTAGTTTCAACGGCTGTTGGCATGGTGGTTGCGATGCTAGCGCTAGCTGCTTTCAATATTTTTAGAGCGTTTTATCGCCGTCAGATGTCTCTTTTGCAAGAATACAGCAGCCAGCTGGAAATCTTATACGCGCAGCAGCATCAACGACATAGCTATTCCAAAGGAGGTGCTTATGCATCTGCCCAACGATGATCTAGACGAAGAAGTATCGGTCAATATTCTGCCGATGATCGATGTTATCTTCGCCATCTTGTCTTATTTCATTATCTCTTCTCTCTTTCTCACGCAATCTGACGGACTGTCTGTTAATTTGCCCAGTGCCCAAACGTCGCGGCAGCAGCCAGATGCAAACTTTACCGTCTCTGTCGATGCGCAAGGGCAGGTGACGCTCAATCAAAGCGTGATTCAAATTTCAGAGATTCAGAGCACGATTCGACAGCAGGTGGAACCGGGGCAAAGCGCTGTTGTTACTATTCGCGCTGACGAGCAAGCCGCTCATGGTGAAGTTGTTGGTGTGATGGATGAGGTGCGACAAATAGAGGGCGCGAAGTTAGCGATCGCTACACAGCAGCCAGCAGCAGACCAATAGGCAAAAGATTTCTTAGTTTCTACATCTGCTTTCGGCTGTATACCTGCATCAAAGACAGCTGTACCCAAGGCAGATGCATAAGAGACATTGCTAGTAGTAAACGCCGGAAATTATTGAGTATAACTCTCAATATAAGTTATGGATAACAAAGAAGGCTTTTAGAATGTTTTAACGATCTTCACAACTCTAAATTACAGCCTCATCGCATACTGCATTTTTATTTGCTCAGTGATATTGCTGAAAAATCTGACAAATGGTTCTATAATCAGAATATATTTAATGAGAATCATTGTTAACTATTAGTGTTCGCTTCTCTAGGCGAGCATGTATTCTCCTACGGACAGAGAGATATCTGCCGGTACGCTTGTGAACCGTCTAATTGATCATCAACGGAGTGACTGGCAGTTTGATAGGGATATCGCTGACGGTTGCTCGGACTACGACAGGTCGAATGTAACAGCAACGCTGCTAGAAAAAATGTCTTGGCGAGCGGTTCACCAAACGGACCGCTTAGCATACCGCTTTTTGTCTGATCAGTCTCTGCCTGTTGCACTCTCAGCGTCAGTCACCTGGACCTACGGTGAGCTATACGAGCGCGTGCAGGCGATCGCAGATGAACTTGCCGGGCAGCATAAGCATTTAATAGGCCAGCCTGTTCTGCTGGTTTACTCACCCGGGCTGGAGCTGATTGCCGCTTTCTTGGCCTGTCTGTCGGCAGGGGCGATCCCCACTTTGGTGCCCTCGCCGCGTCGCCATGAGAGTTTGTCCCGGTGGCAACATATTATGGCTGATGCGAACGTAGCTGCTGTGCTGACCAGCCAAGATTTGCAAGAACAGATTGAGCCGCTGCTGGTTCGCTACCGCCAGAGCAAGGCTCAAGATGTGAAAACTCAGGATGAAAAAGCGCAAGATACTGCAGCTGCATCAGTCTTCTCAATAGCGACTGATGCCATCAACTGCTCTACTCGTTCTACTAATGGCGTGGCTGATGTAACGCAGCCACCCCGTGAGAATATTGCCTTCTTGCAATATACGTCTGGGTCTACAAGCCAGCCTAAAGGCGTCATGGTAACCCACGCCAACCTGGCTCACAACCTGGAACAGATTCAGCTGGCATTTGGCTATTCAGATAGTAACCAGGGCGTCATTTGGCTACCGCCTTATCACGACATGGGTCTGATTGGCGGTATCTTGCAGCCGCTCTATAGCGGCTATCCGGTGACCTTAATGTCGCCGACCTCTTTTCTGCGCCAGCCTTCTCGGTGGTTGGAGGCGATCGCTCACTTCAAGGGAACGATTAGCGGTGGCCCGAACTTTGCCTACGACTACTGCCTACAAAAGGTTTCTGTTGAGCAGTGCCAGTCGCTAGACTTATCTTCCTGGTCAGTCGCCTTTACTGGCGCAGAATCCATTCGTGCCCAGACGCTTAGATGCTTTTCAGAAAAGTTTGTAGCCTGCGGGTTTGATCACAACGCTTTTTATCCCTGCTACGGTCTAGCCGAATCTACGCTGTTTGTGACGGGTAAAACAGCGATCGCACCAGAAGTAATTTCTGTGAGCCGCTCTAAGCTCAATCAGGGTGAGGTTCAGACTGTCAGTGAAATAGATGGTGAAACGGCAGCCTCAGAGATACAACAGAACGACGTACGACAGATTGTTAGCTGTGGCCGCTCCATAAGACAGCCAATAGAAACACCTCGGATAGAGACACCGCGGACAGAAACACAGCGAATAGAAATTGTTGATCCGCAAACAGGCGTGCCTTGTAAGCCCGGTTCGATCGGTGAAATTTGGGTCTGTGGGCCAAGCGTTGCTGCAGGGTATTGGAATCAGAAGCAAACGACTGAAGCGGTCTTTAGGAATGCATTGGGGCAAGCGACCGAAAAGTCTGGCGCCAAAAAGTTTATGAGAACTGGCGACCTTGGCTTTATTCGCTCAGGCGAGCTGTTTGTTACGGGTAGGCTAAAAGACCTGATCGTTATTCGAGGCCAGAACTACTACCCACAAGATATTGAGCTGAGTATCGCTCAAGCTCACTCGGGATTACAGCCTGCATCAGCAGTGTTTAGTCTGAGCGCAGAAGAGGTCCTGTCAGAAGTTCAGACAGAAGCTCAGATAGAAGTCCAGGCGGGCAGTGAGCAGCTGATTGTAGTGCAAGAGGTCAGCCGAAGCGCCGTGCGGCAGATTCGTAAGCAAATGCTGTCGGCCTCAGAGATTGTTGAAGCGATTCGAGCCTGCGTTTCTCAGCAGCATGGGTTGCAGGTATGGGCCGTTGCGCTGCTAAAGCCGGGACAGCTGCCCAAGACAACCAGTGGAAAAGTTCAAAGGCAGCTCTGCAAAGCGCGATTCCAAGCCAATGAGCTTGAGGCGATCGGAGCGTGGCAACAGCCTCAAGAAAAAATGGCTAAAGAAAAAACAGCTGACGAGAAAACGGCTAACGCGGTCAGCAAAAGCGCAGATCACCTAATCGAATGGCTAAGAGACTATGCCAGAGACTCGATTAATTCTCGTGTCATGGACGAGCGTCGCTGCATTTCGCCCAGTGTTGTTCTAGACTTTGGCAACAAAGGGCTGCTAGGTATGCAGGTGCCCAGGCAATACGGGGGGCTGGGTTTAGATAACCGGTCTATGTTGCGGGTAATAGAACAGATAGGCGCAATTGATCCTACGCTAGCGCTGTTTGTTGGCCTGAACAACGTCTTAGGTATTCGCCCTATTTTGAACTACGCACAGCGCGAGCTAAAAGAAGCGCTACTGCCAAAGCTGGCATCGGGCCGAGAGCTTGCGGCCTTCGCGCTGACAGAATCTGGGGCAGGGTCGCATCCTCTTGGGATGAGTGCGAAGGCGTTGCCTACAGCGACAGGCTGGCAGATAACTGGAGAGAAAGTCTGGAGTGGCTCGGCAGCCTGGGCAGGCGTTATCAATGTTTTTGCACAGCAGATGGATGCGGCAGGTAACCCTGTCGGCGTTAGCGCCTTTGTCGTAGAAAAAGGGACGCCGGGGCTGAAGCAGGGGCCAGAAGCACTCACGATGGGAATGCGAGGCATGGTGCAAAACGCCGTGCTGTTGCAAGACGTGCCGGTTGCTGACGACCAAAGGCTAGGTGCAGCGGGTAAGGGAATGATCGTGGCGCAGGATGCCATGATGTATGGTCGACTGGCGATCGCAGCTGCCTGTGTCGGTGGCATGAAGCGCTGCGCCCAGCTAATGCTGCGCTACAGTCAGCGTCGGACCATTTCGACTGGCAAACTGTTGGATAATCCGGTAACGATGACGCGGTTGAACTGGCTTGCGGGTGCGATCGCCGCGACAGAAAGCCTGGTTACTTTGATCGCTACTCGTCTAGACAGTGAGCAATTTGTTCCTGAAGAGCTCTATGCTGCCTGCAAAATCGCAGCGCCCGAATTCTACTGGCAAGCTGCCGATCATCTGGTTCAGTGTTTGGGTGGACGCGGCTATATAGAGCCTAATATCGCGCCGCAAATTTTGCGCGATGCTAGAGTTCTGCGAATATTTGAAGGGCCAACAGAATCACTGGCGATGTATTTGGGCTCGCGCGTTATTAACCATCCTCAGAGCTTGCAGGCTTTATTTGAAGAGCTATCTGTTTCAGACCCTAGCATTGTAGAAACCAGCAGCTTACTGTTTGAATCGGCAAACTGGATTTTGTCTTACTATTTCAGTGAAAAATCTCCTTTCTTCCAAGCCGAATCCGATAAACAAACTCGTCGGCAGACCGCGCTAAGGCAGGCTCACTTTAAGGTTGGAGAGATTTCATCCTGGGCGATTTTGCTGGTTGCGCTGAAGGCTGCGGCGGCCTCTTCTGATGCGATCGCCTGGTGTCAAACGACCTTTGATCAGGCTGTCAAGCGGGCGCTAGAACCTCAGCCAGATGAATCGGATAAGATTACAGAAATTGTTGCAAATATCGAGCACTATCAGCAGAGTATTGGTGTCGTTGAGCAGATGCTGGCAGCCGCAGACGAAGTAATAGACCGCTTGCTACAGAAGGATAACGGGCCGAGCTCTGAGCAGCAAGGCGTCGATACTGTTAAAGACAATCAAGCTAGTCATGCTTACAGAGACCAAGCAATCTCTCATCGACGGTCACAGGCAAGAACTTTTTCGGCTATAGGTACTCACAGAAGAGAGCGTGCTGTAGAGAACTGGATTGTTCAATGGCTCTCTGAACGCTTAGATATTGCTGTTGGCAGCATTGAGCCTAGCAAAGCCTTTGCTGACTACGGTCTAGATTCAGTCATGGCAGTTGAGCTGGCGCAAGACCTCAGTGACTTTTTCAGCATTCCAGAGCCGCTAGAAGCGACACTTGCCTGGAATTTCCCGACGATTCGAGCGCTGTCTGGTCATCTGGCCATCATGCTTGCCCAGCAAGAGATAGGCTTGCCTGAAAAAGATGATTCCATAGAAGACAGTCCTATAGAAGACATTTTTATAGAAGACAGCGCAAAAGAGAGTCTAGAGATACCTGAAAAAACTGCCTCTGAAGCACCGATAGAGCCGCTAGATGACCTTTCTGAGGATGAGGTCGCCAGCGCACTGCTTGCAGAGTTAGCAACGGTGAGGGGGCGGTAGATCATGACACAATCCCGCTGGCCTGGCGTAAGCAAAGGATATTATTCGGATACGGCGACGTCATCTTCTCAGACGCCCTCTAACTATCGCGATCTACTGGCTGAAGCGACCGTGCAAATCCGCAAGCTGCGAAACCGACTAGACGATATAGAACATAAACAAACTGAGCCGATTGCGATTGTCGGCATGAGCTGTCGCTTTCCGGGGGGTGCCAACACACCAGAAGCGTACTGGGAATTGCTGCAAGCCGGTGTTGACGCGGTTGAAGAGATTCCTGCTGAGCGGTGGCACCTAGAGCGCTATTACGATGAAATCAGCGACGCGCCGGGGAAAATGTACACTCGCTACGGCAGCTTCGTGGACGATGTTGATCAGTTCGATCCACAGTTTTTTGGTATTTCACCTAAAGAGGCCTGCAGCCTTGATCCACAGCAGCGGCTGCTGTTGGAAACCAGCTATACGGCTCTAGAAAATGCAGGGCTCCCTCCTTTCGATTTGCAGGGTAGCGCAACTGGCGTGTTTGTTGGACTCAGCTTTGACGACTACGCACAGCGAAATGTCCGTTCGGGCGATCTCTCTCAGATTGACGCTTTTAGCAGCCTGGGCAACACGCGTAGCATCGCTGCTGGCCGCATTGCCTACACGTTTGGCTTTCAGGGGCCAACCATGCAGCTCGACACGACCTGTTCTTCTTCTTTGCTGGCTATTCACTTGGCCTGTCAAAGCCTGCGCAGCGGTGAGTCGAACTTGGCATTGGCGGGCGGCGTTAACCTCATCCTTTCACCAGAAGTGACCATAGGCTTTTGCAAGCTGAAGGCGCTTTCAAAAGATGGTCGCTGCAAGACATTCGATGCCAGTGCAGATGGCTATGGTCGCGGAGAAGGCTGTGGTGTTGTGGTGCTAAAGCGGCTATCGGATGCGATTGATAGCCAGGACAACATTTTGGCGCTAGTGAAAGGCTCGGCGGTAAACCACGATGGTGTTAGCAACGGCCTGACTGCACCGAATGGGTCGGCTCAAACTGCTGTGATTCGTCAGGCAATGGCCAATGCTGATATCACACCTGAGCAGATTCAGTACGTTGAAGCGCACGGGACTGGAACCTCGTTGGGCGACCCGATAGAGCTACTGGCGCTGAACCGCGCTTTGGGCGGGGACCGCCCGTCACCGCTAATAGTAGGGTCGGTGAAAACAAACTTTGGTCATTTAGAGGCTGCTGCGGGTATCGCCGGGCTGATGAAAGTAATTTTGTCTTTACAGCACCAGCAGATTCCATCCCACCTACACCTAACAACGCCTAATCCGCATGTGCCCTGGGACCGCTTGCCGATAGAGATTCCTCAAACGCTGACTGCCTGGCCAGAGACGCCTGAGCTAGAGGAATGCCTGGGAAGAGAGCCTAGAAGAGCTGGTATTAGCGGGTTTGGCATGAGTGGAACCAATGGCCATCTGGTGATTGAGGAGGCGATCGCAGTAACTGATGACGGCATTTCTGCTGATCGTATTTTGGCAGGCGATCGCCCCTGGCATTTGCTAACGCTATCGGCTCAAAACGAAGCCGCGTTAAGAGAACTAGCCGAGCGCTATCAGCGTTGGCTACCCCAGACAACAGCGCCCCTTTCTGATATTTGCTTTAGTGCGAATACGGGGCGATCGCACTTCGCCTGCAAACAGGTCTTTGTTGCAAACAACAAAACAGCTTTGATTCAACAGATTGAAGAATTTTTGGCGCAGAGTCCTTTGCGATCTGGCACGTCAGTCCGACCTAAAATTGCGTTTTTGTTTACAGGACAAGGCGCTCAGTACTGGGGAATGGCGCGTCAGCTGTATGAAACAGCGCCTGCCTTTAAATCTGCAATTGACCGCTGCGCACTTGTACTTTTAACAGAAGAGATTGATCTGCTAAAGGTGCTGTATGCAGAGGACTTAGAGAATGCAGAGGCTCCAGCGATTGATCAAACTGCGAACACTCAGCCAGTTTTGTTCTCTGTTGCCTATGCGCTGACAGAGCTTTGGGCGTCTTGGGGCGTTTTGCCTGATAGCGTAATGGGGCATAGCATCGGTGAGTATGCGGCTGCGGTGGCTGCGGGTGTTATGGACGTTGAAGACGGGCTGCGACTGCTGGCAGCAAGGGGCCGACTGATGCAGGCACTGCCGAGCGGTGGCGCTATGGTGGCGGTCATGGCTAACAAAGAACAGCTTGCGCCGCTGCTGTCTGCGAGGGTAGAAATTGCAGCGGTTAATGGACCAGAGAACACGGTTATTTCTGGAGAAATTAGCGCTGTTCAATCAGTAGCCGCGCAGCTAGAAACACGAGGAATAAAAACTAAGCCGCTGAAGGTTTCTCACGCTTTTCATTCCGCGCTGATGGAACCGATGCTAGCCGAGTTTGAACAGATCGCTTGCGGGGTGTCCTATCGCTCAGCTGATATAGACTTTGTTTCTAGCGTGAGCGGTCAGGTGGTTGCTGATGCAGAAGTAGCGCGGTCTGACGACAGGTCTGATGATTGGCCCAAGTACTGGGTAAAACAAATCTGTCAGCCGGTACTGTTGTCATAGGCTATGGAGACGCTCGCTGCTGAAGGTCTCAACATATTTGTTGAGATAGGACCCAAGCCGACTTTGATAGCGATGGGCCAAAGCTGTGTGCCTTCTGCGCAAGCAGTATGGCTATCTAGTCTTTCTTCTCCTGGCAGGCGCAGCTCTGACTGGAAGACACTTCTTTCTAGCCTTGGAACGCTCTATGAACTCGGCGCAGAGATAGACTGGGCTGGCTTCGATAGCGCCTATCCTCGGCAGAGCGTGCAGCTGCCAAACTATCCTTTTCAGCGCAAGCGCTATTGGTTAGAGGCGGAGGCTGTAGCGAGAAGTCGCGGAACGGCTTTGGCAAACGAGCGGTATCCATTGTTGGGGCGATCTCGTGCGATCGCCAACCAAAATATTCAGTGCTTTGAATCGCAATTATCGCTAGACGAACCACTTAACTGGAGAGACCATCAGGTATTTGGCAATCCGCTGCTACCAGCTGCCGCTTATATCGAAATCGGCTTGGCAGCAGCTAAAGAGAGCTTAGACAATAGCTATTATCTGGCATCAATATCACTACATCAGGGGCTATGGCTAGACGCATCAGATACGACTAAGCTACAAACGCTGATCACCCGTAAAGATCAATCAACTTACGAATTTGAGATTTACAGCGCCAACGATAGCGCCAACGCGAATACGGCGAACGCTCAGGCGAACACTCAATGGATCCGTCACGCCACTGGCCTGATGAAAAAAACTGACATATCTGGAGTCTCTAGTATTGGTATATCTGATGCTGATCTAGCCGGGATTCAACAGCGTTTAGCAGATGGAGAGTCTAAATCCCAGCTTTATCAACAGTTTTCTGCACGAGGTATTGACTACGGTCCCGCCTTTCAAAGCATTCAAGTTTGGTCCAAGTCGACCACAGAGGCGCATGCTCTTTTGGAGCTATCTGCATTACGCTCTGATAGAGCCGCCTCTTTCCTTATGCACCCGGTTGCGATTGATGCAGGGCTACAGCTGTCAGGCGCGACGCTGTCAGAATCACCTCTAGAGTCACCATTAGAATCGACAAAGATAAAATCGGCAAAGATAGAAACCAAGAGCTATCTCCCGGTCGAAATTGAACAGTTTAGAGTGCACCAGCCTATCAGTATGCGTACTGCTGAAGATAAGGTTTGGGTACGGGCTCAACGTCGTATACAGGCTGCTGAGCAGCGAGTAGTCGTAGACGTCAGCTGGATCTCTTCACAAGGTCATATGCTAGCTGAAATGAAAGGGCTAGTACTTCAAGAGGTCACGGCCAGCCAAGTCTCTCATCAAATCTTCAATCAATCACCTGACGCTAACCGGGTTCAGTGGCTACACAAGCTGAGCTGGCAAGCCCAGCCTCTGCCCCTAGCTCCGGCTGATTCTTTGGTGCCGCCCAAAGCGCTCTGTCAACAGCTGGCTCCGTCTTTCTTAAACCTTAGCCAACAGACAGATTTTGTATCGGCTCAGTCTCTTCAGCCCGCGCTAAACAAGCTTGCAATTGCCTATATTCAGCAGGCACTGATAAAGCTAGGCTGGACGGCTGAGCCAATTGAAGCTCCTATTGAGACTGCTACAGCGTCTTTAGCTGATGCGTTCGGTGTGGTGACAACGCACAGAAAGCTGTTTGCTCGTTGCCTATTGCTGCTTCAAGAGGCGGACGCTTGGACAGCGTTAGATCCGCAGCCTATCTATCAGCAGCTAGCGCAACAGCTTGCTATTAGCGCTGAGCTGACGCTTTTGAGTCGCTGTGGTGAACACTTGGCCGACATCTTCCAAGGCCATTTAGATTCACTAACGTTACTCTTCCCAGACGGTGACCTGACCGATTTAACTGCGCTGTATCAGAATGCACCCGGACCGCAGCTAATGAACCGGCTGGTTTGTGAAGCGGTACTTACTACGGCAGCAAGATCTCCAAAGGACCGCACGCTGCGCATTCTTGAGATTGGTGCGGGCACTGGCGGCACAACAGCTCATCTGCTATCTGCTCTGTCTGAGCTATCTCACTCTGTTGACTATCTTTTTACCGATATTTCTCCTCGATTTATTACCGCAGCAAAAGCGCGTTTTCAAAACTTTGATTTTGTAGACTATGCATTGCTGAATATTGAAAATTCAGTAGAAGATCAGGGTTTTACATCTAGCTTTGATATCGTTATTACCGCCAACGTTCTACATGCGACCGCCGACTTGCATCACGCATTAAGCCACGTTAGCGCTCTACTCGCACCTGGCGGACAGTTGCTGTTAATAGAAGGTACGCAGCCGATTGGTTGGGTAGATCTTGTTTTTGGCCTAACGCCTGGCTGGTGGCGGTTTACAGATACTGCCCTGCGAGAGAAGCATCCTCTAATTTCTGTTGAAAAATGGCAGCGGCTATTGAAATCTGTGGGCTTTGAATCAGCTGAGACGATCCAGCCAGCAGGCTCTCAGAAGGCTGCTTTCTCTCAGTCTGCAATCATCGCTCAACGAGAAAATACTGTTAAAAATTGGGGCCTCGCTGGGTCTGTTTCCAAAACGAGTGACATTGTTTTAGGTCTAAGCGAACGAGGCCAGCGGTTTGAAGCGCTTTCTCAACTGGAAGCTTGTCACTGTGACGGGGTGATTTATGTTTTAGCTGCAGGCCAAAAGACAGGCCAAAAGAAAGAAAGCGAACAAAACTCTGTTAAAAATGCTTTCATCAGCGACACAGAAGCTGTCTATCGTCAGGCGTTAGAGACCATAAAACTGCTAGCTCAATCTGCGGGGAGTTCTCCTCGTCTTTATTTTGTCAGTGTGGGTGCTACTGCGGAAGCGCAGCTGAGCTTTTCTGGTTTATGGGGTTTGTTGCAGACCGCACAGCTAGAGCATCCTGAGCTACGCTGCACGTACGTTCAAGCAGAGACGCCAGCGCAGATTGTGACAGAGTTGATGGCTGATTCTCCAGAAACTCAGGTAATTTACCGCGGTGGAAAGCGGAAAGCGGCCCGGATAGAAGATTATGAGATAGCTGATTCTCAGAAAGATCTCCAGAGAGATGCTCAGAGCCCAGCAAGTGCATCGCAGCAGTCGAGTCAGCTGATAATTAGTCAGAAAGGATCGCTCTTTGGGCTGAAGTGGCAGCCTGCTCCAAGAATTACGTTAGGCGCTTACGAGATAGAGATTCGCGTTTGGGCAACCGGGCTTAATTTTCGAGATGTGTTAATTGCGATGGATCAGTATCCAAAGGCTGCGCCTTTGGGCTGTGAATGTGTGGGTGAGATTGTTGCAGTAGGCGAGGCTGTGACTTCGCTGAAGATAGGTCAACTGGTAATGGCGATCGCACCTAACAGCTTTGCAACGTATGTCACAATCCCCCATCAGTTAGCAGTTGCCATCCCACCAAATACCACAGCAATAGAAGCTGCAACGCTACCTGTTGCCTTTACGACTGCATACTATAGCCTCTGTCAGCTGGCTCAGCTAACAGCAGGCGATCGCGTCCTGATTCACTCAGCTGCGGGCGGTGTTGGTCAGGCCGCTGTCCAAATTGCCCGACAGATAGGCGCTGAGATATTTGCCACCGCTAGCCCTAGCAAGTGGAGCGTGCTAGAAGAGTTGGGCATTACTCACACTATGAACTCTCGCAGCCTGTCGTTTGCTGATGAGATTATGACAATCACTGAGGGAAAAGGTGTTGATGTTGTGCTTAATGCGCTGCCAGGTGAGTTTCGAGCGAAGAGTCTTGAAGCGTTAGGTTCAGAAGGCCGGTTTGTAGAAATAGGTAAGGGCGAAGGGCTAACGGCGGCAGAAATGAAGCGCGCTCGTTCTGATATTCAACACTTTACCGTTGATATCTCAGCGCTGTGTAAAGAAAATCCACAGCTCGTACAGACCATGCTTCGCTACTTGAGAAAACAGGTCAGTACGGGCAGTTGGCATCCTCTTCTGTTTCGGTCCTTTGAACGCTCTGATACTGTTCAAGCTTTTCGCACTTTGCAGCAGGCAAAGCATATCGGCAAGGTCGTTTTAATGCAGGATATGGATGCGCTAAGTAATAGTGAGCTAAATGCGATCGCCTTTCAAGAAAACGCGACCTACTTGCTAACCGGTGGACTGGGTGGGTTGGGCCTAGAAGTAGCACAGTGGATGGCCGATAAAGGCGCTAAAAGAGTTGTTTTGCTCGGCCGCAAAGCGCCAACGGTCATCGCTCAGGAGAAAATTGAGCGCCTGCGACAAAGTGGTGTTGCGGTTGGAATAGTGTCAGCAGATGTGACCGACAGAGATGAGATGGCCTCTGTGCTGGTTGACATCAAGCAGTCTAGCCAGCATCCGCTAAAAGGGATTATTCATGCAGCGGGCGTTTTATCCGATGGCTTGATAGAACAAACTACCTGGGGAGCGTTTCAAAGCGTTCTGGCTCCTAAAATAGCTGGGGCTTGGAACTTACACACGCTGACCCAAACGTGCGATTTAGACTTCTTTATTTTGTTCTCTTCAGCCGCCGCGCTGTTTGGCTCACCTGGCCAGGCAAACCATGCGACCGCTAACGCTTTCTTAGATGGGTTAGCTCACTATCGGCATCAGAGGGGACTGCCTGCGCTTAGCGTTAACTGGGGAGCTTGGTCGGATACGGGCTCAGCGTTGAAGTATCAGCAGCAGGGCACGCTCGATCACTTCTCGGGGGTAGAAACGCTTTCTGTAGAAGATGGGATTGCTCAGCTAGAGAAAGTTTGGCATAGCGCTACGCCACAGGTCGGTGTCGTGCCGATTAACTGGTCAGCGTTTCTAACTCAGCCTGCGGTCAGTAGTCAACCTATATTTGAGCGTCAGATTGCGGTGCGATCGCCACTTTCCACAGCCACTCGTACCCAGCATAAGCCCTCCATCTTAAGTGACTTATCTGCTGCTCCATACGAACAAAAGAGAGCTTTGCTACAGAGTTACATTTGTGGACAAATTTGTCAGATTCTAGGCTTTTCAGCCGATGAACTCGACATGCAGAAGGGATTCTTTGATCTGGGAATGGATTCGCTCACAGCGCTAGAGCTTAAAAATATTTTGCAGATTGATCTGAACGTCTCTCTACCCACCACGCTAGCGTTCGACTACCCAACAGTAGAGGCTTTAATTGGTTATCTGGCTGCGCAGCTAATTGAGGAGAATACCCTTGCTTCTGAATCAGATCTGCTGCTTGCATTAGAGACGCCTGCGGCAACAGCTCTCGAACCGTCTGAAATATTCACGTTTGAGGACGATTTGATCGCTGAGATGGATCGCAAGCTGGCGGACATTGACAATCTGTTAGGGGAGGATGCCGCCTTATGAGTTTGACTCCTCAGACTAATAAAGACCAAACTAATAAAAAACAGATCAACAAAAATCAGGTTGCTAAAGAACAAGAGAACAACCAGCGCATGGCTCGCGCTTTGCAGGCGATTGAAAAGTTGCAGGCTAAACTCGCGTCCGTAGAAGCCGCTAAAACAGAGCCTATTGCAATTGTTGGCATGGGCTGCCGCTTTCCCGGTGGCGCAAATAGCCCGGCAGCATTCTGGCATCTGCTGAGTCAGGGAAAAGATGCGATCTCGAAAGTTCCTGACGATCGATGGGATGCTGATGCCTACTACAGCCCTGACGTGAACGATGCCGGTAAGATCGTGACGCGCAACGGTGGCTTTGTTGAACATCTAAAAGACTTTGACGCTGATTTCTTTGGCATTTCTCCTCGCGAAGCCGTTAGCCTCGATCCACAGCAGCGCCTTTTACTAGAGGTGAGCTGGGAGGCGATGGAGTATGGCGGCATGGTCCCCAGCGAATGGATGAGTCGCCCGGTTGGTATTTTTGCGGGTGTTAGTAGCAATGACTATTCTCAATATCTGTCGGATCGGTCAGAGACAGATATTGATGCGTATTTAGCGACGGGTAATTCACACAGTGTTGTGGCAGGCCGACTCTCCTATAGCCTTGGGTTTACAGGGCCTAGTATTGCGGTTGATACAGCCTGTTCTTCTTCTCTGGTTGCGGTGCATTTAGCCTGCCAAAGCCTGCGAAGCAGAGAGTGTGAAGTCGCCCTGGCAGGTGGTGTCAATCGTATTCTGGCACCGGAATTTAGCATCAATTTCTCTAAAGCTCATATGCTCTCTCCAGACGGGCGTTGTAAAACGTTTGATGCAGCGGCAGATGGTTTTTCTAGGGGCGAAGGGTGCGGTGTGGTGGTGCTAAAGCGGCTGTCAGATGCGGTCGCTAATGGTGATAACATCCTTGCTCTGGTACGCGGATCGGCGGTAAACCAAGACGGTAGAAGCGGTGGGCTAACGGTGCCCAACGGCCCATCGCAGCAGGCAGTGATTCGACAGGCGCTAGCCAACGCTAAGGTTCAACCAGCGCAGGTTAGCTATATTGAAGCGCATGGTACTGGGACAGCGTTGGGCGACCCAATTGAGGTCGGTGCACTCGGCGCGGTCTTTGGCGAGAGCCACTCGGCGCGCAATCCGTTAAAGATTGGGTCTGTGAAGACTAATATTGGTCACTTAGAAGCCGCAGCTGGAATTGCGGGACTGATTAAGGTTGTACTGTCGATGCAGCATCAGCAGCTGCCGGCGCATCTGCACTTTCAGCAGCCGAGTTTGCATATTGATTGGGACGCACTACCGATTCGTGTGACCGACCGTTTGACCAGCTGGCAATTTGATGAGTCTACGCCAAGCGTTGCGGGTGTTAGTTCTTTTGGCTTTGGCGGCACGAATGCTCATGTTGTCGTTGAGGCAGCGCTTCAGGTGCCAGCGGACGAAAAAGCTGTTGTACCTGTCAAGGGCGATCGCCTACTTGTACTATCGGCCAAAACGCCTGGAGCTTTAAAGGAATTAGCAAAGTGCTATGTTGAGCGGCTAGAACAATTGTCACTAAATGATCAGGGCGACACTTGGAGCAATATATGCTGGATGGCTGGTACGATGCGATCGCAGTTCTCTCATCGCCTCGCCATAGCAGCCAGCTCTGCAGAAGAGGCATTGACTGAGTTAACAGCCTATGCTGAAGATGCTCAAGATAAGCTCAACGTTACTGTCGGAAAATCTCTTCAGCACCGCCCGACAGTTGCCTTTTTGTTCACTGGGCAGGGGGCACAGTCGATCAATATGGGCAGAGAACTGTATGACAGCGAGCCTGTATTCAGAGAGATTGTTGACCACTGCGGACAGATTTTAACGGCAGAGGGCGTTGATCTATTAAAGATTTTGTATCCGAAGAGCGTAGGCGAGAAAGGAACGTCTATGCTACGAGAGCGAGAGGCCAATCTAGGACAGACCGGACTAGAACAGTCTGAGCTGGGACAGACCGCTTATATCCAGACCGGACTCTTTGTGCTGGCCTATGCGTTGACTGAGCTTTGGAAATCTTGGGGGATTGAGCCCGACTGTGTGCTAGGTCATAGCATCGGAGAGTATGCAGCGGCCTGCGCGGCTGGCGTTATGGACTGGGAGGCTGGTTTGCGACTCATTGCGGCCAGAGGAAAGCTGATGCAGGCGTTGCCTGCTGGCGGCGGCATGGTTGCTGTGATGGCGGCAGCTGAGCAGGTGAGGCCTTACTTGAAAGCAGGTGTGGCGATCGCAGCTGAAAATGGGCCTGCTAACACCGTTATTTCTGGCCCGGTAACGCTGTTAAAGCCTATACTGAGCGCACTGGAGCAACAGGGAATTAAGACAACAAAGCTCAGAGTTGCTCATGGCTTTCATTCGCCCTTAATGGAACCGATTTTAGAACCATTTTATCAGGCAGCTAACCAAGTCACCTATCGATTGCCAAAAGTCAAAATGCTCTCTACCGTGACTGGAGAGCCTGTTGCAGCTGATACTGACTGGCCTGACTATTGGACCGAGCACATTCAGCAGCCCGTCAGGTTCTGGAGTGCAACAGAACGTTTGGCAGCTGAAAATTGCGACATTCTATTAGAAATTGGCCCAAAACCAGTCCTGCTAGCCATGGGCCAAGACTGCTGGCTGGATAGAGAGAAACCGGATCAAAAGGCATCGCTTCGAAAGCCGCAGTGCTTAGCTAGCCTGCGGCCCAATCGCTATGAGGCTAACAACGATAGACGCACGATGCTCTCTAGCTTAGGCGAGATATACGTTTGCGGCGCTAAGCTCGCTTGGCCTCGCAGAGGTGAACATCGAGTCGATTTGCCCACCTATCCTTTCCAAAGAGAGCGCTATTGGATTGAGGTTGATCGCTCCCGCCGCGATCGAGCAATGGCGAGAACAACGCATCCACTTATGGGCGATCGCATCTCTATCGCCGGTACGCCATCTGCTCATTTCGAGACTGTTATTAGCCCTACTTCAGTGCCTTTTTTACAGGAGCATCAAGTGTTTGGCGCTGCTGTATTACCTGCGGTTGGTTACATCGAGATGGCTGTTGCTGCTGCTTGGTCTAGCAACGAAAGCATCGCTAGCGGTGAAAGCACCGTTAGCTTTGGCGATGTCAACTTTCATCAGGCGCTGCTGCTCAATGCCGCTCAGAAAGTACAAATCGTACTAAGGCCGCAAGAGAATCAACAGACGTTTGAGATTTACAGCTTGGTGGTCAGCGATCAGCCTCTAGCGCAGTGGCAGCTGCACTCAAGTGGATCGTTGACGGTTCAGGCTAGCCAGATAGGCCAGCGTTCTGTTGATATCAAGCAGCTGCAACAGCACTGTTCTTTAGAAATTTCTGTTGATAGATGCTATGAACACCTGCAAAGACAAGGCATCACCTACGGCAAGCCATTTCGCGCGCTTCAGCAAATCTTCGTTGGCGATCTTCAGGCGCTTAGCCAACTACAGCTGCCCAGCGACTTGGCGCTTACACCAGATCAATATCGGCTACATCCAGTCTTACTAGATGCTTGCTTGCAGAGCATTGCAGCTATTTTCTTGGAAGAAGATGCGCAGAAAACCTATCTTCCTGCTGCGATCGCTCAAGTACATGTTCACGTGCCCAGGATAGAAGACGATCAGCTATGGAGCTATGTAAAGGTTAATCAAAAAGACAAGTGGCTAATTGCTGACATTCAGCTGATTTCTTCTACAGGCAAACCGCTAGTGACTATCAGCGGGCTGCGGTTGCAGTCGGCTAGCTCAGAAAGGGTTCTTCATTCGCAGTCGCAAAGATCTGTGGATCAGGTGCCTGTAAAAGATTGGTTCTATCAGAACAGCTGGCAGGTGCAGCCTTCGCCGCAGCCAGCCAGCTGGAGCGAGATAAAGAGGACTCTTCAGTCTTTAGCAGATGGGTTTGAGCGAGCGATCGCATCTGACGCCGTACAGTCTTATCTGTCGCTCCTGCCTCAACTAGAGACTCTTAGCCTCAGCTACATTAATACGGCACTGTCAAATTTAGGTGATAAGGCAGTGTCCTCCACGCATCGAGCCTTTTTCCGCCGACTTACTGATCTCTCTACTGACGCAACAGATCTACCCTCTGCTCAGGCCCTACAAACGCAGCTTTTAGAACATTATCCTGAAGCGAAAGCAGAGCTGATCCTCATTCAGCGCTGTGGCGAAAATCTGGCCGATGTCCTCACGGGTAGAACAGATCCTTTAGCGCTTCTCTTTCCGGGCGGAAGCACAGAAGACTTAGCTGGCCTCTACCAGTCTTCTCTAGGTGCGCTGGTGATGAATCAACAGATGCAGCAAGTCGTGTCTGGCCTCACCTCGGCGGCTGGGCCGCTGAAAATTTTGGAGATTGGTGCGGGTACTGGCGGAACGACAGCGCATGTTTTGCCCCATGTCGGCGGCGCTCACTACACGTTCACAGATGTTTCGCCCCTGTTTTTGGCCAAGGCAAAAGAGCGATTCGCTGACTGTTCAAACGTTGCCTATCGGAGCCTAGATATCGAGAAAGACATTGTTGCTCAGCGATTTGAGAAAAATAGCTATGACCTGGTAATTGCCTCGAACGTGCTGCATGCAACTGCCGATATTGAACAGACGCTGATAAATGTGCGATCGCTCTTAACACCTGGTGGTCAGCTTATTCTATTAGAAGGAACCCAGCCCTTTATTTGGCTAGATCTAATCTTTGGCATGACTGCCGGCTGGTGGAAGCGATCGCCTCATCCGCTTCTATCAGTTTCGCAGTGGCAACAGCACCTGCATGCTGCTGGGTTCGAGTCATCTATGCCGCTTGCGGCTACAAACCCAGCTAACTCGGCGGCACTTCCTCAATCTGTTATGGTTGCCAGTACGCCAAAGGCGAAAGCAGACGGCTGGTTGCTCCTATCAGAGTCAGACAATCCGCTTGCTCGGCAGTTAGCCCAATCTACTCAGAGCCGGCTTGCCCTGCCAGCGGACTTTTCTCCGACTTTATGCCAATCATTAGCAGCGACTAATCAATCTCCCAAACATATTGTCTACATCGCGAATAGCACCTCTCTGCTAACGGCTGACAAGCCTGAAGAACAGCTCAAGGCACTGACAGAAAGGATCGCGACAGATCTGCTAGGCGTATTAAAAGCACTGAGCCAACAGACTCAAGCCATGCCTCGATTAAGCGTTGTCACTCAGGGATTAATCAGCGGCGGAGAAGGGCTTTCTCAGGCCGTTGCTTGGGGCCTGTCACGGGTTATCGATTTAGAATTTCCAGCGCTACATTGCTGTCGGATCGATCTCAGTGTAGAAGAGAATCTAGAGGCGAGCGCCGATCTGCTCTCTCAAGACCTGCTGACTATAACGCCTGAAAGAACAGCTTCTTATCAGCTCGGGCAGCGCCGAGTAGCTAGATTAGCAGCAGCTGAAGAAAGTGCTCAGCTAGAGCTGCCTGCTACGCCCTTTAAGCTGATGATCCCGACTAAAGGCAGCCCAGATAATCTTAAAATTCTCCCCTGCGATCACTCAGCGCCGCAGTCAGGAGAAGTAGAGATTAGAGTGACCGCAGCAGGGCTCAACTTTATTGATGTGCTCGACTCGCTGGCTCTGTTGACTTTTGAACGCGATTGGCTAGGGGTAGAGTGTGCCGGCGAAGTGGTTGCGGTGGGTAAAGGGGTTGAGCAGTTTGCCATTGGTGATGCGGTGGTGGCTTTGGCGGCAGGCTGCTTTGGTCAGTATGTGACCGTAAGCTCACAGCTAGTGGTTGCTCAGCCTAAAGGCCTAAGCGCACAGGCCGCAGCGACGATTCCGGCCAATTTCTTGACCGCTTACTATTCCTTGCAGGTGTTAACCCAGTTGCAGAAAGGGGAGCGAATTTTAGTTCATGCGGCGGCGGGTGGGACTGGAATGGCCGCTGTGAAGATGGCGATCGCCGCAGGCGCGGAGGTATATGCCACTGCTAGCCCTAGAAAATGGCCCGCCCTAAAAGCACTGGGCGTTGCTCACCTGATGAATTCTCGCACGCTAGATTTTGCCGAAGAAACGATGGCAAAGTCTGATGGGCAGGGAGTCGATGTTGTTCTCAATTCTCTCTCAGGTGAGTTTGTTGAGAAGAGCCTATCGGTACTGTCGCAAAACGGACGCTTTCTTGAAATTGGTAAGCGTGACATTTGGTCTGCGCAGCAGGTACAGGTAGCTCGGCCAGATGTTGACTACCAGATTGTTGATTTGCTCTCGGTGGCGCAGCGTCAGCCGCAACAGATTCAAACCATGCTAAAGGCGCTGATGCCGCAGTTTGAAACGCGACAGCTAACGCCTGTTCCCTATCGCAGCTTTCCGCTAGCTGAAGCCAAAGCCGCTTTTCGGACCATGCAGCAGGCGCAGCACGTCGGTAAGCTAGTGCTAGATATTGAAACGCCACAGCGCCCTGATATCAGCATAGAAGCGAGTGGGACCTATTTGGTAACGGGCGGTACCGGCGGTCTTGGGCTGGCAACAGCAGACTGGCTAGTCATGCAAGGGGCGCGCTACATCGCTTTGCTGAGCCGGGGGGCTAACGTTTCTACGGCGGTGAATGTCTGGATCAATCAGTGTATGGAACAGGGAGTTCAGGTGCTGGTGCTAAAAGCAGATGTTGCCGACTACTCACAGCTGGCTGCCGCGTTGAGCAGCTTGCACCGAGAATTTCCGCCGCTGAAAGGTGTTGTTCATGCCGCAGGCGTACTGTCGGACGGTGTATTACAGCAGCTAAGCTGGTCACAGATGGCGCAGGTACTAGCGCCTAAGGTGTGGGGCGCCTGGAACCTACACCAGCTGACTTTAGAGCGTGATTTAGACTTTTTCGTATTGTATTCTTCAGCGGCTTCTCTGTTGGGTTCGCCAGGACAGGGCAGTCACGTAGCGGCCAATAGCTTTTTAGATGCGCTTGCTCGTCACCGAAAGGCGAAAGGATTGTCTGCGCTTAGCATCAATTGGGGCCCCTGGGCTGAGGTGGGTTCAGCGGCAAGAGAGCGGGTGCAGCAACAAATGGCGCAGCAGGGTATTGGAGCAATCGCACCGAAAAAAGGCATTCAGGCCCTCGTTCAAATTCTCTCTCAAGCGCACGCTCGAACAGAAGCCGCTCAGCTCGGTGTGGTGCCGATTAACTGGTCTCAGTTCTGGCAACAGAATCGCGATCTCGACCCATTTTTCTCCAGCTTTGTTGACCGTCAACCCGCAAGCAGCCTGGCTTCAACAAAGAGGGTCACTGATAGTGCTAACTGGATAGAGCAGCTGGCAAAACTACCCAAGCGGCGGCATTCTACTTTTTTGAGCCAGGCCCTTCAAACGGCCGTTTCTAACGTATTGGCGCTGCCAGCGCACAAGCAGATTGAGCCTACCATGAGCTTTTTTGACATGGGCATGGATTCGCTGATGGCAGTCGAACTCAAAAATCAGCTAGATATTCGGTTAGGAAAGCCTATTGCCTCTACTGTTATTTTTGAATATCCGACTATTCAGGCACTCGCTACACATCTAGCAGACACGGTGGCAGACACGGTCTTAAAAGATACAGATACAAGAGAAGATATAACAGGAGAAAATACAACAAAAGAAGCCTTAGCACCTGATATTCCAGCTTTATTGAATGACAGTATCGATTGTGAAAATCTAGTACCCGAAGGTCCGGACATAGAAATACCATCCGCAGCACCCTCCGATATTGAAAGAGAGCTTGCGGCGCTTGAATCTTTGCTAGACCGCGCCTGATACCTACCTCTCATACTTTTTTTGATTTTTCTTTTGACCGTATCATGACTGAAGTCTCACAAAATTCATCGACGCCCATGCAGGCTTCTGAGCGCGTATTCAAGGCGTTAAAAGAGGCGCGATCGCAGCTAGAAGCTATAGAGCAGGCTAGAAACGAGCGAATTGCCATTGTCGGCATGGCCGGGCGATTCCCAGGCGCGGACAACCTAACAGAATTTTGGCATCTGCTTGAAGAGGGTAAACCTGGCATTCGCCAGCTGTCGGACGAAGAGCTTTTAGCTGCGGGCGTTTCTCAGAGCACATTTCAGCAGCCCAACTACGTCCGCGCCTATGCTAGCTTCCCTGACCCCACCGGATTTGATGCCCAGTTTTTTGGCTACTCTCCTCGCGAAGCCGAACTCATTGATCCTCAACAGCGCGTTTTCTTAGACTGTGCCTGGAGCGCCCTAGAAGATGCTGGCTATGACAGTCAGCAGTACGGCGGTACGATTGGCGTCTACGGCGGCGCGGCGCTCAACAGCTACATCGTCAACCTACACGCCAACCCAGGCATACGCGACTCCGTTAGCCCGGTACAGGCGGTTGTTAGCAATGTCATGGGTTTAATGCCCACCAGAGTTTCTTACAAGCTAGATCTCAAAGGGCCCAGCTGTGGCATTCAGACCGGCTGTTCTACCGCGCTAGTCGCCATTCATACGGCCTGCCAAAGCCTGCTAAATCATGAGTGCGATATGGCGCTGGCGGGCGGTGTCACCGTCAGCAGCGCTATGCCTGAGGGCTATGTCTATCAGGCTGAAAGCATTGCCTCTCCAGATGGCGTTTGCCGGGCTTTTGACGCTGAGGGTCAGGGAACCGTATTTGGTAATGGGGTTTGTATTGTTGTTTTTAAGCGGCTGCAAGCGGCTCTGCGAGAAGGCGACCATATCTATGCGGTGATCGCAGGGTCGGCGGTTAATAACGATGGCGCTGATAAGGTAAATTTGATTGCGCCTAGTGTGTCGGGCCAAGCCGCGGTCATTCGCTCAGCAATCGAGCAGGCGGGCGTAAATCCGCACAGTATTAGTTATGTAGAGGGTCACGGCACGGGCACACCTTTGGGCGATCCGATTGAAGTGGCTGCGCTCAATAAGGCCTTTAAAGAAAAAGAGAGCAATAAGATAACACACCCAGGCTGTAGGCTGGGCTCGGTAAAGACAAACCTGGGCCACCTGGATGCGGCAGCTGGTGCAGCTGGCGTGATCAAAACTGTTCTATCGCTTCAGCACAAGAAGATTCCAGCGAGTCTCAACTATAGTCAGCCCAATCCCAAAATTGACTTCCATAGCGGCCCTTTTACCGTGAATCAACACTGCATTGACTGGGCACAGGCACAGAGTGTTGGTGATGCTAACGGTCATGCGAATAGTGACTTTCCTAGACGCGCTGGCGTCAGCTCTTTTGGCATGGGTGGCACTAATGCTCATGTGATTTTAGAAGAAGCGCCCGAGCGTTGCCCATCAGCTGAGGCCCCGAGCTGGCAGCTGATAGTGCTTTCTGCTAAAACACCCACTGCGCTAGGCACAGCCACGCAGCACCTAGCCGAACATTTGCAGCAGCGGCCTGAGCTAAATCTTGCAGATGTGGCCTACACCTTGCAGATAGGCAGACGTGCTTGGCCCTATCGTCGCTATTGTCTTTGCCAAACAATAGCAGGCGCTGTTGAACAGTTAACGGATGTAGACAATACAGACCCATACGATCATGAATCAGACGCTCAGCCTTTAAACAGCCATCCGAAGTCTGTTGTCTTTATGTTTACTGGGCAGGGCGCTCAGCATATTGATATGGCCAAGGGGCTGTATGAGACAGAACCCTTGTTTAAGCAGACCATCGATCAATGTGCTGAAATCATGGCGGCAGCAGGCGTTGATCTGTTGAGCCTTCTGTATCCGACAGCGCAAGCGCAAGAGACAAAGCGGCCGGGACGAATCCATCAAACAGCCTACGCTCAACCCGCGCTATTTGCCGTTGAGTATGCGCTAGCGCAGCTGTGGCTGTCTTGGGGGATTCAGCCGAGGGCGATGATTGGCCACAGCATTGGTGAGTATGTGGCGGCTTGTGTTGCGGGTGTCTTTTCTCTGTCAGAGGCGATCGCACTGATCATCAAGCGCGGCCAGCTAATGCAGCGAGCCGCACCGGGCTCTATGCTCTCTGTCTTAATGGCAGCAGAGGAGCTACAGCCGCTATTACCGGCTGTAGCTGAGATTGCGGTGATCAACACGCCTAGCAACTGCGTTGTCTCCGGGCCAACGGCTGCGATTGAAGCCGTGACACAGCAGCTAAAAGAGAGAGAGATTCCCTGTCGTTTGCTTGCAACTTCCCATGCTTTTCACTCTGCGATGATGGCAGGCATACTAGATGAGTTTGCTCTGGCCTTAGAAAAGGTGACGCTGTCCGCGCCAGATTATGAGATTGTTTCTAATGTCTCTGGTACATGGCTGAAAGATTCTGAAGCTACCGACCCTGGCTATTGGGTACAACAGCTGCGGGCTACCGTACAGTTTAGCCGCGGGATGACAACCGTTTTGGCGCTACCCAATCCAGTGTTGCTAGAGATTGGACCCGGTCATACGCTGACAAAGCTTGCACAGCAGCACCTGGACAAGCGCTCAGGTAACAGAAAACAAACTACAGACAGTGATAAGCCGATTCACATACCTGTCATTCAGTCTTTACCCCATCCGCGAGACGCGAGATCGGATACTCATCAGCTGATAAACGCGGTCGGTCAGCTTTGGCTATCGGGTGTGGCCATTAGCTGGAGAGATTTTCACCACACTGCAGGTCGCCCGGCGAAACGTCATCGGCTGCCGCTACCCACTTATCCTTTTGAAAGAAAGCCTTACTGGATTCCGCTGCTTAGCGAAGAGAACAGCCACAAACAAGAGAGCGTTTCTCAGACCCGACCGCAGGCAAAAGCCGCTGATATGGCAGATTGGTTTTATCTACCTACCTGGAAGCGATTACCAATTCCTATTCAGTCACTGCCTACATCCGGCGGACGCTGGCTCGTTTTTGCCAATACGACTTTGAAAGCCCAGCTAAAAGCTTATCTTTCTACCGTAGAGTCTAGCCCAGCTATTACTTGGGTGACGCCTGACTCGACATTTTCTGCCAGCGCAGACAGCTACAGCCTACAGCCGAATAGCCCTACCGACTACAATCAGCTTGCAGAGTCCCTGGCTGACAACAAGTTGTGGCCAGATCAAATTGTGTACGGCTGGGGCCTAGAAAAGAATAAGGATGCCAAAAAGAACAAGACCGCACAGCCAATAGACGACTTTCAGTGTTTGTTGTATCTTACCCAGGCACTCTTAGACAATAAACAGCCGCTCACTATTAGCGTTCTAACCGCAGAAATTTACGACGTTGTTAGCACCGATTCGCTAAATCCTGAAAAGGCTAAAGCGTTGGGATTTTCTCAGGTTATTGCTCAAGAGATGGCGGGGATCAGCTGTCGCCTGATGGATGTGGGCATTCCTACAGAGGCTATAGAACCCAGCTTTCTGAAAGGGATTTATCAAGAGCTGGCATCACCTTATCGCTACAGCCAAAGGCAGGTGGCATACCGGGCTCGTCAACGATGGGTGAAAACTCACGAACCTCTGCCACTACCAGAGAAAGCGCCTGCGCTGCTGAAGCGCAACAGCACCTATCTGATTGCCGGAGACTTTGTAGAAGGCTTAGGTATGGTGTACGCCCGGGCGCTTACCAAAACGCTCAACGCCCGACTAATTTTGTTGGGTAGGCCCGGATTGCCCGCACCAGAAGACTGGGAGAAGTGGCTGCTTACCCACGGGCCAGACCACGGAACCAGTTTGCTGATTCGCAAGTTACAGGCGCTTGGGTCAGTGAGTGAACAGTTTCTCTGGTTTAGCGGTAGCTTGGCCGATGCGGACTGGGTGGCTCAAAGCGTGCAAGCAGGTATAGAGAAGTTTGGTGAAATTAGCGGTGTGTTTCATGCGGGTGCGATGGGCGATCGCGCCAGCTGCCCAATAGCTGAATTAACAGATCAGGAATGCGATCGCATTACCCGCAGCAAAATCAAAGGTATGCAGACGCTACAGCAGGTGCTAGCTCATCATCCTGTTGGCTTTTACCTGTTGCAATCTTCTCTTGCTTCTGTCGTTGGTGGCATTGGGTTTGGGGCTTATGCCGCTGCTAATAGCTACCTGGATACGCTTGCCGCCCAGAAGAGTAGAACGGCCGCTCGCTGGTTTAGTCTCAACTGGGATGCCTGCAATTTGACGGAAGAGACGACAGAAAGTTTTTCTACTGCCTCGTCTACTGCCTCCTCTGGTGGTCCGTCTGAGCTGATGGCACTGGCCATGTCAGCAGATGAAGTTTGGCAAGCTACCAAAAGAGCCTTGGCGCAAACAGGCTTTTCTCAGCTTATTGTTTCTCCTCGCGCATTAGAACCCAGACTAGAGGAGGCCTTTACGCCCTTATCGATCGATCTTGACACGTCAGTTGATAGTGCCTCAGGCCAGCTAGCCGCAGGCCATGGCCGCCCGGCGCTAGCAACTGACTATGTAGCACCGCAAACGCGGGTCGAGCAAGCGGTTGCCAAGGAAATGGGTGATTTACTCGGCATTGAAAAAGTTGGCATCAACGACAACTTCTTTGAGCTGGGTGGCCACTCACTGCTGGCTATTCAGGCTGTAACAAAGTTGAGAAAAGCGTTTCCGGTTGACCTACCAATGCGGGCCTTTTTGTTTGAGGCACCGACCGTAGCCGGAATTGCCAAAATTATTCAGGACCAGATAGATGATAGTTCAGAACTAGAGAATCTAGATACAGAGAATCTAGATACAGAGAATTTAGACCTAGCGCATTCGCCCGGGACCCAAGCGACCCTGGAGAGTCTGTTAGACCAAATTGAAGAGATGGCACCTAAGGAGGTGAAAAATGAAATTTAGTTTGTTCTATTTCGATGGCGATGGGTTAAACATTCAGGGAAACCCATACAAGCTGCTGATTGAAAGCGCTAAGTTTGCCGACAATCACGGGTTTAGCGCCATATGGACACCGGAGCGTCATTTTCACGCTTTTGGTGGACTGTATCCGAACCCTTCTGTAACGAGCGCGGCAATCGCCATGATTACCGAAAATATTCAGCTGCGAGCAGGTAGCGTTGTGCTGCCCTTGCACCATCCGGTGCGCGTAGCCGAAGACTGGGCCGTGGTTGATAATCTTTCGGGCGGTCGGGCTGCGATCGCGTTTGCCTCTGGCTGGACAATGGACGAATTTATTCTCTCACGCGAGCCTCACGGTAGTCGTAAATCAGTCATGTGGCGTGGCATAGAGGCTGTGCAAAAGCTGTGGCAAGGCGAGGCGGTGACGTTTGAAGATGCAGTCGAAAGAGAGGTGAGCGCCAAAACGTTGCCCCGCCCCGTACAGCCTCAGCTGCCTGTGTGGGTGACCTGTCAATCTATGGAGACTTTTGTTGAAGCCGGAAGGCTAGGCGTCAATGTGCTGACCTCTCTACTGGGCGAAACCTTAGCGCAGGTCGAGCCCAAGATTGCCCGCTACCGGGAGACTCTCAGCAAGCACGGCCACGATCCAAACGCTCGAACTGTTTCGATGATGATGCACACGTTTTTGGGGGAAGAGATCGAACAGGTTAAAGCAGATGTTCGTCAGCCTTTTTGTGATTATCTCAAGACTCACTATGGACTGCTGGAGAACTTGGCAAAAGGAATGGGATTAGAGGTAAGTTTGTCGGATTTTTCTGACGACGACCTCGATAGTTTGCTATTATTTGGTGTAGAAGGATTTATGAAAGGACGCTCTTTAATTGGCACGCCTGAGAGCTGTCAGCCCTTTATACAACAGCTAAGTGACGCAGGCGTTGATGAGATTGCCTGTCTCATTGATTTTGTTCAAGATTTTGGGGCGGTCATGGGCTCTCTGCCTTATTTAGCGCAGCTCAAGTCTATTTGTGGCAAAGAAATTCCGGCAATGGCTGGAATGGCTTGATTTAACTTAACCATCATCATCACTGACAGGAGAACTGGGCCAACAGGCACCGTTACCTGGGTCGAGAAAGTGATTATTTACACTCTTTAAAAGTTTGTCGCTATGGGTCATCGTCACAATGTAAATAGTCCACACCAGAATGGACCACAGCCAGTCAAACCATCGGCTCAGCTACCCGCTAATTCACCCGTTGAGCCCTCGGATAAGCCAACACTGCAACAAAGAATCGCTGCGCTCTCTCCTTCGCAGCAGCAGCTTTTTCGTCAGCAGCTTGAAACCAAGGGAATTGCCTGGGATCAGGTGGTCGCGCCAGCCGCAGCCGCAGCCAAACGGCAAGAGAGGGCAGTTGCTCGTCCGGATAAACTGCCGTTATCGGCTGCCCAAAAGCACCTTTGGGTACTCCATCAGCTGTACCCAAAAACGACCGCATATCACATTGCGATTGCGCTGCGCGTCAAAGGTGATTTGGCGATCGCTCCTCTACAGAGAAGCCTACAGGATATTGTTGACCGGCACGAATCGCTAAGAACAGTATTTTTGCAAGAAGACAATAGACCTTATGCAAAGGTGCTGCGCAGCGTTAGTGCAGATTTGCCTGTTGTTGATATTAGCCCTGTTGATATTAGCCCTGTTGATATTAGCCCTGTTGATATTAGTCAGCCCGAAGATGTCTTAGCTAGCTGCTCCCGCCATCGGCAGCAGCTCGTACAGCAACCCTTTAACCTAGAGACTGGGCCGCTCTTTCGTGCTCGGCTTATCAAGATACAAGACAATACACAAGACGATAAGCTTAAGGATAATCAGTTCGAGCTTGTTCTAGTTCTTCATCACCTGATTGCAGACGGTTGGTCTCGCGGCATTTTACTCAGAGAGCTATTGGCAGGCTATCGCTGGCATCGCCAAACCAACACTAGCCAGAGCGATGTTAGAAAGCATCAGCTATCGCCCTTAAATTTCCAGTATTCTGACTACGCGCTTCAACAGCAACAGTGGTTGAAAAGTGATGAGTGCGATCGCCAGCAGTCCTATTGGCGGCAACAGCTGGCAGCGATTTCAGATCTGAACATACCAACCGACCCACTACCAACAAACGAGCAATCAACAAGCAATCTGGCTGATACTGACTTTACCAGCCAAACTTGCCTTCAAACTTTTTCACTAGCGCAAACTCAAGCCATTAAAGCACTGGCACAACAGTCTGGCACGACGGTGTTTATGCTGCTGCTAGCGATCTTCAAGCTGTTGCTACATCGCTACAGCCGACAGCGTGACATCGCGGTGGGCGTTCCTGTGGCCGGACGAAACACCTCAGCTGTTGAGCCGCTGATTGGCTTTTTTGTTAATACGCTGGTTTTAAGATCGCAAATTGATCCGCAGCAAACTTTTCGTAGCTGGCTAAAGCAGGTTCAGTCTGTGCTAGCTGACGCTTTACAGCATCAAGATCTGCCTTTTTCTGACGTGGTTGACGCGGTGGGCGTTAAGCGGGCCCCTGGGGAAAATCCACTCTTTCGCGTCATGTTTCAGGTGCAAAGTGGTGGCTACCAGCTGCAAAATTCACGGCAGCTAGAGACGGGAATCCCTGGGTTAGCGATATCTCAACAGTGGATTGAGCCAGGTGAAACCAAGTTCGATATGAGCTGGCATGTGATTGAGCGCGACGGAGAGCTTGTTGTTGCTGTTGAATACAGAACGCAGCTATTCCGACAGGCGCGCATTGAGAGAATGCTAAATCATTTTCGCAGGCTGGTGGACGCGGTCGTGGCAAGCCCCAACGAGCAGATTTCTCAGCTGCCTTTGCTAAGTGAATCTGAGAAATCGCAGCTCCTTCAGTGGAGCCGAAATAAAGAAAATAAGAGAGATTCTGATGAGACAACAGTAGACTGCTTTGTTACTAGGTTTGAGCAGCAGGTGAGAAAAACGCCGGATGCGATCGCTGTTAATGACTATCGGCAGCAAACTAGCCGTACCTATCAGCAGCTGAATCAGAGAGCCAATAAGCTTGCCCACTGGCTACAGGGTAAAGGCGTTGGTCCAGATACGCTGGTTGGTATCTGTTTACCCTCTGGGTTCGACCTGATTACAGCGCTACTGGCAGTTTTGAAGGCCGGCGGGGCCTACGTTCCGCTCGACCCATCGCTGCCTGCCAAACGGCTGCGGTATATGATTGACGACGCCTGTCCGCTGGTCTTACTCAGTTACCAAGACTGTCTAGAGACAGGCTGGGCGGGCGCGAATTCAGCCGCTGTTCTCTTATTAGACCGCGATGAGCAGCAGCTAATTGCTCAGCCTGGGAACGACTTATCGCTCCAAGTTAATCTGCAGGCGCAGGCTTACGTTATTTATACATCTGGTTCTACTGGCAGGCCAAAGGGTACACAGCTGACTCACAAAGGTCTAATCAACTATCTAAACTGGTGCCTAGAGGCCTACCCTATTGCGGCAGGATGCGGTGCACCGGTTCAGTCTTCTATTGGCTTTGATGCTACAATCACTAGCCTGTTTCCGCCTTTACTGGCCGGCGGGCAAGTCGCCTTTGGACTAGGAGAAACTGAAGTTGAAGCACTTCAAGCAGCGCTGTCAAAAGGCTTTAGTTACATCAAGCTAACACCAGCCCATTTAAGCGCACTGCAACCACTGTTAGATACTCAAACTATTCAGCGCGATCGCCTACCGAAAGCCCTTATTATTGGCGGAGAAGCCCTTCAGTCTCATCACATTGCCGCTTGGAGCGCGCGCTACCCTGAGGTAAAACTGTTCAATGAATATGGTCCAACAGAAGCAACGGTTGGCTGCTGCGTTCATCAGGTGACCTCAGAAGACAGCGGCAGCATTCCTATCGGCCGCCCTATCAGCGGCGTTCAGCTCTACATTTTAGATGAGTATAAGCAGCTCGCTTCGATCGGCATTCCTGGAGAGCTGTATATTGGTGGTGCCGGTGTTGCGCAAGGCTACCTCAATCAACCGGCGCTAACAGCAGAGCGGTTTCAGCATCATACTTCTTTGGGTAGTGGCTTACTCTACAGAACTGGCGACCTTGCCACCTACCGTGAAGACGGCACGATAGAGTACTTAGGACGGTTCGACAGTCAAATTAAGCTGCGAGGCTTTCGCATTGAGCCAGGAGAAATTGAATCTGTTCTTTGTCAGCAATCGCAGGTGGAACGGGCTGTTGTGATGTTACAAGAGGAGGGCGGTAAGCGCGAACTGGTAGGCTATGTGACCGCTCTAGCTAGCGACTTGAATGATGTAGATAAATCCCAGCTGACCGTAGATCTTAAACGGCGGCTTAAGCAATCCTTGCCAGGCTATATGCACCTAGCGCACATTGTTGTTGTTGATCAGCTGCCGCTGACGGTCAATGGGAAGATAGATCGACAGGCGTTGCCCATACCGACAGTAAGGAAATCTAAAGAAGAAAGGGTAAGCACTGGACCGCTCGATCGCAAAGAAACCATCCTCTTAGAAATTTGGCAGCAGATTCTAAGCAGTCGCGATATCAGCATTGATGAAAACTTTTTTGATTTAGGTGGAGATTCTATCTCTGGGATGCAGATTGTCTCAAAAGCGAGAGAGAACGGGTTGAAGCTGACCCCTACGCAGCTGTTTGAGCATCAGACGATTGCTGAACAGGCCGCTGTCGCAACAGAAATCCAGGCCGCTGATACTTTATCTACACCAGCGCCTGGGCCTGCCTCACTCGGCCCTATTCAACAAAACTTTTTCGCCCAAACGCCCTCTAATCCTCACCACTATAACCAAGCCGTCATGCTAGCTGTACAGCATGACACCAACATTACAGTGCTTCAATCTGCACTAGAGCAGTTAGCCACGCATCATGACAGCCTACGGCTGCGGTTTACAAAGGTCGAAGGTCAGTGGCAGCAACAGTATGCAGAAACCATCACTGTTCCCCTCGACGAATTCAATATTACCTCAGATATCGCTCAATCTGTTGATGAGATTATTGCAGGGCTACAGGCTAGCCTACATCTCAGCGAAGGTCCTTTGTTTAGAGGGGCGCTATTAACCCGAGAATCGGGAAAATTTTTGCTACTCATTGCGCATCATCTGGTTGTAGACGGTGTCTCTTGGCGTCTCCTGATAGAAGACTTGTCAAAGATGTACCAGCAGATAACGCGTCATGAACCGGTTAGCCTCCCGGCTAAAACAACAGCGTTTAGTCACTGGACAGCTCACCTGAAAAAGCACGCATCCCGCTTCGCTGCTGAAAAATCTTACTGGGTTGATGCTTGCCGTTCTACACTGCCCCTACCGGTCGATTATCCTACTGGCAGCAATACAGCAGCAGATAGCCATGAGCTTACCGTTAGGTTATCTGTGCAGGAAACAACAGATCTGCGAGTGATAAGCCAGTCTGTACCTACGATTTTACTGACTGGCTTAGCGCAGACGCTTAAGCAGTGGAGCCAGCAGGATACAACCTTGGTTGATGTGGAAGGCCACGGGCGCTATGTCTGGGATAAAGCATTAGATATATCTCGAACGGTCGGCTGGTTTACAGCGCTCTACCCACTCAGGCTTCAGCTATCGCCTTCAGCAACCCTCAATGAACAGCTCAACACGGTACAAAAACAGCTCGATAAAGTGCCAAATGGAGGCCTTGGTTACGGTGTGCTGCGCTGTGCTGAACAGGGAGAGGTGCCTGAACTAACTTCTGCGGCTGAAGTTAGCTTTAACTATTTGGGTCAGCTAGCTTTAGACACGGCAGGCTTTATTACCAGTCTGGTATTTGAGCCTGTTCCAGCCGTCAAAAGCTTAGAACATGTTTGCAAGTACCGCTTTGAGATTGTTGCGCTCATTGAAGTCGATCAGCTACAAATTCGATGGTGCTACAGCCAGCAACAATATCAGCATAGTACGGTAGAGCAGCTGGCTCAGCGCCTGATCAACAATCTCAAGTCTTTGATTGCCTGCCATCGTCAGCCTGAGAAAAAAGAGCCAGCAGCGACTAGTTTTACTGCCGCACGGGTAGATGACGCTCAGCTTTCTCAGCTAATGAGTAAGCTCAATGCGAGGGAGGCAAGTGCGTCATGAGTACGATTCAAGACATCTATGAACTCTCCCCGATGCAGCAGGGCATGCTATTTCATGCGCTGTATTCTCCAAGCTCAGGCATGTACTTTGAGCAGCGGCATTGCCTTTTAGAAGGTACGCTGAACACTCAAGCCTTCAAGCGGGCCTGGCAGCAGGTGTGCGATCGCTACGACGTTCTACGCAGTGAGTTTTACTGGCAAGAAACCGATAAGCCGCTACAGGTCGTACGCGAAACTGTTCAGCTGCTCTGGGTAGAAGAAGATTGGCAACCACTTAGCAGTCAGCAGCAAAGTGAAAAACTCAACGCTTTTTTGCGCTTAGAGCAGGCAAAAGGATTCCAGCTGGATCTAGCGCCACTGATGCGCTGTGGACTGTTTCAGCTAGGCGAGAATCGCTATCGGTTCGTGTGGAGCTACCACCATTTGCTGATGGACGGCTGGTGCAATGGCGTTCTGATTAAAGAGGTTCTATCGCTTTATAAATCGGCTCTTAAAGAGGATCACACAGAGCCGCCAAAAGAATGGATAAAAGAACAGTCTTCACTGCCACCCGTTAAGCCCTATCGGGACTATATCGTCTGGCTACAGCAGCAGGATAGTCACGCTGCTGAGCGCTACTGGCGTGAGACATTAAGGGGCTTTGAATCGCCTACGCCACTGGGTATTGACCGGATAGAGGCAAACGCTGCTGGCGCTGAAGGCTCAGCTACCCATGAAGAACAAAACTGTTTCCTGTCGGCAGCCTTTTCCGCAAATTTGCAAACGTTTGCAAAACAATCGCGGCTGACATTGAATACTCTTTGTCAGGGCGCTTGGGCAGCTGTGCTTAGTCAATATAGCGGTTTGTCAGATGTGGTGTTTGGCATTACGGTATCTGGGCGTCCGCCAGAGCTATCGGGCGTGGCATCGATGGTGGGACTGTTTATAAACACTGTGCCGCTGCGGGTAAGGCTGGATAATAAGACTATTGTGCTGCCCTGGTTACAGGCGCTTCAGCAGGCGCAGCGTGATCGCGAAACCTACAGCTACAGCCTACTGAGCGACGTACAGACTTGGAGCGACGTCTCCAATGGCGTCCCTCTGTTTGAAAGCCTGTTAGTTTTTGAAAACTACCCGATTTCAATCGAAGCGGCCACTAATAGCCTAGATATAGACCTATCGCTGAAAGACGCGCAGGGATACGAAAAAAACAACTATCCACTCACCCTGGTTATCATTCCTGGTGAAAGCATCCAACTCAGCTTACGCTACGACACCCAGCGAATTTCTCAAGCGATCGCGACTCGTTTGGTAATGCATCTAGAGTCTGTTCTCAGGCAGTTTTGTGAAAATCCTCAGCAGCTTATTGGTGAAATTTCACTACTAACAGAAACAGAAAAACAGCAATTAAACGAACTTTCAAAAGGGAAGGCGGTCGAAATTCCGCTCGATTGCGTGCAGCAGCAATTTGAAAAGCAGGTCTATAAGGCGCCCGATGCTACAGCGATTACATTTACGGCAGCAGACGCTGAAAGCTTGGTAGACCTAAGCTATCAACAGCTCAACTGGCGAGCAAACAACATCGCTCACTATTTAGAAGCGCAAGGCGCACTGAGGGGAACTCGTATAGGCCTTTGCTTAGAACGCTCGGTCGATATGGTCGCTAGCCTGCTGGCGATTTTAAAGGTTGGTGCGGTTTACGTTCCACTCGATCCTGACCATCCTGCTGAGCGAACTCACTACATTATTCAAGACGCTCAGATAGAGCTACTGATAACAGCAAGCACTCTGTTTGGACAGATGCCTGCTAAGACTGGCGCTGATAAGACTGGTGCTAAGGTACTGTGCCTGGATGAGCGTTCAACCGAAATCAGCGCTCAATCATCGAAAAACTGTCTGATTGTTCCTGATCCGGATGATGTTGTATACATTCTCTACACCAGCGGTAGCACGGGCCAGCCAAAAGGTATTCCTATTTGTCATCGTAGTCTGACTAACTTTCTCGCTTCGATGGTAACAGTTTCGGGGATTACCGCCGAAGATAAGCTGCTGGCCGTAACAACGTTAGGATTCGACATTGCGACCCTAGAAATATTTCTACCAATCACAACGGGTGCTCAGCTGGTACTGTCTGCCGCTGAGACAACGGTAGATGGAGAACAGCTATCACACCAGCTAACAGCTCACGCTATCACAATCATGCAGGCTACACCTGCCACCTGGAGATTGTTGCTGAATGCAGGCTGGCAAGGTCACCCACAGTTGAGAATACTCTGTGGGGGCGAGGCTTTAGACCTTGCGCTGGCTCAACAGCTATTTCTCTGTGGCAGCGAATTGTGGAATCTGTATGGTCCAACTGAAACAACTATTTGGTCTGGGGTCTGGAAGATCGATGAAAAAACTCTAGAACAGAGTAGTATCCCTATCGGTGTACCGATTGACAACACTCAGTTTTACGTTTTAGATCGGCAGCAGCGTCAAGTTCCGATAGGTGTCGCCGGAGAGCTGTATATTGCCGGAGCTGGGCTTAGCCAGGGGTATTGGCAGCGGCCTGCACTGACCGCTGCTAGCTTTGTTGAAGTCGCTGGTCTAGGCAGGCTTTACAGGACGGGCGATCGCGTTCGCTACCGTGAAAACGGTGCGCTTGATTATTTGGGTAGGTTAGACAACCAAGTGAAGCTGCGCGGTTTCCGCATTGAGCTAAGCGCTGTAGAAGCTTGTCTATGTCAGCACGCCAGCGTTGAGCAAGCCGTTGTTGTCGTTTCAGCAGAAGAGAATCCTCGCCTGCTGGCGTATCTGACAGTCGCTGACGAAAGAACTCAGATGCTTATTTGCGAACTACGTCAGCAGCTCGCCCAGCGGTTACCTTCGTACATGCTGCCGAGTCATTATGCTGTTTTGGACGCCTTTCCGCTAACCCCAAACGGCAAAATTAACAGGCGTGCGCTCTCATCGTTGGAGTTGATCAATAACAATGTTACGTCCAAAGGACAATCGCCCCGTACCCCAGATGAAAAGCTGATTGCTGGAATCTGGACAGATATTCTCGGGGTAGAAGAGATTAGCCTGAGCGATCATTTCTTTGAGCTAGGTGGGCATTCGCTGCTAGCGACTCGGGTTATTTCTCAGGTACGTCAGATTTTTGAAACAGAGGTGTCGCTGCGATCGCTCTTTGAAAATCCGATTCTCTCTGACTTTGTTACAACTGTTCAAAGCAGCCAGCAAAATAGTGTCCGGATGCTTCCTAGCATCGCTCGCACAGACAGGCTAGTGCTCTCTTATGCGCAGCAGCGGCAGTGGCTGATGTCGCAGATGGAGCCTGACAGTACCGCCTATAATATTCCTATCGCCGTTCAGCTCAAGGGCGCGCTTTCAATCGCCAGCTTACGCCAGAGTCTTGTTCAGGTGGCCCGCCGTCACGACACCTTAAGAACGGTTTATCCTGCTGTCGAAGGCATCGGTCAACCTGCTATTAAAGAAGCAGCTTTTATCGATTTAGACTTTCTAGATTTAGTGGATCTGATCCATTTGAGCGAGAAAGAACAGCGTGCTGACGTTACTCGCTATATTGAACAGCAGGCTCAGCAGCCGTTTGATTTAGCACAAGGACCGCTGTGGCGATCGCAGCTTCTTCGGCTGAGCGATCGCGACTATATTCTCACCATCACGCTCCATCACATTATTACAGACGGCTGGTCAATGAGTCTTCTGCTCAAAGAACTCACCGCCTACTACCGGGCACATCAGCTGAATCAAAACCTTGATGAAGTCTTTTCATCTTTACCCATACGCTACACAGATTATGCTGCCTGGCAAAGAACGCTGGACCTTAGCGCACAGGTAACCTACTGGAAGCACCAGCTTAGCGGCATTGCGCCTTTACTCGCACTGCCGACCGACTATCCTCGTTCGGCTAGCGTCTCTTCAGCAGGTGCTACCTACGAGCTGCGGCTGTCAAAGCGAGAAACAGCCGCTCTCCAGCGTTTCAGTCAGCGCAACAACGTCACGCTATTTATGACCCTGCTGACCGCTTTCAATGCGCTGCTCTATCGGTATAGCGGCCTAGATGATATTGCTATTGGTACGCCTATCGCCAACCGGCAGAGGGCCGAGTTAGAAGGTTTAATTGGTCTGTTTGTAAATACGCTAGTTATTCGTGCGCAGATACAGAACAATCCTCGATTGGTTGATCTGCTCGCCCAGCTGCGTAAGACGACTTTAGAGGCCTATGCGCATCAAGACCTGCCGTTTGAACAGCTGATTGACGCGTTAGACGTTCCGCGCAGCTGTAGCCATACGCCGCTTGTTCAGGTAATGTTTGCGCTGCAAGACGTGCCACAGGCTAATGAAACCGATATGGACGGCGATTTGGTCTGGGCACCGCTAGCTATCGACAGCGCCACGCCTAAATTTGACCTGACGCTAGATATGAAAGAGACCGAAAGGGGGCTGGTCGGTCAGTGGGAGTATCGAGCCGATTTGTTTAGTGCTGAAACGATTCATCAGATGGCAGGTCATTTTCGCACCATCCTAAAATCGCTGCCAGATAGCGGAGATTGCAGGCTATCGGACCTGCCAATGCTCTCCCGGCAGGATATAAAACAGCTGCGAGGTCAAAAAACAGACGCTACCGCCGAGCCATTAACAACGAAGTTCATTCATCAGCTGTTCGAGCAACAGGCTGCCGCGACACCAGATGCCATTGCCTTGTGTTTTGAGCAGGGCCAGCTGTCTTACCAAACGCTAAATCAGCGGGCAAATCAGTTAGCTCATTACCTGTGTCAGCAGGGCGTTGTTGCTCAGACGCCTGTGGGTTTGTGGGCAACGCGATCGCCCCAAACTATTGTCGCCATTCTTGCTATCTTAAAAGCGGGTGGCGTTTATGTTCCGCTAGATCCTCACTATCCGCTAGAGCGGTTGCAGTGGATGGTCGCCGATACGAATGTAGCTGTGCTCGTAGCGCCAGATAACGCTCTAGATGACACTAATGCTGCGATTCCCCTTGAAATAAAGAACAGTATCTCTGTTATTAGCTTAGATCTTGCGGCCAGCCAAATTGAAGAGATGCCCAGTGTTAATCTCACAGCTAATCTCACAGCTAATCTTTCAGGCAATCTCTCACAGTCTGTTCTTGCTGCGTCAACCTCGCTAGCGTATATTCTCTACACTTCAGGTTCTACAGGTCGTCCTAAAGGCGTTTGTGTAACTCATCAGGGCGTTACCCGGCTTGTTGTTCATCAAGACTACGTGAGCCTGGGCGCTACCGATGTTTTGCTACAGGCTGCCCCGCTCACCTTTGATGCTTCTACGTTTGAAATTTGGGGCGCACTGCTCAACGGCGGTAAGCTTGTTTTGATGCCTGAGTCTGCGCCTTCACTAGAGGCGTTGGGGCAAGCTATTGTGTCTTACCAAGTTACTACGCTCTGGCTGACATCAGGACTATTTAACCTGATGGTAGACGAACAGTTAGAGAGTCTTGCCTCTGTCCGTCAGCTGCTGGCTGGCGGCGACGTGCTTTCTGCTATCCACGTAAAAAAGGCGTTCTCAGCACTCAAAAATACCAAGATTATCAACGGCTATGGGCCGACAGAAGGAACGACGTTCACCTGCTGTCGTACTATTACCGCCGCGGATCTTAACTCAAAGGCTACTGCTACCATACCGATTGGTCATCCGCTCAGGCATACGCAGGTGTACGTATTGGACGCGGATCAACAGCTGGTACCCCCTGGTGTTCCAGGCGAGCTGTACATTGGTGGAGCGGGTATAGCGAGAGGCTACCTAAATCGGCCTGCGCTAACGGCTGAGCGGTTTGTACCCAACCCGTTTTACGATGTTCGCCAGCCGGTGGACGGTGAATGTTTTTATCTGTATAAAACGGGCGATCGCGTGCGCTATCGAACGGACGGTGCGCTGGAATATCTGGGTCGCCTAGATCAACAGGTAAAAATTCGCGGCTTCCGTATCGAGCCAGGAGAAATTGAAACCGTCCTAGCTAACCACCCTGATATCGGCAAGGTCGCTGTTGTTGTCTGTGGAAAGGCCGCGGATGAAAAAAGACTAGTTGCTTATTTAGAACCCGCCGCAGAGACCGATTTAGAGTCACTGTCAACGCTAGAACTTAGACAGTTTTTGCTAAGTCAACTACCCGACTACATGGTGCCAACCAAGTTTGTATGGATTGACGCGCTCCCGCTTACTGCCAATGGTAAGGTCGATAAGAGAGCTTTACCCGCACCGCAATGGGAGGTTGACGACAGAGCATTGGCGGCCGCTAGCAGCCCAGCAGAAAAGATACTAGTCGATATATTTTTAGGTTTGCTACCTGTCGATTCAATTAGCATTGACGACAACTTTTTTGATCTGGGCGGCGATTCTATTGTAGCTATGCAAATTGTCAGTAAGGCTGCTCAAGCAGGCCTGACGATTACACCCAAACAGCTGTTCGAGCATCAAACTATCGCCGAACTCGCAGCAGTCGCCAAATCAGGCACTCAAACATTAGGCATTCAACCTCGGCCATCTCAAGCACTAGCCACTGGAGAAGTCCCCCTGTCTCCGATTCAACACTGGTTCTTTGAACAAAATTTGAACAAACCGGCGCACTTTAATCAGTCGGTGACGCTGGCGTTACCAGATGAGTTCGATCGGCATGCATTAGAAGTTGCGATCGCACATCTTTACAGCCACCATGACGCGCTTAGACTCAGATTCTCGCGTCAAAAAAACGGCTGGCAGCAAGCCTATTCACCCTTAACAACACCCCCCAAAATACAGTGGCACGATCTAGCGCAGCTGCCTTTGATAGAACAGAACAGAACGATAGAACAGCAGGTTAAAACCTCGCAAGCGTCCTTAAACCTCACAGATGGTTCCTTGGTCAACCTCAGCGGTTTTGACTGTGGCCTGGTTCAGCCTAGCCAGCTGTTCATTACAATTCATCACCTGGCTGTAGATGGTGTTTCCTGGCGAATACTGCTCGCGGACCTGCAGCAGATCTACCATCAGGCTACTCTTGGAGAGGACATTCAGCTTGCGCCCAAAACCCACAGCTATCAGCGGTGGGCAGAGGCGTTATTGCAAAGGGCTAGCACTCCAGAGATAGCGTCTGATATTGAGTACTGGCAGGCAATCTCCCAGCGATCGCACGCTCAGCTCCCCCAAGAGAAAACAACAGAAGGTAACACTGTAGGAAGCAGCAGAACAATTCAAGCATCTCTTTCAACAGAGCTAACTGCACTGCTTCTAAAAACAGTACCTGCTATTTATAACGCCGACATTACAGAGGTGCTGCTAACTGCTTTTGTACAGACGCTGAGTGCTTGGACAAGCAGTGACACTGTTTTAATCGACCTTGAAAGCCACGGGCGGTTTTCGACAGAACTAGAACTCTCTCGTACCGTAGGCTGGTTTACTATGCTCTATCCTGTTGTGATATCGCTTGATGGTGAGCAATCCATAGCCGATACTATAAAAGCTACCAAGCGTCAGCTAAGAGCCGTTCCCAACCAGGGTGTGAGCTATGGGCTGCTACGATACAAGCATCAGCGTTCGATAGCTGTCAATCCGCAGGTCAGCTTTAACTATCTAGGTCAGCTAGATACCTTCGGTCCAGACGCTTTTGGGCCAGACACCCCTGAACAGGCTGCGTTCAAAAGACTGGTGTCAAAAGGACACAACCAGGCAACAGAAAACATCCGACCTCATCTGTTGGACTTTAACAGCTCGGTAGAAGCAAACCAGCTGACTGTGGAATGGACATTCAGCTATCACTATCATTTACCTGATACCATCACTCAGCTGTCGGAACAGTTTATTGCTAAGCTGAGCGCCATCATTGAAGATTGCTCTCAGCAGGAGACGGCACAGCATGTACCTGATGATTTTTCTCTAGTGCAGCTTGATCAAAGCGCGCTTGACTCTGTGCTTGAGCAGGCTAGCTTTGTGACCGCCAGCTCAGGGGTTACCTCATCAGAGGAGGTGCCTAGATGACAACAACAGTAGACACGAAAACAGTAGACACGAAAACAGTAGACACGAAGGCTACAGGGAAAAAACAGACCGTTCAAGACATTTACCCACTTTCTCCGACACAGCAGGGATTGCTATTTCACAGCTTGCATGATGAATCACAGGTGGGTTCGTACCTCGTACAGGTTAGCTTTACGCTCAAAGGTGAGCTAAACCATGCGGCGTTTAATCAAGCCTGGCAGCAGCTAGTTGACCGCCATACTATTCTACGCACCGCCTTTGTGTGGAACAACCTCAAGGCGCCCGTGCAGGTAGTGGGTAAACAGGCTAGCCTGCCCATCTCTTGGCACGACTGGAAAGCTGTTGCAGCTAAAGCCCAAAAAGAACAGCTTTCAACGCTAGTAGACAGTGATCGCGCTCAAGGCTTCAATCTTTCCAACGCACCCTTAATGCGCATCAACGCGATTCAACTTGGTGCTTGCCACTATCGCATTTTGTGGACGTACCATCACATTCTGCTAGACGGCTGGTCGTTGCCCTTGCTCCTAAAAGAGTGGATCGTTTGCTACCAAGCCGCCTGTGGTCACTCTGTGCAGACATCTGTGCAAACATCTGTGCAGACAAGAGAGACGGCCTTGAGCGAACCCTATCCCTATCGTGACTACATCGCTTGGCTCCAACAGCAGAATCTCTCTACGGCTAGGCAGTTCTGGCAGCAGCAGCTGTCAGAACTGACCGCACCGACACCACTTGGTATAGACCGCTCTCAAGCTAAAGCAGCTCGCAGCGAAGATCAACCAACATTCGAAGAACAACATTACGCTTTGTCAGCGGAACTCACCACACAGCTAAAGTCTTTTGCTCGAAAAAATCGAGTTACGCTGAGTACGCTAGTTCAGGCCGCTTGGGCAAAAGTGCTGAGCGTTTATAGCGGTGAGCCTGCGGTGCTCTATGGCTTAGCCCGCGCAGGTAGACCGAGCAGCCTACCTTACGCTGAGCAGCGAATAGGATTGTTTATCAACACGCTGCCTATGTGGGTTAGTGTCCTTGAAGAGAATGAAAAGGGGATGGTTCCCTGGCTCCAAGCCATTCAAGCTCAGCAACTTAGCCAACAAGCTTACGAGTATATTCCGTTAACCCAGGTTCAAGACGTCAGCCGCATTTCCAGGCAGTCTTCTCTGTTTGACAGCGTAGTTGTTTTTGAGAACTATCCATTATCATTTATTCGTGATACTGCAGCGTTAGATCTGTGCTTAGATCTATGCAACGTTTCTATCACAGAACAAACTCACTATCCGCTGACGCTATTTGCTGTAGCTACGGAAACGTTAGATTTTAAGGCTCTGTACGATGCTCAACGATTAGGTGAAAAAGCAATTGTTCGACTGCTAGGTCATATGCACAGAGTTCTACAGTCCATGGTCAGCTGTCATAGCCAGAGCCCGGCTGATATTAATATTTTGTCGGCTGATGAGAGTCAGCAGTTAATAGACTACGGAAAAGGCCCTAAGGTTGAGGGCTATGGCCAACGGGTGCAAGACGCGATCGCCCAGCAGGCACAGATCAGCCCAAGCGCCACAGCTGTTGTTTTTGAAGGTGAAAAAGTCAGCTATTGCCAGCTCAACACTCGCGCCAATCAGCTCGCTCACTACTTGAAACAGAAAGGAATTACGCCTGGCATACCCGTTGGGCTATGCGTAGAGCGCTCTGTAGATATGGTTGTGCTGCTGCTGGCAATTCTTAAAGCAGGCTGTGCATATGTGCCTTTAGATTCCACCTATCCTGCTGCCCGGCTACACCACATTGTTAACGACGCAGGCCTTAGCTGGATCATCTGTCATCAGCCAACGGTTGATGCGATAAAAGCAACCAAAGAGCTTGCTTTTCAGCAGATAGACATTAGCCAGGCAGTAGATGAGATTGCTAGTCAGCCTACTTCGGACCTAAACATAGTCACCGCTGCTACAAATCTCGCCTACCTTATCTACACCAGCGGTAGTACAGGAAAGCCCAAGGGCGTACCCATCGCTCATCAAAGCCTGAGTAACCTGCTCACAGCTATGTCTACCCGACTGCAGATTAGGCCTAGTGATACTTTTATGGCAGTGACAACCATTGCCTTTGATATTGCGGCGCTAGAGCTGTTTTTGCCTTTGATATCGGGTGCTTGCCTATTGCTTGCCAGTGCAGAAACCGTGCGCAACAGTCATCAGCTGATTGCCTATGTCGATACCTATGGCGTAGATTTTATGCAGGCAACGCCTGCGACCTGGAGACTGTTGCTGAGCAGCGGCTGGGCAGGTCAAACCGGACTAAAAATTCTCTGTGGCGGTGAAGCGTTAGACGTGAGTCTTGCAAAAAGTCTCTTAGACTGTGGTGAAGAGGTTTGGAACCTGTACGGCCCTACAGAAACCACTATTTGGTCGAGTGCATTAGCGCTCTCTAACGATCTAATCGATGATGGTCATGTCCCGATAGGTCACCCAATAGACAATACCGAATTCCACGTTCTGGATCGGCAGAAGAACGCTGTTCCTATTGGGGTTGAGGGAGAGCTGTATATTGGCGGTGTAGGCTTAAGCCCGGGGTATTGGAATAGAGAGAAGTTAACGGCAGAGCGGTTTGCTGCTGGGCTGTATAAAACGGGCGATCGCGTTCGCTATCGCGAAGACGGCACACTAGAGTATCTGGGCCGTTTTGACTATCAAACTAAGCTGCGCGGCTACCGTATTGAACTTGGTGAAGTGGAAAGCGCGATTACACGTCACCCCCATGTCGATCAAGCTGTTGTTGTTGTGCAAGGTGACAACGCTCAGACGCAACAGCTGGTAGCCTATGTGGTGCTTACTGATAGAGAGAAGCCGGCGACTGGGAAGCCGAAGCAGACGGTGGTTCAAGAAGTGCGATCGCAGCTCACATGCCAACTGCCTCACTATATGGTGCCAACCGCCTATCAGGTTTTACAATTCCTTCCACTCACCCCCAATGGGAAGATCGATCGTAAAGCGCTCCCTGCTGTAGAGAGAGCAGCTATTACGCCCGGTACTCGGCCAAAAACGGCTATCGAGAAAGTGCTAGCTGACATATGGAAAAACATTTTATTAGTAGAGGCGGGAGACAGCAAACAAGAAACTGTCAAGAAAGAAACTATCGGCATCCACGATAACTTTTTCGAAATTGGTGGACATTCGCTGCTAGTAATCAACGCTCAAAGCCAAATTCGACAGCGATTGAACATCGATATATCTATGGTTGATTTGTTTCGCTATCCCACATTGAGTACGCTTGCCGCACATATCACTCAGCTCAGCTCAGCCGGAGAACAGGGGAGAGAAACTCAAGCAGATAGACAGACTGCTGTTGCTACTGGAAAGGACAGACTAAGACAGCGGCTAAGGCAGCGACAGGCAACAGAATTAGGAGGTCAAGCAAAGTGACTAATACGCAGCAGCCAGTACCTTCAAATTCAGACTATTCAGGATTAGAGATTGCTGTTATTGGTATGGCCGGTCGATTTCCAGGGGCTCAGTCTGTTGATAAGTTTTGGCAGAATTTACAGCGGTCGGTAGAATCTATCGTCTCCATAGAAGATGAAAGTTTGCTAGCTCAGGGCGTCTCTGCCGAAACGCTAGCCGATCCTGACTATGTCAAAGCAGGCGGTGTTTTAGAAGATGTCGATCTGTTCGACGCTGCATTTTTTGGTTTTAGCCCACGCGAAGCCGAAATTTTAGACCCGCAGCAGAGGCTGTTTTTAGAGACTGCTGTTGAAGCACTAGAAACTGCTGGCTATGACGCTGAGCAATACCCTGGCCAAATCGGTGTGTATGGCGGTGCAGGGATGAACGGCTACCTGCTAAATCTATACGGCAATTCCACGACGCGTGAAAGCGTCAGCCCCTACGAGCTGTTTATTTCTAACGATAAAGATTTCTTGACTACCCGAGTCTCTTATCAGCTTAATCTCACGGGTCCTAGCGTTGATGTGCAAACGGCTTGTTCTTCCTCTTTAGTTGCTGTGCATATGGCCTGTCAGGCCTTGCTAAGCGGAGAATGTGACATGGCCTTAGCTGGTGGGGTGGCTATCTCTAAACAACTGGGCTATCGAGCGCAGGCAGGTAGCATATATTCGCCTGATGGACACTGCCGAGCTTTTGACGCGGCCGCAGCAGGCACCGTTAGCGGCAATGGTGTAGGTATTGTTGTATTAAAGCGGTTAGAAGATGCGATCGCTCAAAAAGACACCGTTGATGCGGTGATTAAAGGATCGGCTATTAACAATGATGGTGCGCTAAAAGTCAGCTATACCGCTCCTTGCGTAGAGGCCCAATCGGCTGTGATCCGAGCGGCTCAGACAATGGCAGAAATCCCTGCTAGCAGCGTCAGCTATGTCGAAGCGCACGGTACTGGTACAGCGCTAGGCGACCCCATAGAGATATCGGCTCTCACCCAGGCTTTTAGTGATGAGGAGAGCCAATACCAGAAAACCCAGATTCACAATCAGCAGACCTGTGCGATTGGTTCTGTAAAAACAAACATCGGCCATTTAGATGCTGCATCAGGGATTGTAAGCCTTATCAAGACCGTTCTAGCGCTTAAACACAAACAAATTCCGGCAAGCCTTCACTTTCAGCACCCCAACTCAAATATAGACTTTGACAATTGTCCCTTTTATGTCAACACGACTCTATCAGAATGGCCACAGGGTGAGACAAAGCGCCGGGCAGGCGTTAGTTCTTTTGGCATCGGCGGTACTAATGCTCACATTGTTCTAGAAGAAGCACCTGCTAGTGTCACCGTAGAAAAACAAAGTGAAAATAAGCCAAAAGTTGAACCAAAAAATCAACCAAAAGTTGAACAGTCTCAGCTTTTAGTGGTCTCTGCTAAAACACCTGCTGCGCTAGATATTGCTTCACTGAATCTGGCAGAGCATTTAAGTCAACAGGTAGCAGCAGCTACGCCTAGTCTCTCTTTAGCGGATGTTGCGTACACGCTACAAGTAGGCCGCAAAGCGTTTGACTATCGCCGTAGCGTCGTATGCCGTAATTTTTTGGAAGCGACTGAAAGACTTCGTGTTCAGGACGCTCGAAAGATCTTTGAGCAGCCTGAGACAGTCTTCTTATTTTCTGGCCAGGGTAGCCAACATGTGAATATGGCGAAGGGGCTGTATGAGACTCAGCCTGTCTTTCGACAAGCCTTGGACCGTTGCTCGGCAATTCTGAATGATGAAGGGATTGATCTACTCCCGCTAATGTATGCTGCTCTTGCAACAGAGTGCGCATCTACACTGCAACAAACTGCCTACGCTCAGCCGATGCTGTTTGCCGTAGAATATGCGCTCTCTCAGCTGTGGATAAGCTGGAATGTCAAACCTACTGCCATGCTTGGCCACAGCATAGGAGAGTATGTTGCAGCCTGTATAGCTGGCGTCTTCGAGCTGAAAACAGCGCTCAAACTAGTTTGCTTACGTGGAAAGCTCATGCAGCAGATGCCGACTGGAGCGATGCTCTCGGTCGCTCTGTCTGAGCAAGAACTCAATCGGTGGCTAGGTAAAGAAGCTAATAAAGAGGTCAGTGAAGATGTAACCGTTGCAGTCAATAACGCACCGTCGCTGTGTGTTTTGTCGGGTTCTAAGGAAGCGATCGCTTCTACGCGGGCCCGGCTGGAATCAGAAAACATTAGCTGTCATCGTCTACACACCTCTCATGCGTTTCATTCGCCGATGATGGAAGGTGTGATCGCACCATTTATCGCCGCCGTAAGCCAAGCAGTTAATGAGGGTAAGCTACATTCCCCTACTGTTCCTTTTGTCTCTAACCTGACAGGCACCTGGATTACAGCAGAAGAAGCCACTAGCCCAGACTATTGGGCCCGTCACTTGCGGCAAACGGTGCGCTTCAGTGAAGGCATGGATACGCTCATGCAGCTCTCCAATCCAGTTTTCTTAGAAGTCGGGCCCAGCGACACTTTAACCAAGCTAGCTCAACAGCACTGTTTAGACAAATCACAGTCTCTTTTGTTTGCAGTCAACAGCCTGCCTCATCCTAAATCAGCAGAGCCAGATACAACAGTTCTTTTATCTGCTGTAGGTAAGCTGTGGTCAGCAGGGATTGAAATCGACTGGCAAGCTGTTCATGGCAAACATAGCTATCGCCGTATTCCCTTACCGACCTATCCCTTTGAGCGGCAGCGCTACTGGGTAGATATGAAAGGTACGGCACTAGCTGTTCAGACTAAAGTCCAAAAGAGTGTTCAAAAGACGACAGAGCTAGCTGCTAGCTTAGAAGACTGGTTCTATACACCTAGTTGGGAAAGGCATTTACCCATATTCCGTGCGGCTGATTCGAGCGTAGCTGGCTCGGCTGAGCGACCTTGCTGGCTGGTGTTCTTAGATAGCGGAGGCGTTGGGAAGCAGCTCGCTAAGAAGATTGAAAAATTAGGGAGAGATGTTTTTACCGTCTGTATGGGAGATGAGTTTGAGCAATCGGGCTATCGTCAGTTTAGCCTGAATCCTGGGCAGCCCAAAGCTTTCAATCAGCTGTTTGAAGACCTTCGGCTACGAGAGATGATGCCGACCGAGATTGTGTATTTGTGGTCACTAGAATTCGTAGAGCTGCCAGAACAGCCGTCAGAACGGTCGGATAATTTTGCTGTCTTAATGAACCTTTTCCAAGCGCTTTCGTCAACGGTCTCTACTGAAGCTGCCGCTCAGCCAATACAGACTGTTGTCGTCACCGAAGGTGCCCACGAGGTAGTTGGCAGTGAAGCGCTAAATCCAAAAGCCTCACAGCTACAAGGGCTATGTCAGGTCGTTGGGCAAGAATATCCGGCGGTTGGCTGCCGTCAGATAGACTGGGTGAAAGGAGGCAAAACGTCTAAACAGATAGCTCAGATCCTCTGGCAGGAGATGCAAGTGGAAAGCCCTGCTGCGGTCGTTGCCTATCGCGATGGAAAGGGCCAGGCTAACTGGGGGCGATATCGCTGGAAGCAAACCTACCAGCCTGTGCGTTTGCCCGGTGGCATCAAAACGACCGATGCCAAGGGCATCCATCTGCAAAAAGGGGGGCTCTATGTCATTGTTGGTGAGCAAGGGTTAGGAAATGTATGGTGCGATCGCCTTCAAGAACACTACCAGGCAAATGTTGTCTGTATTAAAGCGATGAGCAGCGCTGAGGCTCTTTTATCACAGCTAAAGCAATCAATGGAGACATTTAGTACTCGTATTAGAGGCGTTTTTGTCAGTAGCCCGATGACGAATGCACGCTCAGCAGCTCCGATTACTTTGCTTCAAACTTCTCATTGGCAGTACAACTGTCAGACAAAAAGAGAGGTTCTAGAGAACTTAGCGATCGCGCTTCAAGACTCAGCGTTTCAGGACGCTAAGCCTGATTTTTGCTGTGTTCAATCCTCTTTGTCTTCTATCATCGGTGGCGTAGGCCTAGCCGCCTACGCTGGCGCTAACCACTTTATAGATAGCTTTGTCGCTCATCAAAATCAGCAGTCGCCTTCTCCCTGGTTCAGCATCAACTGGGATGCCCATACCGAGTCTGAAGAAAACGACTCTAAAAAAGCACTTTCTGCTTCCAAGAACAGTTCTGAAAACATAGCAAGTCAGTCAGCACAGCCAGCCTGGGGCGCAGCCATATCTGATTTTGCGCTGACACCAGACGAAGTTTGGCAAGCAACAGAGCGAATCCTAACTCAAGCAATCCCTGGACAGATTATTGTATCCAAAGGCGATCTACGATCTCGCTACCAAAAATGGATTCACGCTGTTCCTCAAACCGTCACGCCAAACGCCGCCGCAAAAAACTACGAAGGAAAAAGCTACAGCCGCCCTCAAATCTCTACAGCCTACGTTGCCCCTCGTGATGATATGGAGGAGAAAATTGCTGCTATTTGGCAAGACCTTTTAGGCTTAGAGAAAGTTGGTGTAGACGATAGCTTCTTTGATTTAGGTGGACATTCGCTTATAGCTATCCAGGTTATTTCGCGCCTAAGAGAAGCCTTTCCAGTGGCTATAGAAATGCGAAATCTGCTGTTTGAAGCCCCAACCGTTGCCAAAATTGCTGATGCCATTCGTCAGCAGCTACCGCCGGAGCAAGAGATAGACGAGATGGCCGCGCTCCTTGCTGAGGTGCAAGCCCTTTCAACAGAAGAAGTTCAGGCCCAACTAGCTGGAGGTGAAAAATGAGTCAGTTTTATCAACAGCTAGCGACACTAACGCCAGAGCAGCGGGCGCTGCTAGCGCAAAAGCTCGCTGCCAAGGGTCTAGAAAAAGGCTTAAAAACGCTTGGCGCGTCTGCTATTCCCTCCATTACTGACAGAGATCAACCTCTTCCTCTCTCTTTTGCTCAACAAAGACTGTGGTTTGTGCAGCAGCTAGATCCACAGAACACGGCCTATAACGTAGCTAGCGTACTGAGGTTGGAAGGTGCGCTTGATATTTCAGCTTTAGAAAAGAGTCTGAGTGCGCTCGTAGAAAGGCATGAAACATTTCGTACTCACTTTGAGCTGAGAACAGATGAGAACGGGCAGCAGCAGCCTGTTCAAGTCATCAGCTCACCTAGACCGGTTCATCTAGAAGTGGAAGCCTGTTTGGGAGTAGAGTCGCAGACAGCTGTTGAAAAAAAGATTGCTGCATTAACTCAACAGCCGTTTGACCTCTCACAGCCTTTACTGAGAACAGCTTTGCTTCAGGTTGCAGCAGACAGCTATCTGCTGGTGCTCACGACGCACCATATCATCAGCGATCGCTGGTCAGTTATGGTCTTTTTAAGAGAAATGACGCTGCTATATCGTGCCTTCTCGCAGGGGCAGCTGTCGCCGCTAGCCCCGTTGAAAGTTCAGTATGCCGACTGGGCCGTTTGGCAGCGTCAGCAGCTAAAAGGAGAAAAGCTAACGGCGCAGATTGACTATTGGCAACGTCAGCTTTCTGGCGAGTTACCTGTGTTGGATTTACCGTTCGATCGATCTTATGGTGCGATCGCTACTTACGAAGGGAGTCAGGTTCCATTTACGCTTTCGCAATCGCTCTCACAGAAGCTAAAAACGTTGAGTCGTGATTACAGCACCACACTGTTTACACTGCTTCTAACCGCCCTCAAAGTGCTGCTGCATCGCTATACCAACAGTGATGATGTTGTGATCGGCAGCGATATTGCGAATCGCGATCGCATTGAGACAGAGAGCTTAATCGGTCTACTCGTCAATACGTTAGTCTTCCGCAGTGATTTGTCGAACAATCCGCGTTTCTGCGATTTGTTGCAGCAGGTAAGAGATACGGTATTAGATGGGCTGGCTCACAAAGATCTACCGTTCGAAAAGCTGGTTGAAGTGATTAACCCAGAACGGCACCTGAGCCAAATGATGCCGCTTTTCCAGATAAAGCTGGACTTGCAGCAGGTGGACGTAAAGCCGATGATGCTAGATGGGCTCACCATTACCCGCTATCCGCTGCCTGAAACGCAGGCAAAGTATGAGCTGCGCTTAAATTTGCAAGACACGCCTGAAGGCATTACAGGTCAAGCTGAATACAACAGCGATCTGTTCGATCGCAGCACGATATTACGAATGCTGACTCACTTCGAGACCCTGCTATCTGATCTGATAGAGTCTCCCGAAAAACAGCTCTCTGAGCTATCTTTGCTCAGCGTTGAAGAAAAGTCGCAGCTGGCTAAGTGGAATCAGACTCAGAAAGCCTATCCGACCGCGCAATGCGTCCATCAGCTGTTTGAAGCACAGGTAGAAAAAACGCCAGATGCGATCGCTATAACGGATGGTCAAAAGTCTCTTTCCTATGCGGAGCTCAATGCTACTGCTAATCAGCTGGCTCACCACCTGCGCGGTATCGGCATTCGGGCATCTGCCGATACTCCGCAAACCGTAGGTATTTGCCTAGAGCGCTCCTGCGAAATGGTGGTGGCCCTGCTAGCAACGCTCAAAGCTGGCGCGGCCTACGTTCCTCTTGACCCAGCTTATCCATCAGAGCGGCTGGCGTTTATCGCTAAAGACGCTCAGCTTTCAGCGCTTTTGGTCCGAGGTGAAGTGGCTACGCTTGAAACAGAATCTTCGGTGACGGTCGTTGATATCGCAAACGTTTCTAAAAAGTTATCTACGGCAAACCTAGACACGCGTATATCTCCCAAAGCCCTATCCTATATTATCTACACCTCTGGCTCAACAGGCCGACCAAAAGGGGTTGCGATTCAGCATCGAAATACTGTTGCATTGTTACACTGGGCAAAAGAACAGTTTTCATCTGCTGAGCTTTCTGGCGTACTGGCCTCAACCTCTATCTGTTTTGACCTCTCTATTTTTGAAATATTTGTGCCGCTGAGCTGGGGTGGCTGTGTGATCGTTGTAGAAAACGCCCTGGCTTTACCTCAGTGCGTTTCACCTGTTGCTGTTAGCCTGCTTAATACTGTTCCTAGCATACTCACACAGCTGTTAAAAGTTAGCCCGCTTCCTACCTCTATCCAAACCGTCAACCTAGCCGGAGAAGCTCTACCCGTCTCGCTCGTACAGCAGCTTCAACAAATCCCTCACGTCAGCAAGATTTACAATCTCTACGGCCCATCTGAAGACACGACCTACTCTACCTGCACGCCGCTACACAAGCGCACATTTACTGCTGCTGATACTCATGTTCCGATTGGTAGACCGATCGATAATACGCAAGCTCACGTTTTAGATCGCTACGGTCAGCTGGTGCCTGTCGGCATAGCGGGTGAGCTACATCTCGGCGGTGCGGGTGTTGCACAGGGGTATCTCAATCGGCCGAAGTTAACAGCTGAGCAGTTTGTGTCTGGCTGCTACAAAACAGGCGATCGCGCTCGCTATCTTCCAAATGGAGATTTACAGTTTCTAGGCCGTCTTGACAATCAAGTTAAAATTCGTGGCTTCCGAATTGAGATTGGAGAGATTGAAGCGGCCTTGTGCCAACAAGATGAGGTTCAAGCAGCCGTTGTCACTACGACAGATGATGAGGGTAAACAGCTGGTTGCATACGTAGTGGTGCAAAAACCTGCACAAAAAGATGCGCTTATGCGACAGCTGCGTCACGATCTAGCGCAGCATCTACCTGCTTACCTCATTCCTACGCGCTGGGTCGCTCTAGACAAATTGCCGCAGCTGCCAAATGGCAAGGTGGATCGGCGAGCACTACCAAAGCCTGATGCTCAGGCGAGCCAAGCGTACGTTGCCCCTCGTTCAGCGCTAGAAAAAACGCTCGCATCTATCTGGCGCAATGTACTTAATAAAGAGAAAATTGGTATCTATGATAATTTCTTTGAGCTGGGCGGACATTCTCTTTTAGCCATTCAAATCGTAGCTCAGGCAGAAAGTGAGCTCCAACGCCAGGTGCCTCTGCGAGCGTTCTTCCAGTCGCCTTGTGTTGCAGAACTAGCGCAATACATAGAAGAGAAGAGACAAGAGAACAGAAAAGAGAACGAGCAATCAATTCATTCAAACAGTAGCCGATCTGAAATTGAACCCGATGCATCGCAGCGACATCAGCCCTTTCCTTTAACTGATATTCAACAGGCCTATTGGATTGGGCGATCGCAAGCTTTTGAACTCGGTAATATTGGTACCCATGGCTATCGCGAGATTGAGGCGAAAGGTCTGGGCATTGAACGAATAGAGCAAGCTCTCAATCTGTTGATTGAACGACATGACATGTTAAGAGCCGTCGTTAAACCTGACGGACAGCAGGTTATTTTGCCAGAGGTGCCTGGCTATAAAATTCAAATCAGTGACCTCAGCGAATGCTCAAAAGATGAACGATTTGAAGCATTCGCTGCGTTCCGTAATCGCCTTGCTCATCAAGTATTCACACCAGAACAATGGCCGCTTTTTAATATTGAAGCGGCCCTACTGCCCGGCGATAAGGTTCGCTTCTTTGTCAGCTTTGACGTGCTGATTGGTGACGCTTGGAGCTTTCAGCTGTTAGGTAAAGAGATGGCTCAGCTGATTAAGGGAGAAGCCCTACCTTCGATTAGCCTCAGCTTTCGAGACTACGTGGTAGCGCAGCAGGCGTTTCAAGAAACGTCAGCTTATGACGAAGCGCTGAGCTATTGGCAGTCTCGCATATCTACGCTGCCATCTGCGCCTGCACTGCCGCTAACAACAGCGCCCAGCCAGATAAAAGTACCCCGGTTTGAACGGTGGAGTGGCCGATTGGAAGCGGCTGATTGGAAGCGCTTGAAGCATTTGGCAAACGAGGCTTCGTTGACGCCGTCTGGTGTTGTCCTAGCTGCTTTTTCAGAAGTGCTCACTGCTTGGAGTCAGTCGCCCCGCTTTACACTAAATCTGACGCTGTTTGATCGCCTGCCGCTACATCCAGAGGTTAACAGAATTGTAGGAGACTTTACGGCATCTACGCTGCTGGCGATAGACAACAGTGCTCATGAGTCTTTTACCGAGCGGGCGCGGCGCCTTCAGGCTCAGCTATGGGAAGACTTGGACAACCGAGCTGTTAGCGGTGTGCGAGTCTTAAGAGAGTTAGCGAGAGCGCAGGCCAATAACGGAGCTGCTAAGGGAACTGGCGTGCTGATGCCAGTCGTGTTTACCAGCACGCTAAACCAGATAATTCCGCAGACCGAGTCGCGGGCATGGCAAACCGAGACGGTCTACAGCGTCAGTCAAACGTCACAAGTGTATTTGGATCACCAGGTGTCGGAGATTGCTGGTGCGCTGGTGTTTAACTGGGATGCGATCGCTGATCTCTTTCCAGAGAATCTGCTAGATGACATGTTCACCGCCTACCACCAGCTGCTACACCAGCTGGCCAAAGATGCCTCTTACTGGCAAGATACTCCTCGGCTTTCGCCTACGCATCAGGCGCTGGCGCTCAACCAAACGCAAAAAACATTTCCAAACGGTGACGCGCTATTACATCAGCTATTTTTTGAACAGGCGAAGCAGCAGCCAGAGCATTCGGCGGTTATTACACCTAGCAGAACGCTTTCTTATCAAGAGATAGCCGCGCGATCGCATGCCTTATCTTTACAGATTCAGTCGCTAGGCGTTCAGCCTAATCAGCTAGTTGCCGTTTCTATTGAGAAAGGCTGGCAGCAGGTTGTTGCCGTGCTAGGTATTTTGAAGGCAGGCGCGGCCTATGTGCCGATTGACCCATCGCTGCCGCAGGCGCGACGACAGCAAATGCTAGCAGATACTGCTGCTGAGATAGTTGTTACCGATGAAGATAACAATCTCGATTGGCCAGATGAGCTAACGCAACTTTATGTAGGTGAAAAGGCAGTTAAGTCTTTCTTAGACTTTGATAGAGACTTGAATACAGGAACTGTTCAAAAAGCAACAGATTTAGCCTACATTATCTACACCTCTGGCTCTACTGGCAAGCCCAAAGGTGTGATGATAGATCACCGGGGCGCGGTGAATACTATTTTGGACATTAACCAGCGGTTTGGCGTTAAAAGTAGCGATCGCACCTTCGCGCTTTCTTCTCTCAGCTTCGATCTTTCCGTCTACGATATTTTTGGCACCCTAGCTGCCGGGGCTACTATCGTCATCCCCGCTGCTGAGCAGGCTAAAAATCCTACTCACTGGCGACAGCTCCTTGCCAAACATGGTGTGACTATCTGGAACACTGTACCCGCTTTGATGCAGCTGCTAGTCACAGCGCTATCGACCACCAAATCAGACAACAGCTATTCTCTACGCCTAGCTCTACTCAGCGGTGACTGGATTCCTCTGACGCTCCCCCACCAAATTAAACAGCATTTTCCTGCTGCTCAAGCTATTAGTCTTGGAGGTGCCACCGAAGCGGCTATCTGGTCTATCTTCTATCCTATTGGGTCAATAGATCCCACCTGGCGCAGCATTCCCTACGGTCGTCCTCTCTCTAACCAGCAGTGGTATGTCTTAGATGAGCATCTTCAGCTGCGTCCGCCTTTGGTGCCTGGACAGCTGTATATCGGCGGTAAAGGTGTGGCAAAAGGCTATTGGAATCGCCCCTTGCTAACCGCCGAAAGATTTATCGCGAATCCTTTTGCAGACGCAAATGCAACAGAATCAACAGTGCTGTATAAAACGGGTGATTTGGGCCGCTATCTACCAGATGGAAATATCGAATTTCTGGGCAGAGAAGACTTTCAGGTGAAAGTGAATGGCTACCGCGTTGAGCTAGGTGAAATTGAGAGCGCCTTGCAGCAGTACTCGGCAATTGAAATAGCTGTGGTAGAAGCTATTGGCACACCGCCTGAACTCATCGCTTACGTCGTGCCTCAGCTGAATGCTGTTGAGAATACGCTCAGCCAACCTCTAGCAAAATTAGACTTTAAGCAACAGCAGCTAGGCATTCGTGAGCTTTCAGAGCAAGCACATGAACAGTCGATTGTTTTGCCTACTGCACCCTCAACTGCAGCGTCTGAAGAGAGATTCCTGAGGCGGCAAAGCCATCGCCAGTTTCTTCTTCAACCGATTGCGCTAGCGTCTTTTAGTCATTTTCTCAGCGCGCTGAGCGGTCACACTTTGCACGATTCACCGATACCTAAATACCGCTATGCCTCTGCGGGAAGTCTCTACCCGATACAGACTTATATACAGATAAAAGAAAGCCGAATTGAGAATCTTCCGCCTGGCTGGTATTACTATCACCCAACTCAGCACCGTTTAGTAACGCTTTCTGTTAAAGATAAAGAGAGCGCATTAGATGTAAATAGAGACCTATACGGACCCAATCAACAGCTGCATCGGGATAGCGCCTTCTCGATTTTCCTCGTGGCAAATATGGATGCGATCGCGCCTATCTACGGTGATAAAGCCAGAGACTTTTGTTTGATTGAGACTGGCTATATAGGCCAGCTCTTAATGGAACAGGCCGCTGACTTCGATTTAGGGCTCTGTCCTATTGGCGGATTTGACAGCCAAGTACTGATGAAGACGCTAAACCTATCGGCGCAGCATCAGCCGCTTCATGCCCTAGTTGGCGGTGCCATTGATCCTAATTGGAATCAGCAGTGGATGGCTATCAATCAATCATCAAAGGCTACAGCCGATACGCTCACCAACAAACTGACGACTTCACTTAAGCAGCACTTGGCAAACAAGTTGCCTAGCTACATGGTGCCGACACGCTACCAAATACTCAGCAGCCTACCCCTCACAGCTAACGGAAAAGTAGATAGAAAGGCATTGCCTAGACCTCAGCTAGGCAAACAAACAAAATATATAGCGCCAACAACACCAACAGAAGAACGTATTGTTAGTTTATGGCAAACACTGCTAGAAACAGAAAAAGTCGGCATACAGGATAATTTCTTTGAGATAGGCGGCAACTCCTTAAGTGCTATGCAGCTACTCTCACAGCTGCAAAATACCTTTTCAATAGAACTCACGGTTACTCAGCTTTTTGGCGCACTGACCCCAGCTTTACAGGCCGAGTTAATCGACAAACTCAGCGTGAGTCAATGTGAGAATACTCAGACTGCTGAACAGCAGAGCGCGAGTCAATCAGCTGGTGATACGATTCCTCGCAGGCGTAAGACTATTTCTTCGTCCAACGGTTTACCTAACGTGGGCGAGCTATCAGACGAAGCGGTAAGCGATCTGTTAGGTCAGCTACTTGCTACAGACAGTCAGGAGGTGAGCGAATGAGTCCTGTAAATTCTCCTGATATCTCTAAGCTCACCGCTGAGCAAAAGCGTGTTCTGCTCGCTCAGCTAATGCAGCAACAGGCCGCTCAGCTCGCCCCTTCTCATACCGCGCCACTATCGTTTGCACAGCAGCGTCTTTGGTTTATTGATCAGCTTCAGCCCGGTCAAACGGTGTATACCATTCCGGCAGCGCTAAGGCTGCAAGGGCAACTGCAAGTTGATGTTTTGCAGCGCTGCCTGGATGAAATTATTGCTCGTCATGAGGTGCTGCGAACTCGGTTTGTTGTCGCTGAAGGAGAGCCTGTACAGAAGGCTGTTCTTCAACAGAAGATTGAGCTATCAGTGATTGAAATAGCGGATATATCTAGTGAATCAGCCGTTGAATCAGCAGAGGTCGAACTCGCAGCATCTGATTCTGTTCTTTCTCAGCTGCGGCCTTATCTTCAGTCGCTAGTGGCGAAACCTTTTGACTTGGCAACAGGGCCTCTGCTGCGCGCGCAATTGATTAAGCTCAGCGAGCATGATTACGTGTTAGCCGTCACTGTTCATCACATTGTTGCAGACTACTGGTCGCTTAAGGTGCTGATGAAAGAGATCGCGCTGCTGTATCAGGCTTTTTCACATCAACAGCCTTCGCCACTGCCCGAGCTGCCTATTCAGTACGGTGACTATGCCCAATGGCAACGCGACCAGCAGTCAGCTTCAGAAAAAGAGACCCAGTTCAACTATTGGCTTACAAAACTTGCTGAACCGCCCGCTGTTTTACAATTGCCGACTGACTATTCTCGCCCAGCGGTACAGCGTTTTAGGGGGGCAAGACATCGCTTCTCGCTCTCCTTGGCGCTATCAGATGCGTTGGCTTCGCTGGCTCAGCGATCGCAAGCGACTCTGTTTATGACGCTACTAGCAGCTTTTAACGTGCTGTTGTACCGATACTCGAATCAAGCCGATATCTTGGTTGGTTCTACGGTGAGCAACCGAGATCGGACCGAAATAAAAGAGTTGATTGGCCTGTTCGTCAATAATTTGGTTTTTCGCTCAACGCTTAGCGCCGAATACTCTTTTGAGCAGCTGCTACAGCAGGTAAAGGAAACTGCGCTTGCCGCCTATGGCCACAAAGACATTCCGTTTGAACAGATTGTTGATGCGTTGCAAATAGACAGACAGCTGAGCCACAACGCGCTGTTTCAGGTAATGTTTATTCTCCACAACACACCAACGTCGTCTTTCTCGCTGCCATCGCTGACGGTCTCTGCGCTAGATTTAGATAACAGCGCTGCTAGATTTGACCTCAGCCTAGATATGTACGAAAACGAATCTGGCTTGACTGGCGTTTTTGAATACAGCACAGACTTATTTAAGCCAAGTACAATCGCGCGACTCTGCGGTCACTTTACAACGCTACTACAGGAGATTGTTGCTACCCCAGATGCGGCTATCGGTTCACTGCCCATGCTCGCATTGGCAGAGGTTCAGAGTCTCGATCAGTGGAACAAAACAGCTGTAGAGATACCGCATCAGTGCGCCCATGAGATAATAGAAGCTCAAACGGAGAAAACACCAGAGGCAATCGCACTTTTAGTTGACCCTGTCCTAGCCGACTATTCCTCGCAGGTTCTTTTACCCGAGCAGCCTTGGACCTACCGGCTGCTTAACGCCAGAGCGAATCAACTGGCGCACTATCTGAAGACCCAAGGCGTCAGTACTGGCGAGCGAATTGCGATCGCTATCAACCGTTCAGCCGAGCTGGTGGTTGCTATGCTGGCGGTACTAAAGCTAGGTAGCGCTTATATTCCACTAGACCCGACACATCCAGAATCGCGATTGCAGTATGTCTTATCAGATGCTGGTGTTTCTCTCGTGCTAGAGTCAGACGCCTCGCTAGGAGGACTCGCCTCGAATTGTTCTACGCTCGATATCAAATGTCTTGCTCAGGACATAGACCAGCAGTCTACAGAAAATCTCTCCATTTCAGTCAGCCCTGACGATCTTGCTTACATCATCTATACCAGCGGCAGCACGGGCCAGCCAAAAGGCGTTCCCATTCGGCACCGCAGCCTCGCGAATCTGTTGGCGGCAATGGCAAACGCGCCTGGTATTGAGACAGAAGATGTCTTTTTAGCCGTGACAACAGTTGCTTTTGATATTGCAACCTTAGAGCTGTTGCTGCCGCTAACAGTTGGCGCAAGACTAGCGATCGCTAGCGCTGAGACTGTTCGAGATAGCGATCGCATGATCGCCCAGCTAGAAAGCGGTGAGATTACCCTTATGCAGGCAACGCCTGCCACCTGGCGCATGCTGCTAGATTCTGGCTGGAGAGGGTGTGCTAATCTCAAGATTCTTTGTGGCGGTGAAGCTCTAGGTCTAGCGCTTGCACGGCAGCTTCTATCCTGCGGCAAAGAACTCTGGAATCTCTACGGCCCGACTGAAACAACTATCTGGTCTGCGGCTATTCAGCTGAATGAAGAGATTTTAGACAAAGGCTTCGTCCCAATCGGCTCACCTATCGACAACACAACCTTCCACATTCTGGACCAACAGCAGCAGCTTGTTCCTATGGGTGTGCCTGGTGAGTTGTACATTGGTGGCTTAGGCCTGAGCTCTGCCTACCTCAACCGGCCAGCACTAACCGCTGAGCGGTTTATCTCTCATCGGGGTGAAACCCTCTATAAGACCGGAGATCTCGTTCGCCGCCATGCTAGCAATACGCTAGAGTACATGGGCCGCCTTGACCATCAGATAAAGCTGCGCGGCTATCGCATAGAGCTTGGTGAAATTGAAGCTGTTCTTAATCAGCACGACGATGTCGAGCAGTCTGTGGTTGTGCTCCGTACCAGCGAGAGTGGTGAACCTCAGTTGACTGCCTATTGCAAAGTTTGGCCTGATGTTGAGCTAGGCGTTAATCCTATTAACCTGCAGCAGGATATTGGTAAACGGCTACCGGCTTACATGCTGCCAACTGCCTACGTATTGCTGTCTGATTTTCCGCTAACGCCAAACGGCAAAATAGACCGCAAGGCGCTGCCGGAACCCAGAGAAAATCACTCCAATACAGAGTTAGTACTCCCTCAAACGCCAACAGAACAGATAGTTGCCACTATCTGGGCAGAGGTTCTAGGCGTCTCTACTGTCAGCACTACCGAAAACTTTTTCGAGATTGGCGGTCACTCTCTCTTAGCCGCTCGGATGATTGCCCGGCTCCAGCCTGTTTTTAATGTCAGCATACCTTTAAGTGCGCTATTCGCAGCGCCCACGCTCTCGGCCTTCGCCGCGACTATTGACACTACTTTACAAGGTAATGACTTTGCGCCTGTTCAGGCAGTCGACCGGGCACAGCCATTGCCATTATCATACGCTCAGCAGCGCCAGTGGGTACTCTCCCAGTTAGAACCCGACAGCGGTTTTTACAATATTCCAGCCGCGGTGCGTTTAGAAGGCGCGCTTTCACTGCCGCGATTAGAAGAGACTTTGGCTTTTCTGTGCGATCGCCATGAAGAACTACGCACTGTATTTATATCTGATGATGGCAAGGCAAAGCTAGAAATTTTGCCAGCGGTCACACCCGTTGTCTCTTTTGTCGATGCTAGAGAGAGCATGCTGTCCGAGTTGCAGGTCAAAGCTAGGCTCGCTGCCGCTGCGAGAGAGCCTTTTGATTTAGGAATGGCTCCACTGATGCGAGTTGAGATTGTTCGTACAGCAAAGCAAACTTATTTTGTTCTACTGGTATTACACCATATTATTGCTGATGCTGATTCAATCAATATATTGTTGCGAGAGATGGTCTCTGCCTACAATCAGCTGTTGGAGAACACCACCGTTGCCCTACCTGCTCTACCTTTGCAGTATGTGGACTACGCAAGATGGCAACAGCGCCTTGATACTACCCATCAGCTGGAATACTGGAAAGCACAGCTGCAATCTCTACCGCCTTTGTTAGCGTTGCCGACTGACTATGTTAGACCTGCTACGCAGCAGTTCGAGGGTGACAGCTATCGATTTACACTGACGTCTCAGCAAACAGAAGCTGTCAGGCAGCTAGCGCAACAGCATAGCGCAACACTGTTTATGACCCTGATGGCCGTCTTTCAAAGTCTGCTACACCGCTATAGTACTGGTGCAGACGGTGGCGCAGAAAGTTTGGTGGTAGGGACGCCCATTGAGAGTCGTCCGCAGGCATCTTTAGAAAACGTCTTAGGAATGTTTGTGAACACGCTTGTCCTGCGAGGCGACTTTTCAAAAGAGATTACCTTTGCTGAATTCTTAGCGCAGATTCGCTCTACTGCGATCGCAGCCTACGCCAACCAAGACATTCCGTTTGAGCAGCTGTTAGACGTTCTAGATGTGCCTCGTAACTGGAGCCATTCACCCCTATTCCAGGTAATGTTTATTTGGCGAGCGGCTAAGCCAACCCGCTCAAAACAAAACGCTTCAAACTCTGCTGAGTCAAGCCATCTGCTAAATTGGCAACCCGTCCAGCTTGACAACAATACAACCAAAGTAGACCTGACGCTCTCTATGTCTGAGGAGACTGCCGCAGAAGGGGCCTATATCAGCGGTAAGTTCGAGTATCGCAAGGATCTGTTTAAGGCAGGCACGATTGAAAGGATGGCGGACGCTTTCTGTACGCTGCTAGACGCTGTTGTTAAAACGCCAGATAGGCCTATTCAGCAGCTGTCATTGGTTAGTAACAGACAGAAGAAACAGCTGAAACTATGGAACGACACCTCACGCAGTTATCCCTCTGAGCTATGCCTGCATCAGCTGATTGCGCAGCTGATGGAAAGATCACCTGAGGCACCTGCTCTCATCACGTCTACTCACACTCTTTCCTACCGAGAGCTAGATGCCAAAGCGAATCGTCTAGCGGGCCAGCTACAGACATTAAAGCTAAGTCCCGATTCTAGAGTTGGCATTTGTTTAGACCGTTCAGCAAATTTAATTATTGCCATCCTAGCCGTCCTCAAAGCGGGTGCTGCCTACGTCCCGCTAGACCCTTGCTATCCATCTGACAGACTGACCTACATTTTGGAAGACGCTCAGGTCTCTGTCGTTATTACTCAATCTGACTACGAGACGCTGGTCAAAAGAGACGCTCGGACTATATTGCTAGATTCTCAGGAATTGCCGACAGCTAGCGACTATTTAGTCTCTTCTATAGAAACTACGCACAACAACCTCGCATACATCATTTACACCAGTGGCAGCACCGGTAAACCGAAAGGTGTCGCTATTGAGCATCGCAGTCCGGTTGCGCTAGTTCAGTGGGTAATCGATACATACTCACCCGCTCAACTATCAGGCGTACTTGCAGCAACCTCTGTTTGTTTCGATCTCTCCATTTTTGAAATATTTGTTCCGCTTAGCTGCGGGGGATGTGTGATTCTTTCAGAAAACGTTTTACAGCTGCCGGAGCTAATAGCTGCTGACAAGGTTACTTTAATCAATACGGTACCTACTGCGGTCGCAGAACTCATTCGCATCAACGGCATTCCAAGCAGCGTTTCTACTATCAATCTTGCGGGAGAGCCCATTCCGTCATCTTTGGTCAAACAGCTGTATGCTGTGGAGTCAGTCCAACAGGTTTTCAACCTGTACGGACCTTCAGAAGATACAACTTACTCTACCCACACATTGCTTTCTTTAGCAGAAACCGAAAGAGGTCTCACCGTTCCTATCGGTCGTCCTATTGCAGGCACTCAAGCATATGTTCTAGATAATCAGAAAAGCCTTGTTCCTATAGGAATGCCTGGTGAACTCTACCTGGCTGGAGACGGACTTGCTCGTGAATATTGGAATCGGCCCGCGCTGACAAAAGAGCGATTTGTTGATTGCGATTTTGCTGTTGATGAAGCTGTTGATAAGACTGTTGATAAGAAAACAAGTGTCACGCTCTACAAAACTGGAGATTTAGCTCGCTATCGCCCAGATGGCCAGCTTGAGTTTCTCGGGCGGATTGATCAGCAGGTGAAAATTCGTGGGTTCAGGATTGAGCTGGGTGAAATAGAATCTGTACTTCTACAGTCTTCTCAGGTGGTGCAGTCGGCGGTAACAGTGTGGAATGATGAGCGGAACAACCGTCGTTTAGTTGCCTACATTGTTCTTGCTAATATGCCTAGTGACGTGAGCCTTGGCAAGGCTCTGCTGCTGACTTCAGATATCTTTGCAGAGGTGCAATCGCTTCTCCAAGCATCCTTGCCAGACTACATGATCCCTACGATCATTGTGCCTCTACAAGCTCTTCCACTACTACCGAACGGAAAAATCAACAGAACGGCGCTCCCCGATCCTCTCTTTGAAGCAATACCTGTAGCGGAGCCGCTTTCGTCGTCTGAGACAGAGCTGTCTACAACAGAAAGAACGCTTGTCAATATATGGCAAAACTTGCTAAATCAGCCAGTCGGCCTTCACGATAATTTCTTTGAGCTAGGTGGCGATTCTATTCTAGCGATTCAGGCGATCGCCCAGGCACAGCGCTCCGGTCTCTATTTCTCACCCCGCGACCTTTTTCAATACTCTACCGTTTCTCAGCTAGCAACCGTCGTTAAATCAAAAGCCCACTCGCAAGTTCAGCAAGAACCTGTTGTTGGTGTTGTCCCACTTGCCCCCATTCAGCACTGGTTCTTTTCGCAAGATTTAATCAATCCTCATCACTGGAATCAGTCTATTTTACTGAGCGTAAAGCAGGGGCTTCAGCCAGAGATTTTAGCGCGATCGCTTCAACACCTGATAAACCATAACGATGCTCTTAGAGCAACTTTTCATCGAACAGAACAGGGTTGGCAGCAGAGATACAAAGACCATATCGAAAGTGTGCCTTTGGAAGTTGTTCAATGCGCTGTTGAGGATGCTGCTTCTGCAATTACAGCGAAAGCAGAAGACATTCAAAGCAGCTTTCGCTTAGACAGCGGCCCTCTGTTAAAAGCTGTTTACTACGATTTAGAGACCACAGGAGGTAGAGAGCAGCGCCTTCTGTTGGCCTGTCACCACCTAGTCATTGACGGCGTGTCTTGGCGCATCCTGCTCAGCGACTTACAGATGCTTTATCAGCAGCTTAGCCAATCACCCGATCGAAAAGACGTCGCCCTGCTGCCGCCCAAAACGCTATCTTGCCGTGACTGGGTAAGCCAACTCAAGGGGGCTGATTTTACCGCAGAGCTACCGTACTGGAAGCGTGTTGCAACTGCCTCTGTGGCAACGCTGCCTTTAGACTTTTCAGACGGCGAGAACAAGATGTCTGCTGCCAGCACAATTTCTGTATCGCTATCCTTAAGCCAGACAAAAGAGCTATTAAAAGACGTCCCCGCTGCCTATAGCATCCATGTGGATGAGCTACTGCTGACTGCGCTCGCGCTCACACTCTTGCCTGCGATGAGCAGCGATCAACTGGCGATTAGAATCTTTTTAGAAAGTCATGGACGCTCAGAAGATCACGACCTCTCTCATACAGTTGGCTGGCTGACGAGTCTTTATCCAGTTCTACTGAGCATTTCATCCAAAACAGGAGGTTCCATAACAAACTTGAGCGCGGCAATCAAAACTGTTAAAGAAACGCTCCGAGTGGTTCCAAATCAGGGCCGTGGCTACGGCGCGCTGCGCTATCTACATCCAAAAACTGAAATAAAAACAGCAGTAGAAACTGACTCGCCTGTACGCTTTAACTATCTGGGGCAAACGGATCAGCTATTTGCCCAAAGCGACTGGTTAGCGCCCGCGTCTGAATCAACCGGACCAGCCCGTAGCCCACAAGATTTGCGAGATGTTTTGTTAGAAATAAACGCTGTTGTTAGTCGCCAGCAGCTAACACTGTATTGGACATACAGTGAAGCTCTGCACAAATACGACACAATCGCTAGCTGGGCTACTTCCTACCTCAATCACCTGACGGCATTGATTCAACACTGTTTGTCAACAGATACCGATCATGGCTACAGTCCAACCGATTTTCCTCAAATGGACTTAGAGCAAGGTGAGCTGGATAGTCTGTTGGCTAGCTTAGGAGGTGATGTGTCGTGACTATAAACAAGGGAAGTGCATCGACAGCGCAGCCGCAGAAGCGCAGCAATGTCGAAAACATGTATCCGCTCTCTCCGATGCAGGAGGGACTGCTGTTTCAATCATTGCTTTCGCCTACGGCTGGAACTTACGTTCCTCAGATTTTGCTGTCTTTTTCTGGTCGAGTAGAAGGCGCTCTGTTGAAGCAGGCGTGGGAAGCGGCGATTGCCAGACATAGCATACTGCGCACTGGCTTTTATTGGGAGCAGCGAGACCAGCCTTTTCAGGTGGTGTATCGTCAGCCAACGATAGCTGAAGACATCTGGATAGAACAAGACTGGCAACAGCTCTCAACAGCAGAACAGAAAGCTAAGCTTGATATCCTAATCGCATATAATCGCACAGAGCCTTTCAATCTCAACCAGCCACCGCTGATGCGATTGACGTGGATACGCACTAAAAACAACGCAGGTGAAAACTGCTATTACCTGTTGTGGTGTTATCATCACCTGATTCTTGACGGCTGGTCTGCTAGCCAGCTTTTACAAGAGGTGTTTCAGTCCTACTTTACCCTGACAGGCGGTATCTCGCTGAGCAATAAAGCGACTGTCTATTCCTACGGAGACTATATCGCCTGGCTCGGACGGCAGGATGTCATAAAAGCTGAAAGCTTTTGGCAACGCTATCTACAAGATTGGGCAGGGCCTGTAAGCTTACCAATACAAAGGGCGTATGCAGGCGCGCATGCAACAGATTCAGAGAGAAAACACCTGGGGAAGCCTCTCGCTGAGCAGCGGCGGCCGCTCTCTGCAAAAGCGACCCAAAAGCTAAAAGCCTTTGCTCAAACGCATAAAATAACTCTCAACACCGTTGTGCAGGCTGCATTAGGGCTAGTCCTCAGTCGCTACTGTGATACCTCCGATGTGGTGTTTGGAGCAACCTGTGCCGGACGTCCGGCTGAGCTACCTGGCGTGCTGTCAATGGTAGGGCTGTTTATTAATACGCTGCCGGTGCGTGTTCAGGTAGATCGCAGGGCTACTGTTGTAGAGTGGTTGCAGCAGTTGAGCGCTCAGCAAGCGGAGACTACTGATTACGAATACGTTTCGCTGCGATCGCTTCAAACGCTTTTGAATAATTGTCAAAGCCTATTCGATACGCTGCTGGTGTTTGAAAGCTATCCAGTTTCAACTGAAGCGTTCAGCGCCCAGGCAAACGCTAAAGCAGATTTTCAGCTAGAGAACATTCGGTTTAACGAATGGACGCATTTTCCGCTTACTGTACTCGTTTCTGGAGAAGAACAGATTACTTTTACAGCAAAGTATCATGCTGACAAAATTCTCTCAGATACAGTCGGTCGATTCCTTGGCCATCTTAGCAACGCGATCGCTACTTTCGTAAAGCGACCAATGCGTAAAGTCAGTGAGGTTTCTTTACTGTGCTCAGTCGAAAAGAAACAGCTGGCTGATTGGAATAACACAGCTACTGATGAATATCCTCTAGACAGGTCTTTGCCAGATTTGTTTGAGGCGCAAGTTGAGAAAACACCGGAGGCGATCGCACTTGTCTTTGAAGACCAATCGCTGACCTACCAGGCACTAAACAGCCGGGCCAATCAGCTCGCACATGCGCTGCAAGCTGCTGGTATTGGCCCAGAACAGAGGGTCGCTGTCTACCTTGAGCGCTCCTTAGAGATGGCAATTGCCCTGCTCGCGGCTGTCAAAGTCGGTGCGGCCTACGTGCCTATAGATCCTGAATATCCAGCGGAACAAATCGACTACATGCTTGCAGATGCGGATGTATCGATTGTGTTAAAAGATCTTTCTGCTGGAGAGAACCAGCCGAGCAAAAACCTCGAACGGATGCTGTCGCCTCAGAATAGCGTTTACGTCATCTACACGTCTGGATCTACTGGCCGACCAAAAGGTGTTGTAAATACTCATAAGGGTTTAGTGAACAGGCTCTGCTGGATGCAGAGAACCTACGGTCTGACGACCGGTCAACGTGTCCTTCACAAGACGCCGCTCAGCTTTGATGTCTCTGTCTGGGAGATCTTTTGGCCGCTGCTCAATGGGGCTACTGTGTTGATTGCTAAACCCGGCGGCCACAGAGATAGCGCATACCTGGCTCAGCTGATTCAAACTCACCAGGTTTCTATTGTGCACTTTGTTCCTAGCATGCTGGCGGCCTTTTTAGAATCATCTGAGGCGGCTAAATGTACTACGCTTCAACAGGTTATTTGTAGCGGCGAAGCGCTCCTTCCTACGCTACAAAATCAGTTCTTTCAACAGCTTCCAGAGGCGGCTCTGCACAACCTCTATGGCCCTACCGAAGCCTCTATTGATGTTACCGCTTGGCAGTGCCAGCCCGATGCGCCCACTGTTCCTATCGGTCGCCCAATTTCCAATACTCAAATTCATCTGTTAGATAGCGATCTAAACCCAGTCCCTATCGGCATTCCTGGAGAGATTTATATCGGCGGCGCAGGCGTTGCTAGGGGCTATCTCAATCGACCAGAGTTGACCGCTCAGCAGTTTGTTCCTAATCCCTTTTCTCAGGTCTCTACGTCTAAGACTTCTACGCTTTATAAAACTGGCGATCTCGCTCGCTATTCGGCCGACGGAACAATCGAATATTTGGGTCGCAAGGACAGTCAAATTAAACTGCGCGGTATTCGGATTGAGCCAGGTGAAATCGAAGCGGCGCTGACTGGGCATGCAAATATTCGTCAGGCTGTCGTGATTGCTCGCGACGATCTTTCTGGCGGTAGAGGTCTTGTCGCCTACATTGTGGGAGAAGTGGAACAGCTAGGGGATATGTCACAGACGCTCTCTAAGTTTTTGAAGGAAAAACTACCTGCTGCTATGGTTCCTAGGCAGTTTGTTGTCTTGAATTCGCTGCCACTCACGCCTACCGGCAAGCTCAACCGTCGTGCATTGCCTCGACCAGATCAAACCGCGCAGAAAGCACAAATTTCGCCCCGAAATGAAACAGAACGAGCGATCGCAACCATTTGGTCTTCTGTTCTATTTATGGAAGGTAGTGATAAATCTATTAGCGCTGATGACAACTTTTTCGATCTTGGCGGTCATTCTCTTAGCGCTACACGCGTTAATACCAGGCTGCGCAAACATTTCGATATTGCGCTACCGCTGCAAAGCGCGTTTGAGCATCCCACAGTAGAATCGCTTGCGACCTACATTGATGCGATCAAAGTAGCCTCTTCCCCTTCCACACAGCGACCCACCGGGCACAAGGAGATTGAACTATGAGTCCGATGAATACTGTTCCAGCTAGTAATCGTCTAGATAGTAATATAGAAACCTTTCTCGCTGAGCTGTCTCGCCAGGAAGTAAGACTGTGGATGGAGGGTGAGCGGCTGCGCTGTAGCGGCCCAGAAGCGGTACTTACCCATGAGCTGAACGCTCAGCTGAAGCGGCGAAAGTCTGAAATCATTACCTTTTTACAGCAGTCAAAAGGCGCTCAGACCGCTCCAAAAATTTTGCCTGTTCAGCGACCTAGTAATATTCCGCTTTCCTTCGCACAGCAGCGCCTTTGGTTCCTGCACCAGATGCAGCTAGACTCGGCGGTATACAATCTGCCTTTGGCCATTCGAGTAGGCGGCACTTTAGATGTTCAAGCCTTCACCGAAAGCCTGAACAGAATTGTTCAGCGTCATGAGGTGCTGCGCACTCAGTTCATTACAGTAGACGGCCAACCTGTTCAAAAGATTCAGGAAGCTGTTTCTGTTGAGGTTGATCAGAGAGATCTTCAGCGCCATCGCAATACAGAAGAGGCAGTAAAGCAGGCTGCTATTGACGCCGCTAAAGCGCCTTTTGATTTGGCTCACGATCAGCCGCTCCGCGTTGTGCTACTAAAACTGAGCGAGGATGAGTTTGTTGTTTTATTTACGATACATCACATCGTTGCCGATGCCTGGTCGCAAGAGATTTTAATTCAGGAGCTATCGATCTTTTATCGAGCTGCGCTCTTAGGCAAGTCATCGCCCTTGGCAGATCTGCCGGTTCAGTATGCAGATTTTTCTATCTGGCAGCGTAACTGGCTACAGGGCGAGGTGCTAGCTTCTCAGCTGACCTATTGGCGCGAGCAGCTTGCGGCTAATTCGTCTGTTTTGCAGCTGCCTACAGACTATCCGCGCGCAAGGGTTCAAACCTATCGAGGCGCGGTCGAGCAGTTTTCTCTTTCTAAGGCACTTAGCGATCGCTTAAAGGCGTTAGGACAGACGCAGTCTGCAACGCTGTTTATGACGCTGTTGGCTGCTTTCAAGGTGCTGCTATATCGCTACACTGGCCAGATAGACTTGGCGGTAGGGACACCCATTGCCAATCGCCACCGCGCTGAAGTAGAAGGACTGATTGGGCTGTTTGTAAATACGCTGGTGCTGCGATCGCACCTTACTCCTCAAGCCAGCTTCAAAACTTTGCTAGATCAAATAAAAGCCACCACTTGGGCAGCCTACGATCATCAAGATCTTCCCTTTGAAAAGGTCGTCGAAGTCTTACAGCCAGAGCGCGATCTTAGCTACAGCCCGCTTTTTCAGGTTAAGTTTCGGTTAGAGAATCCACCTCAAAAAACGATTGCGCTGCCTGGCCTTAGCTTCGAGCGTTTGTCTCAGTCAGTCATCACCGCCAAGCTAGATCTTAGCGTAGATTTATACGAAACAGCAGACGGTATCGTGGGTGGATTTGAATACAACAGCGACTTGTTTAAGCCTGAAACCATTCAGCGCATGGTCAATCATTTCAAAACGCTGCTTGCTTCGATTGCCCAAGCCCCAGACGATCCAATTGCCGAGCTGCCTATGCTCACAGCCGAGGAAGTGCAGCAGTTTTTCGCTTGGAACAACACTGACAAATCATATCGCCAAGACTGTTGTTTTCAGCAGCTGTTTGAAGCGCAGGTGGCGAAATATCCAGAGGCGATCGCACTGGTTTTCGATAATCAGCTTTCTAGCCGCCAACCCAACTTACAAGCGCTTACCTACACCGAACTCAACCAGCGCAGCAATCAGCTCGCTCACTATCTTCAATCTCTTGGTGTTGGCCCAGAAACTGTTGTCGGCGTCTGCGTGGCGCGATCGCCTGAAATGATCATTGCACTGCTCGCTGTGCTCAAAGCAGGTGGCGCTTACCTTCCCCTAGATCCAACTTACCCGGCCGATCGTCTCGCCTACATGCTAGACGATGCCCAGGTGCCCATCTTACTCTCTCAAAGTACGCTATCGATTACAGCTGAAACAACCGCTCAGCGCATCAATCTAGATACAGACTGGCCTGCAGATCAGCCCGTCTCAAATCCTCAAAGAACCGCCTGTCCAGATAATCTTGCCTATCTCATTTACACCTCTGGTTCTACGGGCAAACCCAAAGGCGTCCTCATTCCTCACAGCGGCCTAGTTAACCTGACTGAAGATAAAATCCGTGTCTGCGATGTACGACCTGGCGACTGCATCTTGCAGTTCTTTTCTTTCAGCTTTGACGCCTCTATCCCAGAAATTATCATGGCGCTGGCCAGCGGCTCCAAGCTTCTTTTAGCACCTGCTACGGCACTGCTGCCGGGCCCTAATCTTAGCGACCTAATCGCCCGCCACCGCGTCACCCATATCACTATCACGCCATCAGCCCTCACCAGTGTCCCCTACAGAGACTTTCCAGATCTACGCATGGTGCTCGTGGGCGGTGAAGCGCCTGCTCTAGAGTTGATCCAAACCTGGAGCCAAAACCGATTGTTTATCAATGCCTACGGCCCTACTGAAACCACAGTTAACGCGAGTATGGTTCCCTGCGGAAACAATCACTCGATAGAGCCCACGCTGCTACCGAGTACCAACAAACAGCTGTACATTCTTGATAACAATCTTCAGCCGCTGCCTGTGGGCGTCGTAGGAGAGCTGCATATTGGCGGTGTAGGCATTGCTAGAGGCTATCTCAACCGGCCAGCGCTGACGGCTGAGAGATTTATTCCAAACCCATTCACAGCAGCAGATCAAGCAGGAGACTCTCAGAAATCTTTTACGCCTTGCAACTCTATCCTCTACAAGACAGGCGACCTAGCCGTTTATCTGCCCAGTGGCCATGTCAAAATTCTAGGCCGTATCGACACGCAGACCAAAATCCGGGGCTTTCGCATTGAGCTGGGTGAAGTAGAGCGTATTCTGCAATCTCACCCGCAGGTAAAAACAGCGCTGGTCACTGTTAGAGAAGATACTCCTGGAGACAAACGGCTGGTGGCTTACGGTATACCCATCGTGACCGCTAGCGAAGAAAGAGCTACCACAGCAGAAATTCGTCAGTTTGTTGCTGAGACGTTGCCTCAATACATGGTGCCGTCTGTATTTGTATGGCTACCGGCCTTGCCGCTTACACCCAATGGCAAGGTTGATATGAAGGCATTACCTGCCCCCGTTATAGAGACTTCTCGGCCACAAGTCGCGCCACGCAATGAGATGGAAAAGTCGCTCGCGCAGATACTCTCCCAGGTACTTTCTCAAGAGACCGTCGGCATTTACGATGATTTCTTTGATATGGGCGGCCACTCTTTGTTAGCAACTCAGCTGGTGGCGCAGGTACTGGATACTTTTGATGTTGAAATTACAGTGGTTGATCTGTTCGAGGCGACAACGCTAGCAGCTCTAGCGCAAAGAATAGAACAAAAGCAGCGCCTAGCCGAGATGCAGCAGCCGATAAACGAGGATGAAGAGAGAGAGGAAATTGCCCTGTGATTAAGCCTGTAATAAAGATGCAAGTGACAGATTTTGTCGGCTATCTCAGACCCGACGTGATTGCAGAGCCGCTGATTAATCACTGGTATGCATGGAGCTATCTGATCTCGCCTGCTACGGCTTCTCGCTATCTCACGCAGTCGCAGTGTCGGGTAATGCAGTCGTTTATCGATGCGCCGCAGGTTCACGAAAAGACATTGCGCGATCCGGCGATGATGGGTGGAGCCTTTATCCAGCACCCGGCCAGTCGGGTAGACGAAGTGCGATCGCTTCTAGAAACAACAAAGCGAGAACAACGTCAGCTGATCGGTCTGAGTAGTGCGATCGCCCACGCACAAAAACTGCTGGCACAGCATCCACCGGGCGACTCTCTCGAACCTCTCTACGCGCAAATTCCAGAGGCATTAAAAGGCTATGTCGAGCTAGTCTACGATGCTCAAAACAGTGCCTCTATTCGCTTCATTGAAGGGTTGATGTATCGCAGTGAGTACTACAACCCTAGCAGTCAAAGTGTGGCGCTCTGCGTCGGAGATTGCGATCAGCGTGCCTTTGTGATGAGTACGCCTCGCCTGTCGGATGAAAGCAGCTTGCGCTTAAATCTTCCTTTTATAGACCCTCGGCTAGATCAGCTCTTTCAGATGCGCCACAAGCCGGGGTCCGTCGATTCGATGGCGGCTCTCTTAAGTATTCCAGAAAAAGAGCGTTCTTTTTTCTACAGGCTCTTTACTGCTGAGCCTCCTCGTCTATCTAAACCCTATGCAGACGGCGGTATCAGAGTGCGCTACTTCGGTCATGCCTGCGTCTTGATCGAAACTGCCGAGGTCTCCATTCTCTGCGATCCGCTTATCAGCTACGAGCATCCCACCGGCATGTCTCGCTACAGCTACACTGATCTGCCTGAGACCATTGACTACGTTCTAATCACCCATAATCACCAAGACCACGTCATGCTCGAAACGCTGCTACAGCTGCGGCACAAAATCAAGCATCTCGTTGTGCCTAGCAGCCAAAAGGGCGCTCTCCTGGATCCTTCTCTCAAGCTGGCGCTACAGCAGATCGGATTCTCTCAGGTGTTGACCTTAGACGAGTTAGAAAGTGTTGAGCTGCCAGAGGGAGAAATCATCAGTATTCCTGTGCTAGGTGAGCATGGTGATCTTAACATTGCCACTAAAAACGCCTATTGGATTGTGCTCAAAGGCCGCTCTATTCTCTGTGCCGCCGACTCTAACAATCTAGACTCTACCCTCTACACTCACATTCATCATCTTTTGGGTGATCTTGACCTGTTGTTTCTCGGTATGGAATGTGATGGCGCGCCCTTCACCTGGGCGTACGGGCCGCTGCTACCGAATGCGGTCCCTCACAAACAGGCTCAAACTCGTCGCTTAGATGGATCTAACGCGGTACGCGCGCAAGCGCTAATTGACTGCCTTAATCCGCAGCAGGTATACGTTTACGCGATGGGGCAAGAGCCCTGGCTGACCTATATTACCTCTATCGACTATGCGCCTGATGCTGCGCCAATTGTAGAATCTGACCGGTTGATTGCGGCCTGTAGAGCGCAAGGTAGAGTGTGCGATCGCCTTTTCGGCCAGTACCAGATAACCCTATCTCCTGCTAAAGCACCTGTTAAAAAACAAGCACCTATTCCGGTTGTTGAATTTTCTCAAACCTCTCACAATCAACAACTCTCTACAGTGCCAAAGCCGCCTGTCTCATCTGCCATTCGCTCTGACTTGTCTATGCCTGCCGATACCCTGACACCCTTTCTCAACCATCTGCAAACCCTTGATGTTCGCCTGTGGCTAGAAGGTGATATCCTGCGCTGCAACGCGCCTAAAGGGTCGCTCACACCTGCGCTGACCGCTCAGCTAAAAGAGAATAAACCGGCTATTATTGCTTTGCTCAAGGGCAGCACTGTTGTCTCGCCGCAACCGGATACTCCAGAGTCTTTTGACAAGCGCAAAACAGCACACATAGCCGACTGGCAAAAAGACGTTCAGCTACCGGCTGAGATTCGTCCCAATCGCTCTAATGCTTCGAGCACACTTACCAATATTCTCCTAACTGGCGCAACTGGCTTCCTTGGCGCATTTCTTCTTGATGAGCTACTCCACCAAACCGAAGCTACTATCTATTGCCTAATCCGTGCATCTGACGCTGCTGAGGCGCTGATTAAACTCAAGCAGCGTCTCAGCGAATACAGAATTTGGCAGCCTGCCTTCGAGTCACGCATTCGTATAATCGCTGGCGATCTATCTCAGCTTTACCTTGGCCTCTCGAAGCAACAGTTCTACACGCTATCTGACCAAATTGATGCCATCTATCACAATGGCGCTCAGGTGCACCATATTTCTCCCTACGCTCAGCTGAGGGCTGCTAACGTCCTGGGCACCCAAGAAATCCTCAGGCTTGCCTGTCACGGTACGCCCAAACCACTGCACTATACCTCCACGCTGAGCGTGCTACCTCCTATTCCCCCTTCTGGCCAAACCAAAATCTCCGAGCAGATTGATCTAAGCCAGTATCCTGTGCCTGTTGGTGGCTACAACCGCAGCAAATGGGTCGCCGAACATTTGGTAGCTGAGGCTCAAAACCGTTATTTGCCGACTACTATCTATCGGCCCGGTCCTATCTCTGGTCACAGCCAAACGGGCGTTTTTAACCCTAATGACTTTCTTTATCGCCTGATGCAGGGCTATGTTCAGTCTGGCATAGCGCCTGAAGGAGAAACCCCGCTCGATCTGCTGCCAGTTGACTACGCTGCTAAAGCGATTGTCTATCTCTCCAGACAGCCTGCGGCTGTTGGCAAAGCCTTTCACCTCATTCATCCACGCCCAGCACCCTCAGATTTGTTGTTTGACGCCTGTCAGCTCGCAGGCTATTCCATCAGACGCGTTCCCTACAACATTTGGCACCAAAAGCTTCAGCACATCGCTAAAGATGACCCAGCTCATCCGCTATATCCTCTAGCGGCTCTCTTTGCCTCTCGCCAAAATAGTCCTGAAAATGCTGCTCAAACTTCTTTCGAAACTTCTTTAGAAATTCCCTTTGACACCAGTCAAACCTATTCCTTGCTAAAAGATGCACCCTTTGATTTGCCTCCGCTCGATCTTTCTCTTTTCAACACCTATGCCAGAGCTATGCTGCCAAGCAAAACTCACATCTCCCCGCCTGTGTTGACCTAAATCTGTTCATCATTCATTGTTATCATCATGACTCGCTACGCCGACTACGACAATTGGGCATGGCTGTACAACCAAACGATGGGCCCAGAGTACAGCCAGCCCCAGCTAGATCTATTGAAGCGCGTTCTTTTGCCCTATATTCCTTGCAATGGTGAGATTCTAGATCTGTGCTGTGGTACCGGACAGCTCATACAGCCTTTGGTGGAGAGGGGCTATAAGGTCTCGGGGCTAGATGGCTCTGAAGATATGATCAGCTATGCTCGCAAAAACGCGCCGCAGGCTACTTACTATGTAGAAGATGCTCGTACATTCGATTTAGAGAACCGCTTTGACGGTGTTTTTTCGACTAGCGCATCGCTCAATCACCTGATGAGTATAGAGGATCTAACGCAGGTATTTGAGCGGGTTTACAATGCGCTAAAGCCGGGTGGCATGTTTGTTTTTGATCTCAACCATCCTAGTCAGCTGGAGCGGTGGTGGCAGGGGCAACCGACTGAAGGTGAACTCAATGCCTACTACGCCTGGATGATTATCCCTCACTACGACGCTAGCTCTGCTACAGGAGACTTTCAGGTCACTATTTTTCAAGCGCTGAATCGTTCGCTGGGCCTGTTTGATAAACTTCTTCTTCCGCTTAAGCGGCTAGTGTACAGGCTACTTAGCCGTCCTCGTTTTGTTGGTCTGCGGCTCAAGCTGATACAGAAGTTAAATAAGATTGAGCCTCATTGGAAGTGCAAAGAGCTTGTTTATCCAGTTAAAGGTCATAGTCTAGACTCAGTCAAAGAGGCGTTAGACAAAACGGGCTTTCAGACGGTTTCTATTCAAACAATTGATGGCCGATTGGAGATAGATAACAACCATTCAGCCCACTTTGTTTGTGCAAAACCGACGCTTATAAAGCAGTCTCAAGCTCAGCGATCGCACTCAGTGGCTACCACGACTCCTACTTAGTCAGTATCAATTAGTCTTTTGTCCCCCCTATGCCCATGCCTACGACTTCCTTGCAAACCAAACAACAGCATCTGCAGTCTGTCATCGACTGCTACAACCGGCGCACACCCAAGTCAAAGCAGTTTGCTGCGGCCAATCGCTCAGTCCTTGCCGATAAAAGCTCTATTGGTTTTAGCTTTTCACCTGAAACGAAGGAGATGTGCTATCCGGTCGTTGCGACGCGATCGCAAGGCGCAAGATTGTGGGATATCGATGGTAACGAATACATCGATATCCTGATGGGCCTAGGGACTAATCTGTTTGGCCACAATCCACCTTTTATCAAAGCAGCTATTGAACAGCAGCTACAAAAAGGTATTCAAATCGGGCCGCAGTCAGAGCTAGTGAGTACAACTGCTCACCTTGTCAGTGAGCTAACTGGCATGGCGCGTGTCGCCTTCAGCAATACTGGTACAGAAGCTGTGATGACGGCTGTGCGGATTGCTCGGGCCGCCACCGGACGCAACAAAATTGCTGTTTTTACCAATTCTTATCATGGCCACTTCAACGACGCGCTAATGCGGGCACCGCTCAGTGAGTATGCGAGAAAAAAGGCCGTGCGCATCGCTGAGCAAAAGTCCTGGCTAAAACCTTTAGGCTGGCTGCTCAATCAGCGTATTAATGCTCGCGCTGTGCCTGCCGCGATTGGTATTCCAGATGCAGTTTCCCAAAATGTCATTGTTTTAGAATACAACAACTTTCAATCTCTAAATGCGATCAAGGCGCATCAAAAAGATCTGGCTGCTGTCCTCGTAGAACCCGTCCAAAGTCGCTGCCCAGAGCTGCAGCCTCAAACTTTTTTAACCCGCTTAAGAACGCTCACTGAAGATCTTGATATTGCGCTCATCTTTGATGAAATGGTAACAGGTTTTCGAATAGAGCAGGGCGGCGCACAGGCACACTTTGGGATTGCTGCTGATATTGCCACCTACAGTAAGATTGTCGGCGGCGGTCTACCGCTATCTGTCATTGCAGGTAAGCCGCGGTTTATGAATCATATTGACGGTGGTTCGTGGCAGTTTGGTGACGGCTCATCGCCACAGGTCCCCACTACGTTCTTTGCCGGTACCTTTTGCAAACATCCGCTTTCACTGGCCGCTGCCCAGGCTGCGCTTTCTTACATGAAAGCAGAAGGGCCTTCTCTACAGGCGGAGCTGACGCAGAAGGCAAAATCGCTGGCCAACCGGCTAAATGTCTTTACTGCTAGGGCCGATATGCCTGTTCGGTTTACGCAGTTTGGATCGTTTTTTGCGATCGCCCTCACTCAAAGTCAGCTCACCCCGCTGGCCACTAGCCTACTCTCCTATCATCTGCTCAATCAGGGCATTCACCTGCGTGGCGGTGACAAAGGCGGCTTTCTTTCCACTGCTCATACCTCAGAAGATATTGAAGCTATCTACAGGGCGTTTACAGAGGGTCTGTTAACGCTTCAAGAGGTCGGATACGTGTAGATTAGTCAATTCCAGATTGATCAGCTCTCCTTGACCAGCTTCAGATTGTCATACTCGGCTTTTCAAAGAGAACATTCCGCCAAAAACATTCTACAAAAAGGTACAAATCCATGGCCCAACAAACCGAACCTACCTACCGCGTTGTCATTAGTGATGAAGGCCGCTATTCTATCTGGCCAGAATGCAAAGAAATTCCCTGGGGCTGGCGGGCCGATGGAAAAAGCGGCCCCAGGCAAACCTGCCTGGACTACATTTCCGAAGTCTGGACAGACATGCGGCCGCTGAGCCTACAAACCGCAATGGCAGAGGCTCAAAAACAATCTAGCCATGACTGATGTACTGACTTCAATCGACGACCGCGTCCAAGAACAATCTGTGAAACGACCTGCCAACAATTCAGCCGACAACCCAGCCGATAATTTGTCAGAGCGTTCACCAGAGATCCTCGATCTGCTAGTGCCTTGGGATATTCCTCTAGAGTGTCAGCTAGAACTGCCGGTAAAACAACAGATTGAAGAGAGCTTGCGATCGCTCCTCCAAGCTCTAAATAACCCAAACTTTTTTGAAGCTCAGCATCAAATCCATAAAATCCTCAACACCTTTTCAACCCCCGAAACCCAACCCGCCCAAGTCAAAATCACTAAAACTGCCCTCAGTACCGCCGACGTTGAAGACTACGACACCTATTTCCACATCAACCACGTCCAAACCAGCAGCGACGAAGCCACAGCCTTGCTCATTACCCGCGGCCTCCTCACCAACTGCAACAAATTCATCACCCTCTGCTGCACCACCCCAAACCTATCGCCCCAACACATTACTCAACAAAAACAAGGCTTCATCAGCTATATTTACCTCCTCACCCGCGTCTTCAATATCCAAGATTTCCCCCATTCTTCGTCTCCCAGCTCCTAACTCATCACTCTTAACTCCGTCACTCCTAACTTCTAACTCCATCACTCCTAAGTCTGACTTCCCCATCTCTTATTAACAAATCATCCCCTGGCAGCAAAATGTGTTTTCCACAAGACATCTGGCAAGGCTTCCACTGGTCCTTTTTCATCAACGTCCAGGGCCTTATCATTAGCCTCAGCCGTTTTGAGGCTCAGCTCGCCCTCGGCAATCTCCCCGCCGCCAAAACCGAACTTGCCACTGCCACAGATCTCATGCTCGCTTCCGGTGCCTCCATGGAACTCGCGGGCAGCTTCAGCCACACCCAATACGAACAATCTGTGCGTCCTACAATGGCTCCTCCCCAAGTGAAGTCCACCAACTTCAGCGGCCTTATGTCTTGGGAACATGCCGCCCTCATGCAAATTTGGAAACGTCTCCGCCCGGCTTTTGAGCATTTGCCGACAGAACTTCAACCTCAGCACCAAGCCTTTGTCCAGGCCTATAAGTCTCTAGCTATCGCCCACCGAGCCGTTTGTGAAAAATTTGGCGGCGCAGACAGCGGCAGTATCCGGTTCGACCAAGGCTACGCACTAGATACCTTAGACAAATTTAGCCAAAGCCGTCTAAGGCTCATTGACCCGTCGAATCAGGCAGCCGAATCATGCCCTTTTCACTTGAACTAAGCGTAATTTACTCATACTCAGCTTTCCGAACAGGGCGGATCATTAGCAATGAACCAAATGTTCTAATTATCATTGCAAGTAATGGCCTTAACGCCGTTCTGCTATTAGAAGAGGACTGCTCTAGCGTTCAAAAAACGCTTGGTTTTGAGTGTCAGAGCGTCGGATAGTCGGTTAGATCGCTCTCACCAACGCTACTTTTCCATACCTCGGATCAATCTCTACTCCCAAAATACTCACGTATTTATTTGAAGACAGCTGATAAGTGCCTGTTTCTCCTGGGCTCAACGTCAAACAGGTGTTAAAAACAGCCTTTCGATGCTCTAGCGGCAAGAAAGCGGTCTCGCCAATATCGAGTACGGCTTCGTTGAGATAAGAGACTTGTCCTTGGTGGTTCAAAATGCCCGCTGGGACAGAATACTGTTCGCACCAGTTAACGGCAAGAAACCACTTTGCATCAGAAATGCGAGAGAAAACTCTTTCAGGCTTTGGGTGCTGTAGCACTCGGTAGCCACCTTCGACTGAAAGCAACGTACCGCCTAAAAATCCGCAAACAAGGTCAATGGATGGTGCCATAATCAAACGCTGGGTCTAACGATAGTGTATAGCAAATGTCCTAATGCATTAGGACATTTGCTCAGAAGAGTTGCTTGTCCGCTATAAGTTGCAGCTTCTCGTTAGTGTCTTAAGCAACTCTTCGAGAGCTATATATAACTTTTTGGCCAATCTTCTTTAACTCATCTTCAAAGAGACGAGGGCAAGCTTTGTCGGGCTAAAGGTAAACGTAGCTGCCAGAGCAGTAGGGCAGCGATCGCACTCACCCCCGCACTAAAATAAAAAGGCGCACCCACCGATATCTGCGTGTACAGAAAGCCCGCTAGCAAACTAGCAGGCAGTGCTACTAGCCCTATCAACATATGAAAGGTGCCAATTTCTGCCCCTCGCCTGCCCGGGTGAACCAAATCTGCCACCAGTGCTTTTTGTACGCCTCTAGTCAGCGCGGTGTATAGCCCATAGAAAACAAACAGTATCCAGATCAAGCCTCTACTTTCGGCGACCGCAAAGCCTGAGTACACCAGCGCAAACAGCCCGTAGCCAGCTACCAACAGCGGGCGGCGACCTACCTGGTCTGAGAGTCTGCCAACCGTAACGCCCAAAACAACGGACATCAGGTTAAATGCTGCGTAGAGTAGCAGTAAGTCAGCCCCGCTGAAACCTAAGTCTTGCGATCGCACCAGCAAGAAAGCATCTGAAGAATTCCCCAATCCAAACAAAACAACTATCCCCAAGTACTGCCGATAGGCTGAACTTAGACCGCTAAACGTGAACTTAGGTAGATGTCTTTGGTTGCTTGCTGTCTTCGGCTCTTTTGCCCATCGCAGCAGCACCAGTACCCCAAACAGCGCTGGGATAAATGCGATCGCAAACACGCCGCGATAGTTCTCGGCATACAGCAGCAAAAACAAAAAACCTGCCAGCGGGCCCAAGACTTCTCCCACTGTTTCCAAGCTGTGGTGCAGCCCGTAAGCGGCCCCTCGCTGACTAAGCTGACAATTTTCTGCAATCAGGGCATCTCTCGGCGCGGCTCTTAGCCCTTTGCCTACGCGATCTAGCAACCGGGCGCCTAATACCGCTACCCAGCTACCGGCTATAGCCAGCCCAAGCTTAGAAACCGCCCCTAACCCATAGCCCGCTACCGCCAGCGGCTTTCGCTGCCCCGTCCGATCAGACAGCCAGCCTGAGTACAGCTTCAGCAGGCTAGCCGTACTCTCAGCAATGCCTTCTACGAGCCCAACACTCCACACGGGTGCTCCCAGTACAGTCGTCAAAAACAGCGGAGTAACAGGGTATACCATCTTGCTGGCGAAATCTGAAAAAAGGCTTACCCAGCCCAATGCACGTACAGTCGGATGTAGGTCAGACACTGGCTATTGTTATCTCAATGTTGTCTAAAAAAGCTAGCCTCAGCAAGCCTGAACAAATCGCTTTCTCGAAATACTACAGGCTTGCTTTATCTATTAGCAATAATTTTCAATAGAATCACTATAATAGGTAGAGTGCATTCGTCTGAAATCTGGACTTTAGGATGTATGCATCTAAGCCTGTAATAAAAGTTTAGTGAGAATAATTATTATCTATACCGTGCTACGTTAGAAATAGTCTATATCCGTCTGAGTGGACCGCTTCGAGCGATTTTTGCCGCTCTGTATTATGCCCTTTCTCACTCGTGCTCCAAAGATTTAAGCTATCTAAAAAAACAACGCTGGCTGCTTTTGTTGGGCTCGTTGCTGTGGTGGCGATCGCCGTCATTCTGTTTCCTCGACTGACTAACAGCTCAGGTGTCTACCACCCACCGCCACCGGATGCGCCTGGCCCTGCTCTGGTTTTTCCTTCGTTTTCTCAGCCCGCTAACCTACCGCAGCGCAAAAGCGCCACTGTGCTAACGTCCGCTGAAAGAACAGCCTTTGTCAATGCAGTGGATACCCTGCAATCTACCCACCCCAATAACAGCCAGCTCAGCCTATACGAACAGTTTGTTGTTCAACATATTTTAACGATGGGCTTTCGGCAAAGCCTGGGGGCAAAGGGGCCTGCTCGCGGCAACCCAGCCCACAGCTATCCAGCTTTTTTGCCCTGGCACCGCCAGTTTCTTCTCGACTTTGAGCAGGCTTTGCAAGCGGTCGATCCCAGCGTGACAATTCCCTACTGGGACTGGACTGACCCAGACGCGCTAGACACCATTTTGCAAGACGATTTTCTCGGACCGGTAGGCATGGGCACTTTTGTTGAAGTTGCTGGCAAAGGTCGCTTTGAGGGCGGTGAAGTTAAAACCAGCCCTTTCTCTCGCTGGCAGCTGAGCGAAGCACTGCACTTCGACGCGATCACGCTGGTGTCTCTAGGTCCTCATTTGCTCAGATTTGTAAAAATTCCGCCTTTTGATCAATACCCTATTCCTCAAAGCGCAATTGATGCACTCTTTCGTACCGACAATTACGAAGTGTTCAATGCCTTAATAGAAGGCGCACTCGTTCCCGCCGTTGCAGATAATAAACAGGACTATCAACTAGGCTGGGCGCTACACGCCTTTGCTCATTCAGTGATTGGTGGTAGCCAGGTCGATTGGGATGATTGGGATCAAGGGATCGCTCATCAGTTAGACATTCTCGGCACTATGGACAGCGTGCCTTCTTCTCCTTACGACCCTATCTTTTGGCTGCATCATGCCAACGTTGATCGGCTGTGGGCGCAGTGGCAAGACCAAGGACATAGCGGCCCAGATTTCTATCCCGCTGCAAACAAGCCCTTTGGACACAATCTGACCGATCCTATGTGGCCATGGGACGATGGACTTTCGACACCTGGAAACTATGGTCCGTCGACCACGGATTTAAGAACGCTATATGCTGGCCCACCGGTTAACAAAGTTGTTAGCGCTAAGGACGTGCTCGATTTTCGTCAGCTGGGCTATACCTACACAGGTTTAGAAACAGGTCTAGAAAAAGATTTAGAAACAGGTCTAGAAGAGACTGCAAAGACTGCCCAAAGAGAGACGACAAGCTCAGGCGGTAGGTCATGAATAGCTGGATAATCTGTCCTCAAAGGCAGGTGCAGGCCGAGCTGCGATTGTTTTGCTTCGCTTATGCAGGCGGCTCTGCTTGGATATTTCGGCCCTGGGCCAAGCAGCTGCCTGGCAGTATTGAAGTGTGTGGCATTGAGCTACCTGGTCGAGGTAAGCGGCTAGTGGAGCCAGCGATGACTGACCTGGATACGATTATTCAGGCTTTGGGGCCTCAGCTGCTGCCCATGCTAGACCGGCCTTTTGCGTTCTTTGGGCATAGTTTGGGCGCGCTGGTTGCTTTTGAGCTATGTCGGTGGCTGCGGCGTACTGTACAGCTCACGCCCTGTCACTTTTGGGTTTCAGCAGCTCGTGCGCCGCAGCTGCCGATTCCTTTGCCTCTGATGCATCAGCTGTCAGAGCAAGATTTTATTAGTCGCCTGAAGCGGTATCAGGGAACGCCTATCAGTGTGCTAAATAATCTAGAGCTGATGACACTTATGCTACCGATGCTCAGAGCAGACTTTACCGTGTTAGAAACGTACGCCTATCAGCCTAGAGCCCCTTTTGAGTTTCCCATCACTGGGCTGTGGGGAGATCAGGACGATATTGTCAGTCAAGCAGAGGTTGCCGCTTGGCAGGTGCATACGTCTCAATTCTCGCTGGAGAGCGTGCCTGGCGATCATTTCTTTATGCAGCAGCCCTTATTTGTTCAAGCGCTGTTACCTAATCTGATCACGCTCGCTAGCCAGCAGACGTAGCCAATCTATAGGCTCAGCGACTTGCTAAGAGGGCTCAACGTGATTTACCCCACTAGCTCTGCGACATAGTTGGGTTCAATTGGGGTTGCTCTAAGGCCGGAGGCGGCGATCGCACGAGCGCATTTCTCTATGTTGCCTTCGCCTGCATACACTGTTCGCCCCAGCCGGTGCGCGGTTGCTAACATCTTCTCATCGGGTAGCCAGGGCATCATCACCACATCACCCGGAAAAGACAGTAGCTTTAACAGCTGCTTGAGCTTGTCGTTGCTGTACTGTGCGGTTGGCATTACCACAACGTTTTCGGCCTGATCAATCAGCCAGTCGTGCGCCCAGTCGTTTCCTGTTACTGCGATCGCTAGTTTGGCCATCGGTGCCCAGGCTGAAAAGACCTGCGCTGCAGTATCACCACAAAAGACCAAATGCTGACCTTCTAGCTGATACCATCCTGGCTGAATATCTACCGCAGTAGCCAAATCCTTAAAAGCGCCGCCTTTAGACCGTTGAGATGGCTGAATTCTGGCAGCAACTTCAGCTGTACCTGCCGAGTCAGGCTCTGCCGATTGAGCAATCACCGTAATGATCTCTGCACCATCTGCTGTCCGTTTCAGCGTCTCTAGGGGCTCCCTTTCAGGCGGTTTAGATGCCTTTCTACTCTGTGGCTTTTCCTTGCGGGTCGCTGCTGACTTCAGTCGTTTTTTCTGAATCGTCGCTCTTAGCTCTTTCGCCGTCATGGTGTCACCCTGCTCGGCTGCTCGCAAAATCTGCTCGCGCAGCTCTTCGGGCACGGAGGGAGAGGCCAGCTGATATAGCAAAGATGTCGCAATGTTGACTTTTGCAAGGTTTGCAAATCTATCGCCAAACGTTTCGTATACGTTGATAAAGTTGTAGGCTGTGCGCTGGCTCCAGCCAAACTCTGCCTTGATCCAGGTGAGAAACTGACCGTATTTTAGGCGCGATCGCACATCTGAAAGCTTTTGCCCAATTTCCCATACGTCCTGCGCGGAACGCCGCAGTCGCTCTCGAATTTCGCCCGTGCGTTGCTGAATAATTGACCGCTGGCCCGCGTCAAGGCTGTCGTAGTCAAATAGGGCAGTAATGGGCGCAGGTTTATCAGAACGGGCCATATTGCAAGCGATTGTGGAAAGAGTGGGTAATAAAGCAGCAGATAGAAAGCCGACAGATGTGCAGTCAGACTGAACGCAGGTCCAAAATTACATCTGATTAGCGCTAGTGAGCGAGATCTAGATAATCCAATCTTGAGCGCCAAATTTAGCTGGTTAAATGTAGCAAATCAAAATTTAGGCAGGTGCTACTGAATAGCAAAAGCAAAAAAGGATACTTTTGATTTGTTAAAGCATTCAGCACAGGTATGGAATATCTGGATCTTTAAATGCCCAAAAGCAATGATATCAAAACATTCTTAGCAAATCTGGCTAATATCTTGACTTCATGAAATCCGTGTGCATCAAAGAATATGTTTGAATCCTATTAACGATAATTATTCGCAAAAGCATGCAGTAGTCTGTATTCTGAGATATGACAGAATTCGCTTTAACAGTTCATACGTATTTCTAGAGTTGGGAATGACAAAAACTTTCCACTACAAGGAAAATTCCCTGTGGGAAATTATCCAGTTTTATCAAAAAAATGCTGATGCATCACAAAAACGAACTGTGGCTGCTGGGCTGATACTGCTCAGTTTGCTCTCAATTTCAGTAGGAATAATTCTCGTTTTTGAAAGTTTGCAGCGCGGAAACTTTATCTCAGCTTTAGCCGCGCGTGACCCACAGCGATTCCAAACAGCTCTGGTCAAGTTTGTCGGCATTCTATTGATGAGTGCCGCACTGGTGTCTTTGAGCACATATGTCCGCGATCGTCTCGGCTTACAGTGGCGCAAAGCGCTTTCTGAGCATGTCATGAAGGCGTACTTAATAGATGGGCACTACTATCGCCTGCCAACAGATATCGACAATCCTGACCAGCGAATTTCAGAAGACATTCGTAATATCTCTCAGCTGACAGTTGTTGTTTTCGCTACTGTTTTAGAGTCGGTCGTACAGCTAGTTGGCTTTGTCGGTGTGCTGCTGTCTATTTCTTTTGGGCTAACCGGTTTCCTGCTAGTTTATGCCCTGATTGGCAGCGCTGTTATCACCCTTGTATTTGGTGTTCGCCTCACCCGAATCAACGCCGAGCAGCTGAAGCGAGAGGCTAATTTTCGCAACAATCTCATTGACGTTAGAGAACATGCAGAGTCTATTGCGTTCTATCAAAAGCAGTCGTCTGTCGCTGAGCAAACAGCTAATCAGGAACAGCAGAGCGCTGGCCGCCTGTTTGGTCAAGTGGTACAGAATTTCAACCGATTCATTCGCTGGCAGCTAGGTCTAGACTGCTTTCAAAATGGATATCAATATCTGACGTTCATTTTACCCAGCGTGATTTTAGCGCCCCGAATACTCTCAGGCGAGCTAGAAGTGGGGGCGATTATTCAATCTCAAGCTGCCTTTGACAGAATTTGGCTCTCGCTTAGCTTGATCATCGTTCAGTTTGAACAGTTGACGGCCCTTGCTGCTAGTACAAGCCGTCTGCAAACGTTAATACGCACGATTCGAGCAGAAAATTTGCACCGAGAATCGCCTATTCAAATCACAGACCAGCCTCAGCTAACGGTTCAAAACCTTACCCTAACACTGTCTAATGCTGAGGCAGGTGCGCTTGAAACTGAGCGTCAGAACAGTCAGGCTAAACACGGTCAGGCTAGAACAATTATTGAAAACCTCTCTTTTTCAGTCACTCAGCCATTGCTTATCACCGGGGCTAGCGGCATTGGCAAAAGCTCGCTGGTAAAAGCAATCGCTGGGCTCTGGGAAAACGGCCAGGGCAGCATTGGATACCCTCAGCCTCAAACTCTCTTTTTGCCTCAGCAGCCGTATGTAACGCTCGGCTCGCTCCGTCAGCAGTTGCTATACCCGAACTGGCAGGACGAAAATATAGCTGACGATAGTCTGTTGGCTGTTCTAAAGTCTGTACAGCTAAACAACTTGAACAATTTAGAGCAAACAGCGGACTGGTCTGAGCAGCTCTCTACTGGGGAGCTGCAGCGACTGGCGTTTGCCAGGCTGCTCATCAAACGTCCCACATACGCCATCCTAGACGAAGCAACCAGTGCTCTATCGGTTCAGCAAGAAAAAGAGCTGTATCAGCAGCTGGCTAATACCAAAACTATCTTTGTCAGCGTTGGCCACCGCCCCAGCCTGCTGACCTTTCATCCGCAGGTACTCACGCTGATAAATTCATGTGAGTGGCAAATAGAAGCGTCCGACTCTAAAAATCTTCTCGCCTTTTCTTCCTAGTTTTCTCATTCGCAGGTTTTCTCGTTCCGGATCTCTTCCGATTGCTCTGCGTTATCTACGCCGTAGTTATATAGCTTACAATGCGCTCTTCCTTCTCATCTAAAAACTCTCTTTTTTCTGTTCTTTTACCCTATTGGATGTCGAAAGAGAAGTGGGGTGCTTGGGGGCTGCTGCTGTTACTGATTTTTCTTTTGCTGATTCGAACTGCGCTACAGGTTGTTTTTTTAATATACGGTGGAGAGCTCACGTCTGCTCTGGCGGCGCAGCAAAGCGATCGCTTCCTTCAGGCGACGCTTATCTTTGCCGGTATTCTCGTCGTCAGTGTGCCCTTCGCATCTATCGCTAGCTATGTTAGATCTAAGCTTGGCCTGTACTGGCGTACCTGGCTTACCCGCGACTATCTTGACCGATACTTGAGTGAGCAGACGTTCTACAGGCTGCGCCTATCGGGCGATATTGACAACCCCGATCAGCGAATTGAAGAAGATGTCAGGTCGCTCACTCAAGAGTCGCTTAAGCTGTTTGAAATTTTGTTAGAATCTTTCTTTCAGCTGCTTGGCTTCGCTGGACTGCTGTGGTCTATCTCTCAGCCTTTAACAGCGGTTCTGCTCGTTTACTCAATTGTTGGTAGTGCGATCGCCGCACTCTTTTTCGGCAAACCGTTAGTGTATATCAACGCTGAACAGCTCAGACATGAAGCAGACTTTCGCTATAGCTTGGCTCGCATTCGCAAAAATACAGAGGCGATCGCTCTATACCGAGGCGAACAGCAGGAGCACGCTCAAAGCTCGAAGCGGTTTAGCAATGTCTTCAACAACTTCACTCGCCTTCTGCGCTGGCAGTTGGGACTCAACCTGTTTCAAAACCACTACCGCTACGCCACCTATATTATTCCTGGCATTATCCTCGCTCCTAGACTGTTTGCTGGAGAGCTAGAAATTGGAGACGTTACGCAGGCGGGCTCCGCCTTTACCTTAATGCTCTCTGTGCTGGCGCTAATCGTGCTTCAGCTTCAGCAGCTTACCAAGCTAGGTGCCGCGTCCCAAAGGCTACAGGCGTTTACCGCAGCTTTAGATTCCTATCGCTCGCCGCTTTTAGCACCCAACGTCATCACTCGCCAGTCCGGTTCCGCCCTGACTATTGAAAGTCTCTCTCTTGTGACCCCTGACGATAGTCAACAGCTTGTGCATGACCTGTCGCTGGCGTTGCCTCGTGGAGAAAGCCTGCTGATTGTTGGGCCGAGTGGTGTCGGAAAAAGTTCTTTGCTGCGTGCGATCTCAGGTCTCTGGCGAACCGGGCAAGGCGACATTATCTGTCCGCAATCTATTGCATTTATTCCTCAAAAACCCTACTTACCAGCTGGCCCGCTAAAAGATGTTTTACGGTATCCTCTCTCGGCGTTCTCTCTCGAACCTCAGCTAGAGTCAGAAGCCGTATCAGCAACGTTTCGCCAGGTTCTAGACAGGTCAACTTAACAGAGCATGCAAACAATTCACAAGAGCGATCTAT
>ERZ1740058.27-NODE-27-length-113481-cov-7.494790_pt1 | contig 113481 bp, 85 predicted proteins | sample MGYA00581745_ERZ1740058 | MGnify/ENA primary metagenome ERZ1740058 (study PRJEB43018, sample SAMN04849742) | marine metagenome | isolation source: floating plastic debris | place: Pacific Ocean | collected 2008-08-30 | study: EMG produced TPA metagenomics assembly...
AATGGAACTATCGGGCTATCCCTCAGAATCCGACACTAGTTGTTTGACCACTCCTAAGCTTACTCGCTCAAGCAGCCGGAGAAACGGCCGAAGAAGCAGCTAAAGAAGCAGCCGGAGATACCGCCAACCAAACGAGAGAATTACTCTCTAAAATTACTGGACCGAAAATCTTACAGGCGATCGCAATTCTAGTCATCGCCTACGCCATCATTAAGTCGGTAGACTGGGTGGTAATTTCACTATCAGAGAAAGTAGCTCGCCACAATCGGCTGCGGATAAAACAGTTTCAGCCCTTCGTACGCACACTGGTGATGACCGTTACCGTCATCATGCTAATGAACTTATTTTTAAACCTGTCGCGAGAAAACGTACTGGCGGTAACCGGTACGGTCGCCGTTGCGCTGGGCTTCGCATTTAAAGACTATGCCAGTTCAATTATTGCTGGAATTGTCGGGCTTTTTGAATCACCTTATCGGGTGGGCGATCGCGTCGCTATTGCCGACCACTACGGCGAGGTCATAAGCTATGGCCTCAGAGGAATTCGGCTGAAGACCCCCGGCGACAATATTGTCACTGTTCCCCACAGCTATATGTGGACCAACGCTGTGTCAAATGCCAACATGGGCGAGCTGGAAGCGCAGGTCGTGACCGAGTTTTACCTGGCGCACGAGGCCAACCCAGAGGAGGTTGAAAATGTCTTGTATCGGGTTGCCTACACCAGCAAATACACCCACCTTAAGCTGCCCATTTTAGTCGTCATGTCAGAACACAGCTGGGGTAGCCTGTTCAAGCTACGCTCGTATCCTTTGGATGCCAGAGACGAGTTTGCCTACGCCACAGATCTAACCGTTCGTGCTAAAAAAGAGTTTGCTAAGCGCGATATGCCGTATCCTAAGCGGTTTGACCTGGTAGGGAAAGACAGCAAGCCCTAAGTAGCCACTAGAGTAGCCACTAAAGAAAACCAGGCAAAGCCCTATAGACAATATCCTCATCGAAAATATCCTCACCAAAGTTAAAACTCTAGTTTAAACTCTAGTTAAAACTCTGAACCGCGTTGTTCCTTATACGTAATCGTCAAACCGGGCAGGTTCTCTAGTTTCTCCATTGGGTCAAAGTTACCGTTTTCAGGCGTCATCAGGGTAATGCCTTTTTCAATGCAGTGAATATCGACCGGCGTTTCACCTACGATATCGCCGTCTAGAACAATTTTCTGCACCGGGTCGGTCGTAATTCTGAGTGAAGTGCAGCGAAAATAGCCCACATCTTCTCGCTTAGTTGAACGCTTATTTAGTGCGGATTGAAATAGGCTGTAGGAAGCCGCGATCGCACCGCCTGTTCCCTCAGGCGCAAAAATAGTCACATCTAGCAGCCCGTCATAGGGCAGCACATCTGAAGGGCCCTGTGCCAGCACAGACGTCGCCGGGGCAACATTGGCCACCGTAATCCCAGACGCCTCAACTTTGATAATTTTATCGGGCGTTTCTAGCTCGACGTTAAATACGCTCAGCTCTCTCACCTGACGAAAAGCAGACAGAATATAGGCAGCCGTGCCAATTTTGTTCTTTAGCTGGCGATTGGCCTGAGAAATAACGTCGGCTTCTAAGCCAATGCCCGCCAATAAAATCAACGGCTTACCATCACAGCTGGCCATGTCGATTTTTCGCGGAATGCCACTCAAAATCGTTCGACAGGCCGTTCTGATATCGGTAGCAATGCCAAAGGCAGCAGCGATCGCATTCGCCGTTCCTCTAGGCACAATGCCCAACGCTGTATCAGTCTCTAGCAGTGCCCCTGCTACGGTAGAAACAGTACCGTCCCCGCCAGAAGCAATAATACAGTCGGCCCCCGCAGCGATTGCTTCTTCTGCCAACTGGCGAGCATCCACCTCTTTTGTTGTTGTCAGCACACTCAGCTGGGTTTCAGCCTCAATCTCTTGACGAATAATAGCCAGCTCCGTTTCGGGATCGCCTTGGCCCGAAACTGGATTGAAGATGAGATAAACGTTTTGAAACATGAGCATCAATACCTTAGTGGGGGCGCGTATCTTTGGGGCTGAGCCGAGAAAGGACGTCGCTGAGAAGGAGCACAGTTAGAAAGAGTGCAGTTAGAAAGAGTGCAGTTAAAAAGAGTGCAGTCAAAAAGAAAAAACTCAGTTATTGACAGATTCAATCGCCATATTGTCGCTGTAATCGTCCTGATCGAAGTGATACACCGTACGGATAGGATAGGGAATGACAATATCGGCCTGATCGCAGGCTTGCTTCAGGGCAACCATCACCTGTGTCTTTATTCTACGAACGCTCTTCTGTTCTGGATGCGTCCAATAGCGAACAAGTAAATCAATCGAACTGTCACCAAAGCTTACAACATCGACTTCAACAGCGGGCACAGACTTAATTTCTTCAATGGACGTCGTCGCATCGTGCAGTGTCTTAATCGCTTTAGGCAGCGGCGTGTTGTAGTCTACGCCAATCGCCAAATCGGTCCGGCGCTGAGGGCGGCCGGTCCTTACCTGAACAGGACTCGTAAAGACAATAGAGTTGGGCACGACGACCAGCTCACCTTGGTAGGTACGAATCTGAGTGGATCGCAGGGCAATTTCAGCAACTGTTCCTTCAAACTCACCGACAATAATCTGATCGCCCAGAGAGAATGGCTCTTGCAGCAGCAGTAGAATGCCAGATAGAAAATTCTTGAAAATATCTTGAAACGCAAAACCAATAGCAACAGAACCAAAACCTAATAGCGCGATCGCATCTTGAATATTTAGGTTAGGGAAAGCGATAATACTGGCTAACAAGATGCCCACAATCCAGGCTGCGGCGTAGCTCGTTTGAACCAGCAGCTGCCGCAGTGACAGGCTCTTGAGCGTTCTTGCACCCACCTTCTGCGCCGCACTGCGAACCAGCTTAGCAACCGAACGAGTGATTAATAAAACAGCCAACGCCAGCAGAAGCGTAGGCAAACTAAAAATAGCGTCCGTAGCAAATGCAGTTACTTTTTCTCGAACTTGGTTAAGTAGCTCTTCTTGTCTTAATAGATTTTGCATATACTCTCCTATATCTAAAGTCAGCGCCTACTGATGAGGGCTACTGACATATCAAAGGCTAAAACAAAAGCTGCCATTCAGGAAGAGGGCAGCTTTCGTTAATAATAAAATCGGGAAGAAACCAGCATAGACATCAGGGATGAGTAAACCCATTAACGCCCTGCTGAGGCCCTACTAGCGCCAGGTGCGCTCGCCCGCTTCATTTACTCTAGCCTCGCGAATCACATCAGAGATTTCCTCAGCGTCTTTCACGTGGTGCAGCGCCTCTTTCTCTCCGTCCTCACCTTCTACAGGAAAGTAGGTAGGAACTTCGGTGTTGTTTCCCAAAGCATCCTCGTAAGCAACAGCCGTCTTCTGGCTCTTTTCTTCGACAGAAGCATCCGGAGACATCTCTTTGTCACCAGGATTAATATGAGCTGTACCGGCCTCGTTCGGCTCTCTCAAATCCGTATTGTCAGTAGTCATAGCGATTATGCTTCCTCCCATAGTGTACGAATCTTACCCGGCATAAACTCAGTAATCTCGGCAATCTTTTCAGCTGAAAGCTCTTCTTTAGTCGCACTAAAAACAGCTTTCACAACAGTCTGAGGGCCAGTGGTTTTAGGCAAGCCGCCCTCTTTCTCAATTCTGAAAAGAAACGTATCATCGTCAAACTTGAGCGCAGGACGAATCTTACTTAAGAATCGCACCAGCGGGTTAGAGTCTTTCCAGAGCTCAGCAACTTCTTCATGGGCTGCCTTTTTATCCGTGCTGCTAGCCTCCGTATGTAGCTCACTGGCCACATCTTCGGCAGCTTTTGTGGTCATCAGGTCGCGCATCGTTCGGAACACGACTTCTGTCAAATCGCGTGCGTCGTAAATGCTAGGAATGTTGCCTTTCAGCATAACCTTCTTGAGAAAGTCCATGTCCTTAGTAGCAATCTCAACGCTTGGGCCCGTCAGCAACTCCTCAGGAGGATTTTCGCTCATCCGCTCTAGCAGGTCCTGACCGCTGGATGTCAGCTCAACCGACTCTAGTTCAACAGAATCAGGCAAAGGGTTGGGGCCGCTGTTTGCGTAGGCATCGCCCTCAAAATTAGCATTGATGTAGCCCTTTTGGTTCAGGTAGTCCAAGTGAGCCATAATCTCTGTTTTATCAGTGTTTCGGCCTGCAAAGTCCGTCGCTTCCAAACGAAGCGGCGCTGGCTGCTTAGACTCAGGACGATCTCCCATCTTCTTTAAAAGGATGTAAGCGATGTCTTCTTTTAACTCTATTGCCATAAAAAATTCTCCATTGGGGAGCAGCGAACAGCTTACGAATAAACGCCTGTAGTCAAAATGCTCATCGCATTAAAATGCGCGAATAAAGTTACGCTTTACGATGAGCATGTGCGAACAGCTTTTTCTTAAGAAAAACTAAAATGGCACCTGCTCTCGCAGCATAATTTCTGCAAAAGTACTATCGGCAAGCGTGTTTCAGCTGCTTTTGAACATATAAATAAATTGTAAAATAGTGGCGCTAAGTCAGCGATCACTCGATAGAGAGAAAGGATTTAGCCCGTACCCTATCTTTCGATGTAGATCGCAATTGCGCTCAAATCCGAAATAACTATCGCTTTGCCTTAGGAATCGCGTCAGGATTACGCACGTCTGGTGTTCTTGAGAGAACAACAATAATGCCAGTACGCGCCGTATCCAGAGTGGCATCGCTCATCAGGTCCATTACTTCTATACCCAATACGTCTTCAATCAAACTCTTAATTTGCGGTCGAATAGCTTGATGAAGGTCATCTCTCACCTTTTCAGCGAGATCAGACTTACCTTGCTCTAGCAGTAGCTGTTCTGGCTGGGTGATAGAATCCTCCAACACAATAGCTAGCTTGGAGTCAAACAGCTGACAGGTCACCTTCGTCGGCTGATGCCCCAAATGCTGCTTGTACAAGGCCTGCATCTTCTGAGAAATCGTTCTTTCAATCTGGCCTACTGTTTGCTGAGCCACTGAATCTTTATTCTGTGCGTTCATATCTTTTTTATAAGTCATTAGCTCTACTAGCTGTTAAATCTATTAGGTTATTAAATGCTATGTAGTGCTATGTCGCCAGTATTTTTAGCACTTTTTGAATGTACACAGAACACTTAGCATCATGCTAAACATGTCAGACGCTTTGTCAAATGCCCTTCAGACGGATATCTAGCAAAAACATTGATCGCCATCGAACAACATCGGCACAGTTGTAATTGTCAGGCATGCTAAACATTCTGAAAAACGTTCAGGCGCCTTCCCTTCGCCTGCGCTTTAGGCACTGTTTGAGTGGAGCTTTATGCACTGTTTGAGTAGAGTTTTGAGTATCGTTTGAGTACTGTTTGAGGACCAGAAGATCACAGCTAGCAAACGCTGTACATCAGGTCTGTAAGTCGTTTTCATGCCATCTCTTTCCAAAGATAAGGCTGAATCTATCAGGCGATGGATTCACGGGGTCACACCTAAAAGCTTTGATTGTTCAGTAATCCTCAGATACTGACAGTAAAGAGAAGGCACACTATGATATCCACCCGCCAGAGCCGCCATACGCTTGCGGAAAGCTTGAGAAATTGGGTCGTTCGATGCGTTTGCATGTGGCTAGTAGCAGTAGCCGTCTGGGGCACTGCTTCTGTACCTGCCGCTACGGCTGATTCGGTGGGTGTTGGTTCTGAAAAGGCTGCCGAAATTATGCGCGATCGCGCCGCTGCAGAACTCGATAGGATGGCAGACGGAGACGTTAGCGATTCCATTGAAAATGCTGCTAGCAACCTAGAAAGCGCTGCTGATAAAGCCAAAAGCAAAGTTAAGCGCGACATTAGCCGCACCAAGGACGCTGCTGCAAATGTTGGCGACGACCTAGAAGACTCTGCGAAAAGTGCCCTGGATACAGTTAAAGACCTTATAGACTAGGCTGGCTTTCTCATCCGCTTCGCTGAATCTAAGGATTCGCATTTTTATTCAACTTTCTTAGGAGAAAATTCCATGAAACAGATTTTCAACCGGGTTTCTGCAACACTTTCTAGCTTGCGTCCTCTGATGATCGCAGCAGCTTGCGCGCTTGTTCTTTTTGCCAACGCAACGCCTGCTTTTGCATTTGGTAACAGCAGCTCCAAAGCTTCTGACGGACTAGAGCAGCTAGACGGCGTTCAAAACAAGTCTGAGCAAGCGATCACTGAGAACGCTAAAAACGACATGAGCAGCATGGGCACAGTGACCGAAAACGCTAGAAAGGGTCTCAATGGCGTTCAAGGTAGAGCCAACAAAAAAGACATGATCAGCCCTAGCGATGCTAACGGCAACACTGTTGAAGGCAAAATCGAATCAGCACTTGAAGAAGTTACTGATTAGAGCGGCTGCTGATTAGAGCGGCTGCTGGCAGTGACCTTTATCAGACAGCCTTTACCGAATAGCTTTATCTGGTAAAGGCTATCTAACAACGAAGCAGCTGCAATCCAATAAGAATAAAGAAAAGGATACCTGTGTAAGCACGAGGTATCCTTTTCTTTATTCTTATCAATCAAGTAACTGTAATCTGTGGACCGAAGCCTATGATTTTTCAAAGGGCCGTTTTAGATAGCCGCTGTCGCTAAATTGTAGCTAGGCTGAAAGCTGGCACCGTTCATCAGATTAAGGAACAAATCGTAGTATTTGTCTACCTGCGCTTCATGTTCAAAAGCTAAAGCGGCCCCAGGAACCGCTCGTGAGTCATTCATTAGCGCTTCGGCAATACTCTTCGCCATCACGTCAGGGTTTCTCACAGGGACCAATCGGCCATACTTGCCGTACCGTAAAATCTCTGCTGTTCCCCCCTGGCAGGCCGTAGCCACAATTTTCTGCCCCAAAGACAGTGCCTCAATTACAGTATTAGGCAAGCCCTCATACTTAGAGCTAGAGACATACATATCCCCTGCTGCCATCAGGGCATAGGGATTTTTGCAAAAGCCCATCAAATGCACGCTATCAGAAATTCTGAGCTTGTCAGCCAGCGTCTCCAGGCTGCCACGCAGCGGCCCTTCTCCCACAATAATCAGCTTAGCATCGGGAGAATAGCGGCTTTTAAGGCGCTCAAAAGCTCGCAGCAACATATCAAAATCCTTCTGCGGCTTTAAACGACCTACTGACACAATCACCGGATAGGTTCTATCCGGCTTTAGCCAGCGGTGCTGAACGGGTTCTTTGGCCTTTTCAGCAATGTCTTGAGTCACCGTTGGATTATAAATCACCTGAATTTTGTGCGCAGCGACTTTCATAAAACCGGTGAGATCGGCTTCTATCGCTCGGCAGGGACTGATCACCACCTCCGCTCGGCGATAGGCATACTGCGTGAGCGGATGCAACAAAACAGCAACTGGTGAAAAATAGTCCTTAAACTGTTCTTGCAAAGCATTTGCCTGACGCAGTACCAGCTTGCAACGTATGCCTGAGAGCGCTAAAGCTAATGTTGCAACAACATTATTGAAGTGAATAGAGGAGAATAAAATATCAGGCTGACGACGCTTTAAGTAGCGAGACAAAGCGGCTACATTGCGAACGGGCGTATGACGCGATCCTTCTAAGCTAACCACCTGAATAGCCGGGTCAATATTAGCAAATCCGCTTTGAGGTACTTTTGAGAGCACTAGCTCTACTTGAAGACCGCGGTGTACTAGTCCATTGGCTATTTTGAGAACCACCTTGTCCGCACCGTAGCCCTGCAGGGCATCCAAATAAATAGCGATTACTTTACCCTCAGAAGGGGAATGAGGCCGCTGAGCCCAGGGATCAAGGCTGCCACGTCGGCGCTGTTCAAAAGAACTGCGAGCAGCACTACTCACCGCTCGACGTTGGCTTTCAATAGGGTCTTGCATTTTTTGAGCGAATTGCATGTTGAGAAACTTGTTGAGATACACCAGATGTAGGGACGAAAGGGGTCAGGAACAAATAGGTAGAAACGTCTATAAAAGAGAAACACAGAACAGGTTAGAAAGCGCCAGACCAGTGCTATATCAGAAAAACAAAAGCACCTGAACAACGGCCCGGCTTCAAACAATTAGTGGCTCAGGTAAGTGCAGATGAATAGACAGGAGGCCGCTGTTGCGACCAGAGTTGTAGCATTTCCTCATAAACTTCAGAAATCACTTGCCGCCCCTTGTATGGTTTTGCAGCATCGCTACAGGCTGTCGGTGGATATTTTTCAGGGTGAGCAAGGATCTGTTGCATAGCAGCAGCAATCGCCTCAGGCGTTCTCTCTTCGCAGACGATGCCGCTTTGCGCAGTCAGAATGTTAGGGGTGTCGCCTGCGCGGGTAGTAATAACGGGTGTACCGCAGGCTAAAGACTCTAGCGCCACAACTGGCAGACCCTCATAGACACTGCTTAACACGAAGGCACGAGCAGCTCTATACAATACCGAGAGCCGATCTTGATTAACCGCGCCTAGCATCGTTACCTGCGCCGTCAGACCAAGACGGGTAATCTCATCGCGTAGCGCTGAAGCTAGCTCACCTTCGCCCGCAATCAGCAGATGAGCTTTAGGATCTGCCAGCTGCTTAATTGCCTGCACTAACAGCAGCGGATCTTTTTGAGGGTGCAGCCGCCCGGCAAACAAGAAAAACTTCGAGTCTTCAGGAATAGAAAGCTCTCTAGCTAAAGTCTGCACATACTGAAGTCGAGTGTTAGGCGCAACCGGGTAGAAGATGTCATCATCAACAGCGTTATGAACATAGGAAACACGCTGGGCGATTTTCGGATACAGCTGCCGGTACAGTTGTGTGGAGTCTGAATTACAAGATAGAACTCGATCGAACTGTTGAATCAACAGCTTTTCTAGCGCAAAGTACAGCCCAGGAAAGCGCTGCCAAAGAACAGACTTATGCTCACCAGCGGCTTTTATCTTTTGGTGAATATCGTTGTGTATGTACAGCAGCTTATGGGCTCGCCAAGAGAAAGCAGCGATCGCAGGTTCTAGCCGATGAAAGTGCACAAAATCTGAGGAAAAATTGCGCCTGAGTAGCGCCAGTGTGTAGCGTACAGAAGTCGGTACCAGGCGACGGGTATTGTCTTCAGGCAAATCGAACAGCGGGAAAAAATCTAGCTTTCTACCGGCAAAAACTGCTGTGTGCCATTGACCGGCAGGCATTTGCGGATCGCCCGTACCAACCCCTACTAAACGGATGTCAATTTCTGGCGGCGCATACTTTATAAAGGAGCGAATAATGGTTTGGATACCACCTATCGAAGAATGCCAAGGGTTGAACTGATAAAAGATTGTGAGAACAGGTTTTGACATTTTTTCAGACATCGGCTCTTAGAACTGTTTTTAAAGGTGGCTTTGTAGCATAAAAATCAAATTGGTTAAATCAGCACTGAAGATCCGTACTTCAGTAGCAGGCAACACAGACGATAGAAACCGTGGTTCTGCGGAGTAAGACAAACTGTGAGATATGATACCACCCAGGCTCTTACCATCACGATTAAACAATAACCGCTTCAGTATTAACACGGGCGTATTGATACTAGTTTTTGACGAGATTTTTTCATTTTTTGTTGCGCCACATACTGAGTAAGCATCATAAATTGATAGCGAAGGCCCGTGTAAAAAAACTGACTTGCCCTGATAGCTTTACGGAATCTTTGAAAAACACAAAAGAATAGGCATACGATGGCAAATAGATTCGTTTTTGAGCATTTTCTTGTGCGTGGGTGCTCTACTATGGACGGTTTTAGCTTAGGGTGAAGTAAGTAAGGGTTATGCGGAATTACGTTGTAATCGTTTTTAAGAGCAACCATCAAATGTTCTTATTTGGGGAGTATCTACTCACAAGGTGTGCATTTACACACATAACTCACAAGGTGTGCATTTACACATAACCGAATTGAGTGCAGGTTCTTATCAGGTATTTTGGTTCTGCCTTCATGGCTCTTGGTAATCACGACGTCAGACCGATTTCTATTCACAGCTCAACAAACCAGATCTTGAAATCAGATCAGCGCTCAACAAAAGCAAACTCAACAAAAGAGAACCCAGCAAAAGAGGGCTCGACCAAAGAAGTGAATCAAGCTGTAGAGGCCCCTCTTTCTTTTAGTCAGCGTCAGCTTTACTTTTTGGGTCAGATCACCGCAGACGGCGCTGAATACAACATTCCAAATGCCTACAGTCTTCGGGGATTATTACAAGTAGAGGCATTGCAACAAAGTCTACAAAGGCTTGTAGTTCGTCACGCGGCTTTACGAACCCGCTTTCAAGCAACAAAAGAGCGGCCCGTGCAGATTGTAGAGAAGCACCTTCAAGTTAACCTACAGATCCAAGACTTTAGCCACCTGCCCTATAAACAAAGCATTCAAACCGCGCAAAAAAGAGCAGTTGCCGAGGCTAACCAGCCGTTTGATCTTGCGCTTGCTCCCCTTTGGAGAGTCACGCTGCTACGTCTCACCCCCAATGAACACTGGCTGCTGTTCACGGTGCATCACATTATTTTTGATGGCTGGTCGGTCAATATTTTCTTTGGCGAGCTGCTGACGCTGTACGAAGCGATCTGCAAGCAACAGCCCTGTGAGCTACCGGCGCTGCCACTTCAGTACACTGATTTTACACGTCAGCAGCAACAGCAGTTGCAAGGCGATTTTCTCGCTGGGCTGTTAAAGTATTGGACGCAAAGGCTAGGCGGCGAACTGCAGCCGCTGGAGCTGCCTTCAGACTATCCTCGTCCGCCTCAGCCCAGCTATCGGGGGGCCAGTGCGTCGATCGAGATTCCAGCGAGGCTAGTAGACAAACTTCGTGTGCTGGGCCAACAAAAGAAAGCAACTTTGTTCATGACGCTGCTAGCAGCCTTCAAAGTGCTGTTATTTCGCTATACAAATCAGACAGATATTGTCGTCGGTACGCCTATTGCCAATCGCTCACGGCCTGAATTTAGGAGCATGATTGGCTTTCTGGTTAATACACTGGTGCTACGCAACTATCTGGAGGGTAGCCAAAGCTTTTGGCAGGTGCTCGAACGAGTCCGTACCAGCGCATTAGAAGCTTACGACTATCAGGCGCTACCGTTTGACTTACTCGTAGAAGCGCTGCAACCAGAGCGCGATTTGAGCTACAACCCGCTATTTCAGGTGATGTTTCAGCTGCATGAAAAGCCCACAGCTTCACCGGCAGATGACGCTACTGACGAACTGCTGTGGAAACCGCTAGAGATAGAAAGCGATCGGGCAATGTTCGATTTGGTGATGGAAGCAGAGGTCCTGACCGACGGCTTGTTAGTCACGCTAGAGTACAGCCAAGATCTCTTTGAGGCCAGCACCATTGAGCGCATGCTGGGGCACTTTCAGCAGCTGTTAGAGGGGATAGCAGCTGCCGCTGCTCAGCCGATTGCGCAGCTACCGCTGCTCAGCCCAGCAGAGAGAACTCAGCTGATTGAGCACTGGAGCCGAACTGAAAGCCGAACTGAAAGCCGAGCTGAAAAAGGGCAGCTGCGCTCCTACGATAGACCGTACAGTAAGTCCCACAGCAGAAATCTCTCTGCTGAAGAGTTAGACCTTACCCTGTCGCTGCAAAATGCCGCTGGCAAAATGGTAGGCGAGCTAACCTACTACGGTGATTTGTCGAGGACAGATGCGATCGCCACCGCCCTTGAAAAGGCCTCTGCCCAGCTGCGTCAAATCGCAAAAAACGCTCCAGCAAAAAACGCCCCATACACACCGCCCTACCAGCTTTATCTGGAAACAGAAAATCCAAACGCAGCAGGCACAGAAGCAGCAGGTGCAGAAGCAGCAGGTACAGAAGAAAAAAATACAGCTCAGCTCACGCCAGACTGGCACAAGCAGCTAAACCCTGGCGACGAGAACACGCCCACTAAGTGCCTGCATCAACACTTTGTAGACCAGGTAGAACAGACCCCTCATCGCATCGCCGTCAGTTACCAGGCTGACAGTTACCAGGCTGACAGCTACCACACAATAAACAATACGGATAACATCGCCTCCCACAACGGCGAGCAAACCCAGCAGCTCACCTACGCTCAGCTCAACGCCCGGGCCAATCAGCTAGCCCATCATCTGCTCGACTGCGGCATCCAGCCCGATCAGCCGGTTGGACTATTTTTAGAACGCTCTCCCGAAATAATCGTTGCCCTACTCGCCGTGCTAAAAGCAGGCGGAGCCTATCTGCCGATTGCACCAGACTATCCACAAGAGCGCATAAGCTACATCATCAACGACGCCAAAATCGACGTCATACTCACCCAAAGTCACCTCAGCGATCGGCTTTCAAACGCAGTAAAACATACGATCTGCGTCGACCGAGCAAGCGAGCGGCTAGCCACGCAGTCTAAAAGCAACCCCATTATCAGCGTCACGCCGCGCAACTTGGCTTACATCATCTACACTTCAGGATCGACAGGCAAGCCCAAGGGCGTCATGATTGAGCACCAGGCAGCCAGTCATTTTGTCAGAGCTGCGATCGCCCAATACGGCATCACAAAATCAGACTGCGTCTTACAGTTTGCCGCTATCAGCTTTGATCTGGCCGTAGAAGAAATCTTTATCAGCCTACTGTCAGGAGCCAAACTTCAGCTGCGTAACGAAACGATGCTAGGCACCGCTGCGCAGTTTACCAGATGCTGCCAAGACTGGGGGCTCACAGTCTTAAACCTACCCACGGCCTACTGGCACCAGCTAGTGGCCGATATGGCCACCAGCTACCTGCGTTTGCCAGAGGCCATTCGCTTAGTCATTATTGGTGGTGAGCGAGCCCTACCTAGCCGGGTAAAAACCTGGCAAACCCTCGTGGGCGACTATCCGCTGCTAATCAACGCCTACGGGCCGACCGAGGCCACCGTCACAGCAACCGGCTTCACAGTAGACAGCAGCACCACCATTCACCAAGAGGTACCCATCGGTCGCCCCTTCGCCAACGTCGAAACCTACATTCTCGACCCATACGCGCAGCCAGTGCCTATTGGCATTACTGGCGAGCTACACATCGGCGGGAAAAGCCTGGCGCGAGGCTATCTTCACCGCCAGGACCTAACGCAGCTTAAATTCATTCCCCATCCCTTCAGCTCAGACGCCAGCGCTAGGCTCTACAAAACGGGTGACCAGGCACGCTATTTACCCGATGGCAACATTGAATTTTTGGGCCGAATCGATACCCAGGTAAAAATTCGCGGCTTTCGGATTGAGCTAGGAGAAATAGAATCAGCGCTATTGCAGTTTCCGGGGGTGCGAGAAACCGTTGTCACAACCAGAGAAGACGGGCTGGGGCATTCACAGCTAGCTGCTTACATCATCGAACAGCCATCGTCCCCGGTCAGCATCACCGCGCTTAAAAACTTTCTACGCCAGACGCTGCCCAGCTACCTGGTGCCCAGCACAATTGATAGCCTGACAGCGCTCCCCATAACACCCAACGGCAAGGTAGATCTTCAGGCTCTACCTGAGCCTGCCGTTTTAGACAGCTGGGATGAGGCAAGCCTTTACATCGCGCCGCGAACGCCGATAGAAGAAACCCTCTCAGTCATCTGGGCGCAGGCCTTAGGCAGAACAAAAGTGAGCATTCGAGACAGCTTTTTTGAGCTGGGCGGACATTCGTTACAGGCCATTCAGGTGATGGCTCAAATCGTTAGCGAGCTAGAAGTAGAACTGCCGCTTTCTGCGCTATTTCAAGCGCCCACCGTCGAAGAAATGGCGCAGCTATTGCATCAGGCAGGAGCAAAATCTCCTTGGACGCCGCTAGTAGCGCTTCAGAGCAGCGGCAGCAAACGACCTTTTTTTGCGGTTCACGGCGGTCATGGCGAAGTGCTCTTTTATCAAACCCTGGCGCAGCATCTAGGAAAAGACCAGCCGTTCTATGCCATGCGGGCCCTGGGTAATGACTACCCGGACATTGCCCATACCCGTATAGAAGACATGGCGAGTTGCTATATCGAAGCCATGCGAAGGGTGCAGCCAGAAGGGCCCTATCGCATTGGCGGTACCAGTCTGGGCGGCATTGTCGCTTTTGAAATGGCACAGCAGCTTCAGGCGATAGGACAAACCACTGAACGCCTGGTTCTATTCGATACCGGCGGATTTGAAAACTTTGCGATTCCTCTACCCTGGTATCAGCGCCTCGTCAGCCTCTTTCGCTACATTCCTAAGTACGGGATAGCAGAGACCTGGCGGCGGCTTCAGCTGCGCGTACTCAAAGTATTTATGCTGGACTCTGCCGTAGAGTTTTACCGGGCTACGGGTAAGATGCCGACGCGGTTTTCGACCGAGCTAGATATTTGGGAGACGGTTTGGCTAGCAAACCTCGAAGCGATTGAACGGTACCGACCGCAACCCTATAGCGGTAAGCTAACCCTGCTAAGAGCGATAGACGATGGAGACTTCATGTGGCATGCTCACGCGTTGGACTACGGCTGGGGCCGGTATGCACTCGGTGGGGTAGAACAGCAAGACATGCCGGGAACGCATATTGGCATCTTTAAAGAGCCCGCGGTCAAACAGCTAGCCGAGCAGTTAGCTCAACTTTTAGAGATACCACCCATAAAGACATCACCTGTAGAGATATCATCTGGTGAAACAACGCCCAGAAATAACAAACCTGGAAAAGAGATTGCAGATCATCCAACTTCAGGGCCTGCAAGCACAAAGCAGACGAAAACAGAGCCAACAAAAACAGAGCAGACGAAGACAGAGCAGGTGAAAATAGAAGACAACGCTTCAGAAGTATTTTCAGTGACAAACCAAACGCCAACGAAAGAGGAATAGGTCTCTGATGAAGATCTTTCTTTTTATCGTGAAGCGAGCACCTGTACTGACCTGTTTGGCAATGCTGACAGCGCTGTTGAGCGGGCTTTGTAGCGGGGGCTTAGTGGCGCTGATTCATAGGGCGCTAGAAGCTGAAACGGGCGAGGTCGCAAGCACGTCTGCGGGTCTGCTAAACCAGACGCCAAGCGGGCTATTTGGACTGTTTTTACTGGCGGTCGTGCTGACGTTATTGAGTGCGATCGCAGCCAACCTCGTCATTACCTATCTCTACCGTCAGATCCTGCTGGACTTACAAATTCGTCTGGCCCGCGCTATTACCCGCACCCCCCTAGCCAAGCTTGAACAAATAGGCAGCCCGTCTCTGCTGGTAATGCTCACAGAAGACATTGACAATATCAGCGACACGGCCACAGAGCTAGTTCCTCTCATTAGCAATGTCGTCACGGTGATGGTCTGTTTTGGCTATCTCATTTGGCTCTCCTGGCAGGCCTTTGTTGCCACGCTAGTCTTTTTAATAATCGGCGGCGGCTCCTATCAGCTGATGATGCGTAGAGAGCAAAAAATCCTCACCATCAGCCGAGAAAAGCTCGACATACTCTACCGTTACTTTAACGATCTCACCGTTGGCACGAAAGAGCTAAAGCTAAATGAAAAACAAGCCAACGCCTTTTTAAATCAGGTTCTGAGTCCGACCGCTCACACTGTGCAAAAGCTGTTGTTTCGCTGGGACATGGCCTACGCCATTATCAGCGCCTGGGGTCGCTTTTTAATTCTGATGGTGGTCGGGCTGATTTTGTTCTTGCTGCCCCGTTACTTCTCGCTCTCTTCAAGCATTCTTTCTGGCTATATTTTAGCGCTGCTGTATGTCCGCTCCTCGCTACTGGCGATTATCGACACCCTGCCCGAGCTTGCCGAAGCCGCCGTCGCGCTCGAAAAAGTTGAATCGGTCGGCCTCGATCTGGCCTATGAAACAGCCATTGCACCAGCTGCGCCGTCAGCGACTCCAGTCACCCCGTGGCACTCTTTACAGCTAGTGGCCGTTACCCATCGCTACTACCGCGAACGTGAAGATGGCGTCTTTACGCTGGGGCCGATTACCCTAGAATTTCAGCCAGGAGAGTTAGTCTTTTTGATCGGGGGCAATGGCAGCGGTAAAAGCACTTTGGCAAAGCTGATTACCGGGCTGTATCCGCCAGAATCAGGAGAGCTTCGCTTGGATGGCCGCTTGGTCGGCCATCCGCCTGCAGGTGATACAGCCAGCAGAGAGAAATACCTGAAGAAATACCTTAGCCCTAACCAATATCGTCAAATTTTCTCGATGGTTTTCACAGACTTTCACCTGTTCGACGAGCTGCTGGGCCTAGCGCTAAAAGAGAACAAAGAAGAACAGATTGCTCACTACCTAGCCAGGCTTCAGCTAGATCATAAGATAAACATTCAGGACGGTAAGGTCTCTACCACGGCGCTTTCACGCGGACAGCAGCAGCGGCTAGCCCTACTGGTCGCCTATTTAGAAGATCGTTCTTTTTACGTTTTTGACGAGTGGGCGTCTAATCAAGACCCTATTTTCAAAGCGGTGTTTTACACAGAGCTACTGCCAGAGCTGCGGGAAAAAGGAAAAACGGTACTGGTGATTAGCCACGACGATCATTACTTTCATTTGGGCGATCGCATCCTAAAGCTCACAGACGGTCAGCTCACTGCCGCCAAAATCACAGACGGTCAGCTTACCTGAGGCTTGGCAAACACATGCCGGAACGCCCAGATGCTGAACATCAAATTGAAGCACTGACAAATGAAAACTGCGATCGCCACCCAATACACACCAAAGCTCACTGCCGCCAAAATCACCGCCGTAAACAGCCCGGTATAAATCAAATTCCACTTCAAGGTGAGATTGATCTTACCCACCGCATTTAACAGCTGATAAGACGCCAGACCAAACGCCAAAGGAATCGCCGACAGGCAAATCGTAATCAAAATCGGCACCGCCGGAACCCACTTCTGACCAAAGACAATCGGCACATAAAACGGTGCCAAACTAGACTGCAACAGCACCAGCGGAATAATCACAAACCCCACCTGTTTCAAGCTAGCCTTGTACTGCTTTTTCAGCTGCGCCTTGTCATCTCGCTCGGCGCACAGATGCGGGAACAGCGCCACCATCGTTGAATTAATCACCTGCTTACTAATACCCAACCCGGCATTAAACGCCAGAAAATAAAGCCCGAGCGCATCCACCCCCAAAAATCTGCCAACAATCAAATAGTCAATATTCAGCCGCAGCTTATCCATAAATTCTACCCCCATCATACTGAGGCCAAACTGCAAGATTTCTCTGCCTTTTTCAAAGGTGATCTTTCTCGGCGGTCGCCAAGTGTGATTGCGATAGTTCACCACAATCCAAACCGGCGCAGATAGCAACAGACCAAACACCACCGACCATACGCCAAACCCTAACAGAGCAAAAATCACCGTGATAATATTGTTTGCCATCTCGCGCAGGGTAATCCCTAGCGCCGTAATCTTCAGGCGATTCTCTCGCTGAATTAGGCCGCCGTGCACCTTAAATACAGGAAACATCAAATACATAAAGCTCAGCACAAAGATCGGCCAAAAGACCTCTGGCGCATCGTAAAACCAGGCAATTGGAAACGCCGCTATGCACTGAATCACACAGACGAGAATGCACAGCATCCAGCTGACCCAGTAGGTCGTATTGCACACCGTCTCCAAATCTTCTGCTTTCGCTTCTACAATTTTGGCGCTGACACCGCCACCCAAGCTGCCCATCGTAAACACCTGAGCAAAGGCCTGGCAGGTATACACAATTGAAATTAGCCCATAGTCATACTGACTAAACATCCGGGCCAGCACCACCGTCGTCCCCAGCCGAGAGACGCGCATAAACACCTGGCCCAGCCCTAGCCAGCCCAGGTTGCGAGACAGCCGATTGCCCATAATGGCTCGAACTTTATTCACCAGCATGGGGCATTTCTCCTACAGTCATAGGCCCTACAGACACAGGCTCTACAGTCTTTGGCTCTGACACCGGGCTCTCCCAGTCCCAGCCAACAATGACAAACAGCACCCACCAGTAAAAGAAGATAATGGTCTGATTCCAAATATTCTCAGTCAGCATACCCAGCATCAGCGCCATCAAAATAGCGAGTAGCGCAAAACACAGGCTCTGCTGCTTGCTGCCAGCGCGGGCACGGGTTAACCGCTGCACCAGCCAGCTTGCCTGCACAATCCAAAACGTAATAAAAGCACAAAAGCCCACTATCCCCTGCTCCACCATCGCTCTTACGTAGTCACTGTGAGCCGCCTTTTCAAACAGCGAGAGAAAAGAAGACGTGTGCAGTCCATAGCCCAACCAGGGAGACTCTCGCCAGGCATTCAACAAAAAGGTCCACTGAGCCAACCGCCAGTTAAAACTATTCGGCACTTTCCAAGAGAGCAAAATAGAGCGAGAAATATCCATATCTGGATTCAGCAGCGGCGTTTCAGCAATCGATGCCAGTCGCTCTTGCCCAGCCCCTGTAGATGAATACAGGCCAATCACCGCAGCCACCAGTACCAGGCCCAGCAGCACCTTTACAACGCTAGCCCGGTACGCCGAAAACACCACCACAAATACGCTGGTCATTCCCAGCACAACCATCGTCTGCGTATTCACCAAAAAAAACGCCAGCGTAACCAACAGCAGCACCCAGGGCCAAATTCGCTCAGCATGCCTCATTTTCCACAGCGTAAAGCTCATAAACAAAAACAGAAATACCGCAAAGTCATTGGGATGGCCCATTGTGCCATCTAGCCTGAGCACGTCAGTCCCAAACAAACCCAGCGGCGCCAGCACGTCAGGCAGCGCGCCAGGCACCACCAGCTGCAACAGCCCGACAAACAACGGCGCAATCAACCCCAGAAACAGGACGTTAATCACACGCTCGGGGTGCACCTTGCCTTTTAGCTGCATCACCAGTAGATAGAGCAGTACGGTTGAAAATAGGCGAATCCATTCTCGCAGGCTGGTTGTAAACGAGAAGGGAACCAGGGGGTTGGGCAGTGCGCCAAGCGCCGGCAAAATCACCCAGATACTCTGAAACGCGACCCAGCCAGCGAAGAAAAACCAGAAGCGGTCGGTCTGGATGCGATCGCGCTGCAACCAGCAAATAATCACGTAGCCAATGGTCAGCATATTGAGGGCGATCGCAAACAAAGCTGGCAGCTGCAGCGCTTCAAACGTGCCCAACGCGCTGCGCAGCACCAGCAATGTCAACACGGCCGTCTCAAACGAACGCACAAAAAAGAACAGGCCACCAAACGCCACAAAAAATACAGCAATATACAGCGCATTCAGCCCGGCCAAAACGCCTAGACCGATGCCGATCAAAACGCCTATAGAGGCAATCACAACAGTCAGCAACGTCAGCTGATTCTGGCGAGAGATTAAAAGGCGACGACTCATAGCTTGATAAATAGCCTGATAAACAGCTTGATACCCCCAAACAGACCTTATTCAAACAGCTCGATCGTGTTGACAAAATCACCCAGCGGACCAAACAGCAGGCTCAAGAAATTCAAAATACCGACGCTGCGGCGCTGCGCTACCACAATCACATCGCCATCGCGCAGCGGCTCCGAAGCATCGCCAAATTCGAAGGTCTGCTGCGTCAGCTGCCCCTCTGGCCCCATTCGGAACAAATCAATCGACGAGCGTCTCGCTTCGTTCGTCGGGCCACCGGCCGCCGCCAGCGCGGTCAGCAAATCTGCCGTTGCCCCCACCTGAACAGTTCCGGGCTCACGCACCTCGCCCGCGACCTGCACAGAAATGCTCGTGGGGGCCACCGTAGAACTCAAGAGTGCCTGCTGGTCAGCATCGCTCAGCGCAGCGGCAGGCACAATAATCTCATCACCGTCGTACACGCGCAGGTCAGCGGCCAGTTCACCCTGCCGAATCACCCGCCAAAGATCCACTTGCACTTCATTAGCCACAGTGCCGTCGGCCACACCGGCTGCACTGGCAACTCTTGAGGTACCTGGAATCGCCGCACGGCGAATCGTAATATTGCGCAGGTCCGCCTCTGGCGTAACGCCGCCCGCCAAAATTAGGGCGTAGCTCAGCGTCTGAAAGTCACCATCTGATAGGTCACTAAACTCACCTGCGGGCAAGTTGGGGGGTACTACCAGATGCGGACCAGGCCGACGCACCGCCCCAGTCACGCTAATACGAGGCGGACTAATGCTCAGCAGCGTTACGCTCACCTGCGGGCGTCGTACATAGGGCAGCAGCGCCGTACTCACCCGCTCAGTCGCCTGCAACGGCGTCAGGCCACTGAGCTCAACATTACCCACTAGCGGCATCTGAATGGTGCCGCCTGCCGTCAGCCGCTGTTCACCCGATAGCTCTGGGAAGCCCAGCACGGTCACCGCAATCTGGTCACCAGACTTTAGCAGGCTGGAATCTGGGAGAACAGTTGCCCGACGAGGAACAGCAGGCTGTACAGGCACTTGAGTCTCTGCTGGCGTATTGGAGGTTGATGTATCGGAGGTTGGCGTATCAGATAGTGCGGGTAAGTTTGGCGCGGCATTGTCTTGAGCCTTTGCGGGTAGAGCGATCGCACCGACCGAAACCAGCGATATCGCCAAAATCAATAGCCGCTGCACGAGCGGCAGGTTCAACTGTCCAGTGAACATATACAAAGCGGTCTGAACACTCATAACTTCAAAAAAGGCGGTACGGAGGGCAGGCAAGCAAAAGATATCTCAGCCGAATGCTCAGCGACGCTGAGGCGGATATAGCGGCAGCGGCGCAGTAGCAGAGCCCTTGCCATTCCCATTGCCGTTACCGCTACCATTGCCGTTGCCATTACGATCGACGGGGACCTGGTAATAAAGTTCGGTAGGCGTTTCACCGCCATTCAAGACCGTACCAAACACGCTGATGCCATCACTTTTAAGCTTTGCAACCGTTTGCTGCAAGGCCCCTCTAGGGGTAAAGTCCGCACGAACGACTAGGAGCATGCCATCACTTCTTTTGGCCAGCATCGTCGCGTCAGCGCAGCTGCTGATAGGCGGCGTGTCAACCAGCACATAGTCAAACTGCTGAGCAGCTTTGCTCAGTAGACCCGACTGAATCACCTGCTCTAGCACCACTGAGGGCTGACCAGGAATATTCCCGTGCGGCAAAATCCACAGATTGTCTAACCGAGTCGTTTGGATAGCGTCTAGCAAATCGTGCTCACCCGAAAGCACAGAAGTCACGCCGGGCGTGGGCGGCTGATGAAACAGACCGGCCTGCTTGGGACGCCGCAGGTCTAAATCAATCACCAGAGTCCGCCGCAGCAATAGAGCTGACACTGCCGCCAGGTGAGAACTGACAACCGATTTACCTTCATCAGCTCTAGCACTGCTGACCACAATAATGGGGCCCTGGTCACGGCTTTGAAAGGCAATGCTTTGCAGCAGCATCCGATAGGGCTCTACTAAAACCGGATCGTCCAAAAATTTCTGAGGCTCATAGAAGTGCAAAGCGCCCTTTGGCAGCCTGGGCAGCACGCCTAGATTAGATATCTTGGTTAGGCCCTCAACTTCGCTCACGCTGTGAATTGAGTCGTCCAGTAGCTCTAGCAGCACGACGACACCGGTTGCCAATACCGACCCGGCAACCAGTGCCAGAAATATCACCGCAATCGGCTGAGGCCATTCAGCCGCCACTGGCGTCGTGGCTCTATCGATAATTCGAATATTGCCGATCAGCTGAGCTTCGGCTAGCCGCGCCTCTTCTAATTTGTTCTGCAGGAGTGCCAGGGCAGCAGAGTTCTCTTCTTTTTGGCGCAGCAGAGTCGCCAGAGGTGTCTGCTGCGCGGGTAAATCGTAGAGCTGAGCGCTGAGGCGATCGCGCTCTTGCCTTACCACCGCAAGCTGACTAGCCAGCTCCGATCGTTCCACTTCAGTAGCAATCAGCTGAGCTAGCAACTCTTGGCTGAGTTCACCACCGGCCACCGATTGAGGCGCACCAATCCTGGCATTCGGGGCCTGCAAAGACACCTGCTGAGCATAGAGCGACAGCGTCTCATCGCGCCGCTCCAAAAGTGCCAGCATATCTGGATGCTGATCGCCTAAGCGAGAGCGCGCATCAATCACCTGAGTTTCAAGCGTTAGTAAATCCTGTCGTAGCGCTTGCAGCTCAGCGTTTTGCCCCACCTGAACGGCCGCATAGGCCTGAGACAGATCGGATACAGCCGTAATCTGCTGTAGCTGATTCTCACGGCTGGTCACCCCTTCTAGCTGAGCGGTTAAGCTTTGCTCTGCTGCCGCCAGCTCGCTCAAGCTAGCAATGAGCGTGTCGGTTTGAACATCAGACGCAACCAGTCCGCTCTGCTGCCGGTACTGACTTTCTGCCGCTTCTGCCGCCGCCAGCTGCGTTTGGAGCTTCGGCACCTCAGTTTCTAAAAAGGCGCGTACCGCCGAAGCTTTTGAACGAATGGCTTCAGCACTTTGTTCGGTACTCGCGTGCAAAATAGCATTCAGAATCGCCGCCGCTTGCCCTCTTTCTTCAGTGCTGTAGCTGACCTCTAAAATATTGGTTGCCGGAATAATCGCGACGCTCAGGCCACCAGCAATCTCCTCTGCGACCAGCTCATCAGCGGGCAGGTTATTTTCTTTCAGCAAGGTGATGGCCTGCTCAATTACCGCTTGTGAGCGAATAATTTCAGCTTCAGTGGCCAGCGGATTCGCATCGCCCGGCGGCTCTAGCCGAGAGGTGCTCAGCGCCTGCCCTAGCTCGGAAATACTGACAGAGCGATCGTCTACAATCAGCCTGGCCACAGCCAAGTACTCAGATCGGGCGACGGCTAAGTAGGCCAACGCCGCACCTACAGTCGCAACCATAACGGCGAGCGCAGGAATCCAGCGTCTTTTCAAGACGGATACTAGCGATAGTTTTTGGTTCATAGATGCGATGGCGGCTGAGTTTACCTGTCGCCCTCAGCTTAAAACGTAAGGTCTCAACCGTGAAGCTGCGACGGGGATGCTTAGAGCTTCAATGTAAATTAGTATGAATTAGTCCTACGTAAATTTACGATGAATTCGGCCAAAACTCGACCAAAAGACTGCCTACCTAGCAGTTATCGAATACAGCACAGCGGTTCATCCCTATGAAATTATTTTTGCGCCTAATTCTAGAATAAGGCCCTTATGCCCCAAGAAACCTCAAAAGTTCACCTCTAGTGACTCTATATCTCTCAAAATTTAGCCATGCCATCAAATTCAGCCGATAAGTGGTCCATACAGCACCCCGACAGAATTCAGCTCTACTCGCTGGGTACACCCAACGGGCAAAAAGTGTCCGTTGCCCTCGAAGAAATGAACCTGCCCTACGAAGCGCACAGGGTTGATATCCTCAGCGGGGATCAGTTTACAGAGGCCTTCATTGCCATCAATCCCAATTCAAAGATTCCGGCTATCGTCGATCCCAACGGCCCCACCGGAGAGTCATTTGCGGTCTTTGAGTCCGGAGCCATTTTGTTATATCTGGCTGAAAAGTCTGGCATTGGACTGCCTACTGAGGCGGCTGCTCGCAGCGAATGCCTACAGTGGCTATTTTTCCAGATGGGCGGTGTTGGTCCCATGTTTGGCCAGTTTGGCCACTTCTACAAATATGCTAAAGAGAATATCCCCTACGGCATTGAGCGATATAAAAAAGAAGCCCGTCGCCTGCTGGGCGTTTTAGAACAACGTTTACAAGGAAAAGACTTTTTGATGGGGACAGACTATACCATTGCAGACATGGCTACTTTCCCCTGGATAGGCTGCTTGGACTGGGGCTACAAAGCAGCCGAAACCCTACAGCTAGAGAGCGATTTCCCTACCGTTATGAGCTGGTACAAGCGATGTGCCGACAGGCCCGCCTCCGCCAGAGGGCTAAAAGTCTTGAGTATCTCTTAAGTATCTCTTGGGCATCTGAGTGCGTGATAGAGGCTGCGCTTATGAGAAACCTAGCTCAAGTCAATTAACTCAAGTCAATTAGCTCAAATCAATAGGTGCAAGAATCGTCAGTCCCTTATTAATACAGTCGAACTCTACAGGCGTAGTCCCAATAATTTCACCATCAACAACAACTTTTTGAGGCGGTGTTGTGGTTACTTTTATCTTCGGTATGCGCAGGCTCAAAATATCTTCGTGCTGAGTAGGCCGCTTAACCATCGCTGAGGTAAACAGATCGGCGATCGCACCCACGCCCTGCAACCGCGCCCCTATCCCTTGCGCTTCTGTTGGCGATAGGCCAATCGTCACATCTAACAGGCCATCGTCCGTAATCACCTCACCAAATCCCTGCGCCATCACAGACGTTGGCGGCGCGGCGTTAGCAACCGTAATCGCCACACAGTCAAAATGATTCGTCTCTCCATTGATCTCTAACTCAGCCGAAAAAGATTCCTGATCGGCAATTTGTTGCATGCCTGCCACCAAATAGGCCAGCACGCCGAATCGGTTCTTCATTTCTCGGTTCGCCCGCTCCACCGTTTCAGCCTCAAACCCAATCCCCCCAAGCAGCACCATTGGCAGCCCATTACAGGTCGCCACATCCACCTGACGCGTCGTACCCGCCAAAATCGTCTCGCAGGCCGCTCGCAAATTTGTCGGAATCCCGAGCGCTACCGAAAATGCATTCGCCGTTCCCCGTGGAATTATCCCCAGCGGAATATCCGTTTGCATCACCGATTCTGCCACTGCCGAGACAGTCCCATCGCCGCCAGAAGCAATCACCAAATCCGCCCCAGAGATAATCGCATCTTTCGCCTGCTGTCCCGGTGTGACCTCAGTGTCTGTAAAAATCACATTCACCTGAATCTGCGGCTCCAAAATCTGACGAATCAGCTTCAGGTCTTGATTGGGATTACCCTGCCCTGAGATCGGGTTAAAAATCAAATGGGCAATTCGACTTTTAGCCAGTGAAAGAACAACCGCTCGGGCCGTCGCCAGATTGGTCGCAATTGGCACATCATGCAGATGGCAAATGCGCAGCAGCGTACTGACATCGGCCCGATAGTTATCGGTATTGAGCGAATCGGCTAGGCAGATGACGGCTGCAACCTCGCCTTCTGCAACGCGCGCGGCAATTTGAACATCACCGCCCATATTGCCAGGCAGCAAAGATTGAATTTCTAGTGAGGTGGCCTGCGCCAAGCGATCACCTGTCGTTTTGGTCGCAATAATTTGGTAGCGCGACAGCAGTTCGCTGTAGTCACCTACAAAGCTAATAAGGGCTTCTTTTTGACTGTCGTGAGCGATCAGGGCCAGCGTCGTGGGCATAGGCGTTGGGGCAAGGGCTCCTTGAAGATGGAGCGAAGGCTCCTGAAAGGTATAGCTATTTTGCTTTAGCTGGCAGCTTACCAAAAAAGCCAGTCATCAGCTGCAAAATCAACCGCTTCAGCGGACCGATGCTGCTAATTACCCAAATCCCCATCCGACGAGCAATTAGCAAGGGCCAAAAACGATTAGAAAAAGAGCGGTTCAGAAAATCAGTCAGGCTAAGCGTGAACCAGTTTTCTGTTTTACGCCACCGTTCGTAGCGCTTAAGCACCTTAAGCGCGCCCAGCGGCTCGCCGTCTGCTGCCGCCTGCTGGAGAATCTCAGCTAGCGCAGTCGCATCGCGAATTCCCATATTCAGCCCCTGCCCACCGACCGGATGGCAGCAGTGCGCCGCGTCACCAACCAGTGCCACGCCCGGCTTTACATACTGCTTGCTCTGCATCAGCTGTACCGGGAACATCATCGGCTCGTTAACCAGGGTCAAATCGCCCATATCATTGCCATAGCGGGTAGAAAGCTCCGCCAAAAACTGCGCTTTGGGTAGCGCCAGCATGTCTTTCGCTTCCTGATGAGAAGCGGTCCAGACGACCTGACACCGATTATTAGGCAAGGGCAAAATAGCAAACGGACCGCTGGGCCAAAACTTTTCGTAGGCGGTGTTGGCGTGAGAGTGCTCAGGCTCTAAAACGGCAGTAATGCAAGACTGCCAGTATTTCCAGCCAAAGGTTTTTATGTTGGCGCGATCGCGCACCCCAGACCTAGCCCCGTCAGCGCCTACCACCAGCTGCGTATAAAACGTGAGCTGCTCACATCGACCCTCTTCTATATAGCGCTCCACCGTCAGCGTCGTATTTGCCTCAGCCGTCAACACCTGGCTTTCGCACCAATAGTCAATATTCCATGCCGCCTGCACCGCCGTTTGCAGCGCCCTCATCAGCACCGTATGCTCCGCTGAAAAATACACCGCATCCCCTCGCCCATCCTCCGGACGAAAGGTCAACGCCTTGCGATAGTCCGCGTCAGACAGCTTCACCCGCTGAAAATGCGTTAGCTGCGGCCCCACCTCATCCCACAATCCCAGACCCTCTAGAATTCTGGCTGAAACCGGCGAAAATGCGTATGCCCTGGGCCGGCTCGCCGCCTGCTCAGCCGTCTGCGACTCAATGACCGCCACCCGCAGCTCTGAATTGCGCAGACCACAGGCCAGCGTTAGCCCAACGATACCACCGCCCACAATCACCACATCGTACTGACGTACGACAGGACCATTTGGCACAGGCATATTTGAATTTTGCTCTAGATGTTTTTGCTCTAGGTGCTTTTGCTCTAGGTGCTTTTGCTCTAGGTGAGCACTGCGACGAGGAAGATCAACAGGCATAAAAACAGAGAATATAAAAGAAGGCTAAAGGCCCATGATTAGTCGCTTTCAATTAAGCGCTCTTCTCTATTCTTACGCGCAAAACTAGATTCATCAACCCATCACCGCCGCCATCACGTCCTCCGACAGCTCAAAATTCGCGGTCACTGACTGCACATCATCCGACTCTTCTAACGCATCCACCATCTTCAGCAGAGAAGCCGCAATCTCAGCATCTTCCACCTGCACCGTATTATCAGGAATCCAGCGCATATCCACTTCTTGCACCGCGTAGCCGCTCTCCTTTAGCGCCGTACTCACCGCCTCCAGATCAGCGACTTCACAAAACACCTCCGCGCCAGGCACACCGACTTCAATCTCATCAATTAGCTCATAAGACTCCGCGCCGGCTTCTAGCGCATGTTCTAGCAGCGCATCTTCATCGATTTCACCGACCAGCGTCACCACGCCCCTATGTGCAAACATCCAGCCCACACAGCCTGTCTCACCCAAGTTGCCACCGTTTTTACCAAACGCCGTCCGCAGATCCGCCGCCGCCCGGTTACGATTATCGGTCAGCGCTTCAATTAGCACGGCCACACCGCCTGGGCCATATCCTTCGTAGCGAATCGATTCAAAATCGCCTTCACCTGCTAAATTGCCACATCCTTTTGCGATCGCCCGGTCAATATTGTCATTCGGAAAGCCTGCTACCTTTGCCTTATCAATCGCCGTGCGCAGCTGAAAATTGCCATCAGGGTCACCGCCGCCCTGCTTTGCCGCCACAATAATTTCCCGCGAAAACTTCGCAACCGCCTTCCCCCGAACGGAATCGCCCCTTGCTTTTTGGCGCTTAATATTCGCCCACTTACTATGTCCGGCCATCGCTGCTAGTTGAGAAGGTGCTAGTTAAGATTATCTAGATAGTGATAATAGCGGATTGCGCCGCCCGTTGACCGCCACACCCACAAACAGACAAACCTATTTACATCAGGCCTACCTGCGCCTTCTGAATCAAGTAACCGTCCTCAAAAAGCAGCATCATTGCAGAACCATCCTCATTTCTCCATTCAAAAATAACCACAGAATCAGACTGACCTACCTCAACACCACTTCCTAGAAGCGCTTCTACTCTCGACAGCGACATTTGCAACGTAACTTTCTCATAGTCAGCATGGGTGAGCTGCAACCGCTCAACAGTCTGTTGTTCACAGGTGTAGCCAGAAACACTGTTCATGCCATGACTGAGCCCTGCACCCAGAGCAACGCCAATAGAAAATACAACAACCAAGTAATTACGAAGCGTCTGCATCATCACAAAATTGCCCGTCGCACTCTGTTCTGAATCTTCCAAAGAGGCATCATCAGAAGGACGAAAAAATCTATTCATGTTCTTCACAACCTTTGTTAATAATGTCTCGAACGAACTGGGTCTCGAACGCATTGGACCTATCCAGCACAGAGATAGGGCTAAGGCTTAATGAGCGCTACATTGTCACGAATGCCTACCATATACACACGCTCACCAGGGCATAAAAGATGGCCATCAGCACAGTACATCTCAGCGCGATAAAAAATACCGTGACATCTAATCCTGCCGCGAGAGCCTGGGTATACGGGTTCTTCGATCGTGGCTTCAAGTGCTTCGGGGAAAAAATTAGGTTTACTCATGGTGTTTTACCTCTCAGTGGAATGTATGAGTGAGCTGATTTCTTCTTTAAACAAAACAAACGGCCAACAGCGTAGGGCTTAATACCCTCTACCGTTGGCCGCAGAAATCACATCTGTCTTGCCAGGCTAACTAAATTGCATGAATCAGAACATTTTTATAATTGACGTACTAAGCGGTGTACAAATCAACGGTTTACAGAGTGTTTTCTATGCCCTATTTTCAACAGAAAATCACACGACAACCTATAAATAAGGTCTGTATTTTTTTAGCTGATTCCGAAAGTGCGTTCTAGATAGCTGTTTCAACGCCTTGAGATCTGTTTCATTGAGATAACCTTTTCTGTAAGTACCTGACTTCCAGAGCACCGACAGCCGTGGCCCCTGCCTGTATACCTCCGTTTCTACATCTAACTTGGCAAAGCCTGAGTCTTCTATCTTAAAAAGGAAATGAACAAGGGCATCAGAAAAAACAGAAGGAACTGTGTACCCTTGAAAATCAGAAAGCTCCAGCGGATTGAAATAACTAGGGCATAAGTAAAGATCAAAAGCGTCTTCTGGAGACCGTATCGATCTGTACAGCTCGTCAAAGTATGGATTCTGCATAGTAATAAACCTGAGCAACAAACAAGCGTATTGTCAGCGACTTACTAGACCGTCCTAACAATTTGTTGAACTTATTGTAAAGCCTCTTATAAATTATCGCAAGTTGTCATTATATTTCTATAAAGCTATAGGCATTTGCGCATACAGATGTAAGTCAATAGTCGAGCTGTTTACAGAGAGTACGGGTAATTAAAACCACTGATTAACTCGCTCACCGCATGTAGCGTAAAAAGTCAGCTGTTGAAGCTATTTTTATAGCTACTCCGCTTTCTATACTATACATATTGCGATATTTTACTTTTGTTTATGACAACATAAAGGAATATAATCTTTTGTCGTGTGCGGTCGTAGAATTAGAGTTCACAGCAGCATAACGAGTAGTAAATCTATTCTGATCTATACACATAGGCTCACTAAAAATTATCGAAAAAGCTCATTAAATTATTTTTTTGCTAACATGCCTTGTGAAACAGCTGCGAAGCGTCACTGATAAGAAGAGAAGATTAAAACCATGCTGACAGAAAATTTCCTTCTCCAATCCGCTCGTGACCATAGCCTCACTGCGAAACAGGAAGAAGTTTTCTTGCTGAAGATTCTGCAAAATATGCCTTACGGGCAAATTGCTTCCCAACTCAGCATTTCTGAGGCTGCCTGCCTTAAGCGGATGGGAGAGGTTTACGAAAAATTCTCTATCGTCGGGAGAGGTAGAGGCAAGGAGCAAAAGCTAAGGAAGCAACTGCTCGAAGAAACCTCTGCTCACAGCAACTCACTGAATGTTTCTGCTAGATTTCGAGTATCTACACCGCCAGCGGTTATAGCAGAACAAGATAGCTGGATTCAGTCTTTACATGAATGGTTCATCTGTCTGGGGTACGAGTTCGATACTCAGCCGGACGAAAAGGAAGCAACCAGCATGCAGCATCAGCCAACCGCTTTTCATACCCATGTGGAATGGATAGCAGAGGTTCGGGCTCGTCGTGGCTGGGACAAAATTGTCATCCACGCCGTTCATGGAGAGGTCCAGCTAGCGCATATCAGAGCGCTCCGCAGCGCGGTACATAACAACGCGGCAGTAGAAGGCTGGGTCGTCGCACCTCGTCGGATTAGCTCATCGGCGAGAGAGGAGGTCAAGCTACCCAATAACGACGATCTCTTTTGCTACACGTTTGATGAGCTGATTGATCAAGAAGTTGACTTCAGCCAATACTTCGCCTGGTTAGAGGCAATTATAGAAGAGAAAGGCATAAATCATAAATACGTCCAGCTGTCGTGCAAAAAAGCTGAGTTCGATCACAACCGTGAAGAAGCGATCGCCTACAGTCACTATGGCGAGCAAGAGGGATGGATTGACGGCTATATTGACCTATGGCTAGATGATCCAGCCAAAGAACATATCTCTGTACTTGGAGAGTTTGGAACTGGCAAAACCTGGTTTACGCTGCACTATGCATGGCAGGCACTTCAGAAATATAAGCAGGCTAAGCGAAGAGGTGTAGAAAGACCCAGGCTGCCCTTGATTATTCCGCTGCGCGATTGCGCTAAGGCAGCAACGATCGAATCGCTGGTTTCAGAATACTTTCTGAGGAAGTATCAGATTTTGCTGCCTGACTATCGGGTATTTGAGCAGCTTAATCGTATGGGTAAGCTGCTGCTAATTTTTGATGGCTTTGATGAAATGGCCTCAAAGGTTGACAGGCAGAGTATGATCAACAACTTTTGGCAGCTAGCTAGAGTTGTTGTTCCAGGGTCTAAGGTGATTTTGACCTGTCGTACTGAGCATTTTCCAGATGCAAAAGAGGGTCGTGAACTCCTCAACGCCGAGCTTAAAGCATCGACGTCAGGAATAAAAGCGGAATCCCCACAGTTTGAAGTTCTAGAACTAGAACAGTTTAGCGATAGTCAGATTCGTCAGATCATTACAGAGCGAGCTGGCGAGGCGATCGCACAGCAGTTTTTCGATCACCCAGACCTATTACAAATTGCTCGCCGACCGCTCATGCTAGAGCTGATTTTAGATGCACTACCGGCTGTTTCATCCGGTAAACCCATAGACTTAGCGCGCATTTACCTCTACGCAGTCTCTTCCAAAATGGAAGAAGACATCCTGGCCGAACGGACATTTACATCCCTAGCCGACAAGCTTTACTTTCTCTGCGAGCTTTCGTGGGAGATGCTCTCAACCGAGCAGATGAGCATTAGCTACAAGCAGTTTCCTGACAGAATTCGCAAGTTCTTTGGTAAGGCGGTAGAAGCAGATACAGACTTAGACCACTGGCATTACGACATGATGGGGCAGACTCTCCTTATTCGCAACGAGCGAGGAGAATATTCTCCGGCCCACCGCTCTTTTCTAGAGTTTTTCGCCGCCTTCAAGCTCGTAGCGGAGTTAGGCTGTTTATCGCCTGATTTTATCATCCTGGCCCGGCAACAGTCTCACATAAACGCAGGCAAAGACGCTAAGCACTATCAGTGGTCGGAATACTTCAGTCGCCGAACCAATCAAAGAGGGGAGGTTGTTGCTATTGCTCCTCTAGAGTCTTTTGAAATGGAGAAGCAATCGAATTTATTAAAAACGCTAGGCCGTTTTCCGCTCTCCAAAGCACTGGTCGACCTAATGCTGCCTATGATAGATACCACCAGCTCCAAAGACGCAGTAGCGGATCTTCTCGTAACCCAGCTTTTAGCTGAAAACCAAACTAAAGACAGCTCTGGCTATCTTGCAGGCAACCTAATCACGCTCGCGCTCAGACTCTCTTCTTCAGCACTCGAAGCCGTAGACCTTAGCCATCGGACGGTCATAGGTGCCGATTTTACTGGCGCTAGCTTACGCAACGCAAACTTCACAGGTGCGCACTTAGAAAACTGCATTTTCCCACAGGGATGGAATGGTGATCTATCTGTTGTATATAGTCCAGACGGCTGCTTTCTGGCTGTAGTGGACTCTACGGGAGAGATTTCTCTACGAGATGCCTTTACCCGAGAACCTCTATGGCAAAAGAAAGGGCATGATGACTGGATTCGGGCACTTGCGTTTGATTCAAAAAGTGCGACGCTAGCCACTGCTGGACACGACCAAACTATCAACTTTTGGGACGCAAAAACCGGAGAACATATCAAGACTATCTCTACCGATAGCCGAATATATTCAATCATCTTCAGCCATGACTACGATTTACTTGCCAGCAGTGGCGACGACAAGAATATACATCTTTGGGATACTCGCACAGGGAAGTGCCTGAGAGCATTAGAAGGACATGAGGCATCTGTTGATGCAGTTGTTTTTGGCAGAAACGCCAGCCGTGAGATTTTAGCGAGTGGCAGCAACGACGGCGAAATTCGTCTTTGGGACACGAATACAGGTGAATGTATCAAGATTATAGAAACCAATGACCGCAGCATACAGACACTCTCTTTTGATGCGAAGAGCCAGACGTTAGCAAGTGGCAGTAAAGACAAAACGATCAGGATCTGGAACACAAACACGGGTGCGTGCATTCATCACTTAACAGGTCACCACGACTGGGTACGTACAGTCGGGCTCAGCTTTGGGGGACGGTTACTTGCCAGCGGCAGTAACGACAGGACGATCAAAATTTGGGATACCCAAACAGGTCATTGCCTTAAAACAATAGAAGCGCATAAAACGCGTGTGTGGTCCGTGGCCTTTCATCCAGATAACCAAACGCTAGTAAGCGGCAGTGACGATAGAAGCATCAAGTTCTGGAACGTACAGACCGGACAATGTGAACAGACGCTGTGGGGAAATAGTCGAGGGGTCTGGTCTATCGCCTTCAGCGCGGACGCCCAAACCGTATACTGCGGTAGCGATGATCACAGCATTCAAGCATGGGATGTGAGTTCGGGAGAAAATCTGAGGGCGTTAAAAGGTCATCAAGGACGAGTGAGGACTATCTCGCTTTCTGAGTCAGCTGGCTTAATAGCCAGTGGAAGTGACGACAAAACGGTAAAGCTTTGGAACATGGAGACAGGAAAATGTCTTAAAACCCTAAAAAATCATCATGACTGGGTCTGGTCTGTAGAATTTAGTGCTGATGGGAGAACACTGGCAAGCGGAAGTTTAGACAACTCTGTTATGCTCTGGGATACGCAGAAAAAAGAACACATCAAAACACTGGAAGGCCATACTAAATTTGTTTGGTCTGTTGTATGGAGTCCAGTCAAGTCTTTGTTAGCCAGTGGCAGCGCTGACCAAACCGTTCGCCTGTGGGCTCCTGAGACAGGTGAGTGTTTGCAGATATTAGAAGGTCATGACGGTCAGATTGCGTCACTGGCATTTTCTCCAGATGGAAAGCAGCTAGCGAGCATCAGTGATGATGGTGAGATTAGGCTTTGGGATACGCAGACCGGTCTATGCGTACTTACACTAAAGGAGGGAAATCAGCTAAGAACAGTTGCATGGAGCCCTGACGGCAGATACATAGCAAGCGCTGGATTAGATCATGTCATTAGACTGCGATCGGCTGAATCAGGAGAGCTGCTTAGAAAAATAACAACTCATGCCGAGCCTCTCTATTCATTAAGCTTTAGCCCGGATGGTCAATTCCTCGCCAGTGGTGGAGAAGCAGGTGTGCTCCGTCTTTCTGAACCTGACAATGGAAAATGTCTCTTGAAATTAAAGGTCGACAGTGATTTTAAGGGTATGAATGTGACCAAAGCTACAGGTCTTAGTCCTGCTCAGCTCTCACGCTTGCTGTCACTGGGAGCTATCGAGAAAAAGTAACAACATTTCCTTTATAAAATGATCAAAACTGCTGTAGTATAGCAGCTACCCATGCTGTTTTGGGTAACCTTCCAACTAGCTACCTCATCATTATTTCAAGAGAAAAAAGATTTCAAGAAGAGATTTTCTCTATGCAGAGAAAACCCTGGCCATAGAGTTCTTCTTAGTAAAGAACAACATGATCTTTATCTCTTGTGATGCATCTCACTCAGATGGCTCGACCTTATCAGATGGCCCGACCCTATCTGTAACTTAAATTAGACCTTATATATTCTCTTTTAGATGTGATTGACCATACACTTGCAGACCAGGCCACCTCAGATAGTATGGTCTGCATAGCTAAAGTGCCCGCCTGGCATGTAGCAATTCAGACAGAGCAGCCTCTGAACAACTATCCACTCTTTCCCTGGAATCTACTAACCGATCCTGCTATATATCGTCCTGTTCTTATCGAAACTAAAACCATATCGAGTTCTTTGGTTCCACTTGCACATACAGAGCACAAAATTTGTCCATACGGAGACAAATCCGCTCTACTGGCAGTGATACAAAAAGCTGCTCAGCCTCGCCTTGTTAGAGATGCCTATACGCTATCTGCGTTGCGGTTCGAACGACATCCCTTTCCAAAGAAGAACAGTAGTCCTAAGAACAAGATAATAGGCATTCCAACTGATTTACAGCCGCTGTTCAAGCAAAAAACATCCAATAGGCAGACTGACGACACATGGTTGCAGCTACCGACGTTACAGGCACTGGAGTCGGCCATAGACCAGCGACAAAAGGAGATGCGATCGCTCTACACCCAAGAACTCGCACCCTTAATGAACGCTAACCCCTTAGATCCATCACTGTACAGCCATGATTTATCACCAGAACTTGTTCACGACCTAAAACAGTACGTAGCACTACAAAATCGCCCCTACCTGTTCTTCGATCTCATGCAGTGGATAGAGCGAGACATTGCAACCAGACGCTGGCGGTCAGCGCATGCAGGTTATCCCATCACGAATGAGGAAGCGATGATTTTCGTACTCAACAGCTGGGTAGACAGAGACGGCACCCGCAGAAAACGCGCCATTAAGTGTCCTACTGGCGTACCGTTAGGATACATGCAATCAGTCAGAAGGAAAAACCAGCCCTTTATCACACAAGAATTTGCCGACCACGCCCACGGCGCATTCAACCACTGGCTACAAGAGCACATCTGGCAGCGCTTTCACTACCGCTATCCCGAGAAAGCCCAGCTTACGCCCTCACAGTTCTTCAAGCAAATCGGCCGCTGCCATTTTGCCTTCGTAGACGCCATTTCTGAAATGCACATGGCAAACGTGGCCAACCCAGCCAACACAAACTTTTGGAGCGTCCTCCAATTCTATCTACCGTTCATGTCACCCTGGCCATAAATTAACGGCCATTTAGACATCGCTTCGATTTGTCTGCATCATTCGTCAGCAAACTCTCTACCACTCTCCCAAATGCGCTCTTTGTAATTTCGAGAGGCTTTAAGCGCAGCACCAATCAAACCGACAGACTGATTAACCACCACTCGCACCGGAACTTTATCGAGCAGGTGACTCACTCGGCCTTTATTACCAAAGGCGTACATAAATTCGCCTGTTTTCATCAGCGGCAGATTTTTCGCAGTCACCCCCCCGGCGATGTACAGCCCGCCTCTAGGCAAAAACTTCAGTGAGATGTTTCCAGCCTCCGATCCGTAGGCTCGAATGAAAATCTCCATTGTCTTCTGCGACAGCAGGTCCGTTTTCTCGGTTGCTGCCCGCGAAATAATCGAAGCTGGATCCTCTAACTGATTGCGCTGCCCGGCCTGACGCTCCCAGGCATCCATGGCCTGACCAATTTCACTCGACTCGTTGGCATACTGGCGATCGCGCAAAAACTGATAGATCGAAATAATCCCCATGCCAGAAACAACCCGCTCCTCAGACACCCGAGAAATGCAGTGCTTTTCAAGCAGATACTTCCGCAGCTGAAACTCTAGCTCCGACTGCGGCGCGAAATCTACATGGCCACCCTCTGAAGGAAACACCCGGTATTCCCCGCCGCAGGGTAACAAAAAGCCTTGCCCTAACCCCGTACCCGCACCTAAAACGGCCTTGGGCGCAGTATCTAGCGGATCGCCTGCCTGCAATTCATAAATATCCTCTGACTGAAGGCCCAGCACACCATAGCCAATTGCTTCAAAATCGTTAATGAGCTGTACGCTCTTAATATTCAACGCACCGCTGAGAAATTCGCTGCGTAAGAACCAGGATAGATTGGTGAGCTGACAGGTGTTGTCTACGATTGGACCTGCGATCGCAAAACAAGCCGCATCTGGCTTAACCTCTGACACCGAAGCGCCCGCTGCAGCCAAAAACTCCTTCACCATCGGCACAAATTCAGGATAGCTCTGGCTAGGATAGCGCTGCTCATAAACGGTTTCCAGCTGTAATTCGTGGCTAGAAGAGGCTTGGATTACTTCGTCGCTCGCCTGAGCCAAACGCAATATCGTCTTAGTGCCACCAATATCGCCAGCGAGTAGTTGTGCCATAGGATTACGTGCTGCAAATCAACTCCACAGTAAGCAACTATCGCAAAACCAGGTTAAGAGACGTAAAAACTATTCACATTACACGGTCTACTCCAGCCCAGCCGCCTTGAGCTTCGCTAGAAGCCTAGCGTTTTCATCTTCTACTGCCTGGACACGAGCTTCGGCTTCTTTGGCACAAGCTTCGGCTTCTTGCGCGCGCTCTTCAGACCAAAGAACCATCTCACCGTCAGGCGTCCACCAGCGCAGCCAATAGCCCGTATAGTTAATGCGGGTTCCCTCCCATACACCAAGCCACAGATCTAGCTCAGGAATAAAATAACGGCCGTCAGTAGCAGACGCCTTGTCGTAAATTCCATTCTGTAAAATATGGACTTCTAAATCCCCGGAAGCAGGGTCGAAGATCACATAGTTAGGTACTTCAATAATTTGCTCGTAGAAGTACCACTTACCTAGCTTTCGCCCCGACTGTACAGAATACTCCCCACAGTCACTTTCAGATAAAAACTCCATCACCACAGGCGGAATAACACCTTCAGTGTGCGGAGTATAGCTGCGACGGATACCCTCAGACGCCTCAACTGGAGCAACGTACATCCAGTCAGGAGCCTTGCAGATAATCCGGCCATCGACAGAGGCGCACAGAGCAAAATTTGAAACAATCAAAGCCGACTTCGTGGCTGTTGGAATAGAGCCCAAGGCATTCGTCAGCGCAGCGGCCAGGAGAGGTTGGGCTTCATTTTCCACAGGGTCATCCGGTAATACAAAATCATCGGGAAGCTTAGGCCACTCGATAACGTGGGTGCCTCTCTTTCGACGAACAGGCGGGTTAGAAACAGTTGCAGTCATGATATGCGTGCTCTGACTAGACCTACAGAATATTCTAAACCTTTTAGCTGTAACCCCTTAGCCATGACCCTTCAGCTACGACCCTTCAGCAGCCCAAAAGCGCTTTTGACGATTGGCTCAGTCTTTATATAATGGGGGACTTCTAAAATTAGGCCATTAAATACAGGTAACTGCTGTGACGACTACGCCCCTCCCGAGACCTACCGCATCTTCTCCGATTGCTGACAGCTCACTTTCGCTAGAAGCCCGCCCTGATCCCTTTGGTCGTTTCGGCCAGTTTGGCGGCAAATACGTGCCCGAAACGCTCATGCCTGCACTGAAAGAGCTAGAAGAAGCTTATTATCAGTATCGCGACGCTGCTGACTTCAAAGCCGAGCTGAACGGTTTATTAAAAGACTATGTCGGGCGAGCAAATCCGCTGTACTTTGCCGAGCGATTGACGGCGCACTATGCCAAAAAGCATGGCTGGGCAGATAAGGGCGGTCCTCAGATCTACCTCAAACGTGAAGACCTGAACCATACAGGGGCGCACAAAATTAATAACGCTTTGGGTCAGGTGCTGCTGGCAAAGCGCATGAATAAGAAAAGAGTGATCGCCGAAACAGGTGCGGGGCAACACGGGGTAGCCACAGCAACTGTGTGCGCTCGCTTTGGGCTAGAGTGCGTGGTCTACATGGGCGTGGAAGACATGCAGCGGCAGGCGCTGAACGTGTTTCGGATGCGCCTAATGGGGGCAACCGTCAGCCCGGTAAGTGCAGGATCTGGCACGCTAAAAGATGCCACGTCTGAGGCGATTCGCGACTGGGTCACCAATGTAGAAACCACTCACTACATTTTGGGTTCTGTGGCGGGGCCGCATCCGTATCCGATGATGGTACGAGACTTTCACGGCGTGATTGGCAAAGAGACGCGATCGCAGGCGCTAGAGAAATGGGGCGGCAAGCCTGATTTGTTGCTGGCCTGTGTAGGTGGCGGCTCGAATGCGATGGGTCTGTTCCATGAGTTTGTGCAGGATAAAGAGATTCGTATGATCGGAATCGAAGCAGCAGGTGAAGGCGCTGAAACGAAAAAACATGCGGCAACGCTAACGAAGGGGAGACCTGGCGTGCTACATGGTGCGATGAGCTATCTGTTGCAAGATGGCGAGGGTCAGGTAACAGAGGCGCATTCGATCAGTGCCGGATTAGACTATCCGGGTGTGGGGCCCGAGCACAGTTACTTCAAAGATTTGGGCCGAGCGGAGTATTACAGTGTGACCGATGCTGAGGCGTTGGAAGCCTTTCAGCTCGTGTCGCGGTTAGAGGGTATTATTCCAGCCTTGGAGACAGCGCATGCGTTTGCCTATTTAGAAACACTATGTCCAACGCTGAGCGATGAGAAAGTGGTGATTAACTGCTCTGGGCGAGGAGACAAGGATGTACAAACGGTGGCAAAAGTCCTGAAGTTTGAATAGCTGAAGTTTGAGTAGAGGTTAGCGTTCTCTTATTCTCTCTTTTGGGTCTCGCCTTTTAGGCACAGTTTAGCAATTAAAGAGATAGCTAAGCTGTGTCTTCTTTGGACTGTCTTTTTTGGCCTACTGTTGGCCTACTGAGAGAAGAATTAAACTGTGTTCGTTATTTATTGATAATTTATAGGAGAGTTTGGGTGGATAATTTTGAGGTTTGCGATCGCGATTTAACGCCGCAGTTACTAGAGCGATATTTGAAAGCGGATGCGATCGCAGTAGACACAGAGACCATGGGGCTAAATCCTTTACGCGATCGCCTCTGCCTAATTCAACTATCCGACCCTAGCGGCTATGTCAGTGCCATTCGCATAGAACGCGGCCAGACCGCAGCCCCTAATCTCAAACAGCTCTTAGAAGCCGAAAGCATCACTAAAATATTCCACTTTGCCCGTTTTGACTTAGCCACCTTGCAGCATCACTTAGGCATCGTGACAGCGCCAGTCTTCTGCACCAAAATCGCCAGCAAACTTGCCCGTACCTACAGTCCCAGCCACGGATTAAAATCTTTAGTCAAAGAACTCGCAGGCGTTGAACTCGACAAATCCCAGCAAAGCTCTGACTGGGGCAACGCAGCCGCGCTGAGTGAAGAGCAGCTAAGCTACGCAGCCAATGACGTGCGCTATCTACACGAGCTACGCAGCAAGCTAATAGAAATGCTGAAAAGAGAAGAACGTTGGAGCCTATTGCAACAGTGTTTGACCTGCCTCCCGACCTTTGTAGAGTTAGACTTAAGGCAGTATGGCAGTATTTTTGAACATTAGGTAACGAAGGGTCTATAGAGCAAACCTCTAATAGGGATGATGACTTGCGTCCTGAATACAATTTCGAACAGCTAACGCCTGTTGAAAAAGGCCGAGAACGTGGCAGTCCAAACAATCTCAGGCATAGCCAATTAGTATCTGTTTATCCAAACAGGTACTGAAGTAATAGTCGAAAGGCTATGCCTAAGGCTTATAGCCGTCCATATAACGGCTAACTAGTCATCTCAAAAAGATAAGACATCGCACCTGTCGGATCTTCAATCAAAGAAAAGTAGCCTGTCTCAGGAATCTCTGTTTTGGGCATCACGATTTTACCGCCCAGGCCAGCAGCTTTTTCTGCGCCTGCATCAACAGAGTCAACCGCAAAGTAATTCATCCATACGGGCGGCATTGCTGGCACATTGGGTGGTCGCTTTAAAAAACCACCTGCACTCTCACCATTGACATCAAAGCTTGTATACTCGCCTCCATTCATCGGCATCGGATCTGAAAACTTCCAGCCAAAGAGATCGGCATAGAAAGGTAGAAGCGGCATCGGGTCATCTACCATTAGCTCCATCCAACACACTTCGCCAAGACCGTTGCTAATCATGTTGAGGTCGCTCTCTTTATCTTCTGGCGTGAAGAGGTGAAAGGCCGCGCCTGCCGGATCGGTAATGACAGCCGTTCTACCCACCGTTGGAATATCAAACGCTGGAACGCACACCTTGCCGCCTTTGCCCTCTACCTGCTCACAGGTCTGATCGACATTTTCGACAGTAACAAAAGGAATCCAGTGGCTGGGAGCCGGAAAGTCTTTTTCTAAGGGCACAGGATTGCCAAATCCGCCTTTACTAGCCGTATAAATAGTCGTATTGTCTTCACCTGGGATTTCAAGTTCACCTAGCGTCCAGTCAAACAGCTTCTGATAGAAGTCATTGGCTTTTTCAACGTCCGTCGTCATCAAACTCCACCAGCAAAAGCTACCGATCTGATCTTTTAGAGCCATGAGATTTTCCTCGGATATCGTTATCACGCGGCTAGCACTCACTGCGTTAGAAGTAGATTTCCATCAGAAAGCGCTACAGCTGAATCAATACAAACATACTATTCAGAAAAATTCAATACTTATTCAGGTGGCAAAAGCTATTTATGAGCCGGTCTGTTCTGACTGGCACCAAGGAACGCGGCCTAAACAGACTGAAGACTATCTAAAGATAGACTGCAACTCATCGATCGCTCCGGCCAGTTTCTGCCCGTTTGGGCTGCAATGAACTCGCTATAGTCAGCTAAGTTATCTAGCCCAACCAGGTTGAGAACAATTTCGAGGGTTAACCAGAAGACGAGTCTTCTGAAGACTGTTTTGGAGGTGGTAGACATGGCTTTTCACTTCTGCTAAGCAGCTAGGAGAGGTATAGCAAAAGGTCTAGTACGTTAAGCCCTTTTGCTAGTCGAGTTGCTTTGTGAGCCGTAGACGGTAAATTTCAGAAGTGTTCTAAGCAACCGGGCAGACTCTATAGATAAGAGAATGAGCCAGGATAAGAAAAATATCGAGACTGCGTAGACGGTTACTCGACAGTCCCTCTGGTGACTTTAGGCGGTGCGTCAAAACGCAGTCACAACGAGCTATCTTAGTAAGTTACACATCTCGTTGGTTAGCTTTGCGCTGTGCCTGTGCTAGCAACTGGTCCTTCGAATGCGGAAGCATCACTGCCTCTGACAGTGGTATCAGCAGGGGTAAAAACTACGCTGGGCTAAACCGTAAAACCCATAATTCATGAACTATAATTGTTCGTTGAGCTGTAAACAATTAACCCGCCATGCAGTATCGCTCTTAATCATTTTGATAATCATTTTGAACGAGTAAGCATCTTTAACAGGCATCAGTAAGATGCCATCAACAGGGCAACCTTACAGGTACCGACGACGGATTACCATCCGGCAACAGAAACCGCTTCTTTAGGTGCGATCACAGGTATGCCACAACGCCTTACGCGCTATCTGCAAGGCTAAATCTTCAACTACTTTCTACAGACTATTTGCTATGGTATGTGTAATTCAAGGCCCTTTTCAAAGAATCTAGCTAAATGATTTAGCTATAGGTACAGGCGTTTATCTCCAGTAAAACTCTATGTCACTCACGATTGTCGCTAAACCGCTACCTTTGGAAATAAATGCTGACAACGTAGTGCTAGTTGGTAAGACCAGGGTCACTCTGGATACAGTAATAGGTACTTTTAATAGAGGCACAACGGCTGAAGAAATAGTCTATCGCTATCCCTCACTCAAGCTAGCAGATGTGTATGCCACGATTGCCTTCTACCTTGATCATCAAAGAGCAGTGGACAATTACCTAGAAAATCGTCGTCAGCAAGCTGAGACAGTACAAGAAATGAATGAGTCAAGGCCAGACGCACAAAACATTCGGCATAGACTACTCGCACGTAAAAGAGATCAGGCAACCTCTTGAAACTGCTGACAGACGAAAACTTCGACAACACAATTCTAAGAGGCTTGCTGAGACGCGATAACACAATTGATATTGTAAGAGTTCAAAACGTTGCATATTATGCGTTTGGATCACTTTCTAGCTGGCTGAAGTTAAATAAGGTATTGTCAGCTAGCTGAGAAAGAACAATGTTTTGCATGCTACGAAATAGGGTTTCCGTGCGACCAGGCCACTGCTTTTCCCAGTCCTGTAGCATCTGTTTAATCTGAGCGCGCTGCAAATTTTCCTGGGACCCGCACAGCGTACAAGGGATTATGGGAAACTGCTGGTAGCGAGCGTACTTCGCCAGCTCTTTTTCCGCGCAGTAGGCCAAAGGCCGAATCACAATATGCCGACGATTGTCTGTCAATAGCTTCGGCGGCATTGACTTCAGCTTGCCGCCATGAAACATGTTTAAAAAGAGCGTTTCTACCATGTCATCACGGTGATGACCTAAAGCAATTTTAGTCATGCCCTCTTCAGCAGCAACCCGATACAAGACGCCTCGCCGCAAGCGAGAACACAGGCTGCACATCGTTTTACCTTCAGGGATCACGCGCTTTACGGTGCTGTAGGTATCTTGTTCGACAATCCGGTATGTCACCCCAATCGATTCAAAATAGTCTGGCAATACGTGCGCAGGAAACCCTGGCTGCTTTTGGTCTAGATTTACGGCCAAAATATCGAAATTGATGGGCGCATGGCGCTGTAGATGCCGCAAAATGTCTAGCAGGGCGTAGGAATCTTTACCGCCAGAGACGCACACCATGACGCGATCGCCCGCTTCAATCATGCTGTAATCAGCGATCGCACGCCCAACCTTCCCTCGCAGCGATCGCTGAAGCTTTTTGAAGCTATTAAAAGAACGCGTCAAACCTGGGGGCGAAAGGGCAGTCATGATTGAGGTCTCCTACCAAATTGAAGGCTGTGAAGAATATATAGGCGATCGCCAACTTTGAAACAGACTCAAGCTAAAATCTACAGTCTATCGACACTAATTTATCGACACTGTAGAGAAGGTTTTTATGAGCGCAGAATACGGTTTAGGAACGAAATGCTTACACGCCGGACAGGAGGCCGATCCCACCACAATGGCCTGCGCGGTCCCGGTGTATCGCACCAGTGCCTACAAGTTTCGCGACACTGAGCATGCCGCTAACCTGTTCGCCCTCAAAGAGCTGGGCAACATCTACACACGCCTGATGAACCCGACCCACGACGTGCTCGAAAAGCGAATCGCGGCGATGGAAGGCGGCGTAGGCGCTTTAGCGCTCGCCTCGGGCACCAGCGCTATTTTTTATAGCATTATTAACATCTGCCAGGCAGGCGATGAAATCGTCTCGGCGAACACGCTCTACGGCGGCACCTACACAATGTTCAAGAACATCCTGCCGCAGTTTGGGCTAAAGGTAAACTTGGTAGACCCGCGCGATCCTGAAAACTTTCGCAGTGCCATTACTGAAAAGACCAAGCTGGTGTTTTGCGAAACGGTGACAAACCCGGCTTTAGAAGTTGCTGACCTGGAAGCAATTAGTGCGATCACCCACGAAAACGGCATCCCCCTCATTGTCGACAGCACCTTCACTACCCCCTACCTTATCCGACCCATAGAGCACGGCGCAGACATCGTCGTTCACTCACTGACCAAGTGGCTCGGCGGCCACGGCACCGGCATCGGCGGCATCGTAGTAGACAGCGGCAAATTCGACTGGACCTCCGGCTAATTCCCCCTCATGAGTGAGCCCGACGACAGCTACCACGGCCTGCGCTGGGCACACGATCAGGGGCCTTTGGCACCGCTCGCCTACATCCTACGCATGCGCCTGATCCCCCTGCGTAACCTTGGTGCCTGCATCTCTCCCGACAATGCCTGGATTTTCTTGCAGGGCGTCGAAACGCTGCACCTGCGGATGCAGCGCCACTGCGAAAACGCTATGCAAGTTGCCGACTTCTTACAGCAGCAGCCCAGCGTAGAGTGGGTTCGCTACCCTGGCCTAGAAACCGACAAAGCGCACAAAAACGCTCAAAAATACCTCAAGAGCGGCTACGGCGCGATGGTCGTCTTTGGTATCAAAGGCGGCATGGATGCGGGTAAGGCTTTTATTGAAAAGCTCAAGCTGTTCTCGCATTTGGCTAACGTTGGCGATGCTAAAAGTCTCGCGATTCATCCCTCATCCACCACGCACTCTCAACTGTCAGATGCGGACCTAGAAAGTGCAGGCATCGGGCCCGAGCTAGTCCGCTTAGCCATCGGCATCGAAGATGTGGAAGATATCATCAACGACTTAAAGCAAGCGTTAGCGAGCTAACAATTGCCAAACAACTGTCAAGCAACTTAGTACAACAGCCGATAAATCACGGGTGTGGAATGTCTCAACCAGGATACACCACACCCAACGCTACAAATTATCGCCCACCCTTTCCATGAGTATCGGCCCCGTCCAAACCCAGTTTTTCCATATCAACGAAACCTTCTATCTTGACTCGGGCGAGTCCTTCGATGCGATTACGCTCGCCTACGAAACCTACGGCCAGCTCAACCACGATGCCAGCAATGCCATTCTGGTCTTTCACGCTCTCACCGGTAGCCAGCATGCCGCTGGTATAAACTCGTCCGTTCCCGCAGCCGATCCCTTTTGGAAAGAAGAATGCGTTCTCGGCTGGTGGGATAGCTTTATTGGTCCTGGCAAAGCCTTCGATACCGACCGCTACTTTGTTATCTGCGCCAACTACTTGGGCGGCTGCTACGGTTCTACCGGACCACATTCTACCAACCCCCAAACTGGCAAGCCCTACGGCAGTCAGTTTCCCCAGGTTAGCGCTTGGGATGTTGTTCGTAGCCAGCTTCTGTTACTAGATTCTCTAGGCGTTGACTGCCTCCATGCCTCTGTAGGCAGCTCTTTGGGCGGCATGCTCTCTATGCTGCTAGCCACCCGTCGCCCACACCGCGTCAAGAAAGTAGTGCCCATTGCCACCGGACTAAAAACAACCGTACTGCACCGCGTGCATAACTTTGAGCAAATTTTAGCCATTCGCAACGATCCTCACTTTCAAGGTGGCGACTATTACGACGGCCCCGCCCCACAAGAAGGCTTACTGCTCGCTCGTATCATCTCTCACAAAACCTTCGTGTCTTTAGACATGATGGAAAAACGAGCTAAACAAGAGATTACAGTAGAACAACCGATTGGAAAGTTCTACAAACTCTCTAACCCGATTGAATCTTACATGTTTTATCAGGGAACAAAGTTTGCAGATCGTTTTGATGCCAACAGCTATTTGCGAATTATGGATATGTGGCAGCGCTTTAGCCTCAACGCTCAGCAGCCTGGACTCTTTGCAGAGTGCACTCACCAAGAGTACTTAATTTTCAGCATCGATTCTGACGTCTGTTTCTACCCAGAAGAACAAAGCGTGATTGTCAAGGCACTTGAAGCAGCAAACATGGCCGTGAAACACATCACAGTGCACTCTGATAAAGGGCACGATTCTTTCCTACTTGAGCCCGATCTCTACGCGCCGTATATTCGATTTATTTTGGACGAGACATCGCAGGTGTAAGACAACAAGCACTACCTGCTTTCTGTCTCTCTCCGCGAATCAGACGTTTTGCCCCAGCTCCGTCAAACGTGCTGTGGGGAGGCAGAACGGCTGATTTGGAAGTGAATGATGAAGATACGGTAGCGCTACGACACTTGAACCAAACCCTTCGTCAAGCCCCGCGCATAGAGCTAAGCATGCTGCCTATTGGAGATGGCCTCACTCTCGCACTCAAGCGTGGTTAGTTATCCACAGACTATTTGCCAGTAACTACTTGCCAGTCGATTATTGACCAACGAGGCTAAAGGAAAATCCTATTCTCTCAATGACTTTTCTATTGCTCAATCGTCAGGATCGGGCGTATCGGATGCTTGTAAATGCAACAGATAGTTACTAGCAGAAATCAACAGAATCGCTAGCGAGGCATATATCAAGTCGCTCATCTGTGAAATATCGAGACTTAACGTTTTTTTAAAGAGATTAACAATCAGCGCCACCACAATCACTTTAACCAGCTTGCTCTTAAGTGCCTCTAAAGACTCACTTTGCAGCAGGTTGATATCTTCACGCAGCCGAACATCAATCTTGGAAATAAATAGCTCGTAAATCCCAAAGCTAAAAATCAATAAAACAATTCCGATCAGATAGTAGTCGATACCGCCAATAATGTAAGAAACGATTCTATTCGTAATATCGCCTTCAGGATCAGCAATATTAAACTCAAGACTCAGCCCGGCCCAAATATCTTGCGTACCGATTAAAAAGAACTTAACTGAGCTGAACAGCCCAAACACCACAGGCAGCAGCACAAAGAAACGAAAGTTCCAGATTACCTTTTCAAATGCGAGCTCTATTCTCTTAATGAGTTTCATGCAACCCTACCCGCGACAGAAGGCGTAACAAACAAAAAAGCAAGGTACGACTGGGCAAACACAGTATCCAAGCCCTATCTGATTGAACCACACCAGGGAGGCGCCTCTATTGATTCGGCAAGCGGTATGCCGTTTTAGAGCCGCTACAAAGGATGCTTCACAGTTATCTGGCAGGTGCTGACTGGTAGAAGCGGGCACCGTCAGGATTGGGGCAGGTCCAGTTTGCATTTTGGTCACCCTTCGGTTAAGCCAATAGAATGAAATCGATACGATAGGATCGATACGATAGGGTGGCGAAAGTTGATACTGCTGGAATGGCCGTGGATAACACACAAAAAATCACGCATGTTCTAGACCGATTGAGCCTGGGCCCCAGACCTGGCGATCGTCAGCGGGTTGAGCGTATGGGCGTTGAGCAATACATTCAAGCGCAGCTAGCTCCTGACGACAACGCCGCGCCCGATACACTGACCGGGCCGCTTCAAAACCTCTCAACACTCAGTCTGACGCCGGTTGATATACACGAACAGTATGGACCGCCAGAAAGAGGAGCTTCACAGCAGCAGCGAGAAGCGGCTAGGAAAAAGCAGCGACAGGTCGCACAAGAGTCTTTGCACGCCAGAATGCGTCAGGCACTAGAAAACCCGAACCAGCTACAGGAAGTGATGACTGACTTTTGGTTCAATCACTTTAATGTGTATATCGGTAAGGGAATTACCAGACTGTGGGCAGGCGTATACGAGAAAACGGTACTTCGCCCGCTGGCACTCGGTAAGTTTAGAGACCTGCTGGGAGCAACCGCAAAGCACCCTGCAATGTCTTTCTATCTGGATAACTGGCGCAATACCGATCCAGCTAGCGAGCTCGCAAAGGGCCAGTACAAGGGGTTCAATGAAAACTACGCACGTGAGCTAATGGAGTTGCACACGATGGGCGTTGACGGTGGCTATACCCAGGCAGACGTCGAGAGCCTGACGCGCATTCTCACCGGGTGGGGGCTGGTTCGCCAGAACCGCGCTAACCATGACGGTAGCGGCTTTCAGTTTGTGCCCAGGCGACACGACAGTAGCGACAAAACGCTGCTGGGTGAGTCCATTCCAGGGGGCGGTATAGAAGAAGGCGAAAAAGCGCTCGATTTGTTGGCGCAGCATCCGTCTACCGCGCAACATATTAGCTATAAGCTGGCTCAATATTTTGTCAGCGACGAGCCGCCCGAAGGCCTAGTTAATCGATTGGCTAACCGGTTCAAAGAAACCGATGGCTGCATCAGAGAAGTACTGCGATCGCTCTTTACAGACGACACCTTTTGGGCCACCGAGCACTACCAAACCAAATTCAAAACCCCTTACCAGTACATTCTCTCTATCGCCCGCGCGGTCAAGCTATCCAACCCTGAAGAAAACGACGTGCAGCGGCTGTTAGGCGGCATGGGCCAGTTAGGCATGCCGCTGTACCGATGCCGTACGCCAGATGGCTATGCACAGGTAGAATCTGCCTGGCTCAACGCCGATGCTATGCTGCGACGGGTCGGGTTTGCGAGGGCAGTCGCCAATATGAAAGATCCCAAACCACCAGCGGCTGAGCTGCTAGCCACGCTTGGCGACCAGTTTTCGGCTGAAACTCGCTCAGTGGTCGATAGCTCGCCGCCCGGCATGCAGCCAGCTTTGGTGCTAGCTAGCCCTGAAATGATGTACCGATAGGCATTCCTCTTCACTCCAAATGCGGCTTTATACCGCTGCCGCTGCTTCTACCACTTCTTCTAAGGCTCTAATCTTTTGAGTCCCCTAACCTAATCCCTTTAACCTTTTGAGAAATCTCATGAAACGACGTCGTTTTCTCACACAGGCCGCTTTGTTTGGCGCTTCAGGACTAGCCGCAAGTACCCACGGCTGGCTATGGCAAAGTCAGGCAAAAGCCGCCAATATGCCCAGACTAATCGTCGTCATGCTGCGCGGAGCCGCTGACGGGCTAGGCATTGTTGTCCCTTACCAGGAAGAAGAGTACTACAAGTCACGGCCTTCAATTGCGATCGCAAAACCTGGCGAAAACAACGGAGCCTTCGACCTAGACGGGCAGTTTGGCCTACACCCTTCCCTAGAAGCGCTAATGCCCGAATGGGCAGAGGGAAATTTGGCCTTTGTGCAGGCTACAGGCTCGCCCCACGTCACCCGATCTCACTTTCAGGCTCAAGACTACCTGGAGAACGGAACCCCTGGAAACAATCGCACCAGTGACGGCTGGCTCAATCGACTGCTCGCGGTTTTGCCCGATGGCACCAATACGCAGGCCCTCAATATGGGAGCAGGGGGCACGCTACCACTGATCTTTAAAGGAACAGAATCTGTGTCTAACCTGGGAGTCAACAACGCTGGCACCCCTGCGGTTCCCATGGCCGATGCCGATACCCGCACACCTTTCGATCAGCTCTACACCAGCGACAGTCGTATCGCCAGAGCCTATCAAGAAGGTCGCCAGGCACAGGGCGTACTCATTCAAGAACTGGCTGAAGAGGGGATGGAAGCCTCACGCGGAGCCCCGACGCCTGAACGGTTTGCCAATACCGCTCGCTCACTGGCCCGGCTGATGAAAGGAGATGCTGGCACGCAGCTTGCCTTTATGGAGCTCGGCGGTTGGGACACTCATGTCAATGAGCGAGCCACGCTCAAGCGTCAGCTGACACCGCTGTGCTACGGGCTCGCGGCGCTGGCCGAAGAGCTAGGCCCAATATATCAAGACACCACCATCGTTGTTATGTCAGAATTTGGCCGCACCATTGCTGAGAACGGCAACGGCGGCACCGATCATGGTCATGGCAATACGATGTGGGTGCTCGGTGGCGGCGTTCGCGGCGGTAAGATCTACGGCGACTGGCCGGGCCTTAGCGAAGCCAATCAGCACGAATCGCGCGACTTGGCGATCACCACAGATTTCCGAGATGTATTGATGTCTTTGCTCGCTCAACAGTTCGGGCTTAATGACAGCGCGCTAGCGCAGGTATTTCCAGAACACCAGCAGCAAAACAGGATCGCATTGCTGTGATTTGATGCTGTAATTTGATACCAGGAATCTGCGTCTGAACAACACGCTGGCGACCCTCACCCTAGCCCTCTCCTGTGGGAGAGGGAACCGGAATTTATTTTCTGCGCTCAGCTGCGACCAGCTACGGCCAACTTACACAACCAAGACGCGATCGCCCACATTGGCTTTCGCATAGTCATTCGTCAGCTTGCCCAGCGCGGCATCAAGATATTGACCCATCCGGTCGATCTCCGCTTTAGCATAGCCAGGAATATCGCCCTGAGCATCTTTATACAGCTGATTTAGCCGCGCTTCAATCGCCTTATAGGCACCGTCAATATCACCCACTAGCGCACTCACAAAGTCCTGAGGACCGTAGCCAATGTAAAGCTGATCGTCAAACAGGATGAGCCAGTCAGGTTCACCCGTTTCTGGCGAATCAGAAAAGAGAACAAAATTAATCACGCCGCAAGACGTTCCGCGAAGTGCCTTAAGCGCATCCAAAGTCATCGGCACCTGGTAGCAATGTTGTTCTTCAGCGCTGTAAAGACCTACCGCCGTCATCGACGTAGCACCCGTTGTCTTTGCCGCCTCAAACATCTTTTGCAAAATCTCTTCTGTCAGCGTGCCTTTATGAACCACCGGCGCAACGACAGCACTCTCCTGCTTCAGCAGCGCAATGTCTGGAGATCCTTCTTCTCCAGACGCGATAGTGACAATAGAGTTTAGCCGTTCCACAGCAGCGGCGGCCGCTTGCCCTTCGAGAACTTGAATATTATCCATACGTTTTTCGGGGTGCTTCGCTATCAGCTTTCCATTATATAGCGCTGTTTACTCGCCCATACTTACGGACGATTGCTGGCACATCTAGCACGCAGGAATCCGGCTACATAGAGATAGATACATAGAGATGGCTATATAGCTATCTCTATGTGAGATAAGCTACAAACAAGCAGCCGCTACGCCGTTACTTTTTTCTGATAGGGGAAGAAGCGCCTCAGCTTAAGAAAGGGCTTCTCTAACAGCAGAAAGCTCAGGTAGGACACCGCACCTGAAAACAAAAAGGCAAGCGGCATCATCAGTAAAGGCTGACTGTTCGGAACAAGCGTATCTAGCCAGCTGTAGCACAGCAGATGATACACATACAACCCAAAGCTGATGCTACCGACAAAGCGTAGCGCCTGACTTTCAAAGACTTTTCTGAGGATAGAATCGTTCTTTGTTGTGATAGAAAAGCCAATCAGCGAGGTGTACACCAGTGCTGTCATCGGGTATTTCACCGCAAGGACCCAAAGGCTGCCTCTACCTGCCGCAAGGACAAAAATGAGCGTCAGAGGGATATCCACCAAAAACAGAGAGAAGAGAAATAAGCGTCTGTTTTTTTGACTAGGGCGTAGCAGCTGAGGTTCAAATACGGCTAGCAGAGCTCCCAAAGACAGCGCATCTAGGCGAGTGAGCGTGAAGTAGAAGACCTCCATACCTTTATTCAGCATGAAAATGCGAACGATGAACGAAAGCGCAATGAGAAAGAAAGAGGCGATCGCAACTTGCTTACGCGGCAAGTAATAGACCAGCAGAGGCCAAAACAAATAGAAGTGTTCTTCTACCGCCAGCGACCAGTAAAATACCGGACCATCCCAAGACCAGTTCAAGGTTTGAGCAATGTTTTGCAGATTGGCCCACCAGTACCAGGTGGTAGAAAAATCAGCAGTTTCCTGACCTGCTAGCGCTGGCAAAATCAGAAAAGTGAGAATCAGATAGAAGTAATACAGCGGAAAAATTCTGATTGTTCTTCTAGCATAGAAGGCCTTAAAGAAGTTGTTTTTGTCCTTAGAAGCAAATTCACTGAAATTAATAACTCAAACTTTAGATATCGCACTCTGGCACAAGTTTTCAGTAATTACGCTACTTCAAGGTAACTTTGAAGTAATACGAAGCCTGACACAGCAATTGCATAAACTCTAGCTTCACACGCTTCAAACACAACAACAGCCGAAGATCAGAGCCCTATGCGACAGTGATCGCATACTGTTGCATATAGCATTCTATACGAACAAGTTTTCACACAACCGCTTACACCGACAGGCTACTCACTGTTCGATTAAACGTCTCGCTTGGACGCATCGCTTTAGTAGCTTGATCTCTATCAGGCAAATAATACCCACCAATATCTACCGGCTGCCCCTGAGCGGCGGCGAGCTCAGCCAGGATTGTTTGTTCATTTTCATCCAGCTGCCGAGCGAGCTGCTCAAAGCGAGCTTTCAGCTCAAGCTCTTCATCTTGTCTGGCTAAAGCCTGCGCCCAGTAAAGCGCCAGATAAAAATGACTGCCACGATTGTCTAGCTCATTCACCTTGCGAGCAGGAGACTTGTCTTTGTCCAACAGTTTGCTCGTCGCCTGATTAAGTGCATCTGCTAAAACAACCGCTTTGCGATTGCCTGTTTTACGGCCTAGCTCTTCAAGCGTCACGGCCAGCGCCAAAAATTCGCCTAATGAATCCCAGCGCAGATGACCCTCTTGTAAAAACTGTTGTACATGCTTGGGCGCAGAACCACCTGCCCCAGTCTCAAACAGTCCACCACCGGCTAGAAGCGGCACGATAGACAGCATCTTGGCACTGGTTCCTAACTCTAAAATAGGGAACAAATCGGTTAAATAGTCTCGCAAAACGTTGCCAGTTACTGAAATAACATCTTTGCCAGATTTAATTTGCTTACAGGTAAACTGCATCGCCTCAACCGGCGGCATAATTTGAATATCCAATCCGACCGTGTTGTGATTGGCCAAGTACTGACACGCCTTAGCAATAATATTGGCATCGTGAGCGCGGTTTTCGTCTAACCAAAAAATGGCCGGCAGCCCGGTCGCACTGGCCCGTGTCACCGCTAGCTTTACCCAGTCTTTGATCGCGATGTCCTTGGTTTGGCACATTCGCCAAATGTCTCCGGCTTCCACGGCATGCTCCATCAGCGCATTCCCCGCATCATCGACCACTCGCACCGTGCCCGCTGTTGCAATTTCAAACGTTTTGTCATGAGAGCCATATTCTTCGGCTTTTTGGGCCATTAGGCCTACGTTAGAAACGCTGCCCATTTTCTTGACTTTAAACGCTCCTTTTTGCTTGCAAAAGTCAATGCAGGCCTGGTACATCGTGGCATAGCAGCGATCGGGAATCAGGGCTTTGGTGTCGTGGAGTTCACCGCCTGCGCCCCACATTTGGCCAGAAGCGCGAATCGCGGCGGCCATAGAAGCATCAATGATGACATCGCTTGGCACATGGAGGTTGGTGATACCCTTATCAGAGTTCACCATGGCTAGTCGAGGTCGCTGCTCGTAGGTCGCCTGAATATCGGCAGTAATCGCATCGCGCTGATCAGCTGGTAGGGTCTGAATCTTGGCATATACATCGCCTAAACCATTGTTAGGATTCACGCCTAGTTCAGCAAACGTGTCAGCGTACTTAGTAAAAACATCTTTGTAGTAGGTAGTCACCGCATGCCCAAACAGAATTGGGTCAGACACCTTCATCATGGTGGCCTTTACATGCAGTGAGAGTAGAATGTCTTCTTCTTTGGCAGCCGCCATCTCGCGTTCATAAAAGGCTCTAAGCGCCTTTACCCGCATTACTGCCGCGTCAATGACTTCTTTAGCCAGTACGGGCGTGCTTTCTTTGAGCACCGTAATGCTACCGTCAGCGGCAACTAGCTCAATCTTGACACTGCCCGCCTGCTCAATGACAACAGATTGCTCGCTACCATAAAAATCGTCAGCGTCCATATGGGCGACATGAGAGTTAGATTTAGCGGTCCAATTGCCTACTTTATGAGGATGCTTTTGGGCGTATTCTTTTACCGCAGTAGCCACTCGCCGGTCAGAGTTACCTTCGCGCAACACCGGATTTACCGCGCTGCCGAGCACCTTGGCGTAGCGTTTTTTCACCACAGCTTCCGCTTCGGTCTGCGGCTCGGCTGGGTAGTTGGGGACGTTGTAACCCTTGGCTTGGAGTTCTGCGATCGCCCCTAACAGCTGCGGCACCGACGCGCTAATATTCGGCAGCTTAATAATATTGGCCGCTGGCGTTTGAGCCAGTGCGCCCAGCTGTGCCAACGCATCCGGCTTTTGCTGCTGAGGGGTCAAGTTCTCAGGAAAATTAGCAATAATCCGCCCGGCCAAAGAAATATCGCTCAGTTCGACAGCGACATCCGCCGTGCGGGTAAAGGCCTCTACAATCGGCAGAAAAGAGGCCGTCGCCAGAGCGGGCGCTTCGTCTGTAAAGGTATAGACAATTTTATCGGTCGATTCGGCAGTCGGTTCGGCAATCGATTGAGACGCGATAGATTGAGACATCGTTTTCCTTAGCGGCGGTCACTCTTCTGATGGAGTATACCAACCCGACTCAGCTTTATCGGTATCAAATGACCACTGCTGAGCCACCACCACTAACACACCCATTAACTGGCGCGTCTATACGCTGGGCGTGACATTACGTAGAGCGCAGCCAGTAAGCCCCACGCAGGAATATTGAGGCGAGCATCGTGCAAAACAACGTCAAACAGCGCAAACATCAGGCAGGCCGAAAACGCGAGCAGGTAGCTAAAGAGAACGGCTCTATTGCTGGCGGTCAGATCTGAGCCCAAGTAAGTGCGAACAGCCCGATAGCAAAGGGTGCCACAAATAACGCAAAAGCCGAGCATGACGGGGATGCCCGATTCGGAGGCTAAAAACAGCCAGATATTGTGAGCATGAAAAATACTGTCGTACCCTGGAATGCTGTCAGGAATATAGCGTTCGCGCAGACCAGACAGGCCCCAGCCCAGCAGGGGGCGCTCTTGAATCATCTCAATAGCTAAACGCCAGACGCCCAGACGCGGATCGCCCGTAAAAATAGCCAGTGAGAGCGAGCGCCCGCCAATTCCAAAACTTACAACAGCCGCGGAGATCGCGCCAAGACTCGCCAGCCCTGAGAGCAAAACCCACCTGTACCGCCGGGCCGCATAAAGCGCGATCGCTCCTAACACCAGCGCAATCAGCAGCCCATTGCGCGAGCCTGTGCAGAAAACGGCACTTACGCACAGCGCCACTGCCGCCAACAAAGTCAACCGATATCGAGATGAAGGAACTGCTTTCAAGGGCCGCTGCTCACCATCCGCCAGCGTTTTTAAGAGTAGCCCCAGACCCAGCCCCAATATCATGACCAGGTAAGCGCTCAATCCATTGGGATGATCGAACAGGCTGTGAGCCCGATGACCAAAAGACGGCTCTTCGTACAGCCAGATGAAGAACCGCTGCGGCAGCGGCAGGCTGCGAACATATTGAGCAGTGCCCTCAAACTTAACGATGTACTCTGCAATAGCGATCGCACACAGAGGAATAGCGCTGAGCACCAGCCACTGCGCCACCGATTCCAGCTTGGCAAACGGACGAAATGCGATCGCCGGATGCGTTGCCAAAACGCCCCACAGCACAAAAAAGGGTAGAAAATTAGCCAGCTGCAAAAATGCATCGCCCCGGTTAATCCCAAAACTAGAACTGAGCAGCAGACCTGCCGTTAACCAGCCAAATCCAGTCTGGCCACAGAGCTGCCAAACGCTACGCCCTCGCTGCATCATCGCTGTCACCAGCAAATAAACCATAATCAGCATCGCACCGTACATAAAGTAGGGTAAGCCGATAAAACTCGCGAGCCACCAGCGCTGACGCGTCGGGAAACGACCTTTCACTACAACACTACTCATAGGCACAAAACCGATCTTTCAGGAACGCTGCTTTCGTTCATACCCTTTACACAGACAATTGACGCTCAAGTCCGGAAGCCTGTGGACACCTCTCAAGGCAACTTTTCATACCAGCAGCCTCAAATAGCGATCAGGAATCACTCAGTCTAGGTCGCTTGGGCCGGATCGCCTGCTCTAGTAGGCACCGTCGCCCGCTAAAACGACCTTGACCGTACGAATCAGAATATAGATATCTAGCCACACTGACCAGTTTCTGACGTAATATGTGTCAAAATTTACCCGTTCATCGTAAGTAATGTTATTTCGCCCCGAGACCTGCCATAGCCCCGTGATACCGGGCAATACCTGCAAATACAGCTTGAATTTATCGCCGTAGCGTCGCACCTCTTCTTGAACAATTGGCCGAGGACCCACCATACTCATTTCACCTCGCAGCACATTCCACAGCTGCGGCATTTCATCCAAACTCGTCTGCCGCAAAAACTTACCCACCCGGGTAATTCGAGGATCGTCTTTTAGCTTTTGATCTTTCTCCCAGTCCTTTCTCAGCTGAGGATAGCGCTCAAAATACTGCTCTAGGACGCGGTCTGCATCCACTACCATTGAGCGAAATTTCCACACCTTAAAGCGCTTGCCGCGCCGACCAATCCGCGTCTGCCGGTAGAAAATCGGCCCGGAAGAATCAACCACCACCAGTAAACTAATCAGCACAATTAGCGGCAAGCAGGCCAAACCGACAAAAAGAACCAGTGCCTTATCTAATAGCGCTTTGAGCAGCCGAGGGCCAGGCAAAAACAGCTGCTGACGTACCTCCAAACCTAATACGCCGCCCAGGTCTTTGGCTGCAACCCACAGGCTGGCCATACCAAACAAATCTGGAATAATCATCAGATGAGGAAACGTTCGCCCATAGCGTTCTATCAGCGGAAAAAGCTGATGATGAGCGACCCCTGGCATAGCCACAATGGCATAGGGAATCTTGAGTTCCTTAGCAATAATCGGCGCAATCGATAGCTTGCCAACGACTGGCACACCGCTCAGCTCGCCGTGCTTTTGAGGATCGTCATCCAGCATGGCCACCGGCTTTAACCCCAGGGTGGGATGCCGTTGCAAGGTGCGAATTACCATCTCCCCAGTTTTTCCGGCCCCCATAACGACCACCGGGTAGCCCCACCAGGCCTGCCGGGCGCACAGCGCTCTGACGCCGTATCGACCCACAATGACCAGCAGCAGCGATAGTATCCAGGCAATCAAAAAGGCCCCACGAGAATACAGCTCTACCTCTCTGAACATAAAAATAGATGAGCCCAGCAATAGATACATCAGCGTTGTCGTCAGCGTTAGACGACGCAGCTCTTCTACAGGGCTAATTGCAATTCCCGGATAGAGTCCAGCAATTGCGTAAGTTAGAACAAAGATGCCGGTAAGTGGCCACAGCCGCCAATACAGCGATGGATGAAACTGACCGTTGAGCAGAAGACGAATCCAGACGCTGGTAAACCCGGCCAGGCTAAGAGATAGCACATCAATCGCAATCAGTACGGCCAGGGTTAACCAAGGGCGATGGGGAACCGGGTCAATCGCACGGCGGAGGCTAGCGATGCGATCGCCCATAAAGCTGGAGGGTGAATAAATCGTCACAGTATCATTCTTAACTTCTGATAGACATCTATTGAGCGCGCCCTAAGCGCGCCCTAAATGAGCCTGATTTGGCGCACCTGACTTAACGCACCTGGCTTAACGCACCTGGCTTAACGCACCTGACTGGGCACACCTAGAGCAACACAACTTGGCTATGGGTGATCTAGATCATAAGTCACAGGTAGCCGCCTACTGACAGGGCGAGTGCCACAAGGAGTAGATAATTAACCCAGGCACCAAACCCAGGCTAAACACAAGTACCCATCATGCAACAGCCACCAGTAAATGCAACAGTGGTCAGCATTCTTTACATCGCTACGCATCGCAGTCTAGCCAATTACCGATTGCTCGCTTGAGCGTCGGCATGAAACTGTATCCAAGCCTGCTCTACGAAGTGTTTGAAGCGACTGCGAAAATCTTCAGCTGAAAATTTTGCAGCCTGCTGTCGCAGCACATTTACATCAAATCGCTCATAATGATTGTGCAAATGTTGAACAGACTCTACCAAACTTTCAACAGACTGATTATCAAAGAGTAGGCCAGTTTTACCGTGAATTACCGTTTCGGATTGGCCGCCCTTAGCATAGGCAATCACCGGTGCGCCAGCAGCTTGAGCTTCTACTGGGGTAATACCAAAGTCTTCCTCCGGTGGAAAAATAAATCCTCTACAACGCTGCATGTACGTTTCTACAACATGGTCGGGCTGTTTACCCAAAAAGCGAATATTATCTTGAGCGGTTTTCTCTAAATCTGAGCGACTTTTTCCCTCTCCAATCACAACCAGAGGCAACCCTAGCCGATTAAAGGCAGAGATTGTCAAGTCTACCCTTTTATAAGGAACAAACCGTGATACCGTAAGATAAAAATTTTCTCGGGGAGCGGTTGAAACAAATCGCTGAACGTCCACAGGGGGATAAATAATCTCTGCCGAGCGACGATAGGTTTTCTCTATTCGCCGAGCAATGTAGTGCGAGTTCGCAACATAGCGGTCCACCCGATTAGCACTACAAACATCCCACAGGCGCAGATAGTGCAACACACCGCGCACAAACATCCCCTTCAAGCCTCGGTCGAGGCCGCTTTGACGAAGGTACTGATGCTGAAACTCCCAGCCATAGCGCAAAGGCGTATGCACATAGCTAATATGCAGCTGATCGGGGCGGGTAATCACGCCTTTTGCTACAGCGTGATGACTAGAAATAATCAGATCATACTCAGACAAATCGAACTGTTCTACCGCCAGCGGCATTAAAGGTAGATAGTTGCGAAAAGAGCGCTGAGCAAACGGAAGCGTTTGAATGAATGAAGTCGTTACAGACTTTTTTTGAAGAAAATCGCGTTGGTCGAGCGGCAAAAAGTCCACCAGACTATATAAGTGAGCTTGAGGATAGATCGCCAGAATTTGTTCGACCACCTTCTCAGAGCCCGCATGACTGGTAAACCACTCGTGAACGATAGCGATCTTCTTCATAAGATTTTTGTTGCAAATCAAACAGATGTCGGCAGCGGACTAGCTTACTTTTGCCAGACAACCAGTAAAACACCGCAGACAATACAGCCCAGCCCAACCAGTCGACTGACAGGAATTGCTTCATTGAAGTAAAAAAATCCTATCAGTACCGATAAAACGTACGACAGAGCGACCGAAGGACCCGCCACGCTCAAGTCAACCCTAGTGAGCAATAAGATATAGGCAATAGAGCCAAAAGCGTAGCAGGCTAGACCAAGCATAAGCTCTGGTGTTACCACAATGTGAATAATGTGGCCAAGCGCATTGTTGATAGTGGTTTGCCCTAGCTTTAGCGCGCCAGCTTTGAGTAAAAACTGACCGGTCACACCTGCAACAACCGACACCAGAAGCAAAATCATTTCCTGAAATAGCATAGAACAAAGGTCCTAAAATTCATCATTACGAATCGGGCGTTCCATTGGTCGTCACATCGGTCATTACAGAAACGCAGCTACTTTTGAGCCACTAACAGGATATTTTTGCCAATAGGCGGCGTGGCCAGCCCTTCGACTAAACGCATCGTCGGAACAACCCACCGATCATAAAGAGAAACACTCCCAACACCGATTGAATTTTTCAGCAAAACGAAATTGACGTACCAGGGAATCATACCGGCCACATCGAAGTATTTAGCCTTAACGACAGAGAAGTCTGCCTGCTGAACCAGCTCAATCAGGTCTTGCTTTAAATAGCGACGAAAGTGCCCGACGTCTCTATCTAGATTGCTATACAGCCAGGGCAGCGCAGGCACAAATATGAGCAAATAGCCGCCTTGTTTTAGCGTTTTAAAGGCCGTTGTTAGCTCCACAGCGTCATCCTCGATATGCTCTAGCACATTGACATATAAAACAGAATCAAACTCTGCACCTATCTGGTTCTGACCAAAAAAGCCATGAATTGCCTCAGCCTGCCGATCAGAACTGAGTGCCTTTTTTAGCCGGGGATACATATTTTGAGAAGGCTCAAAGGCTTGCAAGCAGCGAACAATATCCACCTGCAAGAGCAAGTGAGAAAAGCTGCCCACACCTGCACCAACCTCTGCGATCACAGGCCCTATATAGGGCAAAAATTCAGAGAGAATCCAATCGTGATAGTTCTTAGCAAAAGACATCGCTTCTAGGTCTTTGCCGAAATATTGAGGTAGTGAAGTAGCGCTCACAAATAGTTCCTTCCATAGTACGAATAGTGTCTATAGCGAATGAAGACGCGCGGTCTATTCCTTTTCTGTAATCAACAGCTCAGTGTCCAATACTGACTGCTCTGTTCTACCTTGCGGTGGAAATTCCGCAATACCTTCCGAGACAAAATCAAGCACAAGCCTGTATTTGCCAGGATCTACTGAGAAGGATACGGTGGCCTTGGCCGTCACTGTCTCACCCGGTAAAATCATCCCAGCGATATACAGTCTGTCCTCTTGAGCGATATTACCACTGCTGTCGATCAGCTTTAGTCTGACTCTAGCTTCACCGCTGGGAAGGGCAAACTGATAGCCATACCATGCAGAGCGCCCAGTATTTGTAACGGGGGCTTGCACTTCTACAATATCGAGCCTGGTTTGCCAAGAGGGCGACGCAGCGAAAATGTTACGTTTTCTACAGATCGAGACCTCTGAAAAAGTGCCTGCAAGGTTATGAGCATAGACTGCATTGTTAATCAGCATCGGTTCAATACGAAACCGTCCCCAAAGAGAATTCAGGTGACGCTGGATCAGGTTATCTTGAAGCCGAAAGATTCTGGTTGGCGTTCGATCAATATCGAGAGGAATGACGTTCCAGTCAGCACCGACCTGATGTCCGTATACACCAGCAGCTTGAACCACCAGCGACAGAACCGTTGCCAGCGTAAATGTGCTCAGCACTAGCTGCATCCGCCAGGTTCGGCGTATGGCTGCACAGCTGTTATCAACAGCCCCCAAAAAATAATTTAAGAGGAAGACCAGTCCGGGCAAAGCATCTGTCAGCAATCTAGGCTCATAGGAATAGCCTCCCCACCAGCCAACGTAGAAAAAGTAGCTAGCCATCAGAATCGCAGAGGACGTAAATAGAGCAAACAATAGCTTTTCATCGTCACCTGTCTTTCTAACCAGAAACAAAACGAGAAATAAATAAATCGCAGGCAGACAAAAGAGTAAAACGGGAGAGAAAAAGAACAGACCTCTGCTCGGACTGATCAGAACGCCTGTCATCGCTGTGATCACGTGCTGCAGATTAAATAAATACGGTGAACTGTTGGCAAACGTACCGACCGCATAACCGCCAGAGAGACTACCAGGAATACTGCCGGAAACGCCGCCAGAAGCACCGCTAGGAACTCCATCAGAAACACCGCCACTGAAAGAAATAGAGATTCCAGAAAACACCCGTCAAAGCTGACGCTGTCCCCAGGACAAAGGGAGACACTCGCTTTTTATGTATTGCCAGACAGGCAGCGGCGATCGCCACAAAAAACACAGGCTCGTCTGACGAGTCACCGGCAGCATGCCACAGGCAAAACCTGCACAAAGCAGCCAGGGGCGCAGCGCAGCTGGCGTCGTTTGTCGATTGGCCTTGAGCAGACAAAAAAGGCAGATCAACAGCAAAAGATTAGTCGCACCATGCTGCCAGAGTGCCTGAGCGCCGATGATCCAGGTGTTAATACAGAACGCAAAAGTAAAGGTTAAAACAGCAGATACTCGCCAAGAAAACTTTAACCGAGAAGAAAGATAGAAGAGAACCACCGAGGCAGCCGCTACGATTGTCGCAGCGACTTTTTCGAAGAGCAGTCTGTAATTCTCAAAATACGGGCTGGCGATATCAACTGGCACCGAAGAGATTTTCAAGAATAAATAAGCAAAAAAGTAAATGGGGAACGTTACGATAGCTGTGCCGATTGGATAGACCGTTGTGAGATGTCCCCGGCTAGATTCAGTAAACACATAGGCAGCGCCCAGTGAATTAAAGAAATAGCTGTCCCGAAGAAGGTCAAAATTTAGGGTGTGATTCTCTAACAGGTTGAGCGCCAACAGCGTTGTTGCAACAGAATCATTTTGCGCGATTGTCTCTCCATTGGAAGCATACACGGCCAGACACACAAGGAATAGGGTGGCCGAAATAATCGTATTCCGCTTAGTCTTTGTAATCATCATGATACATGGGCTGTCTTGATACGGTTAAGCACCCCTGTTAAGCACCCCTATTAAGATCTCAAGGACCAGTACAATAATAAATACTATCGGCGACGGAGATTATACTTCAAAATGCAAAAAATTGCCTGAAAGCCATCTCTCCAACCGATCTTTTTTCCGTCTTTGTAGGTTCGTCCATAGTAAGAAATGCCGACTTCATAAATACGGCAGTTCATTCTAGCTACTTTTGCAGTCACTTCTGGCTCAACACCAAACCGATTTTCTTCTATCTTTATTGACTGAATAATCTCTCGCCTGAACGCCTTGTAGCAGGTTTCCATATCTGTCAGATTGATGTTAGTAAACATGTTTGACAGTGTTGTCAAAAAGCGATTGCCGAGCTGATGCCAATAGTAAAGCACTCTGTGGGGCCGACCACTTTGAAACCGAGAACCAAATACAACGTCGGCTTTGTCATCCAAAATGGGCTGAAGCATTAATGGAAACTCACCCGGATCGTATTCAAGATCGGCGTCTTGAACGATCACAACATCGCCAGTTGCCGCCGCAAATCCGCTTCTTAAAGCGGCCCCTTTCCCCATATTGCGAGGATGATAAATCACCTGATAGACGTCACGCTCTACTTTCTCTTGCAGTAGCTTTCTTGTATTGTCGGTAGAAAAATCGTCTACCACGATAATCTGACAGTTTTTGACCGGAGAATTCTTCACAGCTTGAATCACTGATTCAATCGTTTTGAACTCGTTGTAACAAGGAATTACAACTGACAACGTCACACTCATATTCTTTCAAATCATATCTGGAAACGGGTATCTCACACTACATGAATTGCTTAAGTAATTGAGCAGTCTGCTGGCCGGTTTTCTGCCAGCTAAAATGACGCGATCGCGTTAGACCAGCGCGCCTGAGCTGCTCGCCAACGCTCGCATCAATAGCGACCTGACGCATTGCATCCGCCAGCGCGTCTACATCGTAAGGATTGATCAGTAAAGCAGCGTCTCCGGTAACTTCTGGCAATGAGGCCAGGTTAGAGGCGATGACCGGCGTACCGCAGGCCATTGCCTCTAACACGGGTAGCCCAAACCCCTCCCACAGACTGGGGAAAGTCAGTGCGATCGCACCGCCTAGCAAAACCGGCAGCTCACGATAGTCAACATAGTCCAAAAAGTGTACGCACTTAGCAAGACCCAGCGACGCTACCTGAGCTCGTAGCGCAGGCGTATAGCGCTGATCTATCGGACCAACCAGCCGCAGCTCTAGGCAATGATTGGCCTGATACACCTGAGCAAACGCCGATATCAGCCGGGATACATTTTTGTGTCGGTCGTGTCTGCCGATATACAAAAAGTAGTTCTCTGTCGGCATCTTCAGCGGACAAAAGTTCTGCTGATCGTACGCTAGCGCAATCGGTGTAATTTTGTGTGCCGATATCTGGTAGAAACGCTTAATGTCTTCAGCTGTCGCGCTAGAGTTACAGATAATATGCGCTGCCTGCTGTAAAACGCGGCGAACGTAGTAACGAAAGTAGCTGACGAGAGGCAGCGGAAAAGCCTGTGGAAATCGTAAAGGAATCGTGTCGTGAACCGTTACGACAAATCGACAGCCAGTATACAGAGGGGCTTCGGGTAGCGGAGAGAACAGTAGACTTTGAGCTGCCGCTCCTAGTGCTTGGCCTGACGTTTGAGTGCTTAATTGAGCACTTAACTGGCGGGCACTTAACTGGTGGGCACTCAACTGACGACAGTAGGCAGGCACTTCTCGCTGTAGCCAGCACAGACGCTTTAAATGACCCTTACTGCCATAAGCAGGCGACATGTCTTCAGGAACTTTGCGTATTCTAAAGCCAGAGATAGAATTTGCCGACAGCAAAACCGGATTAAATGAGCGTAGAAAAGGCAGCAGGTTTTGAGCATAAGTACTGATTCCAGTCGGTCGATTCATGAGCACCGACAGATTGACCAGTAAAGGGGAGCACAGCGAAGAAGAGGGCACAGAGACTGTCGGCATAGATTCTTAAAAACAGACAAACGCCTGACAGCGGGTCCCGGGTGCATAGGCCAAGAGAAGGTTCTGCCTGCAAGGAACCGCGAGTCATTTTGTCCCAAGGAACTTTTGGCACTTTGTCCATTGCGACATAACGCTTTTGGCCGACGTAGTCTACCTCAGCAAAGTGACCCAGTCTATAGTATCGCGATAATCACTCGCGATACTATAGACTGAGTCATTAGTGAGTAGCAATTAGGATAGTCTTGACTAGATATGAAGTCATTACTTCTGTCTGCGTGGCGATATCGGTACTTTATCCTATCGTCCATCAAAGTTGATTTTCGCCGACGATTCGTCCGCAGCCGTCTGGGCGGACTGTGGATGATCATCAACCCTCTTGTTCAGGCCGCTATGTTTGCACTCATTTTGTCGCAGGTACTATCGGGCCGACTACCCGACATGAGCGACAACAAGTTAGCTTATCCAGTCTACTTACTATCTGGAACGCTTGCTTGGAATATTTTCACTGAAGTTATTAACCGATGTCTAACGGTTTTCATCGAGAATAGTAACCTGCTCAAAAAGTTGGTCTTTCCTCGTATTTGTCTACCTATGATTGTGACTGGCTCAGCCATGATCAATAATCTGCTGCTGTTAGGCTCTATTTTACTGATTATTATTGTTTTGGGATTTACGCCCGGGTATAACGTCATCTGGTTGCCCTTACTGATGGTGATTACGCTAACGCTATCTTTGGGCATCGGCTTAATTCTAGGCACGCTCAATGTCTTTATTCGAGATATCGGCCAAATTGTTCCCATCGTCTTGCAGTTAGGCTGGTGGTTTACACCCATCGTTTACCCAGCTAGTATCGTACCCAAAGCGGTTCTTCCTTTTATGCGGCTTAATCCGATGTACTGGATTGTGCAGTCTTTTCAAAACGCTATTTTGTTCAATACACCACCAACCTGGATAGCGCTAGGCTGTATCACGCTAATCTCGCTTGTTCTACTTCGAATGTCGTTGATACTCTTTCGCCGGGCTAGCAGTGAAATGGTAGACGTACTATGAATCAACCTGTTCTACAAGTAGACAATCTGGCGAAAACGTACACCCAATATCGTTCTGAACTTGCAAGAGTGCTTTCTTGGACTGGATTGCCCATCGAGCCTATTGCCCAGCACTGTGTTCTTCAAGGGATCTCTTTTGCCATCGAACCAGGAGAAGCGATTGGCATTGTGGGTCAAAACGGTGCGGGGAAAAGTACGCTTCTCAAGATTGTTACAGGCACGCAGCAACCCACCACAGGCACAGTCAGCGTTAACGGTCGCATTGGATCTATTTTAGAGCTGGGAATGGGATTCAATCCCGATTTTACGGGCCGTCAAAACGCTTTTCATTCAGCAGGGTTGATGGGGTTCTCACAGGCTGAGATTGAGAGCGTCATAGATAGAATCGAACGGTTTGCAGAAGTAGGCACGTATTTCGACCAGCCGGTCAATACCTACTCTAGTGGCATGCAGATGCGAGTAGCGTTTTCAGTGATTACCGCTTTTCGGCCCGCCCTATTAATTGTTGATGAAGCCCTCTCTGTTGGCGATGCTTATTTTCAACACAAAAGCTTCAACCGCATAAGAGATTTTCAGCAACAGGGAAGCGCTTTACTGATTGTTTCTCACGACGCTAATGTGATCCAAAGCCTCTGCAACCGAGCTATTTTGCTAGATCATGGTCAAGTCATACAAGATGGTAAGCCCTCTGCTGTGATGGATTACTACAATGCGCTGATTGCTGACAAAGAGCGGGCAACGGTTAGCGTCAAGAAAGTCGACGCAGATAATCTGCAAACAACCTCTGGCACAGGTGAGGCAATAGTTGATTCTATTGCACTCATAGATGCAACAGGAAAGCCGACTGAACTGGTGAATGTAGGTGATTTGGTAACGCTACAGGTTTGTGTCAACGTTCGGAAAAACTTACCCATCATGGTTTTGGGCTATATGATCAAAGACCGGCTAGGACAGGTCATGTATGGCACTAACACTTGGCACACACAACAGGCCGTCAAAGATCTCAGCCAGGGTGATACCGTCACATACAACATACAATTTTCAATGAACTTAGGCCCTGGTAACTACTCAGTGTCAACAGCTTTGGTCAATGCTGAAACTCATATGGACCAAAACTATGAATGGAGAGATCTGGCCTATGTGTTCGAGGTCGCCAATGTTAACAAAGTAAAGTTTGCAGGCAGCGCTTGGCTACAGCCTGTAATTGAGGTGAGCTGAACCATGGTATTTATTTCCTACGCCCAAAATCATGAGGATGTCATGTTGTGGCGAGCGCTCAAGCATGTAGAAGCAGGTTTCTACGTCGATGTAGGGGCAAACGATCCTGTCGAAGATTCGGTCACAAAAGCATTCTATGACTATGGTTGGAGCGGTATTAACATAGAACCAGTGGCTGGGTGGTACGAGAAACTGTGTGAGCAGCGACAAAGAGACATCAATTTGCAGGTGGCCGCAGGAGATTATGATGGAGAACTGCGTCTGTTTGAAGTTGTCGATACGGGGCTTTCAACGACGAACGAAGCCTATGCAAGCCAGCATGCCGAAGAACATGGCTACACCGTACATCAGCTAAAAGTGCCGGTTCAAACACTGTCCACGATTCTTAGCCATCACACCGTCACAGACATTCACTTTCTTAAGATAGACGTAGAGGGCAGCGAGCGGTTTGTACTTAAGGGCTTAGACCTGTCGAGCTTTCGGCCTTGGATTATTGTGATTGAAGCCACCAAACCGATGACAGCTACGCTCGACTTTGAGATTTGGGAAAGTTTACTCACGCAGCAAAACTATTCATTTGTATATTTTGATGGCATCAACAGGTTCTATCTTTCAAATGAGCACCCTGAACTAGCGCAAGCTTTCGCCGTTCCCCCAAACCTTTGGGATAGATATCAGCGTATTTCTGAGTACGAAGCCCATGAGAGTATCACAGCATTAGAAGAAAATGTCAGAGCGCTGAAGGCTGAACTCGTACTACAAGAACGATCTAAACAGTCGCTTGAAAGATCGCAACAGACGCTCGATAAAGCGCTACATGAGCTTATAAATAGTCGATCTATGAAAGTGACGGCACCTTTGAGAAAAGGGTTGGATATAGCTAGAAAAGTTAAGCGATCACCTAAAAGTTTGTCTCGCAAGCTGATCAAAGTCGTGGTAGAACATCCGCAGCTGCGGCGCATTGCTAAACCGATTGTTAATAAGTTTCCAACCCTTCAGTACCGTTTAAGCTACTTTTTTCACAGCGGCAACCCAGACATTGTTAGGGAGAGCACTCAGCTAGATGATAGCGATCTCTCGGCTCGCTCGACTCGTATTTTGAAGGATATTCAGCAAACCCTTCAACAATAAAACGACACTGGCAAAGTCAGAAAAAAGCTCAGAAGAACAGAGAAAAGCCAACAGCAAAAAAACAAACATTGGAACAAAAGCGGTAGGAAAAAGCAGGCGCCATGCGAATTGTTATTGATCTTCAATCTTGTCAGACAGAAGGTAGTCGTAGTCGAGGCATCGGCCGCTATAGTACAGACTTAACGAGAGCGATCGCAAAGCAAGCAGGCGAGCGAGAAATTTGGCTGGCGCTCAACGGTAATTTTGTTGGCACTGTCGCTCAGATTCGACAGGATTTCGGCAATTATATTCCACCTGAGCGGATGTTTGTTTACGATATGCCAGATAGTGTCAGTATGCATGAGGCTCGTCATCATTGGCGACGTCAGGCAGCTGAACGGATTAGAGAATATGCGCTCAACGCGTTAAACCCGGACATTGTTCATATATCGAGCCTGTTTGAGGGACTTGGAGATAACGCTGTTACCTCTGTCAAGACGTTTGATAAAACGACGCCAACTGCCGTTACCCTCTACGATCTCATTCCACTTATTAAATCTGAAACCTATTTAGAGAATGCTGTGACTCGCTCTTGGTACAATACTAAGATCGAGTCACTTAAAAAAGCCGATCTGCTGCTAGCTATATCTGAAAGCTCGCGCCGAGAAGCATTAGAATTTCTAGAAATGCCCACAGACAAGGTCGTTGCAGTTTCTACGGCAGTGGGTGATCAGTTCGAAACTATAGATTTCTCACCTGAACAGATCCGCACTTTGCAAACGCGCTACTGTTTAAATCGACCTTTTATCATGTACACGGGAGGAATTGACTATAGAAAGAATATTGAGGGGCTAATTGAGGCATACAGCAAGCTATCCTCGGAGGTTCGCAGCCGTCATCAACTAGCAATTGTTTGCTCTATGCTTCCACATGAGCGAAATCGCATTAAGTCCATAGCCAATCGTCATCGGCTAACTGATAATGAGATTGTTCTAACTGGATTTGTCCCAGAAGAAGATCTAGTTGCACTCTACAATCTGTGTGAACTATTTGTATTTCCATCATTGCATGAAGGATTTGGTCTACCAGCTCTAGAGGCAATGCATTGCGGCGCTGTCGTAATCGGAGCTAACAATAGCAGTATTCCTGAAGTTATTGGACGTAGCGACGCTTTATTCGACTCAACCCGAGTTGAGGAGATAACTCTAGCAATCAACAATGGACTCACAAATGAAGGATTTCGCCGATCTTTCCGTGAGCTTGCAAAACAACAAATCACTAAGTTTTCTTGGAAAGCATCTGCTCAGAAAGCACTTGAAGCCTATGACGCTCTCCATGATCGGCAACAGTCAAGTAAGAAGGCACAGATACAGGTTCCAGCTGTATCTGTGCCTACAGAATCTAAGCCGAGTCTAGCATTTGTTTCACCCTTTCCACCTGCACAATCTGGCATCGCAGAATATAGCGCTGAATTACTACCCTTCTTAACCCGACACTACGATATTACGGTCGTTGTAGATAAAGTAGAACCTCACTATGCCTTCGTTAATGCAGCTACTGCTGTGCAGCCAATAGAGTGGTTTAGCAAGCATGCTGATGACTTTGATCGCAGGCTATACCATTTTGGGAATTCCTCTTTGCATCACCACATGTTTAAGCTACTAGAGCGCTATCCAGGGGTCGTAGTTTTGCACGATTTCTATCTAAGCGGTGCGCTCAACTGGATGGACACGTTCGTTGGGCCACCCGGAGTACTCGCTAAGCAACTTTATCTATCTCACGGTTATAAAGCCTTGCTAACGCTGTTCGAGGAGACTTTAGAGGCTGCTACCACGCACTACCCTATAAATAAATCAGTGATAGAGAATGCTGCTGAGGTGATTGTTCATTCGCAACACTCAAGAGAAATTGCTAAACAGTGGTATGGACAAAATGCAGGAAGAGATTGGCACATTGTTCCTCAGCATCATACTCGGCGAATAGACATTAGCAAGCAAGAAGCAAGAGAACAGCTAGGTTTTAAAGAAGATGACTTTGTTGTTTGTTCATTTGGCATTGTCGCACCCACTAAACTTAATGACAAGCTGCTGAGCGCTTGGCTCGGATCTCACCTTTTAACCAATAAACGCTGCCACTTAGTTTTTGTGGGGTCAAACAACAAGGAAGAATATGGTCAGCGGTTGGAAGCCATCATAAAAGAAAACAGCGAGGCCAACATCAAAATCACGGGCTTTGCGAGTGCGCAGAGCTACCGGCAGTACTTAGCCGCCGCTGATGTGGCCGTTCAGCTACGCACGCTTTCACGGGGCGAAACCTCTAGAGCGGCCTTAGAAGTTCTCACATATCAACTTCCGTTAATTATCAACAGTCACGGAGCAATGGCTGAATATCCTGACGATGTGGTGATTAAGCTACCAGATGACTTTAATGGTCATCAGCTAGTTGAAGCATTAGAAAAGCTCTACAACAATGCTGAGTTGCGTCACTCACTCGGCCAGTTGGGATATCAATATGTCACGGAGCATCACGCACCAGCTCAGGTGGCGTCGCGCTATCGTGATGTTATTGAAAGCTTCGTTAAGGATGGTCCGTACAGACGCTATCGCAACCTACTAAATTCGTTTACAGAGATTCAGTGTGAAGAGGGCTACCAGGAAGGTGACCTGGCAGCAACAGCTGAGGCGATCGCACGCAATACAGAAACCATTGGCAAACCCCAGCTATTAGTTGATATCTCAAGCTGGATGCAGAAAGTGCTGAATGCTCAGAGCAAAAAAGCAATAAAAGCATCTGTCATCCATCTCTTAAAGCAGCCAGCGGAGGCGTACCGAGTCGAACCTATCTACTTTGACGGAAAAATCTACCGCTACGCCAGACTGTTTACCCTCAAGCTACTCGACCTCAACTTAGTAAAAGGGTTAGGAGATGATCCTGTTGACATCTCTAAAAAGGATCTATTCCTAGGATTAGCCACTGAAAAAGTACTCACCGCTGAATCACTGCATCAAACACAAAAATGGCACGAAATGGGAGTAGAGATTCATTCAGCAGTATTTGAAGAATCCACTCAAGGGCTCTTGAATAATCTTCAGAATACCGACCCTACCTCTTTAGCACAGCGTTTGTTCAGTATTAGCCGTTACATCTTCTGCTCGCCTTCAATCGTCACTAAACAGATCCAAACCCAGACAGCACAGCTCACAAATCCGGCTCAGTACCAGCCTCATATTCTCAATCTGCCTGAAGAGAAAGATCCGGTAGCCTATGCAGTCAGCTTTCTATCTTTGATCAATAGAGACATTACTCATTGAGCATCGTCGTTAGCTTTGCTTACGTGACGATTCAAGTCATAATTCTCTGCTTGGTTGCCTTCGCCGGATTGCCAGCATAAATCAGCCAGGGAGACAAAGCACCACTGGCGACACTATTCACCGTCACAACCGCGCCCTCACCGACACTCGTCCCTGGCACCACCACAGCCTGTGCGCCAATCCAGGCACTTTGGCCAATTGTAATTGCCCCTAAGCGCAGATCAAAGGTCGATTTGCTCCAGTCGTGATTGCCCGTACACAAATAAACGCCCTGAGAAAGGCACACATCGTGCCCCAGCGTCACAGGCGCTAAATTATCGATCCACACCTGCTCACCCAGCCAGCAGCTATCGCCGACACTGAGCCGCCAAGGAAACTTGACCCGCACGCCCGGCTTGATACGTACCTGCTGACCGATATCGGCCCCAAAGCGTCGAAGAATTTTGACCTTCAGGGCCGAAAACGGTAGCCAGTAGCTTATTACAATGGGAGAGCCAATGTAAAACCAAAGTAGCTGCTTAAGCAGCGACGCCCCCGGCGAATAGTCAGGGCCGGGGGTATAGTGAGCTAACTGAACGGCGTTCGGCTCCATAAGAAAGGGACTAAGAAAGGGACTCTATTCTGGCTGAAGGATGTCTTGGGCTTGATTGACTAGGGCAGAAAGAGTAGCACAGTCGCCGCCATTGGAGCAGTCCGCGCTGGCTGCTTCAATATCATCAGCAAGTTTTTCGACATCTTCTTCATCTAGCCCAGCCTGTTGAGCCCGACTGCTGGCGGTCTCTGTACCCGTAATGTCAGAGACATTAGGCCCTCCAATGTCAGAGACATTGGTCCCTCCATTATCAGAGAGATTGGGATGGGGTTGAGCTTGAGCGGTAGTAGCGCTAGCCAACAGAACAATAGCTGTAGTTGCGTAGCAGGTCAATTGAATAATCATCATTTTTTTGAGATCTAGTTGTGAATACTGGAGTCGTGAAATAACAAACAGCGGTATGCACCAAAGCCGATTGAGAGAAGAATCCTTAGAGACCCAGGCGTGAGAATATTTCAGAAAGGGAAACGCCTACACCAAGAACAAAACGAGGGGTGCCATCGCCTTCACCGGCAAGATCGCGAATAGCCGGTGTAAAGACAATCGGAAAATGTGGGAACGGCGCGATAGATACACCCACAGCCAGATCTTGCCCTGTCCATTCTGTGATGAGGCTAGTAGAAGGGAAGACTTGCAAGGCAGCACTGCCAAAAACACCAATAGCAAAGTCATCGTTAGCAATTTGGTCTACTGAGCGAAAGCGGCCAGACCCGGCCCCGCCCGTGAGGGTTAATCGGCTGAACGGCTGATAAAAATCTTCTCTTAGAGAGATGGTTTTAGTAACCACACCATAGTAGGTACCTTCAAAATCGTTAAATTCAACTTCGCCATCACCGGGCAAGCGGCCGAAGTTAACAATGCCTTCACCCCCGATAGCCACCGCCCACCCCTGGCCAAACTGCTTGTGTAGCTTAGCGTTGAAGCCGCCGCTAAAAGGTGCACGACTACCGCCAAAACTAGCGGCAGTGTAGGAAAGCTGCAAGCCGATCGACTCTCTGGCATTGCCCAGGCCGAAGCCAATGCCTGCTGTGCCATCTCTCACACCACCACTAAAGGTATTTCCCCCACTGAAGCGGGTGCGAGACTGGTAGCCAATTCCGGCATAGACCTGACCACCATCTGCGCCATAGCCAGACGGATTAGAAATAGTGATCCCCGGATATACGCTGCGACGGCTGCGTGTCGATTCTGGGATGTCCAAGCCTCTAAGATCTCTTTGAATTTGTTGAATTTCTTCTAGAGAGGGAATAGATTGGACAATGTCTACCTCTACTTGTACTGCTTCTGAATCTTCTGTTGTTGGCTCTCTTTCTTGTAGTTCTTCTACTGCTGGTTCTTTTTCTGTCAATTCTCCTTCTAGTTGCGTTACCGATCCGTTGAAAAGTTGACTGTTCGCTTCTTCTAGCGCTTGCGTCGTCAACAGAGGAGAAGAAGTTAGCGTAGGAAGGGCAGCAGGCCTGTGGTTCACAACTAGCGAAGGCTGAGGAGAAGCTGACCAAAAGGTAGGAACGCTACGGGCCGTCACAGGAGAAGGTGTCCAACGCTTGTGCGTGCTAGGCCGAATCAAGGTTAGCTCGGAGCTACCAACTAGAGCGGACGTAGGCAAAGATGAACGGGTGCTTCCGGTAAGCCGTTCGATTGGAATATCAGCTTTGGCCGTGTAAGGGAGTGTGATGATCAATGTTGGCGCTATTGCGCACATCACTTTGGTAAAGCCAACAGCGTTGAAGCGCATTTTGAATCGATTCCCCTATAAAACAAGTATTCGCTTCAGCGACAACATTAGCTTATAAGAAGATTTTAAAAATTGGTGGTCATTGCTAGCAATTTCACGAAAATATCACGCACTTCTCTATAAAACAACTGAACCAGCAGAAACAAGTGGTATAAAAAGAATCAAGCAAAGAAGAAGAGAAACAGTGATATTACAAGATTTGTTATTTTGTTCTTGGAAGTAGATATGAGAAATGGCAAGCTGACATGACTCTTCACTGTATTTGCTTTTTGATGCGCACAAAAACAGAGAGAGGTGCCACTTTATACCATAAAGGTTCTATGAAAGAAAAAGATTTCAATTAGCTTGCAATCTATAGGAGAGCTAAACGTCAGCGCCAAATATCAAAGCTAAAGCTTACGATGCGCCCGACGTTGTTTTGAGCGAAACGGATGCGGTGATTTGTGATGTGGTACGGGCCAATAATCAGCGCATTGAGAAATGGTATTAATGAGTCGGGTCATTTTCGGGTCATTTTATTGTTGCGCATGAGCTGATGGTTGAAGTGATTGTCTGCAGGAGGCCGAAACGAGCAGCGTGATCGCGAAGTGAAGCTGAAGCTATATTCGCTCTATGGCGCTCAGGAATATTGGATTGTTGATTGGCGACTGAAGCAAGTTAAAGTGTATCGTAAGGCAAGAGGCTTATCTACAGTTGGTCGCTACACTGCTAGCGGAAGATAGATTGAAGTCGCCGCTGCTGCCGGGTTTTGATTGTGCGATCGCAGCTCTCTTTCAGTAGTTTGGGATCAAGTGTGAGTTGTAGTCGCCGCTTTATTGAACAGTGATGAAGTATCTGAAGGTTTGCTATGTTCTGTTGGGTCTGGGGATTGCGATCGCGCTATACATTCTCGCTATCCCGATAAGGTTAGATAGGGTACGAGCGGCTGTACCAACGCCACAAGCCATCTTTGTACTAGGGGGAGGGCAAGATCGAGAGGTTGCTGCGGCGCAGATGGCTCACCAGTACCCTGAGCTAGACGTTTGGATTTCGACAGGTTCGCCACCAGAAGTAGTATCGAAGATATTTACTGACGCAGGCATTCCGCTTTCTCGGCTGAAGCTTGACTACCGGGCAAGTGATACAGTAACTAACTTCACGACAATGGCTGAGCGGTTTGAGCAACAGCAGATTGAGCATGTTTATTTAGTCACTTCGGATTTTCATATGAGAAGGGCACGTGCAATTTCCTTTTTTGTCTTTGGAAGTAAAGGAATTGTTTGTACGCCTATAGAAACTCTTTCTAACAAAGATAAGGAGTCTAGCTTGCGAGCATTAAGAGACGTAGTACGATCACTCATATGGAGTCTCGTCGACAGAATAGAGATATGAATAGTAGTTCATGTATAACTCATCTGAATTACTCTATCCCAACTCCTAAAGTTGATCAAACATTATGATCTCATTGTCTTTTCTATAAGGTAAAGTGAGAGTAAGATTTCGGCAAACATCCGCTGTAGAGCGTAGTACCAACCGCGCCAGCCATCAAAAACGCCACCCTTAAGAACAAGACAGTATAAAAGAATCACAAACGGCGCAACTACTTTTAGTTTGCGTATGCGGTCACCTTTACTCAAGGCGATAACAGGTGTATTTTGGAGCTTTTCAGCTTCAAGAGCCATATATCTATCTTGTGCCCACAGCCAACGACTAATGGGCTTACGATCGTCATGATAAATAGCGTGTCTTAAACAAGCGGACGAACCTTCCACTTCCAGTAGCTGAGTATGACCATCGTCAACATACTCAGAATACTGCTTACGAAAAAGTATCTGACGGGGCGGTAGGATACTTCCTCTAAGTGGTTGACCGAAAACACAGTACTTAAAGGATGAAAAATACCCGTTGATTGGAGTGTTGAAGTCTAATTTCCCTATTTCATGCAGCAAATTATCTGTAACGATATAGTCAGCATCTAGAGAGAGTACCCACTCGCTTATAACTTTCTCTATTCCATAGTTCCACTGAGCCGCATGGGTATCGAATTTTCGTTGACAGATTTCTACTTGAGGGTAACGCTGAGCAATTTCTATGGTTTCGTCAGTACTATGACTATCTACAATAAGGATACGGCTAGCCCAAGTGAGATTTTGCAGAGTTCTTTCAATATTAGGAGCTTCGTTATAAGTAAGAATAAGAGGAGTAATTCGTTCAAGAAAGCTGTTTTTCGAAAAAGCTATTGGCGATGGCGACAGGTTCTTAGACTGTTGCATTAGACTCTATTGTATTATTATGGATTACCGCAATGAAGAGAGATATAGTCCTTCTCAAGCAATGTATCTCAAGAATTGACAGCTGTCTGAGCTGTAATAATTAAATGGTCGGCTTATATGCAATTGCAACAAGACTTGGTTCGATAATATGCGGAATAGCAGTTCGCCCACCACCACCTGTTCCAATAACATATCCAGCTTTCACAAAGGGTTTGATGAAACTGAAGATCATTTGGCGAATGTAAGAACGTAAGTCGAATCCAATTAAAGGTTCGCCAGCAACATAAACAGATGAGAATCCACAAGCATGTAATACTTGAGACAGACTAGCAGCCGTGAAATATACTTCGTGAGTGAAGTCTATGAAAGCAAGCGGTACTCCAAACGGGGAACCTCCGTTTGGAGTACTAATGTAAACTTTCCCACCTGGCTTAAGCGATGCCAGCATACATTTCAAAAGCTCAACAATTTCATCTTTTGTAAGATGTTCAATAACGTTATCTAGCATAATAAAATCAAATTTTTCTATATGTTCAGGTAAGAAATCTTGCCAGCGGCATAGCCTTGCCCCTTTAACGCCAAAAGTCTGTGCTGTATCTACTTGTTCAGGACTTAGATCTATTCCAACCGAATTCGAAAACCCGCTACTCTGCAAGAACTTTAGAAAGAACCCCATTCCACACCCTATGTCAAGGATGGTTGCCTCCTTTGATTTCGGCAGTATGTCCCTAAACTTCTTTCGGAATGCTAGCTCTCGTATAGCATAGTTATTTTCAACAACTCCTATCATCGGAGCTTGAGCAGTTGAAGAGTACTCTTGAAATAAAACAGTTCGATAATTCATAGTTGTTAGGCTATATCTTCCACTAGATCTAAATAATTATTAACGGTTTTTTTGATCGAAAAGTCTTCGGCTCGCTTATATGCATTAAGACTCAAACGTGTTGAGACTTCCGAGTCTTTTACAAGATCGTTGATTGCCTGAGCCAAACTGTCAGAATCTCCAGGTGGAACAAGCACTCCACATTCGCCATCCATCAGAATAGTTCTAGGTCCTGATGGACAATCAGAAGCGATAACAGGCACACCAAGAGCTATAGCTTCTAAGAGAACTAAGCCAAATCCTTCCCAAAGAGAAGGCATAACAAATAAATCTGCTTTGGAGATGTATCGATAGGGGTTTCGGTCGTATCCGATAATTTCAATACGCTTTTGCAGATGTAAATCAGAAATTTTCTCATCTAACATATCTCTTTGCTCACCATCTCCAACTATAACTAGCTTTATGTTCTGAAACACCTTAGTCATAGCATTTATGAGAATAGAGAATCCTTTTTGCTCTACTAATCTTCCACATGTTACAATTGTTGAAAAAGATTTAGGTCTTTGAAACCAACGATGTTCTACACTTTCGTTTGAAAGCAGTCGTACTTTCTCCACATCTAGACCATAGTAAATAGTTTTTAGGTTTTTGCTTATTCCAAAGTTTTCTGTCAGATCAGAAGCAACATCTTCAGAAATCGCAACCACAGTAGATGCTAAGGGATAAGTCAGCTTTAAGAAACTAGTTCGGAATAGTCTTTCAAGCAGACTATGTTGTCGAATTTCACTACTCTCGTGAATAGCTTCTATAAGGAGTACTCTATTAGAGAAGCCTAATAGTTTCGCTGAGAGAGATACACTCCCATTCAACAGGCTTCCGAACGAGATGATAGCATCAGGATTAATCTCTTTAATACTTTGTTTAAGACTCAAAACATATCTAAAGGGACCAGTAGGTGCGAGTAACTTCGCCGACATAGAGTGTTCTATCAAAATATGAACATGGACACCCTTAGAAATCTCATGATCGAACGGCCCTCTTCGCGCCAATACTAGATACATCTCATATCGAGATGTATCTACGTTATTAAGAAAAGAAATTAGAAATTTTTCGGCGCCACCCCCCGTAACTTTAGGCAAAACGCATAGAATTTTTTTCATCATGATCTATCAACAACACTTTTATAAGTATTTTTCAGAGACTCAACAGTAGAATCTAGCGAAAACTTTTTAGCTAGGCACAGCGCGTTTTTCGACATCTGAGATCTCAAATCATCATCTTCAATCAGCGCTTCTATAGCATTTACGATATCGTTTATGTCATCATGTTTCACGACAATTCCTGCCTTCGATGACTCTACGTCTGGGGCCAAGGCGACTTGACTAGAGATAATCGATGGCAGTCCATACGACCAAGCTTCTGCAACTGCAACACCGAAATTTTCGTTATACGAAGGTAGTATAAATGCATGAGCATCTTTGAAAGCCTGTCTTTTTTCTTTGCCTTGCACAAAGCCAATAAATTTTACAACGCTGCCCAAACCTAAATCTTTCGTTAGTTGAACTAGCTTATCTTCATAGTCTTCCATCCCGGGATCCGGTGCTCCAGCGATTTTGAGCGACACGATTTTTTTTCTAGAAAGTACTTCTTTAACAGCTCGTAAAAGCGCTTCAATATTTTTCTTTGGATGGAGCCTAGAAAGAAAGAGTAGCTCCAGCGTTTCGCCTTTCGCGCGTCTAGAAATTTCTATGTTTGAAGAACTCGTGATTCCTAGCGGAATCACTTGAATATTTTCATGGCTCGTATTTCTATAAATATCTTCGGCTTCCTGTTGAGAAGTTGCATGAAATAGAGCAGCTGATTCTATATTTCTCTTTTCAATAGAGTTGAGCCAAATCTGCTTTCTCAACGAAAGCTTTTTATCTGCCCAAATACTTAAAGTGCCAGCAGGTCTAACTATATAAGGAATTTTATATTTTCTTGCTAAGCAACCAGAAACATAACTAGGGTGATTAAATAAGCTATGAATATGAACAACGTGGTATTTCTTAATATTTGTCTGCAACCAACTCTCTAAATCCTTAGAGAACGCAAAGTTTTTCCTCTCCCAACGGCGAAAGAAAAAAGTTTTTGTAGCCACCTTGAAAAAATCAACTAGCAAATATCTGTCTAACGGATCAATGGTTGTTGCAATATGAGACTCGACTCCAATTCCATTTAGAGATGAGCAAAGATCAACAACAACTTGACTAGGACCACCGGAGATCTGTTCTATCCCAGGAATGATGTGAAGAGTTTTCATATAAAGTGAAGAAATTCTAAGCTTCGAAAGCATTTTTCAGCAGGTAAAAATAGCTTACATAATCGGCCAACAAGCACTAAGATTAAATAGTCTATAGAAAGGCTAAGACATGGTTAACGAGAGAATACTTACTCAATCATGTTTTCGTCTCTTGTCCCGTTAATCTGTTGAAGTTGACTTCGCATGCGCTATATCTCTATCCGATTTTGTACACGTCAAATTTTCATTTTTCTATTTATCCAAAAGCTAAATATCCAATGTGCCGATTTCATCATATTGAACGAAAATCATTTAGAACAGCTTATCTTATCGATTAGATTTTCTCTTTTCGGCATCTGAATGTAGATAATAGAGTCGATAGTTTCTCTTCGAACGCTGAAAACCCATAGTTCATAACCATAGCTTTCCGTAGGGCTTCTGGTTGGTACATTAACTGTAGAGGATATCGTTTGCTCAAGATCTTAACTAGAGTCTTAGAAATTTCCTCCACGTCGTCTGGATCTACAAGTGCACCAAGGTTTCCGTTGCATAAAGCATCTACAGCGGCATCTTTGTTTCCGCCCATAGTAGGTTTTCCGCAGGCTAGAGCCTCTAGATAAACGATTCCAAAGCCTTCTTGTTTTGCAGGCATGGCAAAAACGTCGCAAAGGCGGTAGTAGTCTGCCAGACATTCGTCTGGAACAAACCCAGTGAGTATTACATAATCTTCAAGCTGAGATCGACGAATAGAAGCTTCGAGCCGAGGTTTATCTTCTCCTTTCCCAACAATGATATACTTAGCATCTGGGATCTCTTTGCGAACGGCTGGCAATGCTGACAGAACCTGATCGTAAGCTCTGAATGATTCAGTCGCACATAGTCTATTGACGGTTAAGATAACCGGCTGATCTGCTCTCAGGTGGTAACGATCAAGCAGATACGATGGTTTTGGAGCAGGATGGAAGCGATTCGAATCAAAGGTAACTGGCAGCAGTGAGAATTTTTCTATATCTATATGCTGTTCTTGTATGATTCGATTGCGCGTAAACGTGCCGATTGAGATAATCTTGTTTGCCTCACGCATCGCCTTTTTCTGCATAGGCTTACTTATATCCCAAGCATCTATTCCATATACTAAAATCCAATAAGGGACATTCCTTAATCGACTCACTAAGTAGGCAACTGGAGAGAAGTTAGTATGTCCGCAAATAATTAAATCTGGTTTTTTGAATAGCCCAAAAATAAACAGCTGTAGAGAGAAATATAACGTCCGAATATACTTCGAAATATGCCCGCTGAAGTGAAAATCTACTGCTTCTGGCATATCTCTTTGAGATCCTGGGATATCCAGCTTATTGAAAACAGAAAGGTTAAAACTAGGAGATTGATTCGATAAAACAGTCAAAAAGTCTAGAAGATAGGTTTGGATGCCACCCTTAAACTCAAATATATTGGGAAGCCACAGGTGAATTGTTTCTATCTTTTTGGCTTTGTCAGAAACTAGCATATTAAAGGAACAGCGATAAATGAGGTAAAAGATTTTAGAAAAAACAGGCTTGTGCGACTGCAAAAAAAGGAATCACTCCAAAATTCTACGAATCTCCTGAGTGAGTTTACATCGATATTTTTGCCAGGTGAGTTGTTCAGCCTTACGCCGGGCAGCTCGTCCCATCTCTGCAAGAGCTTCTGGATTTTGATAACACCATTCCAGTTTCTCCTGTAAAGCTAGTTCATCTCGAATTGGCACAATGAACCCCTCTACACCGTCGGTAATAATATCAGGACCGGCCGTATTTGGAGTGGTAATAATTGGAATACCGCAAGCCATAGCTTCAGTAAGTACTAGCCCAAAACCTTCTACCAGTGAAGGAAATATCAATACGTTTGCTGAACTGTAGTATTGGTTCAAACTAGCATGTGGGACCGAAGCAACATGTCGATAAAACGACTGATACGGTTTGAGCCAACTTTCTGGCAGCATTTTAGTTCCCACAAACAATAGCTCAGCGTTGGGTAAGTTTAGAGATCGCCAAGCTGGCAACAAATACTGAACACCCTTCCGAGGAGACATCCGGCCCACATACAAAGCTCGAAATTTTGAGTCCTGTTTCTGTTGAGGCTGAAAATACTCAATCGGTGAACCGTAAGGAATCACGCTAATCTTTTCGGCATCTACTCCAATTTCTAACAGTGAGCGTTGCGTCATAGAAGAAGCAACAAAGATATGGTCAGCAAGCTCTACTTCCTGATCCTTACGAACTAGCTTCCAATTGGGCTCCTGAATAGCCTGGAAAGAACATGCCAGCTCAGGAAAACGTTCAGCTTCTTCTATCTGGATAGAGCGACTGAGTTTATAAAATGGGATCGGGAGATCGTAAAAGCAATGAATGTCTTTCTGCTTAGCTTTGCGAAAGGTAATAGCACAACCATCTTCATAACCATAAACTGCGGATAGTCTCTCAAGGTGGCGGCTTGCTGTTCGTTTGTCCAACGATGTCTGTACCCAAGAAAGGGTTTGATTAAGGCCAGTAGGCAGGAAACGATGTAATTTACTGCGAACTAAACCAACTCGAATCAGCTCTGCCCAAGGATAAGAACATACTTTCCCTGTCGTCGAAAGCGTCCAGGTACGACGTCCTAGCTCTTTAGAAAGCATTTGGCTCAATGGCATAGGAAGCTTATTGAGATAGCTAGCCTGAACTGAGGCTGGATCGTAAGCTAGTGTTGTCAATAATTCATTCAACCAACCAGCTTCGGAAAGAGCAATCGCCGCCTGAAGAGAAAATGAATTAGCGTTTGCTTGAATAAGGGAGATCGAAGGTTGAGACATTGAAATTCACAAATTGTTGATGTTTTTGATAATCTTTGACTCTTTCGAGGTGGGGTAGTAGAAAGATAAAGCTAGCAAGAAACCAGTAGTACACAAGAAAAGTGTGATTAACAACTAATTGGCCGCTAATTTGAATCAGATGCACTAGAAACGCGGATAGTGCGAGCTGTCGTAGAAAAGGATCTCTTAGCTTAAAAAATACATATCCCAGTGAAAAAATTAAACTGATGCGTAATCCATACCAAAATACAAATCCGAATGGTCCTAACTCTAACGCAACTCTTCCCATTTCAGATTCAAATCCGACTGGAATAAGTTCACCATGAGGCAACCCTAAGACGTTACGGATGACATTAACGGCCTGATGTGTAGCACCTGTTCCATAGCCATCTAACTGCTTGTAAACAAAAAATTGTGAAACTGCAAAGCCGTCAGCAATCCGCTCTAGCAAGCTATCAGATGAAGTAGCACGAGCTGCAAATGCATCGAACGCAGAGCGAAACCAAACACTCGCTGCTAGAAATGAAACTATCGCAAGAATAGCGAACTTTTTGATGTAGTTGACTATCAGAGAAGCTTGAGTTAAAAAACTTAAGCTGATATAACCAACTATGAAAATGGTATTAGCAAAGACAACTGATCTTGAGCCAGTCATAAACGAATTAGCGATTAGCAGTACTAGTTCAATAACGGCTAATCCTTGCCAAAGGTGAGACTGCTTACGAAGCAAAACTGGCATCAGCATGGAAAAGCAGACGATTAAAAAAACTGCATAGCCAGCAATATATGAGAATGTTCCCGTGATTCTAGTATTTTCAAGTCCGACAAAGCCAGCGGTAGAAGCCTCGCCACTGGCGTAAACATTAAGAGGGCTAGAAGACGGGCTCACAAATTGTGCCATCCCTAATATACCAACGGGAATTAACAGTAGCAGATGCATCCGAATAAATCGATATAGCTCATCTTCAGAACGAAAGAGATTAGTCGCCATCCACATCAACGGTACATAAAATAAATATCCCCTCAGCCCAAACAAACCAACGATTATAGAACCTAGACTGGGATTAAAGCTCTGAAAAAAGCACCAGACTGCCGACAACATAAAGAATATTTTGACGAAGTCATTACGAACTGGAACCCTAAGCTCGTTTTTCGAGAGAAAAAAGTACTTAAAATAGGCACCAAATAGAATAAAATCTTTTAGAAAGTAGACCAGTTCGCTAGCCTGAGGTAAAACCCACTTCCGCAGCGCACCTTCTAGCACAAGTAAAACAAAAACAACATAAAGTGACCTTCGCCAATTGCGAGAAGACCAACATAGAAGAGCAAACAAAATAACAAGAAGAAAAATTAGTTTCATCTGATGGCTGCTTCTATCACTTCTGAATATTGCTGTGCGATCACAGGAGCATGATGACGGGCAAGATGCGCTGAAGCCCGACTACGATAGGGCATTAGCCACTTAGGATGAGTCAGCAAACCTGCTAGTCCAGCCGTCAGCGCAGTCACATCCCCGTTTGGAAAGGTCACACCACATTCTCCAATAGCATCTTTGAGTCCACCTCCCTGCGAACCAACCACAACACAGCCACAGGCAAGCCCTTCTAGGGCAACAATTCCAAAAGGCTCGTCCCACATTGAGGGCACTACCATGATCTGATGATGGTTGAGCAGCTGAGTCAGTTCTAATCCTGTTTTTGGCCCGACAAATTCTACCTGCTCAGCAATGTTCAGATCATATGCCTGCTGTCTTAGGGTCTGTTCCTCAGGGCCTTGACCAATCACGCTTAAGCGGAGCAATAGATCCATGGCTTATAGTCGAGCCATTCACTCTCACAACAAACTGCCACCTTAATCAGAGACCAATCGTCCCAGAAAAACAAGCTCTCGGTTACGCTCAACATCCGGCATTTCATAAAACAAATCATCGCGATATGAATTAGGAATAACTGTAGAGGCGGCTGGCAATGCCTGCGCAATGTCCTGACTCACCGAGATATTAGTCGCAAACCGGGTAACAAAATGCTTCAGGCGATCCTGCCAATTACACTGACCGTTAGCACGGCGATACCAAGTTTGATGTGTGATCACCAGCGGACGATGAATAAATAGGTGAGGCCACAACCCTTTCATACTAACGCAGCCTTGAAAAAAAACATCGCACCAGTCCGCTAGCTGTAAAAGCTGTTGAGGCGCAGGGTTACGAATAACTTCAAACGGAAACATTTTATTGTCATTAGCACGTGTGAGGCTGACAAGTTTCACAGTATGTCCTAGCACTGTAAACTCTTGAGCTAGCGAAGAAACAACACTTTCTAATCCACCGATTCTAGGATAAAAAGAAGGAGAATAAATCAGAATTTTCATAGAATTGCCATACACCTACCAAATCGATTGAAGACCATTTCTTATCTTTCATTCATACGGCCGATAATACTCATCGCTGACTCACTACAGCCGTCGTCTGTTCGATGGCCTGGGCTATGGCTGCTACATTATTGCAGGGTGACCAAGTTTCCATTCTTCTTTGAGCCTGGATAGATAACTTTTGTAGATAGTCTTTGTCAGGCAGGGCAAATTGCAATAGTTTTGCCAGCGCTTCGGTATCACTAAAGGGATAAACTAAGCCGGTTTTGCCATGATCGACCAGATCGTAGCGAGCACCAACGCGATCACTCACTACTACCGGACAGCCACACAGCATAGCTTCATTTACAACTACGCCAAACGGCTCATGCTCTGAAGGAAACACGAACAGATCAGATGAAGTATAGGTTGCTGGTAGCTGGGATTGATTAACAAAGCCCAAAAACCTTATTCGGCTTTCTAAATTCAGCTTCCTTACCTCGGTCTCCAATTCAGCTCGTAGCACCCCGTCACCCGCAAATACTAAATAGCTGTTAGGAATATCTGCCTTAAAAAAGGCCCTAAGAACATCTTGTGGACGCTTTCGAGGATGGAGTTTGGCACAAAAAAGAATCACGTTCGCATCCTTTGGAATTTCCCACTGACTGCGAGTCACGGCCCGATCAACCTGGTGCGATTGTTGAATCCACCAGTCATTATCTACCACAAAGGGCGTCAGTCGGATGCGCTCTTTTGGAATACCCAGCGAACGAATAAACTGTTCACCCGCCGACGATGGCATTGTAATAATATCAGCTAGCCCAAAGATTTTGGGCAACAAAATCTTTTTAAGCTGAGCCTTCCAGTTAGAACAACCCTGCGGCCGTAGTTCATGCGCGTCCGTACCAAACATCAGCGATACACCAGTTAACTTCGCCGCCGCCGCCACTACCCAAAAAGTAAAATAGCTATAGCCGGTATAAATGACAACTGCATCGAAGTTGCCCGTCCTAACCCGCCGCCACAGCGACAAATTCATCAGCCCGAAAAATCGGCCAATCCCAGGTTTAGGTGCTTGATTAGCCACTTTCACCCAAGGATAACCATCTAGCAACGGAATGTCCCACTTCACTTCGATCCCAAATCCAGAATCCATTGAAGCTTCGACGCCATGCATACTGCAATAGGCAACTAAGATCTCCAAATTAGGGTGCTTTGCCATCAAACGAAAAACAGGCGAGGCATATTGAACCGGATGAGAAGCCACGACTAACACTCGAAATTTTTGATCGCTCATATCTACGGTGCCTGCGAAAGAAGTCCCAAATTATCTGCAAAGCTTTTAGCTTGAGCCGAAAGGCTGTGAGCGCTGTACCAACGGTAAGCATTGTCAGCAATCACCTGGCCCACCCCCAGCGTCAACAACTGCTCTGAACTATCGACCGTCCAATAGTGTTGGTTGACCCGCAAACCATCAATCGGATCTACCTCATACCGTGCCATACAGGGAATAACACCATGCGCACAATAGGCGGCAAACACCGTAGACTTGGCCAAAAACCGAGGTGGGGGAAAGTTTAACAGCCCTACCACAGAATCTGCCATCAGCCAGCTAATCTCAGACGCTTCCAGGATCCCCTTCTCCACAACAGGAACATTGTTAAACTCAGAGAGCGTCAGCCCGGTAGGCTTGCCAACATCACAGATTTCTTCAATTGAAAGCATCTGACAGAGATATTCTATGGTTGTCCGGCACTGCTCATAGACCTGAGTTCGACTGTTGCGATGACCAAAAATCAGCAGTCGGCGACTGCGCTTTTCTAGCCCTGGGGGTGCAACAGATTCACCCACCGTTGAGAACACGGGTAGCGTTTTGACAACGCTACTCACTTCAGGAGTTAAATTGGCTATCAGTTGAGTCATCGTTTGGTTGCTGGTGAAGATACGATTACTCAGATGCACCAGTTGAGCCGCTAGCTGCTTCTGCACAGAAGAGAGCCAAAAAGAACTTGTCCAGGGAATTTTAGACGATGCGTACACCTCATGAAACATAGTAATTAGACGGCTGCTATCGGCCTGCTGTTGCCGCCAGCTTGCCAGCCCGCTTACCAGCCATCTCGGACAACCTCGCTTTGCATAGCCATATCCGACATAGTGAAGCAAAACGGTTGCACCTAGACAGCTTGAGAGTGCTGTAGCAATTGCATCAGCAGAGCGTGACTTCACGGTCATCACGGGAAATCCATCTAGTTCATCGCGATACGAAGAAGAATCATCACACACAATGAACTTCGTTTCGATCTCAAACTCATGACGAAGTTGTTTTGCCAACATAAAGCTATAGTCACCCAAGCCGTTAATCTGAGGAGGTAACTTCGGTACAATCTGCAAGACAAGTTTCATCTATACTTTCGGCGTAAAAACAAAATTATTGACGTATACGCCCGACTCAGCACTTGCCATGATCTGGCTCAGGAAAGGGCGCTGATGCACCTCATAAGAAAACTCCCGAATGTCTTTCATTTCTGTATTTATCAAAAACTGGCCTGTATATCCCAGCGACAAAATATCATCGAATACCGTCGTCATTGGAATCTCTCCTAAGTGACGTTGCTCTATCTCTACTAACAGCACAGGTTTCTCTCTCATAAGCGTTTCGCATGCACCTTCTAACACCTTCTGCTCATGGCCTTCAACGTCAATTTTAATAAAAACAACATCAGAGAAATTGTAGTCATCTAGTCGGCAAACCGGCACAGATAACTCATCACATGCTTGAGCGAGATCATTTAGGCTAGCGAGCCCAGTCGCCTGACTTCTACGCATACGGCCTTGAATAACAGGAATTTTAAGATTGGAAGTTCCCTTAAAGTTGGAGAGCGCACAGTTGTGGACCGTTACGTTCTGACGAAATCGCCTTGTGTAGGCATAGATAATATCCGCACATGCAGGCTGAGGTTCAAAAGACTCTACATAGTCACAAATTTGAGAGAGTTTGTAAGTATATAGACCTCGATTAGCACCAATGTCGATCGCGCGTCCACTCTTCGGAATTAGATTTTCTAGAATTAAAATTTCGTTCTCAATGGTGTTTTTAAACTTACGTGATTCATACTCTAAGGGAAGTCGTAAGGATTTTGGGAAAACATTCATAATTGATTTCTCACAGCATGAAATACTAAATCGAAGCCTTAGATATTTGAGTCCATCCACAATAGGATAAATAGATGTTTAAAAATACACTTGGAACTAGAGATATCAAATTAAAGATTAAAATACCGCTGATACTGGAAATATCACAGTAGAACAAAGCGAAAATTTGAGTCGTAATAGTAGCCGGAATGAAAGCCCAAGAGCCCTTTACCCATCCCTTGGAAACGTTAATCGTCCACAATGTACCAATAAGGGAATTCAGCACAGAAGCAGCAATTGCCAGTGTGACATAGTTAGACAGAGCACCGTACTTCGCACCCAGAATCCAAATGATCTGCTCGGAAAAGACCACTGACAAAGGCATAATAAATATCAGCATAGACAGATAAAAAGTAATCACAAGAGCATACTTTTTCACAATCTCTTGTTTGCAAAAGGTTCGTGAAAAGCTCGGTGAAATCAGATTAGATGCGACCGAAGTAATCACTGCAAAAATAACACCCAGCCTACCAATTGCACCGACTTCAGCAACACTTTCTACGTTACCAAACAGCCCAATCAGGAAGATAGTCAGCGGACCTTGAATACAATAAAAGATTGTGTAAAGCGATTGGTTTTTAACAAATCCAACAATCTCTTTATGATCGTTTGTATTGGTGGGTGCATTTAAATTTACTGCTTTATTGACCCATCTGCTCAGATAAAAGTCTTTGACACCCGAAGCAAAAGCAGAAGAGAAAATGCCGATAGCAGCATTGGAATAAAGGTTCAGCGCTGGAAACAAAATGGCCATCCGGGAAATACCAGACATCAGTTCTATTTTCTGCAGGCTCAGTGCCTTTGACTGAAGTCTGGGCACTACTTGAAAAACCCCCGTTCTTAGATAGAAATGAAGTTCTATCAGTATACCTAGCGTAAGTATAAGCGCGTAGCCAAGACTAGCACCATTCACAGATAGTAGCTGTAGCATGATAGGCACAACGACAACGATAGAGACGAGTGCCAAGCAACGCCGCCACTTCATTGCCGTATTGATTAGCTCACCAAAGCGGTTACGATCCTGCCAAACATTTCCCCCTATAGCAGAGAGAGCAGAAGTAATACCGCTATTAGCCAAAACATTCATAGAACCCTGTAGGGCATTCGCAAGTATAAAAAAAGCGTATTCTTGCTTACTAAGGCTGCGAATCAACAAAATACCAGAGGCAAAACCGGTGCACTGCACTAGCAACTGAATAGAGATAAACTTCCCCAGCAGTTTAACCCAACTCATTTGTTTATTGAGAATCGCTCTGTTCATTTAGAAAGTTGACAGTGTAGAGAAAACATTAAATGTATTTAGTACGTATGAAACAAACCTATTAGGACATGGTAAAGTCATAGACTTCTACTATTCAATCTCACGCTTTACACTGGCACATCCTTCTTCTCCTTACAGGCTAAGAACTCATAAACTTAGAGAAAGTCCAAGCTTTTATATCAAGTGATGTTGATACAAACACCAGACTTATAATCACAGTTAATTTTACATCTGTCGTCAGTGAAACTACACATAGTAATTGAGTATGCTTAGTGGCCTTAGCATATTCTCAAGATAAAGGCTTTAAATCTCCGTCAATTCACTGACTTACAGTCATATAAAAGCACTGTTTTGTTACTTCTACACGACAGACAAAGACAAGGATGTAGCTGCCAATCTTTCTTAAGAGTCAACGAGCATTATAAGTATCTGTTGAATCTAATAAAGATGAAACCTATGATCAAAACAACATCAACGTCGACAAATTAAACAACTTGCTTACTGGTGATAGGCATCACTTATAAATGGTGACTGCGATACTACTGACTTAATCACCGCTAGATAATGATCTGAAATAATCTTTGGCGTGAAGTGTGTTTCTAAATATGCTCGCCCTGACCTACCCAACTGCTCAGCCTTTTTTCTATCATGCGTCAGCCCTCTAATAAACTCAGCTAGCGGCTGTGCCTCTCCATTATCAAAAGACGCACCACAGTTCGGATCTCTCAACAGCGCGCCTATATATGACCCTGTAGGACAGATAACTCCAATTGCACTCCCAGCAGCCATAGCCGAATACAACTTACTCGGCGCTACCAGCTCCTCCATCCCCTCCGCCACACTCACTATCGCCACATCCGCTGCCGTCAGCGAATACGGCAATACAGACTTCTCCTGATAAGGCAAAAATTGAAAATTCTCTAACCCTTCAGCCGCCACATCCGCCATCAACGCATCTCGCTTAGCTCCACCTCCCACACATACAAACAAAATAGGCTCATCACGCAGCAAACAAGCCGCCCGGAACAACGTGTCAATGTCATGACACCGTCCCATATTCCCCGAATACATCACCACAAACTTATCAACCAGCCCGTGCTCTCTCGCAAACCAATTTTCCTCCTTCGGCATCGGCACAATCTGCTCATCATCCGCCCAGCTATGAATCACCGAAATTCTCTCTTCCACTGCCGGGCACTGAGAGACAATCCGATTCTTCATAGAATCGCTCAGCACAATAATATTCGCTGCCCGCCGCCACACCAGCCGATTCACCCACCGCCAAAACACAGCCAGCGGATGATTCTGCTTCACCACATCCAGCTCTACCGCAATATCCGGATACAGGTCGTATAGCAAACAGACATAGGGTAACCCAAAAAACAGATTCGCCAGGAAACCGAGCAACGGTAAAAACGGAGGCGCGGTTGTCACTAACATCACATCGTAACGCCGCGATCGCTTCGCCAAATGCCAGATAGCCCGTAGCGAAAACACCACACCATTCACCGCCTTCGCCCGAATCCGCTTAGAAAACAGCTGCGTCGTGCGAGACCTTTTCACCCACACTCGCCCCTTCTTCTCTGTCTGCGGCGCATCCCCTTCCGCAAAAGCATATCCCGGCTGCCCGGTAAACACCTTCACCTCCACACCCTGCTCTCCCAGCTGCCCAGCCAACTCTTCAATCAGCTGCCCGGTCGCCGCAAAATCCGGCGGAAAAAACTGCGTCAAAATCAACAGCTGAAGCGTCTTCGTCTCAACGCTTTTCTTCTTAGCCTCAGACTGTTGTCGACTACCCTCAGCCGATGAGGCTCTCCCCACCAGGGGCTTTTGAACTACCATATTTCGTTACCCCTAATAGTATTCATAGAATCACGCGCTTCAGCTCGCCATAGCTGGCGAACCACCACATAGGCAGCAGATAACAGCAAAGCGCTCATCGCCACTATCCAGCTACCGCCGTGCGCCGCGCCCGCTGCCGCCATTGCCAGGCAACCGGTTGCCACAGCCAGCGCATAAATCACCCACACTGCTTCCGAGTGAGAAAACCCAATCGCCAGCAGGCGATGATGCAAGTGCCGGTTATCTGCTTCAAAAGGAGACTTCTTGCAGTACAGCCGAGTCGCAATCACGCTCACCATGTCAGCCAGCGGCACCATCAACACAATCAGCGGAAAAAGCGTCGGAAAAGCATTAGTTATCTGCCCAGACTCCACCATGCAAAAGCTCGCCAGCATAAACCCAACAAAGTAAGATCCGCCGTCGCCCATAAAGATTTTGGCCGGATGCGAGTTGTAGCACAAAAAGCCCAACAGACTGCCTAGCAAAGCCCCGCACAGTATCCCCAGCATCGGCTGCACCGCTATACCGGCCACGCCACCGCTCAAAACCACCAGGCAACCCAGCGCAACGCTAGCAACCCCAGCAGCCAGGCCGTCTAACCCATCTATCCAATTGATTGCATTCACCACACCTGCTAGCCACAGCACCGTTATCGGCAAACTCAGCCAGCCCAGCGATACCGACTCAAAGCCAGGTATTGTCACATCGCTAATGCGGATATCACACCGCCATAGATAAGACGAAATGCCTACCTGCATTGCTAGCCGATGCAGCGCCGACAGATCCAGCAGGTCATCTGCTAAACCAATAACAAAGAAGCCAGCACCGCCTAGCAGCAACAATCTTGCAGTATTGACATCTGTCGGCAAAAAGTCTGATGGCGAAAGATACGCTGCTGCACCAGTCAAAAATGGACCGGTCAAAAAGCAGACAGCCGTCAGCATCATCGCACTGAAGATAGCCACGCCCCCTAGCCGTACCATCGGCTGACGATGTACCTTACGAGCCGCAGGCGCATCTACTCGCCCACAGCGCTTACTAACTGCGTTAACAGCAGGCGTGATTGCCACCGCTAACCCCATAGATAATCCAATAGCAGCTAAATAAACCCAGTAAATAGCCATAGTTAATTCTTCTTTCTGTAGTGCAGCACCATCGTGATGGCGTGAACAGTCAAAAAACGTTTCGCGATCGCACCAAAACCATCGCCGTTGTTTTCTTCCTGCTTTAATACTTATTTCTTTATTGACTAATCTCTTTATCGACTAAGCTGACATCCACAGCCCATCAAAACCTACTCTCTATATGCTTTCGTAGCAGGTCCCCCCTAGCAAGGATTAGAAGGGACCCAAAAGGCTGCACACAATAAATCTCTATTTCTCTAGTGATTTTTTGCCTATGGAGATAATGAAGGATCTCTTCAAAAGAGATAGGGCACCAACATTTCTCTTAACAGTCTTTTCTGTTGCAACAACAGAGCAACAAAGCAGTGAGCTAAATCACAGAAAATAAAACTGTTCGATCGCTTAGTCGGAAATACTGTTTGGCCTATGCACTAGACGTAGTATGGCACGCATCAAAAGCTATTGGTGTAAAGCTTAGATAAAAACAATTTTTACAACAAATCACTACAACAAACTGTCCGTATTCACACTGAAACAAAAACAGATAAAACAGGTCGAAAAAGCAACAAATAGCTTCAAACGTAACAGCTACCAACCATTTCAGCAGCATGAGTTTTTAGCACATTCAATCGCTGAGTTCGCCAGCCCGTCTGTCCTTTAGAGACTACATAAGGGACAACCTGAAACTTACACGCTTGCTCAGGCCTTACCTCAACCCGTATAAAGCTATACAGAGATTGTTTTTTATTGTTTTTTACGTGATTTCCGACATACATCCGAGACTTCGCCACCACCTTTGGATACAGCGACCCCCGCTGCGGCACATTCTCTAAAATCTCAGCACTCTCAGAGCGCCACCGAGACCGCAGGCTAGCACCGCTGCCCCCACAGATCACCCAGTCCATACCCATATCGGCAAAGTCGGTATTACTTGCTGTCTGTAGATGCTCCAGACAGTGAGCATGGCCACTAATGACTAAATCCACGAGGCGCTGTTTATCTCGGTATTGTTTATCTCGGTATCTAGATATCTTGTCAGGCAGCGCCTGCCTGACTCGCGCGAATACGCTTCTCAAATGCTTGCGCACCCACAAGGTATCAGACTGCTGCCATCGACTCACTTCTGTTGTATAAGGCGAGTGATGCATATAAATTATCCGGCCCGCCGTCCCTGGCGTTTGCCAGGACCGGACTAGCGATCGCACCAACCAATCCAACTGCGCATGGTCAAAACCCGGCACATCTGAAGACGTTTTCCAGGTGTTAGAATCTAGCGCAAAAAAATCAACGCCCCCACAGCGAAACGAATAGTAGCGGTTGGGCAGCCGCGTAAAGTGTCCCGCTCTGTAGTGAAGGCCCGCTTTTGCAACTGCTGAGTCTGCGGTCACTTTGTCATGGGCAGCGTAATGGGCAGCCAAATGATTCCTCAGCTGCTCAGGATCTAGCCGCGCTAAATCATCCAGAAAAGTATGAGCATAAGCCTCTCCGCCCTGTCCACCATAGTGTCCCAGGTCGAGACCAATGGTTTTACGTAGGCGATCGCACACCGCCCTCATTACCTTCTGCCAAAGCTGCGATCGCCCTATTGCATAGTCATGATTTCCCGGCACTGGCAGCAGCGGTTTATTAAACACAATCTCCCAATTCCGATAATCAGGACTCGCTGGAAAATTATCAACCAATGAACGATAAGGCTGCAAAAAGCCGTTCAAATAGTTCTCATAGGAGCCTGTCGGATAGGTAACATCGCCAGTGTGCAACAAGAACTGACTGTCTGTCGCATGTGCCAGCAGCTGCTGAGCAAACGCTTCCGCAAATAGAGAAGACTCTTTTGCAGTATCGCCAGCATCCGTATCGCCAGCATCCGTATCTCCCATGACCAAAAATGAAAAGGGCGCGGCCTCTCTCGGCGCATCTTCCAACACCAGCCGCGTTTGATCAACGCCATGGCGAATCATCATCGGCTGCTGCCAGCGCACCTGTTGATCTAATACCGACGACGTCACCAATCCCTCTCCTACCAATGTTTTATTCATCACCCCTCTATCCGCTAATTCACTAGAACCGCCAACCCATTAGAAGCTGACATTACTACCTTCACGACTATCCCCTTCACGGCTATCCGCGAAGCTCACCATCGTCAGCTCGTTCAAATCACTCTCATCATCCATCTCGCTATTGCCCGCACCATAGCCATAGGCGTAATACCGATAGCCACCCAACGCAGAAGACTTTACCCCGTTAGCAATCAGGCCCAATATCGAGACTTGGGCCAGTCTCAATGTCTCTAACGTTTGCGTCAGCACATCGCGATCCGTTTTACCAATGCGGCTCACCAGCACCACGCCATCGGTATACTGCCCAATCAAACTCACATCGGCTAAGCCGGTGATCGGCGGCGCATCATAAATCACCAGGTCAAAATTGCTCTCAAACATTTTCATCAGACTCCGCATCTTTCGAGAAGAAAGCAGCTTTGTAGGATCGGGTGGAATCTTACCTGCCGTCAGCGCAAAGAGCTGATTGTCTACACCCACACTTTGCAACACAGACTTTAGCGGCAGACTGTCCGCGATCAAATTAGAGAGCCCCAGCTGATTGTCCAACTCTAGTCGCTTGTGCACCTGTGGCTTACGCAAATCCACATCCACAATCAGCACGCGCTGTCCCATCGCCGTCGCTACCTTCGCCAAATTCGCCGCCACCGTAGATTTACCCTCTCCTGGCAGCGCAGAACTGACCAAAATTGAATGAATTGTCCGGTCAGAACTCAGCATTCGGATATTGGTATGCAGCACGCGCAGCGCTTCTATAAAGCTAGATTCACTGTTGCCACCGTAGCCGTAGTAGCCGCCGCTGCCCGCCCGTTTACCCGGTATCAGCCGCTTTAGGCGAGCGCCCGCCGCAGCGAAAACGCTTCTCTTTTGCGCCTGTTGCCGCGACTGCGGATCGTCTAGCAGCCGTCCTTCTTGCAGCGCCGCATTCAGCGGCAATGTGCCCAGCAGCGGTAGCTTCGTCCCGGCTTTCAGCTCATCGACAGAATGGTACACATTATCCAGCTTCTCTAGCAGCAGCGCCGCCCCCAAGCCCAGCAGCACACTAGCCACCAGCGCCAAAATCAAACTGCGCTGTAAGTTCGGCGAAATCGGCTGCGACGGCTGCATGGGCGCTTCTATCAGCTGCCAGGGAATCTCCGTTTGCGCCGCCTCAATCTCCAATGTTTCTCGCGTCAGCCGAAAGCGACTGAGCGCTTCTACCGCCACTTCTAGCTCACGCTGCAAATCGGTATACTGCCGAATCAGCGAAGGCAGCTCGGCTTGCACTTGGTCAGCCCGCTGCTCTTCTGCGGCCAGCGCTTCGTTTTGCACCGTCAGCACCTGCAGTTGATTAATCGCGATCGCCTGCTTCGTATCCACCACCCGCTGCGCCTCCTGCTGCAACAGCGGCAGCATATTGGCCCGCTGCTCTTCTAATACCTGAATGGCCAAACTATCTGGCTCAAACCGGGTTAGCTCTTTAGCAATTTCTGTTTCTACCGAACGCAGTTCACCCAGCAGCTGCTGATAAACAGGTGCACCGTCTAGGGCTGCGATCGCCCCATCTTCCGACTGCAAGCTATCAAATCTCTGCTGCGCTTCAGACAAATCACCCGTCAGCTCAGAGCGCTTTGTCACCAGCGCATCTGATACACCAGAAAGCGCCTCAGACTGCATCTCCGGCGTAATAAAATCGTACTGACGGCGAAACGCTTCTAGCTGATCTTGCAGCGTATTCACCTGCGCCTGCAAATCTGGCAGCTGCGCTTCAACAAAGTTAATTCCCTGCCGCAAATTAGTCTGACGCTCTTTTAGCGAATACTCTAAATAAGAAGACGACAGCTGATCGAGCACCACCTGAATCTGTACCGGGTCAGGATGCGTGTAGCTAACCTGCAAAATCTTAGTCTCACCCACGCGGGTAATACTCAAATTTTCCAGCAGCTCAGCGTAGCTTATCTCGGGGTAAGTATCGTCTAACTTGTCAGCAATTGGCTCAATCAGCTCGGGGCTACGCAACACCTGAATCTGAGTCTCATAGTCCAACCCAGAATTGTTCAGCTGCTGCTCTGCAAGCACCGAGGTCAGCTCAGAAAAATCATCATCTGCATTAACCGGCTCCACTAAAACGCGAAACTGCCCCTGAAAAACCTTCTCCTGCTGCAATGTCTGCACCGTCATAAAAGACATCACAGCTACAGCCACGCCCGCAACCGCCCAAGCTCGCCTGCGCACCATCGAAATCAAATTTCGCAGGTCGCCGTCATCTTCCATTGGCTCCTGCTGCTGCCACGCAGCCAACATCGGCGCAGGCGGTATTGGCGTCGGCCCAGTTTTATTATTTGGCCTATCAATCGGCTTATGAACCGGCTGAGGAGGACTCGTAAACGAGGGCGTAGGGCGAGAAATTTCCATAGGATTATTCATGCAAATGCGAGATAGCAACGTAAGATGGCGATCACAAAACAGAGAGAAGGAATAGCAGAGAAGGAATAGCAGAGAAGGAATAGTAAAAGAACGTTAGAGGCCCCCCAGCCCCCGAGTTCGGGGGAGCTGCGCTGATTCAACACTTCTCGATCTCGATCCAGACTTTTGTTGTGCGTCTTGCCTCAGAGTCCCCCGAACTCGGGGGATTTAGGGGGCCAGTCGATGAGCTTGCTACATGCCGAAATACTTCGCCACAATCAAACTCACAGGGTCTTGCCTGTAACAAATAAGACTACCTATTACCGTAATAACTAGAACAAATTAAATATCGGCAACAAACGGAAAACAGGACCTAAAACGCCTTCCAAAGAATCACTCAAGCGAGCCCGACCGTTTCGCCCCACAATCACCACATCATTGTTCAACAGCAGCGGATTCTCTACCGGATCAATTCCCTCACTTACATCTACCTCAACGGTGCGCTGCGTCACAGAGCCATCTGGATTTAACCTCACTAGCTCCACAGTCTCTTTCGCCCGGTTAGTGAATCCACCCGCAGCCAGCACCGCCTGACTCAGCGTCGTATTAGGTGCAACCGCAACCATTCCCGGACTGGTCACCTCACCTACCACATTCACCCTCACCTCATCCGGTGAAAGATTCGCCGCGGCCAGCTCCACCACCTCACCCGGCGTCGTCTCCAGCGCCACCGGAATAATCACCGTATCGCCCTGTTGCAACACTAGGTCCTGACTAATATCGCCCGATCGCAACAGCTGCCAAAAATCAAGATCAATAATCTGTTCTGTACCGCTGCGAGTCTGCCGGCGCACCTGAACCTGCCGAATATTGGCAGAAGGCTTCACTCCACCGGCCTGTTGTACCGCCTGAGTTACGGTTGTTCGCCCCTTGTTGGCGCCGCCTTCAAACTGATACGCACCCGGCCGAAAAACCTCGCCTACCACCGCAACTAATATCTCTGCTTCATTATCAGACGCCAGGTTGGAGGCCGATAGTCGATTTGTTTCAGCCACATCAACGCTATCCGTCTCTCCAATCACGATGGCATCGCCATCTCTAAGCGTTAAATCTTGCCGTACGTCTCCATCGTTTAGCAGCGCCCACAGGTCCAGGGCAATGGTTTGGGTCACCGCCTGGCGACCATTTTGTCGGCGTAGCTGTACCTGACGTAGGTCGGCCGCCTGAGTCACGCCGCCCGCTGCCTGCAAAGCCTGCGTAACGGTCGGTAGCTGAGCATTGTTCTCAGGCACAATGGTATAGGTGCCTGGCTGGCTCACTTCACCAGAAATAGCGACCCTTACCGGGCTGGGCGACTCTAAAACAACCGTTACTTGAGGATAGCGAAGCTCTCTTTGATAGGCGATCGCAATGGCACTACCCGCCTCCTGCGGCGTCAGCCCGGCCACATTCACCAGCCCAATCACCGGCATACTAACAGAGCCATCTGCTAGCACTTGTTGAGTGCCGCTATACTCTGGCACGTTGAAAATGCTAATAGCAATCGTATCGCCAGCGCCTAAGGTATAGGCATCATCTAGCTGAGACAATCGGATCGAAGACGACTGTCGTTGATTGTTGTTTTGTTCGGCTGCTAGTGCGGGTAAGCTAGCAGCCAAAGCAGGCCTTGCTTTTTCTGAATAGGTCTCTACATATGTCACAGCGGCGATCGCAAGTCCTACAGAAAGAAAATTTTTCAGAAAACGTTGCGGATGCGCCCACCAATTTACTCGCCACTTTAGTTGAGATGTCATCTCTACTGCCCCAGGAAAGTCTCTATACAATTAATCAGTTCACAAATAACTAGTCACCATTAACTAGTACAAACCAAGCTGGGCTTACCCGCGTGAAACTTATCAAATCAGTCTGGTTTAATCACAGCTTGATTTGACAAGTCTAAAGCGTTAAAAACCCAAGAAATAGCGTGCTAAAGACCAAGATATATTGATTTTTCCTAGACGTATTGTTTTTTCTCTCAATACTGTCTGAAGCTTCACGTCTATGAAGGCTAATTTATCATTACTTGCGTGATAACAATGAGAAAAAGAAAGAAATATGATACCCAGCAGGCTCTAAGTACAAGAATTTCGTTGGGATAGTTTCTGAGTAGCAAAATCAGTATCTAGAAGACAAATAAGATACTCAGTAATTCTCAGTACAACACTGAGTTACAAGATTCAATAAGAGAGTAAGTGTAAGCACAAGTAGAGATGTTCTTTTTGTGACCTAATCTTTTTGTGGCCTATTTTTATGACCTAAAAGATATCTCAGTATGCGTCTAATCAGCGGTTGAAGAGGCAGCTTGCTTTAGCACAGTTGTGTACTGATGAGAAATGATCTCAGGCGTAAAATGGGCCTGCATATAGGCTCGGCCAGAGTCACCTAAGCGCTTAGCTTCCGCCTTATTCTGAGAAAGATGACGAATGTAGTCGGCCAGCGCACTGGCCGCACCGTTATCAAAAGCCGCACCCGCTGACGCTGCATCCAGCAGACTTCTAAGATACGAGTGCACCGGGCAAATAGCCGCAATCGGTCGGCCCGCGGCCATCGCCGGATAAAGCTTACTAGGCGCTACCAGGCTCTCCATGCCATCAGCAACACTGACCAGAGAAAGATCGCTCGCCGTTAAAGAAAAGGGTAGTACGGACTTCTCTTGATAGGGCAAAAATTTAAAGTTGTTGAGGCCTTTTTTAGCAACGCTCTCCATCAGTCCACTGCGCTTAGCACCGCCACCGATGCACACAAATAAAATCGGCTCATCTTTTAGCTGACAAGCCGCCGCAAGTATCGTGTCAATATCGTGACAGCGACCCATATTTCCCGAATAAAGCACTATAAACGGATCAACCAAATCATGCTCTTGTGCAAACCAGTTATCTTGCTTTTCAATCGGCACAATTTTCTGATCGTCTGACCAGCTATGAATCACCGACACTTTCTCAGCGACCTGTGGACAATGCGCAATAATACGCGCTTTCATTGAGTCACTCAGGACAATCACACCAGCAGAGTGTTTCCATATGGCGCGGTTGAGCTTTCGCCAAAGCTTAGCCACCGGATGGTTGGCTTTCACCAGCTCTAGCTCTACAGCAATATCAGGATACAAATCATACAGCAGACAAACATAGGGAAGCTTGAAGAACAAACTAGCCAGATAGGCAATCACTGGCAGAAAAGGCGGTGCGGTTGTAACTAGTAGCACCTGATAGCGCCGTGAGTTGCGAGCCAAATGCATGATAGAGCGAAGCGTGTACAGCAGCCCACTAATCGCCTTACCCCGAATCCGATTAGCAAACATCTGGCTAACGCGCGATCGCTTCACCCAAACGCTTTCTTTTCGCTCTAAATCAGGCGCATCTCCCTTGGCAAAGGCATACCCCGGCTGTCCGGTAAAGACGTTCACAGCCAGACCCTGCCGACCGAGCTGAAGCGAAAGCTCTTCGATCAGCTGTCCGGTCGCAGCAAAATCCGGCGGAAAAAATTGGGTCAAAATCAGCAGCTGAAGCGCTTCAGAGTTGGCTGCCGCTGAAGCTCGTGCGGGCGTCCAGAGCTTGCGCTTTGACATCCGAATATTTCGAGCCAAAGGGTTTTCGAGCACCATATTTTTTCCTATCTATAAAGGTTCAAAATAAAGAAGAAACAGAAATCGTCTTACCTTGGAATAACAAACCGCTATCGCCAGACCTGTGACATCAGTCACCCCTTCTAAGTAAGCTAAAAGAGAAAAAGAAACAATTTAGACACGCGTAGTCATCGCTTGATTACAAGAGTGTTTACTGTCTCCTTAGCAAACGTAACTAGCTAGATGAGAAAGGCACATTTCAGCAGAAAAATCGCCTACGTATTTACTCTTCCCTGATAGCAACAAAAGTAATCGACATTATCAAAAAAGATTGATGATACTTCCGTAAAGCTCACATCAAGGCAAACCAGAGAGAGTAATCTAGACAAAGAAATCCAGACACAGAGAGAGCCAGACACAAAGAAAGCCAGACACAGAGAGAGCCAGACACAGAGAGAGCCAGACAGAGAAATTCGAGTAAAGTACTCTAGGGAAGCACTCCAGGTAAAGCGAGCTAAACACGAGCCATTTTGTGAGATTTGACGGCGGTTGTTCCCAGCTTTAGAGGTGCGATCGCCCGCGTTTGCCAATATCCATCCGCATCCGTCACCAAAAAAGGACAAACAGATATTTTCTGAGCCCGGGCAGGATGCACATCGACTCTAATAAAGCTGTGAAAGTTTTGTTCTTTTATGCCCAGGCCATGCTTTCCAGCATATAGCTGCGATCGCGCCACTACTTCAGTACAGGACTGCCCCTGATAAGTCACATTCTCTAAAATATCAATATTACCCGAACGCTGCCTGCGCAAACCAGCACCACTACCACCGCACACTACCCAATCTATCTGAGCATCGCCTAACCCAGTCTGAGTAGTCTTCAAATGCTCTAAACAGTGAGCATGGCCACTGAGCACCAAATCCACGATAGGCGGATTGCCAATGCACTCTTTTGTCTCTCTCCTAGAGACTGCAACCCGTTCAAACACATTGCGCAGATGACGACGGACCCATAGCGTCTCTAGCTGCTGCCAATAGAAAGATTCAGTCGTATAGGGCGAATGGTGTAAGTAAACAACCCGTCCAACAACTTCAGGATCTGCCCAGGAGTGAATTAGCGATTGTTCTAACCAATCTAACTGCGCCTGATCAAAATCTGCTGCCGTAGGAGTCGTTTTCCAGGTGTTAGAATCTAGCGCAAAGAAATCTACGCCGCCATATCGAAATCGATAGTATCGATTTGGAAGCCGAGTAAACAAACCAGGGCGATAGTCAAGACAGGTCTTTTGATGACCCGAAATACCAGAGGGTGTACAGTCAGAGGCTGCATAATCAGAAGCCACATACTCAGAGGCCGTGTAGTGCGCCTTTAGATGTTGGTCAAGCTGCGCTGGAGAAAGCTTTGAGAGATCGTCTAAAAACGTTTGAGCATAGGCCTCACCGCCAGCACCACCATAGTGCCCCCAGTCTATGCCAAAAGACCGCAGGCGATCACACAGTCGCCGCAACGCCCTTGGCAACAGTTTCGTCGATGCCCTAGTGCTGGCATAGTCATGATTACCTGGCACCGGTAGCAAAGGCCGATTAAAAGTAATCTCATCGCTGCTATAAAAGGGGCTACTCGGCAGCTGAGTTAGCAAACCCCGATAAGGGCTTAAAAAATATTTCAGATAGTTCTCATAGCTGCCCGACGGGTAGGCCACATCACCAACATGCAGCAGAAACCGATTCTCTCCTAAATGAGCCATCACCTGCTCAGCAAACTGCCAAGAAAAAGCGTTAGAAGAAAATGCAGCTTTTCTACTTGACGCCTCTCCCGCATCCGTATCGCCTAACACCAAGAATGAAAAAGAAACATCATGGCCTACAGGTGCATCTGCGATCGCTAAGCAAGTCTGATCTATCTCATGCTGCAATCTTTTTTTCTGTAATGCTTTAAATGGCATCGGCACTTTACACTGAATCTGCGACGCGAGCGCCGACGTCTTCGTCACAGCGCTAGAACGAAACATTATTCTCTGAGTTTTTAGTACTAAAATCAGTCGCCGAAATCGTCGCGAAATCAACCTCATCGTCAGTCGCATCCTGACCATAGGCATAGTAGCGGTAACCGCCAAACCCATCTGGTTGAACCCCATTTGCAACAATTCCTAGCGTTGGAATTTGAGCCAGCTTAAGGGTCTCAATCGTCTGAGAGAGTACCGTGCGATCGGTTTTACCCATCCGCGTTACTAGCACCAAACCATCCGTCCGCTGACCGATCAAACTCACATCAGCCAGACCTGTCGTCGGTGGCGCGTCGTAAATAACCAAATCAAAACAGCGCTCAAACGTACCCATTAACTGCTGCATTTTTTGAGAAGCCAGTAACTTAGTCGGGTCGGGAGGAATTTTGCCAGCGGTTAGCACAAATAGCTGACCGTTTGGCGTCAGCTGTTGAATGCCCGACTTGAGAGGAAGATCGTCCGCAATCAGATTAGACAATCCCACCGCGTTTGAAACAGATAAGCGATCGTGAACCTGTGGCTTGCGCAGATCAACATCTACCACCAGCACGCGCTGTCCCATCGCGGTTGCCACCTTGGCCAGACTGGCACAGACCGTCGATTTACCGTCGCCCGGCAGCGCTGAGCTGATCAAAATAGAACGAATAGGCCGATCGGAACTCAGCATACGAATATTCGTATGCAACACTCTTAGTGCCTCTAAGAAGCTAGATTCACCGTCGCCGCCGTAGCCGTAGTAATTAGGCTTCCTACCGATGCGGGTGCCGATACGCATACTAGAAAGACGATTAAACAGAGAAGCGATCGCACCGCCACGCACCGCGCTATTGTCTTGCAACATCCGGTTATAGGGCAGCATTCCCAGCAAAGGCAGCTTGGTGCCAGCTTTCAGCTCATCAACAGAGTGATAAACATTGTCTAGCTTCTCCAACATCAAAGCCGCACCCAACCCGGCCAGCACGCTCGCTACCAAACCCAACAGCAGACTTCGCTGCAAATTAGGAGAAATTGGCTCTGTGGGCTGCACGGGAACCTCAATTAGCTGCCAGGGAATTTCTGTTTGCGCCGCTTCAATTTCTAACGTCTCGCGCGTGGTGCGAAACCGGGTCAGCGCTTGAGTAGAAATCTCTAGCTCACGCTGCAAGTCAGTATACTGACGAATCAAGGCTGGCAGCTGACTGCCCGCTTGCGCCGCGAACGCCTCAGCGCCGGCTAGAGCATCGCTCTGCACGGCCATCACCTGAAACTCGTTGGTCACCTGCGCTTGCCGGGTACCCACAACCCGCTGCGCTTCTTGCTGCAGCAGCGGCAACAAATTCGCTCGCCGCTCTTCTAGCACTCGAATAGATAGGCTATCCGGTGCAAACCGGGTCAGCTCCTGAGCAATCTCACTTTCTACGGCGCGCAATTCTCCTAACAGCTGCTCATATATCGGCGCTGCGTCTAGCGCCCCTAACGTACCAGACTGGCTTTGCAGATTCGCAAACACCTGCTGAACCTCCGCCAGCTGTTGATCGAGTAGCAGACGCTGCGCAGCTAAATTGCTGGTTTGTTCAGCCAGCTGCTCTGACTGAATTTCTGGCGTGATGAAATTATACTGACGGCGAAATTGCTCTAACCGGTCTTGAATCGTATCGACCTGAGCCTGCAAGTCAGGCAGCTGATTTTCAACAAAGTTAATCCCCTGTCTAAGATTTGTTTGCCGCTCTTCCAAAGAATACTTGAGATAAGCCTTAGACAGCTGATCTAAAACAATTTGAATCTGCACCGGATCGGGGCCTGAATAGCTCACTTCCAGAATCTTCGTTTCACCAAGCCGGGTAATTCGCAGATTCTCTAACAGCGTGGCGTAGTCTAGCTCCGGGTAGGTCTGTCGAAACTGTTCAGCAATCGGTTCAATCAGCTCAGGGCTACGCAAAACCTGCACTTGAGTTTCATAGTCTAAGCCAGAGCTGCTCAAGCTTTGCTCACCGAGTACAGAGGTTAGCTCAGAATAGTCATCGTCTGCATTGACCGGTTCTACGAGAACTCGAAACTGGCCTTGAAAGATTTCTTCTTGTCGCAGCGTGTGTCCTGCGATCAGTGCCATCGTCATCGCGGCTACCCCAGCAATTACCCAGGCTCTGCGGTGTACAACAGCTGCCAGGTTCCGCAAATCGTTCTCTTCTTCTTGCTGCGCGTTTAGCTGCCAGGCACTGAGTAAGGAGGTCGCAGAGGCATCGAGCGGCGTTGGCGCAGAGGCAGCAGGCGTTGCACTATAGCCGTTGCCGTTTAGTACAGCGGGCGGTAAAGGAGTAGGAAAAGTTTCCATACGATCGCACAATAAATGGATTAAAGAGAAGGTAAAATAACAGTCAGGCTAAGCCCAAATAAGGCGTTAAAACAAACACAGAACACACATCAGAACAAACGGAACTCAGAACAAACGGAACGGAGAAAGCAGCTGTAAAATCGGCTGAAAAAGACTACCCACAGAATCATTCAATCTAGCTCGACCGTTCCGTCCCACCAGCACAACATCATTGTTCAAAATCAAAGGATTGCGCTCTGGGTCAATACCTTGGGCCAGATCAACTTCAATCTCTCGCTGCGTCACGCTACCATTCGGATTCAACCGAATGAGTTCAACAGTTTCTCTAGACCGATTAGTAAAGCCACCTGCTGCCAGCACCGCCTGATTCAAGGTCGTATGGGGCGTTACTTTCATCAGCCCAGGACTGGCCACCTCTCCCACAACATTTACAGCCACTTCCCCCGGTGAAAAGTTAGCCGCACTCAGCTGCACAACTTCAGCGGTAGTAATCTCACTGGCCTCTGGAATAATCACCGTATCGCCCTGCTGTAGCACCAAATCTTGACTCAGGTCACCGCCATCCAACAGCTGCCAAAAGTCCAAATCTATCAGCTGCTCAGAGCCATTACGGGTTGGCCGCCGCACCTGAATGCGCCGAATATCTGCCGACGGACGAATGCCACCCGCCGTTTGCACAGCCTGGGTTACCGTTGTTCTACCACTGGCCTCACGCCCACCAAATTCATACGAGCCCGGGCGAAAGACTTCACCCACAATAGCCACCACCATTTCCTGTTCAACGCTCGTAGCCAAATTAGAAAAAGACAGTTGATTAGTCGCCGCCAAATCGACTGACTCTGTTTCGTTAATGACAATCGCATCGCCATCGCGCAGCATCAGATCTTGACGAACATCACCGTTGTTCAGTAGCTGCCATAGGTCAAGCGTCACTATCTGCTCAGGTCTGTTGCCGTTAGCCCGGCGAAGCTGAACCTGGCGCAAATCGGCCGCTTGTGTCACGCCGCCCGCCATTTGCAACGCTTCTGAAACGGTTGGGAATTGGGTATTGCCTTCTGCGGTTAAGGTATACAGCCCTGGCTCGCCGACTTCTCCAGCGATCGCAATTCGCAAAGGCCGAGGCGCTTCCAAAACAACGGTAATTCTGGGATAGCGCAGCTCCGCACTGTACGCGGCTGCAATCACGCTTTCGGCCTCTTGCGGGGTCAGTCCACCCACATTCACCGGGCTAATCGCCGCTAGGTTTACCGAGCCATCTGCCAGCACCTGCTGAGAACCGCTGTACTCAGGCACATTAAAAACATCTACCTGAATCGTGTCGCCTGCACCTAGCGTATAAGCCTCATCTAGCTGAGGTGCCGCTGCGATCGCTGACTGAGAATGATGGTTGGAAGACTGACGCAACTGCGGCAAAGACGGCGTTGCACTCTCAAAAAATGTACTAGGTGATGTCCTAGGCGATGTACTAGCAGGTAAAGATTGGCCCATAGCAGCCTCCGTCCATCCCAGACTAGAGCTGCCAACTATAACAGCCGTCCACAGGCCCACGTGCAACAGAGGTTGTAGAGTCAGATTGCCCACCATAAGCTCAGTTCCGTTTTATATCTAAATCTTTTCTATGTTTTCTTCTATGATTTCTCTCTGATTTCTTTCTGGCTTCCTTCTAAGCCCCTTACTGGAATTTAATTAATGCACCTGAGGTCAAAACGAATCAACGTGACTTGTTTAGAAGGTTACCCTAAACACAGGCTAATCAAGAGGGCTGATGCCTAAGAAGAAGGAGAAGTCGGCTCAGTCCACTACACCAGTAGATGTTGTTCGGCAGCAGGCCGAAATACACCGATAGCCAGCCTTTTCAAGCGCTTACTATACATCTCAGCCGTCTATCTCAGCTGTATATATCAACAGATACCTCAATAAATATCTCACTTATCCTAAGCGCTGCTCAGTAATATCTTTTCAGTACAATCTCTGATTTTCGAGCGTTTTTCAACAAAATGCTACCGCACTCGACTCAAATTCAGTGAAGACACAGACAGCAGCAATTAAAAAGCACACGTACATTTACTTACCACTACTGCTTAAGCAAGCGATTTATCTGCCAGAAATTACGGAGAACCAACAGAAAAAGCAACACTTTTCTAGCGCGATCGCACATCCAAAGCATCTCTTAACCCATCGCCCACATAGTTCACGCTCAGCACCGTCAAAAAAATTGCCAGGCCAGGAAAAATCACTAAATGAGGCGCATCGGCAATATAATTTTGTCCGTCAAACAGCATGCGTCCCCAGGTTGGCACATCTGGCGGAAACCCAATACCTAAAAAGCTCAATGTAGACTCAGTAATAATTGCATTGCCGACCCCCAGCGTCGCAGCGACGATGACCGGGCCAATCACATTCGGCAAAATATGTCGCCATACAATCCGGCTAGGGCGAGCACCTAACGACTTAGCCGCCTGCACAAAATTCTGTTCCTTAGTAGCCAAAAAGCCAGCTCGAACCAAACGGGCGGTAGACATCCAGGTCAGCCCGCCCACCACAAAAATGATCAGCATAAAAATGCCCAGCTCTGGACCGGCTACTTGGCGCATTGGGTCACGAAAGAGATAAATAATCAGCAGCAACAGCGGCAGCTGAGGTAAAGACAAAAACAGATCGGTTAGCCGCATCAACAGGTTGTCAACCAACCCACCACAGAAGCCAGCAACCATGCCAACTAGCGTCCCAATCGAAATGGAAACCAGCATCGCTGTTACACCCACCGCCATGCTGATGCGCCCGCCCCATAGCAGTCTTGCCAGCTGGTCTTGCCCCAAATCATTGGTTCCCAGCGGATGCTGAAGGCTAAGCGAAGACAGCGACTGGGAAAAGTCAATCTCACTGTAGGAGACGCCGTATACAAAAGGACCGACTAGCACAGCTATCAGCAAAACGAACAGCGTTACGGCACCTAGCAACGCCATGCGATCGCGCTTAAACCGTCCCCAGGCTCGATTCTGTTTTCCGTCAGTGGTCATAAAAATTCCTACTGCTGCCTCTTAACGGGTTACCATCACCGGTTGATAGATTTGCTGATACCAAATCGCCTGACTATTGGCACTTATATTGCCACGGGGCGGAAACGCAGCGTACTTCAATTTCTGGTCGAACCGAATATGCAGCCAGGGAACGCCGTGGCCATGAGTATTGCACCAGACTGCCTGCTTTTGAGCGATCGCATGCTGACATCGCTCGCCGACCTGCTGCCACAGCGCGTGCATCGCTACCGTACCAGCTGTTCTACAAAAGGCCGCAATATGGCCATACTCACCTGTTACCTGAGGCACCAAAAGCTGCGCATCGCCAGAAAAATTGCTAAATGTTGCCGTCAGCCGATTGGGCGCAAGATTTTGCAAATGAGGGAGAAAGTCGTTTGGATCAGCCGGACGAAATGTAGCAGGAAACGCGATCGCAAAGAAAGGATGCGTCTCGGCTGTGTAGGGATGGAGCGGTACAGGCTTCCATTCAAAATCGAAAGGCAACTCTGCCCAGGTTTGATTCCAACGCTGGCGAAAATCAGCATTCTTTATCAGTAGCTGCGCTATCTGCGCCCAGCTCAAAGACTCACCTTGACTATCAACAAAGGTGACAAGCACCGCCTCTTTACGCGCAACCTCAACGCTTATTTGCTGAGAGCGCACTAATTTGGCTCCTGTCGACTGGAGGGGCTGCTGAGATATTTGAATAGTGGGCTCGCTCAAATTAGTAATTGCTCAAAAAGGTCTGCTGAGAGTTTAATGCACGCTCAGACCTACAAACTGTGGCTCCTAAAACGTTGTCGCGCTGATTTTTACCTATTTCCTGCTCGTTATCTGCCTATTAGCGTACGCCACCACGAAACGTTTCTGGGCTCAGTTCGACAGCTGGCTGGCTCAGCTTTTCCGCTGAGATCGCCAAGGCCTAACTCATCGCTCAAAGGTGCATCGAACAGAGAGCTATCGACGCCAACACCAGCGGCCTGAATTTGCGCCTTTGTCAGAAACCGAGATCCTCGAAAGTCAGTATTTCTGAGCTCTGCGCCCGTAAAATCGACTTTCTCCAAATTAGCTCCCTTAAAGCAAGCACCTCGCACAGAGGCGTTGCGAAAATCGGCCTGCCGCAAGTCAGTATTCTGAAAGTTCACGCCGTCTAGATTTGTCTGACTATTGTCTAAGCTAGAAAAATTGCTGCGATATAGATTAGCGCCCTGCAAATAGCCTTGATATAGATTAGAACCTCGAAAGTCAGCTTCCTGTAGGCGCGCGCCCCTCAGCTGATTTTTCTGCGCCGGGGTCAAATACCGCTGTTCATCGCCGGTAGGTAGCCGCTCTGGTAAATTTAACCGACTCAGCTGCACATTCAGCAATTCCACATTAGAGAGCAGCTCACCTTGATCGTGTAGGTACTCTAAAGCCTGACGCTTGGCCCCGCCCGCATTTGGTCCAGAAGCAATCGTCTGCCATCGCTCTGCAATTCGCTGAGATCGCTGCTCGGCAAAGCTCATCGCCAGCTGAAAAGCACTCACAATAATCGCCAAAGACGCCAGGGTCTGAAAAATTTTAACAATCGGGTTAATCCGACTCGTAAAGTTTAATAGCCACTCCACCACATCCGGCGTACGCACGTCCTCCACATACACCTCAAACAAATGTCTGTATTCGTCCACAGAAATATCGGCATCAGCCGCAAAGGCCTTTGCCTTTTGCAAAAGCAACATCTCGCGATCAAAGGGCTTAGTCAGTCGATAGAGTTCTTCAAACTCCGCCAGCAGGCGATCGCGCAGCTGAGTCTCTACAGATATCGGGTCCGGAGGTGACATCATCTCACAAGCGCTATTGGAACAGCCCCATTGGAACAGCCCCATTGGAACAATAGATTCAGTGAATAGGTCAATGCCGTTTGATTACATTACCTTGACTTGGCCATCAGTCGCATTTATGGACTTGTGTCAAAGTACCTGTGTCAAACGCTAATTTGTTGTCAATGCTGACACGAGGGCGCTTGAGCAAACGGCACCCTCGTCATCTTGCTAGCAGCGATCACCCCATTGAGCAGGCTACCGTCTTGATGGGTACTATGTCCGACATTGTGGAAATCCCCGGCTGCTAAATTCTCAAACCTTTCTAAATACCGCTGTACCACCGCTTCATGCTGATAATCACCCACACAGCGCACAGGATAGACATCGGAATAACGCACAACAGCGGCCGATTCAATCAGGCTTAAGTCGCTCTCAGAAGTTGTCTCGGAAGTGAGCTTCAGTAGCAGCAGCTCACGACTAGCCAGCTGTACCAGCTCGTCATCCCCTAAGGTCCACAGAGAATCCCCTGCATCACACAAATACGTCATCCCCAGACAGATCTTTTGGCAGTCAGCGACCTGCATCAGAGTCCAAGCTTTAAAATTCTGAATACTGCTGACCTGCACCGCTGGGCTGTGAACATAGATCTCATGCTCAAAGAACAATGGGTCATGCTCAATCATCAGCACCACCACAATCAAGGAGCGATAGCGCAAGCAATCAGCTGCAGCCATTACATTCGTAGGAGCCGGCGGATCTAGTTGGCGAACCAGTGTCGCCAACGGCAAACCAGAGACCACCTGATCTTTCGAAGCATCTATCACGGGTTGCAGCCACAGGCCACCGCGAAAGATACGCTGGATTGTTTCAATCGCACAGTCCGCATGGAGCTGACGGGCAGGCCGTCCCCAAAGCTTATGAAAGTAAGAGGCGAAGAAGATGTTATACAGGTGGACTCCAAATCTGTTTTTTAACCAACTTTCTGCATCTTCAAAGTCATCGTTATCTGTCGCAGCAAGTTGCCTACCTAGCCAAGTTTCTAGATAGCTCAGACTGACTAGCAAAGTGTCTATAGGGCCCAAGTGCTTAAGGGCGTTGGTAAAGGAGAAGGGATATTTGAACAGGCGATCACGAAAGTAGATCAGCAATCGCATCTTCTCTACCGCCCGCTCTTCTTCCACCCGCGAGTCACACAGCTGAGCCACCATCGGCATATCCGTCATAAAGTTCTTCTATATAAGACATCAGTATGACTACGGACATCTCAAAAAAGAACGCGATTGATTAAACATTCACCAACAGCAGTACCCGTATGAAAGAGCATGTATAACTGATATGTCTGCCCTAATGACGGCTCTCTACACGGTCAACCAATTAGATAACTGCGCCCATTAGATAACTGCATTTGTACAGTCTGGGTCTTCGGCGGTTGCTGTCTCTACAAAGCCAGAAAGAATTCCTTTACCAACGAAATACGAGGCAAAAGAACGGTATTTAGAGATCCGAGAAATTTCGACGAACAGTGATAGATTCAGCGATTGACTGCAGCACCCAATCACAACCGCCTTTGAGTACAGAAGACTGAGTAAAGAAGACTTCGAGTGGATGCAGTCAATCGCTGATGTTAGCAGCACCTGATGCTAAAAATCGGACGACAGAGCCGCAACACAGCGATCACAAATCGTCGGGTCCTCAGCCGATTCACCCACATGAGTTGAGTAATTCCAGCAGCGATCGCACTTCTGCCCATCCGCATCCACAACTGCGATCGACACCGTGTCAGACACTGCCGTATACTTCGCCGCCTTCAGCACATCAGCACTGTCTACCAGCTCTACCTGAGAAACCAAAAACAGGTAGCGCAGCTCATCCACTTGATTAGAATCAGCAGCCATACTCTCTACCGGATTCAGCTTCGCTAGCTCACCGCGCAAGTCTGCATCTGCAACATACAGCTGAAGCTTCGCCTGTAAAGAAGAGCCAATCGACTTATCAGAACGCGCCTGCTCTAACACCGTGTTGGCCTCGTCGCGAATGGTGCGCAGCCGATTCCAGCGAGCTGAAAGTTCAGGCTTTGCCCAAGCGTCTTCTATTTGCACCCAGCCAGATTCAAACACAGACTCCGCAGACGTGGCGTACGGTAAAGACTGCCAGATATCTTCAGCCATATGAGAAAGTACCGGTGCGATCGCCTTAGCCAAACTCTCAATCGCCACCGCCAACACCGTCTGACAGCTACGCCTACGCGCCGAATCTGCCGAGCTAATATACAGCCGATCCTTCGCAATATCTAGATAAAAGTTCGACAGATCCACCACGCAAAAGTTCTGCACCGTTTGAAAAAACTGAAAGAACTGATAAGACTCAAACGCCGCCTTCACATCAGCAAACACTTCGGTCATCCGGTGCAGCATGTATTGGTCTAGCTCAGGCAGCTGGTCATAAGCCACCGCATCTTTCGCCGGATCAAAGTCGTGCAAATTCCCCAGCAAAAAGCGCGCCGTATTGCGAATCTTGCGATACACATCCGACATCTGCTTCACGTTGCGATTACCCAGGCGCATATCGCCCGAATAATCTACCGAAGACACCCAAAGCCGCAGCACATCCGCACCGTAAGGCGGCTCCTGCTTCTTGTTGTTTCCGCCTTCAATAATCACCTTCGGGTCAACACCGTTGCCCAAAGACTTACTCATCTTACGCCCGTTTTCATCGAGCACGTAGCCATGGGTCAGCACCTGCCGATAGGGTGCATGGCCATTGGTCGCCACGCTGGTGAGTAAGCTCGACTGAAACCAACCTCGATGCTGATCCGACCCTTCTAAATACACTTCAGCCGGATAGTCTAATCCCTCGCGCTGCTTTACAACCGAAGCCCAAGAAGACCCCGAGTCAAACCACACGTCCATCGTGTCTGTGCCTTTCACATAGGTCTTTCCATCCTCACGGTAAGCCGGTGGCAGCAGCTCATCTACACTCATTTCCCACCAGGCGTCCGCCCCTTTTTCAGCGACAATCGCCTGTACATGCGCAATCGTCTCCTGCGTCATCAGCGGCTCGCCCGAGGCCTCATCATAAAACACTGGAATCGGCACGCCCCAACTCCGCTGCCGCGAAATACACCAGTCCGAGCGCTCAGACACCATAGAAGTAATCCGGTTCTTTCCCTGCGCTGGGATCCATTTCACCTCGTCAATCGCCTCAATCGCGTCGCTCACGAATCCTTTTACCGAAGCAAACCACTGTTCCGTCGCTCGGTAAATCACTGGCTTTTTCGTCCGCCAGTCGTACGGATATTTGTGGTTATACGGCTCGTGCTTCAGCAGCACCTTCTCTTCTGTTAGCGCTTCAATTAGCACATCATTCGCGGTCTTCAACACGTTCAGACCTTCAAAGCTCCCGGCTTCGTCCGTAAAGTTACCGCGCGCATCCACCGGACACAAAATGGGCAGGTTCTCCCGCTGGCCTACCGCGAAGTCTTCTTGGCCATGGCCTGGCGCAGTGTGCACTAGCCCCGTACCGGACTCAGTCGTGACATAGTCACCGCCGATTACAATCGGACTCACCCGATCAAAGGTGGCATCCTTTTGAGCCAAGGGATGACGATAGGTCGAACCAGCCAGCGCATCCCCTTTAATCTCAGCAACGACTGTTAGCCCAGTACCAAACGTCTCAGATAGCTTTTCTGCTAACTCCTTGGCCACAATCAAATACTTAGACGGCTCACCAGAAGCACTTTCTACAACCGCATAGGTCAGCTCTGGATTGACTGAAACCGCTACGTTTGCCGGAATCGTCCAGGGCGTCGTCGTCCAAATCGCCACGCCCAAACTGTCTATATAAGGAGAGAGCGTTTCCGCTGCGGCTGCCGATGCACTCTCCATCGGAAAGGCCAAATAGAGGCTCGGCGAAACATGATCTTCTGGATACTCCAGCTCAGCTTCAGCGAGCGCTGTCTGCGAAGAAGGGCTCCAGTGCACGCTGCGCAGCCCCCTGTAGATATGGCCATTTTCTACCATCTTGCCAAAGACTCCTAGCTGCGCCGCTTCATACTCAGGCAGCAGTGTCAGGTATGGATGATCCCAGTCGCCCCAGACGCCATAGCGTTGAAATCCAGCGCTTTGCTTTTCGACCGTTTCTAGCGCGAATCCTTTGGCTCGCTGGCGTAGCTTAATAGGCGTCAGCTCTCGCCGCTCAGAAGACTTCATCTTCTGCAATACCTTAAGCTCAATGGGCAAACCGTGGCAGTCCCAGCCCGGCACGTAGCGCACCTTGCGCCCCTGTAAAATCTGATATTTGTTGACAATATCCTTCAGAATCTTGTTAAGCGCGTGACCCATATGCAGGTCACCGTTGGCGTAGGGTGGCCCATCGTGCAAAATAAACGGCTCGCCCGGGTTATTCTGCGCCAGGTTTTCGTAGAGATTTTTTTCTTGCCAGTAGGCCTGTAGCTCAGGCTCACGCTTAACGGCATTCGCCCGCATACTGAAATCAGTTTGAGGTAGCAGGACGGTCTCTTTATAGCTTTTAGATTCACTCACAGGAGGTCACTTGTGCGGTTGGATAGTCTGATATCGTTGATTCGGATTAGGTCATTCTGCCTTGAAGTTCACTTCGCTTCAAGTCAATCGTCCCAATTGCTTTCTTCCCAGTTGTCGTTAGCTATCGTATTCATGGTGTTCACCGAAGCGGAAGCTTCTTCAGGTGTGGGGTTGTTAGCGTAGGAAGCAGCTGGTTCTATAGTAGGCTCACGGTTGGCTTTGACAATGGGCTCTGCTGATGGCGTTGCCTCTGCTACCGGACGGTTATTCAAGTCACGAGCATTGCTTATGTCGCGGCGAGGAATTTCGATGACGGGCTTCGCAGGCTTTGGCTTAGTCAAAGAAGCAACAACGTCCTTCACCCAAGCAGCTAGAATCAGCGGCATCACTAGCAGTGAAGGTTTCTCCTTTGAAAAGCTGCTCCTAGTGCTAGTTTTTGCAGGCGAACTCATCCCATCGTCGGCCCAGCTATCATTTTCGTCTAGTCCCCAGTCATCTACATCTGACGCCTCAGCATCTATGTTCACAGGCGACTGCTCTTCTACAGCAGCCTCTGTTGACTGAGAAGTCAAAGCGTCAGATACGGTATCGCCTCTAGTCTTCGTCTCTGATTCAGCCTGTAGAGATTCAGCCTGTAGAGATTCAGCCTGTAGAGATTCAGTAGCTGGAGATTCAGCAGTTGAAGATTCAGCAGCTGAGGGATTAGGAACGACAGCTTCCGCAGTAGATTCAACCGCTGTCGTCGAATCGATAACTTCAGGAACTGACTCATCTTCAGCCGCTGATTCATCTAAGTCAGCGGCTGATTCATCTGAAGGAATTTCATTGACTGGTTCAGGAGTAGGCGCGATCGCACCAATCACCTCAGCTGCTACCGAAGGCACCACCTCAGCGATCCCCTCCGTCTCTACGACCTCTAATACAGACTGCTCTGACAGCGGTTGCTCCGGCATCTCCGACAAAATGCCATCTTCTACAAACTCATAGTCATACACTGGACGGCGACGCGGATCGAGCGGCGGCTTAAAGCGTTCAGCCGACGTCGCATTCAAGGAAGGATTCTGTGGACGCAACGGTCGCACCGTATCGTCTGGCGCAATCCGCAGCTGGTTAATCTTATCTTTGGCCCAAGTGCCAACCACTTCAGGGGTCAAAACCACGGGCGTCTGCTGATATACCGGCGTTTTTTCGCGGCGAATGCTCAGCGTTTGCCAGCCCAACACGTTTAAAAGTGCAACCGAAATCACCTGAGCCAGCAGAACAAGGCCCGTCATCTGCCCAGCACAAAACCACAGCACAGCCGCATAAACTAGGCCCAGTCCACTCAGCCAAATATCCGAACGACGATGCACCTCCGGGTAAAAGAAGGCTGCCATATAAAAGATAAAGCTGCTAAAGCCGAGCAGCACAGCTAAAACATGCGCAAACATTCACCAACCGCTTACGAAGCCTACCGAACCCTACCTATTGTGTCGGATTAAGGGCAGATTGTGGCGGCGGATTTATGACTCAGCAGCGTATTAGCAGTTATCTAGGCCACTCTCTCAAGCAGGTCTCGGCTACACAGCCCCAGAGTTCTTGCTAAACAGCACCAGCACTGTCTTAATAATCAGCTTCACATCGTACATAAAGCTCCAGCGACGCTGATACTTCAGGTCCAACTGAACAACGTCTTCAAACTTGGTTACGCTAGAGCGGCCATTCACCTGCCACTCCCCAGTCATACCGGGCTTCACATTCAAGCGCTGCC